>Ga0265314_10001142_pt1 | contig 30759 bp, 22 predicted proteins | sample 4126metaG_FD_203106 | JGI IMG/M metagenome (GOLD analysis project Ga0265314, IMG submission 203106) | Rhizosphere microbial communities from Carex aquatilis grown in University of Washington, Seatle, WA, United States - 4-1-26 metaG | ecosystem: Host-associated > Plants > Roots > Rhizosphere >... | reverse complement strand
CTCGACGCGTGGAAGACGTATCTCTCCTGCATGGGAAACGTTTTTCCCAAAGAAGCCAAAGCGGCGCCGTTCGCCTTCAACCCCTTCGCCCTCTTCGCAAAGTGTCGGCACGCCTACTTCTCCGAGTGGACGAAGTTCCAAAGCTCGAAGGCGCTGGCCGGGACGACTTGTCGGGGGGTGCGCTTCGTCGGGACCGCCACCACGGTGACCGACAATCTGACGGCGTTGCAATGGGAGATGAAGACCAATGTCGATAGTGCCACCAGCACGTCTGATGTCCACGATGGCGATAATCTCTACCAATTGAGCAGCAGCGGCAGCGCGTCGGACGGCGCCGCCTATAGGACCTTTCTGGCAGCGCTGAACGGTCCGCCTTGCTTTGCCGGACAGTGCGACTGGCGGATGCCGACGCGCATGGAGCTCCACACGATTCTCGCCGACTTCCCCTGCACCGGCGTCCCTACGACGTCGAAGTGTCGCTGCCCGGTCGTGCCATGCATCGACCCAACCGACCCGCTCGGTCCTTCCAGAGCCGACGACTATTGGTCCTCCACTGGCGACCTCGCTGACCCGACGCTCGCGTGGACGGTTACCTTCAGCGGTGGCAACGTGAACCCGACGCGCAACTTCAAGACTGTAGCCGGGCCTGTGCGGGCCGTCCGCGGCGGCTTGTGAAGGCCCCACGGCTCGAGCGTTTGCCGCCCCCGTCCGCCCGCGGCACGTGATCGCTGAAGTTCTGTTCGACCTGCATCCGGCTCCAGAACGACTCGATCATCGCGTTGTCGAAGCAGTCGCCAACCGAACCATCGAGTCATGCTCCGCGAAACATCGACGTCACCGTCCTCGGCCCGGCCGGCAGGTGTCCCGGGTCGATCACGGCAGATGTCGGAGATGCGCGACCAGGCGGTCCTAACCGCCAGAAGTTGTGTCATGAGAGCTTGTGTCAATGGGTCTGCGGCGCAGCTTGGATGGGCTCGATAGCCTTGCTTCTCCCGACCGCTCGCCAAACCGGCGACTCCGGGGGGCGTTAGCTCGCCAGCCAGGTCCGCATCTGCTCGTACACCGCAGGATGGGTGAGGAGATCGAGGTGGCCGGCATCGTAGACGATTCGTTGGTGCGCTGCGGGAAAGGCGAGCGCAAGGCGCGGGTCGTCATGGCGCGCAAGCGCGCTGGCCAGCGGCACGAGGCCGTCGCCGAGCAAGCGGTCGCCGAGGTCGCCCTCCGACTTCCCCATCGTCGCGGCGACCGCATAACAGCGCACGCCCTCGGGCAGCGGCACCGGGCGCGGCGCTTGGCGATGCGCGAACCGGTCGTGTCCTTTCCAATCCTCTTCCAGCAGGCTGCCGTGACGCAGATCGGTGATTCCGGCACTGCGAATCTTGCCGAGGCGCGCGAAGGGTGCCGTATAGGGCGTTGCATCGAGCAGCAAATCTATCCAGTGCCCGCCTCGCTCCAACGGCGCGCCGTGATGCGGCGTGCCCAGCATGACGAGCTTGCGCAGCCGGCGCGGCCAGCCGTGCTTCGCAACGGTACCGCTGTGCAGCGCGCTGCGCGCCACTAGTCCGCCCATACTGTGCGCGACGATCACGAGGTCCTCCAGCGGCACCGGCCAGGCGGCGACGAGTGCCTCAAGCAACGCATCGAATTCCCGGCCATTCGTCGAGACGTGCAAGCCGGTGTTGTAGTGCAGATAGACCGGCGTAAATTGCAGGTCGCGCTCCAGCGAGGCGCCGTAGTCTTGCCCACCACGCTTCCATTGCCGGTCGTTCATGCACAGGCCGTGGACCAGCACGATGACCTTTGTGCTCGGCGACGGAATCGCCGCAGCGAGTCCCTCGCGTGTCAGCTCGAGGGCTCGGCCATCCCGCTGCAGATGCATGGCGATCGCCAGCGGATTCCCCGTCGCGGCAAGGTAGTCGCCGAGCACGCCATTGAGCGCCGCGACGAGGGCTTCGCGCCCACGTGATGATTCCATCTCACCCAGCAGCGGTCCGAGCTGGGCGAGAACCGCATCGATGCCGCCGCCGACGACGCGCGCAACGCCGCGAATGCTCTTGAACACGAGCCCGGTAATACCGTTCGCGGCGCCCGCTACGACCGGCCCGCCCAGGCCGACGGGCCGGCGTGCAATGCGCATGTGGAGCGCCTCGACCAGATCGGTCAGGCCAGTGGTCGCGTCCATCGCCAGACGGCTCGCGCCTCGCAGGTCGGTGACGTGGCTGCGCTGCTTGGAGGTCATGACATCTCTGAAAAAGGGCTTGCGGCTAAGCCGTTCCCGCCGGTGTCGGGGTTCGCGTGGCGACGTCGGCGACTACCGCCGAACGAAGCGGACAAAAGCAACTCGTGCCGACGGAAACGGATCGTCACGATACGCCCGCCTCGTCGTCGACGCACGGCGTGTGCGCGGCCCCGACGGGTCAGGCCGACGCGTACGACTGGAACTTTTGCTGGAAGGTGTGGGACGCACTGCGAGATGCAGCTTACTACGGAGCCGACGGAGAGTACGCATTCGGTGAGACACCCCGAAACCCCGTTCGGACGGCACGTGGAGCGTTGCGATCACCCCGTTGAAGATTGAGAAAGGGGAGCCGATGAGCCTCTCAGTCTACTCGGCTGATTGCGATCCCGACGACGGGCGGCCGACGATCGAGAAGCTGCCGGCGCTCGTGCCAGGTCTCTGGACTCCGGGGTGGTGCCTTGATGGGCTCAGCAGACCGCACTTGCGCGGGAGTACCGACATTGCTCTCAAACCTGGGCGGGCACCAGCGCGCGGCAGCCGACGTCGCTGGCACGGTCAAAACGCCGAGAACAGCGGACAAACAGGTTGCCGCGACCGACATCTAGGGACGCTGGAAGAACGGGCCGAATCGCCGCTCAATTCAAGGGGCCCGGGGCCGCGCCCGGATGGCTCATTCAAACCCCCCTTGTCCGACGGTAGATTGTGGATGTATTGATATAAATTCGGCCGGCCTTGCAGGCCTGACGTTTGTTGATGGATGGCAGTTACCGCGATGAGTGAGACGACGAGCCGCCGGGCGGCGGCACCAAGCGAGGGTGTCTCTCGAATCATTTCGGGCGGTCAGACCGGCGCCGATCGGGGCGGCCTCGACGCGGCGATCGCCCTCGGCATTCCGCACGGTGGCTGGTGCCCGAAGGGCAGACTGGCCGAAGACGGGGTCATACCGACCGCCTACCAGCTGACGGAGACCGAGAACCGCAGCTATCAGCACCAGACGAATTTGAACGTGCTCGACGCCGACGCCACGTTGATCTTCACCCAAGGCAACCTCGCGCGCGGCACGCAGGCGACGAAGTCGCTGTGCACCAAGGCTGGGCGGCCGTGGTTGCACGTCGATCTCTCGCGTCTGGAAGACGGCAAAATCGGCGTCTCGGCGGTGCGGGAGTGGCTGAGCCTGCACAAGGTCCGCACCTTGAACGTTGCCGGCGATCCGAAGTCCAAGGCCCCGGGAATTCAGCAGGCGGTGGCGCGCTTCCTCCAGGAGACTCTTCGCGCGTCGTAGCGTCCGGCTGACCACGCGACGCGGCCCTCCAATGGGGTACGTCTGCTGAGGCAGCGATGTGGCGCGATAGAGCCGGTGGACTAGGGCGCGCCCGCAGCTCGGCGGCGCCGGCCGCTGAACAGATAGAGGGCCGCCCGCACGTCGAACAGTGGATCGTCCGACGGGTCGATGCCGTCGACGCGCGGGATCGGATCGAAAATGATCTTGTGCAGCTCCGGCTCGGCGTCGTTCACCCGAGCGGTCAGCGTGATCGTTCCGAAGTCGATCTGCGGGCGGTCCTCCGGCCACACCACGGTGCTATCGGTCAGGTTGTCGTCGGGCGCCGCCATCTGCACCGACACGCGCATCGTCGCCGGCTCAGCGGCGAGCCGGTGGGCGAGCTCGTCGGCGAGGAAGTTGGCCGACATGCCGGTAGCCGCTTGCGGTGCGAGGTAGTCGGCGCCGTCTGCGGGACGGATCCGGAAGCGGCCGAATCGGCTCACCCCCGCCTGATTGGTGAAGCGCAGCGCCGACACGCCGAAATACGATTCGCGCGCGTAGCTGGTGGGGATCGGTTTCGGCGCTTCGACAAACTGCAGCGCCTTCGGATGCGTGGCGAGGAATTGCTCGATCGGCGTCGGCTTCGCGGCGTCCGGCCCGCTGGCGCCGAGGGCGCGCAGGAACTCCAGAAACTCTTCGCTAGTGCGAGTCGGAAAGCCGTTCTCCGAATGCGCGACGATGTCGGTGTGAACATGCTCGCCGAGTTGGAAGCGGGTTGCCATGCCGCGCGGCCCGGCGCCGGCGACGTCGTTGTCGGGAACCGTCGGTACGCCGGCGAAATTGGAGAAGCGGACGAGAACGGGTGTCGACGGTCGCGCGATGTGCGGCGCCCGCGTTAGCGCCGTCGCCTCGGCGGCGGGCGTAAACGTGCCCGAGCACATGACGCCTTTGGCGTGAACCGGCCGGAAGCCTGCATGCACGCCGAACACGCGGTCGAATGCGTCCAGCAAGTCGCGGATCAGCGCCTCGTTGGGAGCGACCTTGGTCCCTGCACTCTGTGCCATCCGTTTGTCCCTTCTTTTTTCGTTCGGAGGCCGTGTAGCACAATTTCGCGGGGTCGTCCGCAGCCGAGCACGGCGCAACCCCGACGGCCGGCGCCGATGGACGCGGGCGGTTGGAGCCGAACGCGCGCGACGGCCGAACGCGTTTCGCACGCAATGGGCCGGCATTGAGCGTCCAGCGGCCAGCCCGGCAGATCCGCATGGGCGGTTTGCGCCACCGAACGCTCGCTACTGTGGTGGCGCCAGCGGCGCACAGAAGACCTCGGCGTCATATGGCGAGTAGATGTTGACGTAGTAGCTCGCCAGCTCCGCGACCAAGCCCTCGAGAAAGGTCTGCTGGGTACGCAGCTCGCGCACCTGGTCGGTCGGGCCGCAGATCTTGGCCGCGTCGACCACACGTTCGGATGGCACCCAGCCCCAGATGAAGAAGTGCTGCCAGCTCGACACTCCGAGCTTCGTCACCGCTGCGTTCGGCGAATCGGTGCCCGGCGGCTGCAAGTTGACGTAGTGCGTGCGGTAACAGCCCGCCAGCGCCCCGGCGAAGGCCAGGGCGACCACGAGGCCGGCGACAGCAGCGCGGCGTGGCATCGTCATCCCCCCGCCGGCGGCGTCCGACAACGGTAGTATGTCGAGCGCGGCGACCAGATGCCTAGCGTCACCAGATCGCACAGCCCGTCGACCACGTTGGTCTGCTCGGTGAGCGAGACCACGCCGGCGGGGCACTTCTCGTGCATGTCAACGCGGTCGGTCGGTACCAGGCCCCACAGGAAAAAGGATTTGCGCTCCTTGACCTCCGGTTCCGCGGCCACGTCGGCGACGTTGAAGCGGATCGTGTGACAGCCGCCGATGGCGATCATGATCCCGCACAAGAACGCTACGGCAACATATGTGGGCGCTGTCTGGTGCTGCACTGGCGGGAGACCTCTGCGCATCGCATAGCGCCTTGGCATACGGCTTCGATCAAACGCAAGGGCTGCCGCACGTGGCGTAGCGCATCGCGCTGAGCGCGGTGACGATATCTGGAGGCAGGCGTCGTCTCGTCGCTGCAGTGGTCGCCATGCCGCAGCGCGCGGGTCGGTTTCTACAATCCACCGCACGCGGCGGCCGCCGCTTTCGATCCGTTGCTCACCTGCATGCAAGCTGCGCGGTGGCCCAGTCCCTGCTCACCGCCACTGCATGGCGATCACACGCTCTGTATTTGTCGTCTTGCTGCTGCTCATTGGCATCGCACACCCGCTCAGCGCTCAGCCAGGCGCGGGCGGCGGCGCTGCTGGTCCCGCGCCGTTGGGCGCGGCGGGGCCGAAGCCCAATCCGAACCTCGGCGGTATCGCTGGCCGGCAGCCGGTCGGCGCCGCGCCGCTTGGTGCAGCGGGCGGCGTGACGGTCAATCCCGTCGGCCCGGCGCAGATGAATCCGGCCGGTCCAGCGGGAGCCACTGCACCGGGCGCCACGCTGCCGGGCGCCGTCGGCCCCGACGCGATCGGCAGCGGCTCCATCCCGGCAAGCGGCGTCGGCGGCGGCGTCTCGGCCGACGGTACGATGCAGGCCCAGCCGGCCGCGCCCAGCGCAGTCGGGGGGCTTCCAAGCGGCGGCGTCAGCAATCCGGCTGGACAGGTCGTGAACGGTGGATTTGACGGCGGCGAGGTCAGCAATCCCGCCGGTCGCGTCCTCTCCGGCGGCGGCGCGGGTGCGACGCCAATGGCGCCGCCGTAAGAGCCGTAAGGGTCGACAATCGGCTGCGGCATGCGCGCGGCGCGGCGTTCGCACGCCGGCCACTCGCGGCGCCGCGCGGCGATTTTCAGCGGGCTGTGCGGTTCCCGCGCGGCGATTCAACTTGCGCGCCGCGGCGGGGAGTTGTTGGGTCCGTCGCTTCCGCCCTTCGTCGACCGAGTGCGCGCCACGCAGATCGTCGCGACGTCGCTCTCGAGGCCGATCGCTGCCGGGCGGCAACGCCTGCTTGATGCCGCCGGTCAGACGTCAGCCGACGGTGTGTCGCTGAGATCCTGAATCAGGCGCAGTAGATCCGATGGACGAACCGGCTTCTCGATGAAGGCGCGGGCGCCCAAGCGCTCGGCGGCGCGACGCGCGTCGAAGCCGGCGGAGCACACGATGATTGGGATAGCGGCCAGATCGGGCTGCGCCAGCTGGCGGCTGCGGAACGCCGTGCCGTCGACCACCGGCATCATCAAGTCGAGCACGATGACCGAGGGCCGAAAGCCTTCTTGCAGCAATTGCCAACCCTGCTCGCCGTTGCCGGCCGCCACGCCCGCGATGCCGTACAGTTGGAGGTACAGCAGCATCGCCTCCGTCCAGCCGCGGTCGTCGTCGACCAAGAGCACGCCTCGCATGGCCTCCACTACGAGGCGCGGAGCGGGTTGACGCAATCCCTCCCGGCTAAAATTTTTCTGCGGCCTGGCGCCGCGACCGTCGGCGCTGCGGCTGGTTTTGCTCGCTGCCGACGGTCGAGCCGCGCAATTGCGGCGCCGTTGCTGCGCTACCAGCGGACGTCCTGGCCCGGCGCTTGGACGAAGCGGTCGTCTTCGGCGATCCACGCCGTCAGCGGGCCGCCATACACGCAGCCGGAATCGAGGCCGCGCACCCGGCCGCTCGATACCAGGCCGCGACGCGCCCAGTGACCGAACACCGCGGTGCGCGATCCGCGGTACCAGTGATCCCAGGGCATGTATGGTGGGCCCGGCGGCGGCTCGTCCTGGGCTGGGCGCGCGCCGTCCGCGGTGCAATGCCGTACCTCGGTGGCGAAGGCGACATCCGTGCTCGTCTTCGCGGCAATCGCTTCGCGCAGGCTAGCGTTGAGCGCCGGCGCGGCGCTGTCGAGATCCGTCCAATGCGGATGTAGTCCAGCGTGGACGACGACGACATCTGGCTCGACGATCATGATCGGATGCGCGGCCAGCCACTCGAGCAGGGGCGTTGCGTCGGGCGCACGCAACACCGGCGCCAACAACGGTGGCACCGGTCTACTGGAGGTCCCGGCCGCGAGCCGCAGGAGCAAGAGATCGTGGTTGCCCAGCACGCTGCGCGCGCCGATGTCGCGCAGACGCCGCAGCACACCGAGCGAGTCCGGGCCGCGGTTCACCAGATCGCCGGCGCAGTACAACTGATCGTCGCCGTGCAGCTCGAGCGCCTCGAGCAAGCGGTTCAGCGGCGCGAGACAGCCTTGCAGATCCCCAACGAAAATCCGGCGCACGCGCGGATGCTGCCGATCATCGCCGCGCAGCGCAATGCATGGTCGGGGCGGCGCTGTTCGAACAGGGCGCTCGGTCGCTTCAGTGCGAGCCCAGGAGGCTTTGCGCGATCGCCAACAGGCCTGCGCTGCCCGGGAGCAACAGGGCGCCGACGACCGGATTCTCGGACCATGGACCAAACGCGCCTGTGTGAATCTCCTCGATCTCTTTAAGAGCTTGCTGCGCTGCGGCGATCAGCTGCGACGCGTGACGTTGCGCGTCAGCGTCGTCGCCGGCTGGCGACGTATTGCTCTCGTCCGCCTGCGCGTCCGTCGCCGCCGCTCCGAAGAGTAACGCTGCAAGCCGACCTCTTCGCCAGGTGACGGGAGCGGTGGGCCTTTCCTCTGGCGGCGCCTCTTTCAAAATCGTCGCCTCGAAGAGTAGCCCGCGCAGGTTCGCGATGGCTCGCCCGCGCGCGTATTCGGCCGATCGTCTCGTCGTCGCGGCGGCAAAGACCGCAAGGGCGGTATTCAAACTGAAGACGATCAGCAGACTCAGCGGGAAGTCCCAATTATCGAAGTAGTGCAGCCGGGAGATGATCATCAGCGTCACCAGAAAGAACGGATAGTAAATGAGCGGGCCGATGACGGCCGTGCGCGCAGCAATGAACTTGATGTCCAGTAACTCTGCCAAGCACTCGTCGATGCGTCGGCAGGTAAATTGGGGGCGGCAGCGATCCAGAAGCTCCTTCGGCCAGATGGATTTAGGATGGGTAAGACGTCTGATGAAGCGTCGATTGAGTACTGCGGCGTCGACGACGAAGAATAGTACAAAGATCATCGTTCCGACCGCCATCATGGTGACTGGGAAATTGACCTCCGCGGCAAGCGGACCGCGCGCCGGCGTCAGTGGCAGGCCGAGCGACATCATGAGAAAAAACGCGAACCCGAAGTACGTCAATCCGGGCAGCAGTATTCGGTAGACCCGCTCGGAGAATGCTCCGTCTCGTACGTACTGGTGCCATATCACTTTCACTTCGACCTTATCGCCTGGCGGAATTGCCGAAGTCGACGGGTCGTTCCATTGGCCGGATCCTTTGACGCAGTTCACAAGAACCACGGCGCCGCGTCGGGCCGCAGTGGCTACCGACCGAACGAAGCGCTGCGCGAGCGAGTGACCGCCGTCCCCAGATGCGCCTGGGGCCGTGGTCGAACGGTCGGGCTCTGAAGTCGGTGTGGAGTCGTTTCCCAGGTGGTATCGTCGCTCCAGCTCCTGTGTATTGGTATCGATCGCGCGTGTCGCCTTCCAGACGAAATGGATTCCCAGCAGGATCACCATCAGGCGGATTCCTTCGCTGCCCCAAATGCTCACGCCCGACAGGAGGACAGATGGCTCGGGCACCGGACCAGGCAGCTGTTGTACCCCGATGAACAGGACGACGATCACACCGGAGGCGACGATGAGAAACGTATAGGTGTTGGTCAGTACACTGCGGAGCGAGGGAATGCGGAATGAGCTCGGCTCAATATCACCGCGCCACCGACCGACTCCGAGCATGGCCAGCGCTGCGAAAGTCGCGACCATCAGCACAAGGCAAGCGGCGCGAGGCTTCACCCAGCCGAGAACAGTGTTACGCTCCTGCCGGTCCAGTCGGACCGGCCCCGCGAGCCCGATCTCGTAGAGATGTACCGTCGGGCTGTATCGAGATCTCGGGGGATCGATCGCCAGACGCGTCGCGGTGTACGCGGCCATTTGGTAACTATCACGGAAGGGCGTGTAGCCTTCCCGAGTATCGTGCTGCGTCGCTCTGCGGCGGGGTGCGAGCCCAAAGGATGAAGCGACCAGCAAGTTGTGCGTCGCATCCCATTCAGACGGCTGGTGCAGTCGTGCGTCGAGATTGTTGGTAAAGAAGACCGTGTCGGGAAGCGCCGACCGGAGCGCGCGGAGGAGGACGATCTTGTCGAAGACATCCGCGCCGAGAATTCCTACGGCTCTGATGCCGCCTTCGTCACGCCATCGAGCGTCCGAATCCTCTCGATGCAGTTGATCTGCGAGCCGCCGGATGTAGTCGGATTGATCAGCGCCCTCGGGGGCTTCGTTTGGACGATGTGTGTCCCGGTCAGGCGGCGCGGCGGCTTTGCCGGAGGCATCCGGCTTGTGGTCGGTGGGGACTTTTCCATCAATTCCCTGTGGATAGAAGTAAGTTTCGATCGAGAGTCGGCGCGTCCCGGGCTCATTCTTGGGTTGTTGGGCGGCGAGTTGAGCGGCGAACGCCTGGGGGAGCTTACGGCCATAGAGTGTATCGAGCTCGGCGAGGAGCACGATGCGACCGCCGGCTGACGCGGAGATCTCGCGGGACTTGAGCTCTTCGATCAGCGCCTTCATCAGCTGGTCGTCGGTCGATACGGTGCGCTGGAAATGAAAGCCGGGAATATTTGCTTCGAGATACTCGGAGAGGCAACTGCCGCGATCGTCAGCGGTCGAATGCAGATCGCTTTCAGAAGCACTGGCAAACGCCGAGTAGATCGTGGTCTCTGCTAGCTCGCCTTTGAGGGATGGCGAAAGCTCGTCCCGCCACATCATAGCGAGGTCGTTCGACGACGCAGGCCCAACGACTGCTGCCGACAATGCAGACTGTTTCGCATCGGGAGCATGCAGGAGCCGGAAAAGCTCTCCAAGACGGGAAAGTGGCGCATCGGCGAACGCGTCGTCGCGCAGCCAAAATACAAGCAGGTCCGCCTCGCTACTGAACCCTTGCCGATAGCGTTCGTACGGGACGAGCAGGCGGTTCGTCTTGATGTTTTGTGGAGCCTGACCATCGAGAGGTAACTTCGGCAGATCGTCGGCGTCGATTGGCCAATCCAAGGAGAAGTAACCGAGGTGCAAGTAGTCTTGCGGTGCGAACTGACTGGAGCTTAGTCCCTCGACGACGGCGTGACGCGCCCGCAGCCGGCGTTCCACCTGCTCTTCAAATGATCCACCCGGAACCATCACGGCGAGAACGACCGGTGACTTCGCTTCCGTCGTATGGTGCGCAGTGATCGATGACAGCTCGCCGACCACCTCGCCGAGCGTGTGCTCCTGTCCACGCAGAGAAGTGAACTTGCTCGCCAGCGCGGTCTGGTACGTATTCGTGACTTCCAGCGGGTCTTGCCACAGGCGAGCTTCGACATCTTGCGGCGCCCAGGCAGAGCCGTCGTGGCCCGGCTCGACGTTGGGCCGCGAGCTGGTCAACGGCGCAAGATAAAGAACGGCACCACTGAGCAACGCGATTGCCGCAGCGATGTTGGCGATCGGTAGGACGCCGGTTCCCTTCTCGTGCTCTGCCATGACGGGATGTCCCCGCCCCGACGTATCGAGAGTAGTCAACCTGGCGCTAGTAGGAATTCCCCCAATAGTCGCCGAACGGATGAGGCCACGCCTCGGAGAAGGCCTGCATCGTTGACGTGCCGCGGGGACTGGTGGCCCGCGCGGGTCCCGAGATCGGCGCGTGCCGGTGGGACATCAGGACGTTGACGAGCCGTCCGCCGGTGTCTGTGGCTTGTCGTGGGACTCAATGCGCGGCTGACGATGGGCCGGCTGTATCAGGCGGTATCGGTGTAGCTGTGGGTGGAGGCGAAGGAACCCCGTTGGCGGAATGCGCACCCGACAGTGGCGCCGCCTGCGGGGACACAGCCATCGACTCGCCAGACGGCGCACCGCCGCTCGGATTGCGTGGCGATGCGGGCCCGGTGGATGGATCGCCGTTCGACGGCGCGACTAGCGACTCGTCGCTCGCTGCCGGCGGGCGGACGGTCGATGTGCGATTGACCGGCGTGCCGACGGCGCTGAGCGACGACTCGCCCGTCGGTGCCAGCATGGTTTCCTTGCACTGCGGGTCGGTATCGTTCGTCGCGGTGTTGAACGGGTCGCCGACCTTGTCGAAGGCGAGCGTTTGTTTGATCGGCGTGGTGGTGCCGGCGAGGACGAGCTCACGCTGCGGCGCGAACGGGCCGCCGGTGTAGGTCTCGTACGGCTGACAATTCGACGCGCCGGGCACGTAGGTCGGGTCGTCGAGCTTGACGAAGTAGATGTGACAGCCGTTGGCCGGGCAGGCGTAGTAGGTCTCGCCTTCGTCGACCTTCGGACAGGCCGCATTGTCGGTCTTCGGATCGCCCGTGCAGCTGCCGAGCGGTGACGCGGCGACCGGATTCGGCTCGTCTTGCGCCACCCACATGAACAGCATGCCTGTGCTTTTGTCGTAGAAGAACGTCTCGAGGTTCGGTGTGCCGTCGCCGTTGAGCATCTGCGCGGCGCTGTCGACACGGTCGAGATTGTCGGTCGGGAAGACGCAGGTGTCGGCCGTAGAACCGTCCGTCGACCCCGGTGGGCAGATGCCGCTGCCGGGCTTCGGCACGCTGCGCGGGCGCGGCCCCGGGCAGGTCGGCGTGGTGATGTTGTCGAGGTGCAGCGAATCGAGGTTGGTGCAGTCGAGCCGCTTGGAATACTGCTGCAGCTCCGGATCGGCATCGTTGACCGCTCCGCCGGTGTAGAATTTGTAGCCGCGCGTGATGCCGAACTTGGCCGGATCCTGCGGATGCGAGCCGTCGGCGTTGGTGTAACAGATGCCGACGCGCACGAAGAACGGATTGGTGGCGGAGATGTCGGGCTTCACCACATCGGCCACGCCGACATCGAGGATGTGCGCCAGTCCGGCTTTGCCGGTCGAGGCCGGGAAGTTCGGCGCCGGCGATGCCGCGACGGTGTAGCCGAACCCGCTGGTCACTTTCGGCTCCCAGACGCCGCGTCCGTCGCGGCTGTGCAGCGTCATGTCCGCGTGGATGACGTTGCCGTGCTCGTCGCGGCGCGGCGCGCCGGTGCTGTCCCGCTCGAGATCGTCGCGCGTGAAGGTGAGGAACTGCGTGTGCGTGACGTCGTCCTTGGTGCCGGGGAACGCTATCGGAGTGCCGTCGGCCAGCGAGTCCTTGAATGGATAGAGCGATGAGAACTCCAGCGTGCCCATGCTGCCGGCGGAGATCAGCGAGCTGTCGCGACCCTCGAACTCGTCGTTCTGGCGGCCGCGCGAAAAGCATTCGTCGACCGAGTTGCCGGTGGCGTTGAACGGCAGGTTGTTGAGCGAGATAGGAAAGATGCCCTTCGGCGGATTGTGCCCGTTGCGCGGATCGCCGACGCCGAAGCCGGTGAGCGTTCCGTCCTCGTCGATGACGGCGGTGTTCTTGTCGCCGTCGTTGAATTCCAGATTGAGGCTGACCAACTCGGTGTAGATCTGATGCCGCAGATCGGTGTTCTCGAAGCTCAGGCCGCGCGTCACCGTGCCGGTCGGATAGCTGCTCTGGTTCGACTGGAACCATCCGAGCGCCGCATCGCCCTCGTAGACAAAGTGCGCCGCGTTGCAGGAGCCGCCGCACTTGTTGTCGCTGCAACAGTCCGCGTCGCTGGTGCAGGTGCGATTGGCGTTGCTGCCGGTGCGGCAGACCTTGGCGCCAGTCGTGGGCAGCGGGCAGAAGCCGGGGCAGGGATTGACCGGCACCTGACAGTCCGCCGGGCACGGGTCTTGTTTGCACCGTGGTTCATTGCGGCACTCCGGCGGCGGGATCGGCTTGTCCGGACAGCACTGTGTGTCGGTCGTGCATTGGGTGAACTTGTTGACGCCGTCGACGCAGATCTGCGCGGTCGGCGTGTTGAACGACGTGTAGAGGCCGAGCGCGCCGTTGTCGGCGGCGGTGAGCAGCGACGACACGTCGCTCTTGAAGTTGACGAAGCGGTCGTCGAAGACCCGCACCGGGCCGTCGTAGAGCATGTAGCCGAACATGTTCCAGCGCGGGTCGGGGTAGCCGGTGCCGACTTCATCGGCGCTGTGCGCGACGGCGCCGGTGGGGATGGGCGTGTGCTCGATGCAGCCCAATGACGAGCCGGTGAAGTTGCCCAGCTGATTCTGGAACGGGCAGGGGCCGAAGCGGTCGACGTTGTTCTGGCTGACGCCGGCGATCACCGAATCCGCCAGCAAGGCCCAGACGCCTGGCGCATTGCCGTCGATGCCGCCGGAGGTGACCAGCGAGACGTTCTCGCGGTTCATGGCGAAGCGACCGTCGCGCACGACGAACCAGGTGGGCCGCAGCCAGACGCCGCGGAAGCGGTTGCGCGTCGCCGTCATGCCGGTGAATTCCGCGATGATCGGTTTGCCGGTGGCGGTCCCGTCGTCGTGCGGCGTCAACACCGCGGAGTGCACGCTGTATTCCTGCTCGGCGTAGAATCCGGAGTAACAGCCGTGGCCGCGGTTGTTGAGAAAGGCGTGCGGATGGCCGGGGATGCCGAGCGGCTTGTACTGCACTTCCTGCATCGTGCCGTTGATCGGAATCTCGCCCGACGGCGGCACCCACCAGAAGGCGCGTCCGACGCCCTGGCAGCCGCCGATGGCATTGCCGATGAGCTCGGCCGACGGGTTGGTGAGCCAGAAGCCGCTCGCCGGCTCGGTGTAGGTTTCTTTCGCCGTGCAGTTGCCGGCGTGCGCGCTCGAGTTCGGCGCCTGGCCGGGGATGAAGCCGCCGTTGTTGTCGAAGGTCTGACACGAGCCGCGCGACGGATTGTTCTGATCGTCGGTGTTGGGGATGTTGAAGCCGTCGTAGTTGTAGTCGACGCGGTTGGCGAGATTGTCGCCCTTCCACCAGTACTCCTTCAGCAGCTCGCTGCGGCTGACGTCGTGTGGCGGCGGACAGCCGTCGAGCGTACAGTTGCCGGTGGTGCGCACCTTGTAGATGTCGAACGAGTTGCTCATCGCGCCGAGGCCGAGGTTGCGCTGGAAGCTGATGTTCTCCTCGGAGCCGTACTCCTCGTAGAACATGTGCCCGACGATGCGCGCGCAGACGTTGTCGGCGAAGGTCAGGTTCGACGACATGTGCACGGTGATGCACTTGTTGTAGCTGTGGTGAATGCTGTTGGCGGCGATGAGCGGCTGATTCTTGGCGTCGCCGACCATGTGCAGGTGGATCGGATAGCTGCCGAGCTGATCCTTGCCGAACTTTTCCAGCTCGACGCCGACGATGGCGACCTTCGGGGGCTCCGCGTCGTTGCCGAGCACGCGGATCTCGCCGCCCCAGTGCAGACCGGGATCGGCAGCGAGCACGTCGCCGTCGGCCGGCGGCGGCGCCGGCATCTTGGCGGTCAGGGTGATCGAGCGGCTGATCAGCCCGACTTCGGCGCGTTCGTCGATGCCGAAGTTGCGCTCGACCGGGTCGTGATAGTTCAGCGCGCTCGGCGCGGACGTGCACGGCGCCTTGCAATCGGAGACCGAGCCGCAGGCGACGTCGGTCAGCGTGCCGCCGACATCGCATTGCTGGCTCGGCGTCGGCGCGTCGCTGCCGAAATGTGAGTAGACCAGCTCACGCACCAGCTTGACCGTGCTGCCGGCCGCGCCGTCGGAGGTCGGCGGCGCGGCGAGCTGCACGAACTCGCTCTCGACCGGATTGAAGCTGCTGGTGCCGAGCACGATCCAGTCGCCGCGCTCCCACGGTCGCTGTCCCTTGGTGACATCCTCGGCGAGCTTCAGCTCCTTGTCGCCCACCGCCGCGGTCTGCCGCAGCACCGTCCAGCTGACGCCCGGCGCGCCGGCATCGGCCGCCGGGTTGGGCACGCCCTTGGAGCCGTACAGGCGCAGCGTGCCGCCGCTCTTCACCTCGATGCCTTTGATCGATGCGTCGTCGCAGCCCTTGACGGGATCGCAGGTCTTGTCACGCTCGCCGGTGAACGTGACCGTCGCGTGCGCGCCCTCGTGATAGCCGATCGGGCATACGGCGGTGCCGATGCCGAACAGACCGCGGTCGTTGATCAGGATGCCGGTGGTCTCGAGATTCAACGTGGCGATCGGTGCCACCTCCGGGTGGTTCTCATCGATGTGATTGAGATCGGGGAAGACGAGCTTGCCGCCGGAGTTGATGGTGATCTTGCCGAGCCCTTTGGCGCCGGTGAAATCCTTGTCGACCACGACGTCCGGTCCGCACTCGCCGCTGCCGCCGCCGATGGTGACGCTACGGTCGGCGCCGAGCATGCAGCTTGACAACGGCACCGCGGCGGGCGCGTCTGCCCTCTGCTGGCGGGCAGACTGCGTTGAGCTCGTCGCATCATCGCTGAACGCGTTGGCGCACAGGGCCGGCAGCGGCACCGGCGTCGGCGTGCCCGACGAATGGTGATCGCTGCCGCCGCACGCCGCGAGCGCCAAGAAGGCGATGGTGAAGGCCGAACGCGACAGCCCGACAAAAGTAGATTTCATACGAGTCCTCTCGGCAGATGGCGGCTACAGGCGGGCGGCGAAGCGCCAGAGAGTGTCGCCGGCGCGTCGTGCCACTATCGGATGTTGCGAACGGAGTGTCTATCCAGTTGCGTCGGCCCGCGCAGCGTGACACGTGGCGCGCGTCTGCCGGTTCGCGCCGATATTCGCGCCTTGCATGGCTGTCAGAAGCGGCTCTATGGCTGAGCGGGGAAACGCGAGGGCGCGATGACGAATGCGGGTGGGGACTCAAAGCGCGCGCGGCTGCGCGCTGCTTCAATGACTGCGGTCGCGCTGCTGCTCGCAACGTTTCTCGCCGGCTGTGGCGACGGCGGCAGTGGCGGCGGCAGCACGTCGAGCACGCGCATGGCCGAGCGCATCAACCGCCTGCGCGACGATCCGAGCGGCCTCGCCGCACTGCTGCAGCAGATGCCCAAGGGGGCGGACTTGCACAGCCACCTCACTGGTGCGGCGCAGACCGAGAGCCTGATCGACTGGGGCATCGCCGACCAGCTGTGTGTCGACCAGGCGAGCTTCACCGCCGCGACGCCGCCGTGCGCGCCGAACGCCGTGCCGATGAAGGACGCCGAGACGGATCCCGCTCTGTACGACGACATTCTCGGCGCTTGGTCGATGCAGGGATTCGACGCTCCGGTGTTGGAGCGCCATGCGCATTTCTTTGCCACCTTCGGCAAATTCGGCGCCGCCGCCGGCGCGCACAGTGCCGACATCATCGTCGAGCAAAAGCGCGAGGCGGCGCGCGAGCACATCGCGTATCTCGAGCTGATGGCGTCCTACGGCTCCTCGCAGGCGATCGCCGTCGGCACCGACTATCTGCCCAGCGGCGACACCTGGAGCGCCGAATACCTGCTGGCGCATCGCGCGCTGATGCTGGCCGATGCGCGCTTCGGGGCGGCGCTCGACATGGGCGAGGCGTTCGTCGCGTCGATCTTCGATCAGGTCGATCAAACGCTCGGCTGCGGCACGCCGAACGCCGAGCCGGCGTGTGCGGTGGAGGTGCGCCTGCAGGTGACCGGGACGCGCACCGGCACGCGCGCCGCCGTGTTCGCGCAGTTCCTCTACGGCTTCGAGCTGGCGCAGCGCGACGCGCGCGTCGTCGGCATCAACCTGGTGGCGCCGGAAGAGGATCCCAACTCGTTGCGGTTCTATGACGACGATATGCTGGGCGCCGGCACTTTGCGCCAGTCGTATGCATCGGATGCGTCGCTACGTCCGGTGCACGTCTCGTTGCACGCCGGCGAGCTCATCCCGGCGGTGCTGCCCGATACGCCGGACGGACAGGCGCAGTTGACGTTTCACATTCGGCACGCCGTCGAGATCGGCCACGCCGATCGCATCGGGCACGGGGTGGATCTGCAAGACGAATATCAAGGCCCGGGGCGCACGCCGCAGACGCTGCTGACGACCATGCACAAGCGCGGCGTGATGGTGGAGATCAACCTGACGAGCAACGACCTCCTGCTCGGCATCGCCGGCAATGCCCATCCCCTGCACGCGTATCTCAAACGCGGTGTGCCGGTGGCGTTGTCGACCGACGACGAGGGCGTGCTGCGCACCGATCTCACCGAGCAGTACGTGCGCGCTGTGACGGTGCAGGGGCTCGGCTACCTGACGTTGAAGCGCCTGGCGCGCAACGCGCTGGAGTATTCGTTCGCCCCCGGCGACAGCCTATGGCGCGACGCCGGCTCGTATCGCCGTCCGGTGCGCGCGTGTGTCGGACAGCGCCCTGGCTCCGACGATCCGAAGCCCGCCTGCGCCGACTTTCTCGCCGCCAGCCGCCGCGCCGATTTGCAGTGGTCGTTGGAGCGCGACCTGCGCGCCTTCGAGCGTAACAGCCAATAGGGCAACAGCCACTCCCTCTCATCCGGGGCGCCGGCTGCCGTCGTCAGCGGCTCTGCCGCCGGTCGACCCCGCAGTTCCGCGCGCCGCACGATCGAATTCGCGCGCTGCCTTCGCCTCAATCTGGTCCTGCGTCCCGGCTGGGCGCCGAAGCTGACCGCATTCCCCGGCAAGCCAGCGCGGCGGCATTGTTCCGCCTTGCACAGCTTTGTCACGATTGCGGTGCTGAAGTGCCACGCGTCTGCCGTCATGTCTGCGCCGCGACCTCCTACACGACCGCGCAGGAGGAAACGTCATGGCAGAGCGAGGATCGATGGTCGGCGACATTACGGACGGCTTACGCCGCTCGCCGCTGGCACGCCTGTTGGCGCTGGGCATGTTGGTAGTCGCCTTGCTCGTACCGATCGGCTGGATCAGCGACCTGATCAGTGAGCGCGCCGAACATCGCAGCGCCGCCGAACGCGACATCGCCGCGATTCGCGGTGGCGCGCAGACGCTCGTCGGCCCGGCGTTGCTGGTGCCGTATGAGCATCACTGGACGGACACGGACGGAAACGGCCGGTCGATCGACAAGCACACGACCCAACTGCTGACGGTGCTGCCGCGTGCGCTGCGCATCCAAGCGCGCGTCGACACGGATGTGCGCGCGCGCGGCATCTTTTCGCTCGCCGTGTATCGCTCGCAGCTGGAGATCAGCGGAAGCTTCGAGATGCCCGATGTGGTGGCGCTCGCCGTCGATCCGCAGACGATCGATTGGCGGCACAGCCAGCTGGCCGTTGGCCTGACCGACGCGCGCGCCATTCGCAATGCCGCGGTGCTGCGGTGGGATGGAGCAGAGACAGCGTTGCAGCCAGGCGCGGGGCTGCTCGATGTGTGCAGCGGGATTCACGCCGTTGTCGCGCAGCCGTTTGCTGCGGCCGCTCCGGCCTTTGCGCTGACGCTGACGGTCGATGGGACCGGCGGGCTCTTTTTCACGCCGGCTGGACAGGAAACGCTGGTCTCGGTGGAGTCGAACTGGCCGAGTCCGAGCTTTCAAGGCAGCTGGTCGCCGGAGCGGCCGGAAGGCAGCGCCGCGGCATTCCCCGCCGTCTGGACGATTCCACAGCTGGCGCGCGATCAGACGCAAGCGTGGACGTCGCAGTCGAGCACGACGATCGAGCATCTCGAGAAGCTCTGCTTCGGCGTCAATTTGGTCGACCCGGTCGACGCCCATCGGATGGCGAGCCGCAGCGTGAAGTACGCCGAGTTGTTTATCGTGATGACCTTCACGGTGGTGTGGTTGATCGAGGTGCTGACCGGCCAACGTGTCCATCCGATTCAATACCTGCTGATCGGATGCGCCCTGTGCGTTTTCTTTTTGCTCGAGCTCTCCCTGGCCGAGCACATCGGCTTTACGCTCGCCTATGTGCTGGCGAGCGGTGCGGTGGTCGGACTGGTCGCGTATTACAGCGCGGTCATTCTGCGCGGCTGGCGGCGCGCCGCCGGCGTCGTCGCCACGGTCGCGTCGCTCTACTGTTATCTCTACATCCTGCTGACAAATGAGGACGACGCGTTGCTCTTCGGGTCGATCGGCGTATTCGTCGCGCTGGCGACGACGATGCTGCTGACGCGCCATATCGATTGGTACGCCGCGGGCGTTCGCGCCCCGGCGGGATTGCCGCCCGACGACCGCGAAGGCGCCGCTTGACCCGCCGGGGACGAGCGGCCATCGGTGGGCGCGGCGCATGGCGGTAATCCTGGTTGCGGACGACGACGGCCACATTCGCGAAGTGGTGCGCTTCGCGCTCGAACAGGCCGGACATCGCGTGGTCGAAGCAGCCGACGGCGCTGCGGCGCTGCGGCAATTCGACGAACAGGCGATCGACGTCGTGGTGCTCGACATCGTCATGCCCGAGCAGGACGGCATCGACGTCTGCCGCATGCTGCGGGCGCGCAGCCCGGTGCCGATTCTCTTCCTTTCGAGTCGCGACGATGAGCTCGATCGGATACTCGGCCTCGAGCTCGGTGCCGACGACTACGTCACCAAGCCGTTCAGCCCGCGCGAGCTCGCGGCGCGCGTCAAAGCGCTGCTGCGCCGCCGCGACGCGCCGGCTGCCGGTGCCGAGGCGCCGTTGCGGCGCGGCGATCTGTGCCTCGATCTGCAGCGTTACCGTTGTCTGTGGCGCGACAGCGAGATCGTGCTGACGGTGACGGAGTTTGCGCTGCTGCGCTCGCTGATGGGCCACGCCGAGAAGGTGTACTCGCGCGCCGAGCTGGTCGATCGCGCCTACGGGCTCGGCCACGCCATCACCGATCGCACCATCGACAGTCACATCCGCCGGCTGCGTCGCAAGCTCAACGCCGTCGGCGCCGATCCGATCGAGACCGTGTACGGCGTCGGCTACCGGCTGCGCGGTTGAGCGCCGTGCGCCGCGCCGCTGGTCCGCCGCGCCGCTTCAGCATCCGCTACTGGGTGCTGCTGGCGAACGCCTTCGTCCTGCTGCTGCCGGTGTTCGCGGTGTGGTTCCTGCGCTTGTGGGACGGGCATCTCGTGCGCGTCACCGAACAGCAGCTGGTCGCCGAGTCGGTGGTCGTCGGCGAAGCCGTGCGCGACGCGTTGCGCCAGATCGAGGGATTGCCGCCGGCGGCCGTGCCGGCCGAGACGCAGACGCTCGAGCCGCTGCTGCCGCTGCATTACACGTTGGAGCCGCCGGCGCCGGATGCGGCGCGTCGGGCGACCGACCGCTCCGCTCCGCTGTGGCGCGCCGGCGCGGCGGTCGAGCCGCTGCTGCGGCGCGCCGCGCGCACCAACCTCAGCGGTGTGCGCGTGCTGGACGCGCACGGCTGCGTCGTCGCCAGTACCGGCGGCGATGTCGGCGCCTGCCTCGACGACCGCGCCGAAGTCCGCCAGGCGCTCGCCGGGCAATATGCCGCACTGGCGCGCGAGCGCCGCGTCGACGGTGCGCCGCCACCGCTGGGCAGCGACAGCCGGCGCGGCGACGTGCGCGTCTTCACCGCCTTGCCGCTGCGCGACGACGGACAGGTCGTGGGCGTCGTGCTCATGTCGCGCACCAGCAGCAGCCCGCTCGAGGCGGTGTGGACGCTGCGCTACAGCGTCGTCGCCGGCCTGCTGTTGTGCCTGGCGATGACGGTGGCGATCAGCGTCTTCCTGTCGCGCCGCATCGCACGCCCGGTGCAGGCGATCACCGCCGCGGCGACGGCGATGACGCGCGGCGAGCCGTCGCGCTCGCTGGTGCCGAGCGGTCGCATGCCGGCCGAGGTGGCGACGCTGAGCGAGGCGCTCGATCGGCTGACCGCGCAGCTCACCGATCGCGCCGCCTACATCGCCGACTTCGCCGCCAACGTCAGCCATGAGCTGAAGACCCCGATCACCGGCATCCGCGGCGCCGTGGAGCTGCTGCGCGAGTCCTGGGACGAGATGCCGGCTGCGCAACGCCGCCGCTTTCTCGACAACGTCGATGCGGATGCGCGGCATATGGAACGGCTGGTGACGCGCCTCCTGCAGCTGGCCCGCATCCAGAGCGCGCCGGACGCGGCCGAGCGCGTCGACGTGCACGAGCTCATCAGCGACTTGACCGCGCGCTACGGCGACCGCGTGCACTGGCACGTTGCGCCGGCCGCGCCGGCGGCGGTGGTGATGCATCCCGACCACCTCGAAGCGGCGCTGCACAACTTGATCGACAACGGCGTCCGCCACGGCGGCGGACGGCCGATCGATGTCGACGTCGAGGCGCGCGCCGGCCGTCTGTGCATCCGCGTGCGCGACTACGGCGACGGCATCAGCCCGGCCAACCGCGCGCGCATCTTCGATCGCTTCTTCACCACGGAGCGCGATCGCGGCGGCACCGGCTTGGGCCTCGCCATCGTACGCGCCGTCGCCGAGACGCGCGGCGGCCGCGTCGACGTCGAATCGCTGCGCGACGGCACTGCCTTCACGCTGCTGCTCTGAGGCGCAACTCGCCGCCGGGCTGCTACCACGAGCGCGTCGCCTGATGTACGGTCGCGCGTCGCACATGCCGTCGCTCGCTGAAGAAATCGCGCCGCCGACCGACGACGCCATGCGCGCCGGTCTGACCCTGGCCGAATGGGCCGCCCGGCACGGCCGGCCGCCGCGCGGGCTGCGTGCGGCCTACCTGCACGCCATGCGCACACCGGGCGCGCTGGCGCTACCGGTCATCACGCGCAGCGAGGAGCGCGACGGCGTGCTCAAGTTCTGTCTCGATGTCCCGGGCCGCGACGGTGCAGCGCGCCTGGAGACCGAGTCGGTCATCATTCCCATGCACAGCTACCGCGGCAGTCGCTGGCATACCCTCTGCGTCTCATCGCAGGTCGGCTGCCGCATGGGCTGCACGTTCTGCGAGACGGCGCGCATGGGCTTGGTGCGCAACCTGACGGCGGCCGAGATCGTCAGCCAGTTCCTCGTCGCGCGCGATCTCATGATGGCGCGCCAACCGGCCGACAGGGGGCCCTATCGCTACTTCCTCAGCGGCATCCAGAATGTGGTCTTCATGGGCATGGGCGAGCCGCTCGACAACCTGGACAACGTCGTGCAGGCGATCCGAGTGCTGAGCGAGCCGAACGGCATCAACTTTCCGCACGCGCAGATCACCGTCTCGACGGTCGGCCGCATCGACGGCTTGCGCCGCCTCGCCGCGCTCGGCTGGCCGAATCTGCGCATCGCCATCTCGCTCAACGCGCCGAACGACGCGCTGCGCAGCGCGCTCATGCCGGTCAATCGCGCCATGCCGCTGGCGGCGCTGCGCGACGCGCTGCGCGACTACCCACTGGCCCGCAAAGGGCTCTTCATGTTCGAGTACGTGCTGCTGCGCGGCGTCAACGATACGCCGGAGCACGCCGCCGAAGTGGCGGCCTGGTGCCGCGACCTGCGCTGCATCGTCAATCTGATCCCGTACAACCCGCAGCGCGACGCCGCCTACGCGGCGCCGGACGACGCCAGCATCATCCGCTTCGCCGCGGCGCTGCGCTGCGCCGGCGTGTTCGTCAAGCGCCGTCTTACCAAAGGTCGCGACCTGCTCGGCGCCTGCGGTCAACTCGGCAACGGCGGCCTGCGCGCCGCCGCGGCGGCCGCGCCGTGAGCTCGTCACGCTGGCGCGCCCGCGCCGCGCGCCTGGCCGGCGCGGTCGTCTTCGCCGCGCTGTGCGGCTGCGACGGCTCGATGTCGACGCCGCTGACGGGCGCCTGCACCGAGATCGGCGCGCAGTGCGAGCGGCCCGAGGGGCCGCTCGGCGTCTGCCAAGCGGTGGCGTGTAGCGCCAGCACGCCGGCGCCGTGCTTCCGTTGTACCGCGCAGCACTGACGGCGTCGCGCCCGTCGAGCTTTGTCGGCGACACCGATCATCGTGCGGGCGCCGGCCGACGATCCGCGCATCGATTGACTAGGATCCGGCCGGAGCCGGCGGCGTGGTCGAGAGGGGCCGGCCGCAGCGATCTGTGGCCGGGGTCGCTGCCGTGTCGGCAATGACGACAGGGATGTAGGGCGCGATACTGAGCTGCGTCGCCGGTTCCGGGGCGAGGGCGAAGTAGCCGCCGGTGAGCGTGTCGGCGAGCCCCGTGCCGGCCCACCAGCACGACTCGATGACGCCGAAGCAGCCGGAGAACAGCGTCACCGCCGGTCCGAGGATGGTGATCTGGTACGGCCACCACTCGGTCGTGTTCCAAGCGTACTCGGCGCCGCCGGCGAAGGTGCGGAACGGCAGCAGCGGCGCGTTGACGATTGCGGTCGGTCCGCGCAGCAGATCGCTCGATGCCCAGCCCTGTACGCACTGCCCTCGGCTGTCGACAATCCAGGCCGCGCGCGCGACACCGGCGGAGCAACATACGAAGAAGGCGAAGAGGATGGCTGGGCCGACGCGTCGCATCGCGGAGCCATGGCCAGACCGTCTGTTGGAGTCAAGCGCGTGCGGCCGGATTGGGTGACGCCTTCGCACCCGGTCGCGCCGCTCCCTGACATTGCGAAGCGGACCTCGTAGAGTGCGGCGCTTGTGAAAGGCGAGTCGCACGGCGAGGGCGGGCGCGTGAGCGAGTCGGCGCGGGAGCGGCCGCGGCGCTGGTGGCGTCCGCTGCTCGAGCTGGCGCTCTTTCTCGTCGGCGGGATCGTGTTGCTGCGCATGGACCCGTTCGGCTTCTCGCGCCTGACGAAGATCTATTCGCAGGACTTGCTGGCGGTGGCGATGGCCGGGTGCTACCCGGACGCGCCCGCCGGGCCGTGCGCGAAACACGGCCGCGCCGCGACCGCCGTGGTGCTGGTCGACGACACCGATCTCGCCGCCTTTCACGAGCCGTGGCCGCCGCGCTACGGCTTTCACGCCCGCGTGCTCAAAGCGATTCGCGCCAACAAGCCGAAGGCGCTGGTGATCGACATCGTCTTCGAGGATGTGCGCGACGACGCCAGCATCGCGGCGCTGGCTGCCGAGCTCGAGCGCTATCGCGCCGACGGCATCCCGGTGTACGCCGCGACCTTCGCGCTCGATCGGCCGTTGCGGCCGGAAGTGGCGGCGCGCGTCACGCCGGTGCAGGTGCCGAAGAAGATCGATCCGCTCGATCGCGAAACGCGCTTCTACGATCTCACCAGCGGAGCGCCGCAGTCCCAGCTGACCGCGGTGCCGCTGGTGTTTCGCGATCTGTGCGGCGGCTGTGCGGGCCCCGGCGACTGCGCCGACGGGACGGTGCGCGTCTTCTGGTCGACGGTGCCGCCGCAGAGCTGGAACGATCGCTGGCTCGCCTGCCGGCGCCGCCCGCCGTTTCCATGGTGGATCGTGCAGGATCGCGGCAGCGATTTCCGCGAGAACTGTCCGTCGACGCCGACCATCCCGGCCAAGATCCTGCTCGATCCAAGCGAGGACGAAGACGTCCAACTGGAGGACATCCTCGCAGGCAGCGTGGTGTTCTACGGCGCCTATTTCCGCGGCGCGGCCGACGCGATGAACACGCCGCTGCACAACGATCTGCCGGCCGTGTTCCTGCATTCGGTGACCTTCGACAACCTGGTGACGCTGGGGCCAGCGGCGCTGCGCCATAACGAGCCGCAGGTGCCGTGGCTCGGCGTGTCGCTGCCCGACTTCGTCCTGCTGTGCGTGATCGGCGCCTTCTTCATCGGGCGCCGCTCCAGTCACCGGCTGGAAGAGCGCTGGCAGGCGACCATGCGGCGCGTGCGCTCGCGCGTCGGGCGCGTCGTGCTGATCGCGCTCGGCAGCCAAATTGGAATGTTGCTGCTGCTCGCCGGCACGGCAGCGTTCGTCGCCTGCCAGATCGGCATCTCGGAATGGCTGCTGGGCGCCAATTTCCTCTTCGCCATCACCTGGACCGAGGTGCTCGACATCGCCGAGAAGTTGTTCGAGGCGGCGGACGAATTCGAGCCGTGAAGACGCGGCGAAAAAGCCCGCCGAGGGCTGCGCAGCGTTTTCGCGCCTCTGCCCGTCCCTGTATGATGATGCATTGCGCGGGGAGAAAGACCGATGAGAGCGTGGCTGAAGACGACGGTGTTGATCGGACTGTTGGTGTGGGGCGGCGTGACGCGTGCCGATGACGCGGCCGGCCCGGTGCAGATCAAGAAATGGAAGGCCGACCCAGTCGAGCTGCTCGACAAACCGGACGGCAAGGTGGTGACCACCAAGCCGGCGGCAGACATGCCGGTCACGGCGCTGCGCACCGGCGAGGGCTGGTTGAAAGTCAGCGTCGGCGGCAAGGACTACTACGTCGACGCCAGCCAGGCGCGCACCGATTTGAAGCTGAGCGGCAAGCCGAAGTGCGACACGCTCAACGGCGCCACCGGCAACGCCGCCTCGCGCGGCCTCGGCGAGGAAGGGTGCGAGCCGTGAGGCGTCGGCTCGCTTGGTGCGTCGCGCTGCTGCTCGGCAGCGCCTGCGCCGCGCGCGGCAGCGACAAGGCGATCGACGGCGTCGACAAGGCGACCTTTCGTTTCGGGCCGATGGCGCTCGGCCAGGCCAAGGATGTGGACTACACCCGCGCCGAGGGCCTCGGGCTGGTGCCGACGTCGCCGCTCGACACCTATCTCAACGGCGTCCTGGCCAAGCTGCTGGCGCAGTCGCCGGTGAAGGGCGTGCCGGCTCACGTCTACGTGCGCGCCAGCGGCGACTGGGCCGCCAAGAGCACCGCCGACGCCAACATCTATGTTGCGCTCGGCACGCTGCTGCGGCTCGACAATGAGGACGAGGTCGCGGCGCTGCTGGCGCACGAAGCGTCACACATCATTCTCGGCCACGCCAACACCGATGCCGCCCAGAGCGTGCAGCAGCGCGCCCTGCAGCTCAGTGCGCTGGCGGCGCAAGCGCAGCAGGTGGTCGACGCCAACCAGGGCAAAACCGGCGGCGGCGCCAAGGCGGTCTCCGGCAAGGTGCACGTCAACGATCAGTCGCGCGCTCTGCTGCTCAACACCATGCTGGTGTCGCCAGCCTGGACGCGCGGCCAGGAGCGCGAGGCCGACAAGCTCGGCACCGATTTGCTGGTGCGTGCCGGCTATGCGCCGCAGGCGATGTCGTCGCTGCTGCGCAAGCAGCAGAGCTTCGAGACCGAGCGCGCCGCGAATCCGCAAGCGGTGGCGCTCGATCAGCAGTTTCTCGGCTACGACGCGACGCAAAAGGTCTCCGAACAGACCTCCAAGGCGGCAGCGAAGAAAATGGGTGGCGCCGCCGATGGACTGGGGGCGCTCGCCGGCTCGGCGCTGGGCTCGGCACTGGAGTGGGGCTCGAAGAAGGTCGACGAGGCATCGCATTCGCATCCGAAGACCGAAGAGCGCATCACCGAGATCGATACGTATGTCGCCGAAGAGTACAGCGGCACCGCGCCGGCGCTGCAGGCGGCGTCGTGGGAGTCGGCGAAGGATCAGGACGGCACCGCCGATGTGCTCGAGAACTACATCGCGGCGATCGGCGCGAAGGGGAAGCTGTCGGACGGCGACGTCGCAGCGGCGCGCAAACTGGCCAAGAACGGCCTCAGCGCTCCGACGCACGCGCACGCCTATCCCAACTACGTTGACGCGGCGGTGCAGATCGCCGGCGGCGACAGCGCGGCGGCGCTGACCGACTATCAAACCGCGCTCGCCGGGCCGGAGCCCGCCGGCGGTATCTATATAGAAGCAAGCGCCCTCTATGTGCAGACCGGCAAGAACGACAAAGCGGTCGAAGTGATCGAGAGCGGGTACACGCGCCTGCAGCAGCCGCCCAGCCTCACCGTGCCTCTGATCCGTACCTACCGCGCCGCCGGCCGGCAGTCCGACGCCGATCGCCTCGCCACGCAGTGTGCGGCGCGCTGGCCCAATCTGCAGCAGACCTGCTCCGACGCCGCGCAGGGCGGGGACGCCGCGCCGAGCTGAGACGATACGCCCCACCGCGGGACTGCGGCTCCGACGCGCGTCCGACGGCTTCTGAGAACAACGCCGACAGGGGTGCCTGCCGGCTGTGGACCGCTGGAGAGCGCGCCGCCATGGATACGCGAAATAGACACATTCGGAATGGCGTTGGAGCCGTCCGGCCCTTCGTCTACGGTCGCCCGGATCTGATCGACTTCGTCCAGCACGTATTCGGCGCCGTAGAATTGGAGCGCAACCGCGTCGCTGGAGGGTTCCATGTCCAGGCGCGCATCGGCGATTCGGTCGTGGTGTTGTCCGCCACGCAGCCGCCGTACGCCGACGCGACCCGCGCCTCGATTTATGTGTACGTCGACGATGTGGATGCGACGTATGCCCGCGCATTGGCTGCTGGCGCGCGCTCCCTCAGCGAACCGACGGACCGTCCGTTCCAGGAGCGTTGCGCCAGCGTTGCGGACGCCTTCGGGAATGTCTGGTACCTGGCGACTTTTCGCACGGTGCCGGATGCAGCAGCGCTCGACCGTATGTGACGTTTCCGCCCTGATACGCGACGAAATCGTCTTGCTTCTCCCCTTCGCGCGCGGCTAATCAGCATAGATTCGCCGCGCGCGCCCATCGCGCCGGTGAGTTTGCACGCGGAGCCGCCGCGCGTGGCGGCCGAATTTCGGTTTCTGAGGGGGGACGCCAATGCGTCGTGGACGAGGCCTGGGGATTGCCCTGGCCATGGGGCTCGCATGCGCGAGTCAGGTGGCACGCGCTCAAGCGCAGCCGGACTATCGCACGGCGAGTCCGCGCGCCTTGGTCGACGCCTGGAAGACGGCGACGCAGCACGATCGCGCCGAGCTGGCCGTCGCCATGGTCGAGCGGCGTAGCGAGATGCGGCCGACGCTGTGGGACGCGGCGCGCTTCGGCGATACGCAGGACAAGGTGTTCGCCTGCGGCATGATCGCCGAGATGCGCGATCATGACGGCGTCGACGCGGTGGTCGCCGCCACCGACGACAGTGACGTGCGCGTGCGCCGCCGCGCCGCGACGGCGTTGCGCGTGCTCGCTGATCGCCGCGCCGCGCCGCGCTTGCGCGAGCTGGTGCGCAACGACGCAGACCTCGGCGTGCTCAAGACGGCGCTGGCCGGGCTCGGCCGCCTCGGCTTGGTGCGCGACGTCAATGTGATCGCGCCGTTCATCGCCAACGCCGACGAAGGCGTACGCGTTGTCGCGGCGGGGTCGCTGGCAATGCTCGGCGACGAGCGCGGCCTGGCGCTGGTGCTGCAGGCCACCACCTCGAGCGATCCCGGCGTGCAAAAGAGCGCCACCTACGCGCTCGGGTTTTTTCAGGCCAACGCGGCGAGCGATCGCCTGCAGGCGATCCTCGCCGACCCGCAAGGCGCCTGGAAGGGCTATGCGCAGGTGGCGCTGGCCGAACGCGCGCTGGCCGGCAAATCGGCCAGCGCACAGGTCGCGTTGCTCGACAGCTTGGCCAACGGCCGCAGCCGCACTTTGGCGAGCTGGTCGGTCGATCGTCTCACCGACCTGAACACGCCGGCCGCGGCCGACGTGCTGCGCAAAGTGACCACGCGCCAGACGCCGGTCGCCCAAGTCGCGGCGCGGCGCCTGCTGCTCATCGGAGCGCAGCCGTGAGCCGCCTGGCCTCAGCGGCGCTGCGGCGCAGCGCGCTGGCCCTGTTTGCAACTCTGTTGTGTAACGCCCCGGCGCGCGCGCACGAGAACACCATCGTGCATCGCGGCCTGGCGTATTGGTCGGTCGACATTCTCGGCAACCCGTTCTTCACGCCGTACCGTACCGAGGTCGGCAACGGGGCGGAGCAGGAAGATGTGCCGGCAACGCGCTCGCTCGGGCACTTCTACAACCCGCAAACCGATGCCGCGCCGTGGTTCGCGCTCGGCTCCGGCCCGGCGACGACCAACTCGCAGGACCAGTACGACGCCGCCGTGAGTCAGTACCAGGCCGGCAATCTCGTCGGTACCGATGCGGCGTTCCACCGCATCGGGCGCGCCATGCATTTCGTCGAGGACATGACGTCGCCGGCGCATACGCACGACGATCAGCATTCGACGGGCGATGATTTCGAGAGCTGGGGACCGGACAACTTCCCGTCGATGTCGTTTTCGACCGTCATCCCGAAGTATGCCAATCCGCCGACTGCGGTCGAGTTCGTCAAGGAGCTGGCGCGCCTCGTGTACGACAAGACGGCGTACCAGACGGTTCTCTACGAATCCGCCGCGGCGCAGCCGCCCAGCCTGTTCAAGCAAATGTTCCCCTCGCTGCACTTCGAGACCGGCGGCTTCTTTACCGACGACCACTTCGAGATCGACCGCATCGGCGATTGGGGCTGCGATCTGCTCTGCACCGACGATTGGTGGATTCCGGATGAGCTGCTGACCACCGACAATGGCGGGCCGGGTGGCGTCGTGCGCCACACCGGCTCGGCGTACATTGAGAACACCGGCGGTGATGGCGGGCCGGTCGTGCCGACGGTGTTCGATGGCCAGCCCAACACCAACAACGAGAGCATGCTGCAGCTGTATGGCCGCGTGCTGTATCCGGATGCGATTGCCTATGGCGCCGGCATGCTGCAGGTGTTTGCCAATGCGGTCGGCGCACCGCCGGTGGCGACGGCGACCGGTACGGCGACGAACACTGCGACGCGCACGCTCACGGCGACGCGCACCGATACCGTGCCTCCGACGGCGACGCGCACCGGCACGCCCGAGCCGACCGCGACGGGCACGCAGACCCGCACCTTCACCACGGTGCCGACGCCGACCAGCAGCGGCACCGCGACGCTGACGCGCACCCCGACGTTCACGCCGATCCCGACGGTCACGCTGGCGGCGACGTTCACTTCGACACCGTCGGCGACGCCGACCCAGACGCGTACCGCCAGCGGCACGGAGACCGCCACCGGCAGCGCCACGCCGTCGGCAACCCCGACGCCGACTGCCACGCCACTGTGCGGCGCGACGCCGCGCAGCAATTGCGCGACGCCGCTGGTCGCCGGCGCGGCGCGGCTGCAGATTCGCGACACCACGCCGGACAGCGGCGATAGCCTGTTGTGGCGATGGAATGTCGGCTCGGCGCAGCTGAGCGACTTCGGCAGTCCGCAGGGCTCGACCGACTACGCCCTCTGTCTCTACGACTCGACCGCCGGCATGCCGGTGCTGGTGCAAAGTGCGGCGATAGGCGCCGGCGGCAGCTGCGCTGGGCGCGCCTGTTGGAGCGCATCGAGCAGCGGCTTCCGTTACAAGGGGCATGGCAGCAACGCCGGCGGCGTGGATACGTTGCAGCTCAAGGCCGGGCAGTTCGGTCGCGCCAAGATCCTGTTGAAGGCGAAGCGCGAGGCGTTGGGGCTGCCCGCTCCGGTCGGCCCGGCGCAATTCTTCGCGCAATCGCCGAACGTCACCGTACAGCTGATCAACCGCGCCGGGCTTTGTTGGGGGGCGACTTACAGCGCGCCGGCGCAGCGCAACAGCGGAGATCAGTTCAAAGGCAAGTCGGACTGAACATCGCCGTGGCGTCGCGCTAGG
>Ga0265314_10001141_pt1 | contig 30771 bp, 28 predicted proteins | sample 4126metaG_FD_203106 | JGI IMG/M metagenome (GOLD analysis project Ga0265314, IMG submission 203106) | Rhizosphere microbial communities from Carex aquatilis grown in University of Washington, Seatle, WA, United States - 4-1-26 metaG | ecosystem: Host-associated > Plants > Roots > Rhizosphere >... | reverse complement strand
CAGCCGGAGCGATGTGTAGCTCCATCGCTCCGGCTGCGATCGATGTGACAGCTAGGCTACCGGTCGGGCTATGGCCAGGCCGGGTCCTTGGCGGCCTTCGCCTCCTGGGTTCGCCGTCCGTCGATAGCCTGGAGCACCTGCGTCGGTGTCTCCTTGCCGGTGAACATCGCGACGATGTCCTTGCCCATGTCGATCCATTGTGGGTTTACATAGGTCACGGCGTCCTGCAGGACGAGGTCCGTCGCCGCCGTGTACTTGGCGAGGAATGCCTGCTGGTCGGCCGTCCACTTTGCCTTCACACCGGTGTAGTCGAGGGTCTCGAAGGCCGGGGTGTTGTCGATCATGTACTGCAGGTTGTCAGGCTGCGCAAGGAAGGCGAGGTATTGCTTGGCAGCATCGATATGCGACCCACCGGACCAGATGAACTTGGTCGGGCCCGCCGGATGGGTTGGGAGGAGCTGGTTGTCGTCAAGCGGGATGGGGAAGTAGCCATAGTTCGACGCCGGGATGCTCGGGAAGTCGGCGTTGATCTGGTTGGGAAGCGTCATCCCGCTGATCGTCATCGCGTACTTCCCGGTGGTCATGTTCTTCTCCTGGTCGGCAACCGTCGCCGACAGGGCGCTTGAACCGAAATACCCCTTCTGGTAGAGCTGGTTGAGCTCCGTCATCGCGTTGAGCGCATTGGGATCGGCGGCCAGGGTCGCCTGGTTGGCATTGAGCTTGTCGTAGATGCCGGGCTCGAGCTTCTGCAGTTGCGCACCGATCTCGGGGAACCACAGGACGTGGTGCCAGCCGTCGCTGATCGGCTCGTAGATCGGGGTGACGCCGAGCGCCTTGATCTTGTCGCTATCGGCCGCAAAGTCGGCGAACGTCGCCGGGACGTCGGTGATCCCGGCCTGCTGGAAGATCGCCTTGTTGTAGATGATGATCCAGTAGCTGCTGTAGATGTCGGCGATCTCCTGGCCGTACACCTTGCCGTTCAGCGTCGCCTGGGCGACAGCGTTCGGATCCTCGCGCTTGACCCATTCCTGGTCGGACAGGTCAACGGCGTTCTTCTCGACGTTGTAGGTGACCTTCAGGTCGGAGACGCCACTCTGGCCGCCGAAGATGTCCGGTGCCTGGCCCGAGTTCAACTTGGTGGCGAGGACCTGGAAGTAGTTGGCGGAGGGGACGATCTGGTAGTCGATCTTGATGCCGGTCTGATCCTGGAACTTCTGGGCAAGCGCCGTCTGCTCAGCGGGATAGACCCAGCCCTGGCTTTCCAGGACCGTCAGGGTGAAGTTCTGCTTGGCCGGCGAAGCGCTCGCGGCCGGCGTGGATGCCTGGGCGGCCTGACTCGGGGCGCTCGATGGCGCCGCGGTCGGAGCGGCGGTCGAGCCAGGGGAGCTACAACCGACCACCAACGCGCCGACGGCCATCGACACGAAGAGACGTTTCATCGATGAATTCAATGTGCACTTCCGCCTTTCGGTCTACGGCTGGGAGGCCCGCTGGGGCCTCTTGCTCGAGGAACGCGCTTGGATCTCGGTCAGTGCCCTCCCCTCCAATGTGTCCCGGCGATGGCCGTAATCATTTCCGGTATCACTTCCGGCCGTGCGGAGTGTACGCCTAACTCGCAAGCCGTCAACACCCTGTTCGCAATCTTTCGTCGGGCACCTGGGCATCCGCCCTGGCAGGCCCTGGCGGGGATCTGTCCCTGGCAAGGACCGTCAATCAGTCAATCGTGAGCCGGAACCAGGCCTCTGTCGTGGCGACGTGGACGAGTGCTGCCGCTTCGGCCCGAGCGGGGTCGCGGGCCTTGAGGGCGTTCAGGATCTCCTCGTGCTGGACGATCGTCCGGGTCGTCGCCCCGGCATCGACCTGCCCCCGCCAGGCCCGGGCGCGGATGGTTCGACTCGAGACGGCGTTGAGCATCGAGCCAAGCGTCTCGTTGCCGCAGTGGGCGGTCACCAGGCGGTGAAACTCGGCGTCGTGCCCGACGCGGTCGGTCTCTGAATCGGCGGCGCGCATGCGCTCGAGCAGGTTGCCCAGCTCGTTCAATGAGGCAGGATCCATGCGGGTCGCCGCGAGGGCCGTGACAGCGGGCTCCAGGATCCGCCGGACGGCCACCAGCTCGAGCGAGAAACCTTCGTGCATGAGCTCGACCGCCGCCGACATGCCGTCTAGGAGCAACTCGGGACCGAGGCTTGTCACGTAGGTCCCATCGCCACGGCGCACGTCGAGGACGCGAGCGGTGACCAGCGCCCGGACGGCCTCCCGCAAGGTGTTCCGGGAGGCCCCCAGTTGGCGGGCCAGCTCTGCCTCGGGGGCGAGCCGGGCGCCCGGCATGAGCTCGCCCGACGCGATCATCTCGCGCATCCGCTGGATGGCCCCCTCAGTCAGCGGCGCGGCCACGTCACCTCCGGGCTGGCCAGGCCCGAGCCGGCGCTCCGGCAGCCTTGAGCAACTTGAGCAGACATCGGATGTTCGAGTCCCCTCAGGTTCACCTGGCTCGTGCCTCGCGGACTACGTGAGCGCTCCTCGTCGAAGAGTACTCCGAGCGCGGATCCGGCCGCATCGACTGCTGTCATGATTCCCACTAGACATTGGATGTTTGGCCGGTCTAGAGTGGGCGCCTGGCCTTCAACGCCGCCCCGCTGGGTGGCCCTGCCATCGCCTGTCCGCCTCGGCTGACCTCCTCCAGGCGGGGCGGACAGGCTGTTCATCCATTCGCTGGAGAAGCACGTGCCGGTGACCATCACGGCGGTCGTCGCCTCGGACATCCGCTTCCCGACCTCATTGAACCTCGATGGCTCGGACGCGATGAACGTCAGCCCCGACTATTCGGCGGCCTATGTCGTCCTCCGGACCGACCACCCCGATGGCCTGGAGGGCCACGGCCTGACCTTCACCAGTGGCCGGGGCAACGAGCTGTGCGTGGCGGCGATCGAGGCCCTCGCCCCGCTGGTCGTGGGTCGAACGCTCGAGTCGTTCACGACCGACCTGGGAGCGTTCTGGTCGCACATCGTGGGCGACAGCCAGCTTCGCTGGGTGGGACCCGAGAAGGGCGTGATCCACCTGGCCACCGCCGCGGTCGTCAACGCCGTGTGGGACCTGTATGCCAAGACCGAGGGCAAGCCGCTCTGGCAGCTGGTCACCGACATGACCCCCGAGGAGCTCGTCCGGTGCATCCCGTTCCGCTACATCAGCGATGCCCTGACTCCCGCCGAGGCACTCGCCATCCTGCGCCGGAATGAGCCAACCAAGGCCGTCCGCGAGGCCGAGCTGCGCGCCGCCGGGTACCCGGCCTACACCACCTCGACGGGCTGGCTGGGCTACCCCGATGACAAGGTCCGGCGGCTGGCCCGCGAGGGCGTGGCTGCCGGCTGGAACCATTTCAAGATCAAGGTCGGACGAGTTCTCGAGGACGACATCCGGCGGGCTGGAATCCTGCGCGAGGAGATCGGACCGGACCGGATCCTGATGGTCGACGCCAACCAGGTCTGGGATGTCGACCAGGCGATCGCCTGGATGGAGCGCCTGGCACCATTCCGGCCCTGGTGGATCGAGGAGCCGACCAGCCCCGACGACATCCTGGGCCACGCCCGGATCGCTCGAGCCCTCGCCCCGTACGGGATCGGCGTTGCGACCGGTGAACACTGCCACAACCGGGTCATGTTCAAGCAGCTGCTCCAGGCCCAGGCAATCGCGTTCTGCCAGGTCGACTCGTGCCGCCTGGGCGGCGTGAACGAGGTCCTGGCGGTGCTCCTGCTGGCCGCCAAGTTCGGCGTGCCGGTCTGCCCCCATGCCGGTGGCGTGGGCCTGTGCGAGTACGTCCAGCACCTCGCGATCATCGACTACATCGCGATCAGCGGATCGCTCGAGAACCGGGTGGTCGAGTACGTCGATCACCTCCACGAGCACTTCGTTGACCCGGTCGTCGTCCGCTCGGGTCGCTACCAGGTGCCCACGTCCCCGGGTTACTCGATCGAGATGTACCCAGCATCGCGGGCCGCCTACGGGTACCCGGATGGCAGTGCCTGGGTTGCACTGCAAACCAGCGCGGCGAACCGGGCTTGAGCGCCATCGAACGGATCGCTGCCTGTGGAGTCGTGCCCGTCGTCCGGATCGAGCGGGCCGACGATGGACCCGAGCTGGCGCGCACCCTGTCCGCTGCGGGCATCGGCTGCATCGAGATCACCTTCCGATCGGCCGCCGCTGCGGATGCGATCCGGGCGATCCGGGCCGCCGTTCCGGAGATCCTCGTCGGAGCCGGAACCATCGTCTCGGAGGTCCAGCTCATGGTCGCCCTGGCGGCCGGCGCGATGTTCATCGTCAGTCCGGGCCTGCAGGTCGCGGTGGTTCGAGCCTGCCAGGACCGTGGCTGCCCCGTTCTGCCCGGCGTGTTCACGCCGACCGAGGTGATCCAGGCGATGGACCTCGGCCTGTCGACGGTCAAGCTCTTCCCGGCCTCCGTGGCTGGCGGTCCGGCATATCTGCGGGCATTGGCCGGGCCATTCCCGACGATGCGATTCGTGCCGACCGGCGGCATCGAATTGGCCGACCTGGCTGCCTATCTCGACGTGCCCTCGGTCCTCGCCGTCGGTGGCAGCTGGATGGTTCACCCGGCGTTGCTCGCCGGCCGAGACTGGCCGGAGGTCGGCCGCCTGGCAAGCGAGGCGAGCTCAGTCGTCCGTTCGGTTCGCCCGCCGGTCGCTTGATGGCCATGACCATGCGCTCGCGGTCGGAGTCCCGTTGGGACCTGGTAGCCCTCGGCGAGGTGATGCTCCGACTCGATCCGGGCGACGAGCGGATCCACACGGCGCGCCAGTTTCGTGCCTGGGAAGGCGGCGGCGAGTACAACGTCGCCCGCGGCCTGGGCCGCTGCTTCGGTGCCCGGACGACGATCGTAACGGCGCTTGCGGACAACCCGGTCGGGCGCCTCATTGAGGACCTGATCCACCAGGGCGGTGTCGATCGCTCCCACCTGCGCTGGGTCCCGTACGACGGGATCGGCCGGACGGTCCGCAACGGCTTGAACTTCACGGAGCGCGGCTTCGGCGTCCGTGCCGCCGTCGGCAGCTCCGACCGCGCCAATAGCGCGGCTTCGCAGTTGAAGGCCGGCGATGTGGACTGGGAGGCGATCTTCGCCACGGAGGGTGCCCGCTGGCTGCACACCGGCGGGATCTTCGCGGCCCTGTCCGAGACGACCCCCGAGGTCGTCGCCGAGGCGATCGCCGCCGCCCATCGCCATCGGACCGTCGTCTCGTTCGACCTCAACTATCGCGAGTCGCTGTGGCGCGGCCGCGGGGGCGGACCAGCCGCCCAGGAGGTCCTGGCCGGGATCGTCGCCAGCGTCGATGTCCTGATCGGCAATGAGGAGGACTTCGTGGCGGCGCTCGGCATGGAGGTCGCCGGTCTCAGGGGGTCGTTCGAACGGCTCGAGCCCGAGGCCTACGCAGCCATGCTCACGGCGACCTCGGCGCGGTTCCCCAACCTGCAAGCGATCGCGGTGACCCTGCGGGTTGCCCGGACAGCCAATCGCAACGATTGGGGTGGATTGCTCTGGTCGGACGGTGTCGTGTACCCGGCGACGACCCGCCGCGACCTCGACATCCTGGACCGGATCGGGGGCGGCGATTCGTTCGCATCCGGCCTGATCCACGGGTATCTCGCGGGGTACCCGCCCCAGGTCGCCGTCGAATACGGGGCGGCCCACGGGGCCTTGGCGATGACGACGCCGGGGGACACCTCGATGGCGACCCTGGCCGAGGTCGAAGCCCTGATGGCCGGTGCCGGCGCGCGGGTCCGCCGATGAGCCGGGCGGCCCTGGTCCTCACCGGGGTGGATCGATTCGCCGTGGAACAGCGCGAGCCAGCGGAGGCGATCGGGGATCAGGTCGCCGTGGATGTCGGATTGGTGGGCCTGTGCGGGACGGACCTCCATATCGTCGACGGCAGCCATCCCCGGGCTCGGGTTCCGCTCGTGCTCGGCCATGAGCTCGTCGGCCATGCCCTGGGCGGGCCCTTCGCCGGGCGGGCGGTGGTGGTCGACCCGCTCATCGCCTGCGGATCATGCTCGGCCTGTCAGCTTGGCCAGCGGCACGTGTGTGCCAACCTGCGCCTGATCGGCATTGATCGCGACGGCGGATTGAGCGGACGAGTCGTCGTCGACCCGGACCGGCTGCACCCGATCCCGGACGGTCTCGCCCTCACCGTAGCGGCTCTGGCCGAGCCATTGGCAGTCGCCGTTCATGCGGTCCGAAGGGCCCAGGTCGCAGCGGCCGACAAGGTCGTGATCATGGGCGCGGGGCCGATCGGCCTGCTCCTCGCCCACGCCGCTCGGCGAGCCGGCGCGGTCCAGATCCTGGTCGGCGAGCCGGCGCCCGATCGACGCCGCTTCGCGGAGCTCGCCGGTTTCGAGACCCTGGACCCGTCCGACCCGCTGGCCGACCTCGACCGGCGGACGTCCGGCTGGCTGGCAGATGTCGTGTTCGACGCCGCGGCCGTCCCGGCGGTGGCTGCGCTCTTGCCCCGGCTTGTCCGGCCGGCCGGCAGGATCTGCCTCGTCGGGACCTACGGCCGGCCGGTCGAGATCGATCTGCAGGCCGTGCTCTTCCGGGAGCTGAGCCTGATCGGCAACCGGGTCTACGAGCCGGCCGACCTGGACAACGCCCTGGCGACCCTGGCAGCCGACCCGCCAGGCTTCGCGCCGCTGATCAGCGCGGTGGTCAGGCTCGACGAGGCGCCCGCGGCATTCGCTCGACTGCGTGCGGGTGAGGGGATCAAGTATCTCGTCACGACCGGTGACAGCTGATGTTGGCCCTGGTCAAGACGGCCCGCGGCGCGGGGCATCTCGCGCTCGAGGAGCGGCCGGAGCCGGTGCCGCTCGCCGGCTGGGTCACGATTGCCGTCCGCTACGCCGGGATCTGCGGGACGGACATCCACATCGTCGATGACGAGTTCCCGTACTGGCCGCCGGTCACAATGGGCCACGAGTTCGTGGGAACCGTAACCGGGCTCGGTGACGGGGTGGACGCAGCCTGGCTTGGAACGCGTGTGGTCAGCGAGCCACATTCGCTCGCCTGCGGCACCTGCCACCTGTGCCGGCGAGGGTTCGCCGAGCTGTGCGCCAGCAAGCGATCACCCGGCTGGGGCATCGACGGCGCCTTTGCCAGCCACCTCGTGATGCCGACCCATCTCATCCATCGCGTCCCGGATGGCCTGTCGGACCAGGCGGCCGCCCTGGCCGAGCCGATGGCCGTGTCGGTGACGGCCCTGGCCCGGGCCGGGGTCGATGCCGGCGACATCGTCCTGATCGTCGGCCCCGGCCCGGTCGGCATCCTGGTCGCGGCCGCCGCGCGGGTGATGGGCGCGGCGACGGTCATCGTGGCCGGCCGGCACGAATCGGACCGGCTCCGGTTCGCCGCGTCGATCGGGGCCGTGACGGCGGTCGGCGACGCGGCCGTCGAGCTCGTCGAGGATCTGACGGCGGGCCGCGGCGCGGATCTGGTCGTCGACGCGACCGGGTCGGCCGAGGGGATCGCCCTGGCCCTCCGCGCGGTTCGCCGCCGGGGCCGGCTGGTGGCCGTCGGGATGAGCGGGAAGCCCGAGGTGCCGATCCCCTGGGACCTGGCGGTCTCGCGAGCCATCGACGCATCGTTCTCGATGAGCTCGAACGGCACGGCCTGGGACCCGGCCCTGATGATCCTCGAGCGGGCCCCAGAGCTGGCGGCGATGACCACGGTCTTCCCGCTGGGCGAGTGGCAGGCCGCCCTCGCGGCCGTGCGCAACCGGACCGTGATCAAGGCGCTCCTCCAGCCTGGTTCGGGCGCCGAGACGTGAGCGCGGCGGGCACGATCCTGATCACCGACTGCGACCACCCGACGACCGACGTCGAACGCGCGATCGTCGAGGCGGCCGGGCTCCGGCTCCAGGTCGCGCAGTGCCGGACCGCTGCCGAGGTGGTTGCCGTCGGAACGGCCAGCGCCGCGGTCGGGCTGATCGTCCAGTACGCCCCGATCACCGGTGACGTGCTTCGTGAATTGCCGGCTTGCCGGGTTGTCGGCCGCTACGGCGTCGGCCTCGACACGATCGACCTGGTCACGGCGGCCGAGCTGGGGATCGCGGTGGTCAACGTGCCCGACTACTGCACCGACGAAGTGGCCGACCACGCCCTGGGCTTGATCCTGGCCCTGACCCGGGGGATCGTCCCGCTCGACCGCGGCGTCCAGGCGGGCACCTGGGACTTCCGCCTGGCCGGCCGCGTCCGCCGGGCGTCCAGCCAGCGGCTGGGGGTCATCGGGCTCGGCCGGATCGGCTCGGCCCTGGCTCGCCGCGCGCTCGCCCTCGGCTACGACGTGGTCGGGACGGATCCTCGAGGGCCGCGTGATTCGGGCGTCCCCACCGTCCCGCTCGAGGAGCTACTGGCAAGCAGCGACGTGGTCAGCATCCACGCTCCACTCGATTCGACGACTCGTCACCTGATCGATGCTCGGACCCTCGCCCTCATGCGGCCGACGGCGATCGTGGTCAACACCAGCCGGGGCGGCCTGGTCGACCACGACGCCCTGGTCGACGCGCTGCGAGCCGGGACCCTGGCCGGGGCCGCTCTCGACGTGCTCGAGCGTGAGCCGATCCCCGGCGACGACCCGTTGATCGGGATGCCCAACGTGGTGCTCAGCCCGCACGCCGCGTTCTACAGCGAAGAGTCGCTGGTCGAGATGAAGCAGAAGGTCAGCCGGCGCGTGCTGGACGCCCTCGCCGGCGCGGGCGGCTAGGACCGGCTGCGATCCACCGTCTGGATTGCGCGCTCCGGTCGGGGAAGGCCATCTGCCGGCCACGGGCCGGATAGCCCATAGGTGTCTTCGGCCGTCCGGCCGAAGATCGCGGCACGCTCCGGCTGCGACAGACGGCTGGTCATGGTCCGGGCCGCCTCCAGCACGCCCTCGTATGGGGCCGCCAGCAAGCACACCGGCCAGTCGGATCCGAACAGGATCCGGGCCGGCCCGAAGACCTCCAGGGCGATGTCCACGTACGGCTGGATGTCGGCGGTGGTCCAGGTCGCCCAATCCGCCTCGGTGACCAGGCCCGACAGCTTGGCGCTCACGTTGGGAAGGGGCCCGAGCTCGGCCAGCAGGCTGGCCCAGGGTTGCCGTCGCCCCTCCTTGATCGGCGGCTTGGCCAGGTGATCGACCACGAATCGGACGTCCCACAGGCGGCGGGCCAGGGCAACGGCCGCGGGCAGCTCACGTGTTCGCACCAGCAGCTCGTACACCAGGCCCGCCCGACCGACCGCTGCGATCCCCCGTTCGACGTCGGGTTGCAGGAGCCAATCCGGGTCGGCTTCGTCATGGACCTGGTGGCGAATGCCCACCAGCCGCTCGCCCCCGGGGCCGGCGCGAAGCTCGGCGATCGTGTCGCTGACTGCGGCATCGGTCAGGTCCAGCCAGCCGACGACACCCCTGATCAGTGGCGTCCTGGCAGCGATCTCGAGGAACGACCGCGTCTCGTCCAGCCCGGACCGGGTCTGGACCAGGATCGTCCCGGCCACCCCGGCTGCAACCAGGTTGGGGACCAGGTCCTCCGGACCGAATCGGCGCCGGATGCCCGCAAATGCTCCGGTGAGCCAGGGATAGTCGGTGGACCGCGGGTCCCAGAAATGATGGTGCGCGTCGATGAGCCCGCTCATCTGGGCGTTGGCGCCGCGGCAGCGATGAGGCCCTCCGCCCGCAACTCGTCCCAGAGAGCGCCGGGGATCGCCGTGCGCATGCTGGTGGGGTAGTCGTCCAGGTGGGCCGGCGTCCGGACGCCGGCGATCAGGCCCGTCACTGCCGGGTGGGCCAGCGGGAATTGGATTGCCGCGGCGCGTCGGGAGACGCCATGGCGATCACAAACCGCCGCGATCCGTTGGGCGCGCTCGATCACGGCCGCGGGGGCAGGCCCGTAGTCGAAGTGGCTGCCGGGCCGCGGATCCACCAGGACGCCGCTGTTCATGACGCCGCCGATCAGGACCGCAATGCCCCGGCTGAGGCACTGGGGCAGCAGCTCGGTCAGCGCGTCCTGGTCCAGCAGGGTGTAGCGATTGGCAACCAGGAAGACGTCCATGTCGGTCTCGCGGGCGAAGCGGGCCAGCATTGCCGATTGGTTCATGCCCGCGCCGATCGCGGCGACGACGCCTTCGGCCCGCAGCCGCTCGAGGGCGGGGTAGGCCTCGTCGAGGGCGACCTGCCAGTGATGGTCGGGGTCGTGGATGTACAGGATGTCCACGCGGTCGAGGCCGAGCCGCTCGAGGCTGGCCTCGACGGACCGCCGCACGCCGTCCGCCGAGTAGTCGAAGACGACCTTGCGGCCGGCCGTACCGGGGTAGTAGGCATCGTGCTGGTCGCCGAGCGCCTGGAGATCAACGTCGTCGCCCGGCCGGACATCGCCGGCGGCCCGAACCAGGCGGCCGACCTTGGTCGAGAGCACGTACTCCGCCCGTGGCCGGTGGGCCAGGATGGCGCCCATCGCCCGCTCGGCTGAGCCATAGCCATACAACGGCGCCACGTCGAAATACCGAACGCCGATCGACCAGGCGTGGTCGACCATCCCCACGGCGTCGTTCCCGGCGACCGGGTCGAAGAGGCCACCAATCGACCCGCCGCCGAACGCCAGGCGGGTCACCTCCAGGGAGGTCCGCCCGAGCGGGACCGACTGGAATGGATCGAAGGGCATACAACCTCAGGAATGTTCCGTCGCCGAACGTCAGCAGCGTGGACCGTTGCCGATCGCCACCATGCTAAACTGCGGGGCGGAAGTGATACCGGCAATGTTTGCAGTCAGATCGATCGGACCCAGCCTGGCCCGGGCTGCAAGAAGGGATTCGTGCGCATGAACCCTACGTCCGGCGGACGCACGCCCACGTCGCCCACGGCTCGGTCCGAACCGCCGGGCTACTGGGACCACAACTTCGCCGGCGGCCCGATTGCCGGTCCCTTCCGGCCCAATTGGGAGTCGCTCAAGGCGTACCGGACCCCCGACTGGTTTCGCGATGCGAAGTTCGGCATCTGGGCCCACTGGAGCCCGCAGTGCGTTCCCGAACAGGGTGACTGGTACGCCCGGGGCATGTACGTCCAGGGCAGCCCCCAGTACGACTACCACGTCAAGACGTACGGGCATCCGTCGCAGTTCGGCTACAAGGACATCTGCAATCTTTGGCACGCCGAGCGCTGGGATCCCGAGGAGCTGATCCAGCGCTATTCGAAGGCCGGGGCCAAGTACTTCGTCGCGCTCGCCAATCATCACGGTAACTTCGACTGCTGGGATTCGCAGCGGCAGCCCTGGAACGCCGTCCAGATCGGGCCGAAGAAGGACATCGTCGGGACCTGGGAGCGCGTGGCTCGCGCGAACGGGCTGAAGTTCGGCGTCACCTATCACGGCACGCCAGCCCGGGTCTGGCGGGAGTTCATGCCGGCGCGCTACGGCAGCGATGCGACCGGCCCGCTCCGGGGCGTCGCCTACGACGGCGTCGTCACGAAAGCGGATGGCAAGGGCCTGTGGTGGGACGGCCTGGACCCGCAGCAGCTCAATGGCCGACCGCATGACAAGAACGAGCCGTGTCCCGAGTTTGTCGAAGACTTCATGCTCCGCGTCCAGGACCTGATCGACAAGTACAACCCGGACCTGCTGTACTTCGACGACGACTGCGATTGGGACTTCGATGCTGGAGCCCCATTTGGCCTGCCGCTTGACGTCTGGCTGGGCATGCCCGAGCTCACCCCGCACCTGATGGCCTACTACTACAACGCCGCCATGCGTCGTAACCAGGGCAAGCTCGACGCGGTGTTCACGATCAAGCATGTTCCGAACGCGGTGCTGGGCACGCTCGTGCGCGACTTCGAGATGACCCAGGCCAGTGGAATTGAGCCGAACCCGTGGCAGACGGACGCGTGCATCGGAGCGTGGCACTACGACCGCTCGATCTATGACGACCATCGCTACCGGACGGCCCAGTCCATGGTCCACCTCCTGGCTGATGTCGTCAGCAAGAACGGCAACCTGCTCCTGAGCATCCCGCTGCCCGGCCACGGCCAGCCCGACGGCGACGAGCTGGCGTTCCTTGACGAGATGGGTGCCTGGATGGCGATCAACGGTGAGGCCATCTACTCCAGCCGGCCCTGGCGGATCCACGGCGAGGGCCCCTCGGACAGCGGCGCAGTCTCGCTCTACGGGGGCGCGCTGCCGCACTTCGTCAGCGGCGACATGCGCTTCACGACGCGGGGCGGTTCGCTGTACGCCATTGCGCTTGCCTGGCCCACCGACGGAAAGCTGGTCATCAACTCCCTGGCCCTGGATTCGCCCCACGTCCGTGGTCAGGTGGTGAAGGTCGGCTTGCTCGGCTCGGCGTCTGACCTGACCTGGTCGCGCGACGAGGACGGGGTCACGATCGACGTGCCGGCACAACGCCCGTGCGACTTCGCCTACGTGTTCAAGGTCAGCTTCGCGGCTTCCCAGGATTCGTAGCCGGCCGTCAGCCACTCGGACCACGCTGGAAGGGAGTCTCGTGCAGCGCCTTGGTCAGGTCATTCGCGTTCGGCCCGATGCCATCGACGCCTACGAAGAGCTCCATGCCAACCCCTGGCCCACCGTGAACGCGGCGATCCACCGGGCCAATATCAGGAATTACTCCATCTACCGGTTCGGCGACCTGCTGTTTGCCTATTTCGAGTACGTCGGCGACGACTACCGGGCGGACCTGGCGCGGATGGCGGCCGATCCCGAGGTCCAGCGCTGGTGGGCACTGACCGACGCCCTGCAGGAGCCATTCCCCGAGCGTGCAGCGGGTGAATGGTGGCTGACCTTGCCCGAGATCTTCCACACGGACTAGCGGGGCGAAGTCCCGCCAAACCGCGCCGTTCGTCTTAGCTATCTCTTGGAAACGCCGCGTACGATCCGTGGCGATGCAGCACACCGTGCTCGTCGTCGAGGACGACGCCGCCGTTCGAGACAGCCTCATCTGGGCCCTTGGGCAGGACGGCTATGCCGTGGAGACGGCCTCAAACGGTCACCAGGCGCTGGCGGCGGTCGATGCCAGGGAGCCAGACGTCATCGTCCTCGACGTCGGCCTGCCGGGTATCGACGGGCTGGCCGTATGTCGCCGGTACCGCGCTGACGGCCGCCGCACGCCGGTTCTCATCCTGACGGCGCGCGATGCGATCTCGGATCGCGTGGCAGGCCTAGATGCCGGCGCCGATGATTACCTCGTCAAGCCGTTCGCGCTTGCGGAGCTCCTCGCTCGCCTGCGTGCGCTCCTGCGGCGGACCGAGCCCGTCGGGGCGGCAGCCCTGCAATTCGCCGACCTGGTCATGGAGCCCAGCCTTGTGGAGGTCCGCAGGGGAGCGCGCAGGATCGAGCTCACCCGGACCGAGTACCAGCTCCTCGAGCTGTTCCTGCGCCATCCGCGCCAGGTCCTGACCCGCACCGCGATCTTCACGGACGTGTGGGGCTACGACTTCGGCGAGGGCTCGAACTCGCTGGACGTATACATCGGCTACCTGCGCCGCAAGCTCGAGGCCGACGGCGAGCCTCGCCTGATCCAGACGGTTCGTGGCTTCGGCTACGCCCTGCGCCAGCCATGAGGTTCCGCACCCGGCTGACCATTCTCGTGGGAACCGCCGTCGCACTGAGCATTGCCGCGGCCTCGGCGGTCCTCTTCGTGCTGGTCAGCACGCTCCTCAACCAACAGGTGGATGACCAGCTCACGGCACGGATGTCCGACCTGTCGCAGTTCGCGGCGAATGCGTCCCTAATCTGCCCGGTCACATCGCCGACCGGCTCCGCGGCCGACAGCCCGGGCGCAATCGCCGTAGCCAGCTCGCCTCCTGCGAACCCAGGCGCGTCCGCGCCGCCGTCCACACCCTGCCCGCTCCCGGCGAACCTGAAGATCCCCGCGCCGAAGCTCGGCGGCGCGGGCGGCCAGGTGCAGTTCATCGATGGGCAGGGCGTCGTCACCCTGACCCCTGATGAAGGCGTGCAGCTGCCGGTCAGTGCCTCGGCACGAGCGCTGGCAGCGGCCGGGTCGGGTCCCGACCTCACCGAGGATGCGCTGGTCGGCGGCATCCCCGTCCGGGTGGTGACGCATGCGATCGGCAATGGCCGGGCGGTCCAGGTCGGCCTTCGGCTCGACGGGATCGAGAGCGTCCTGGCCAGCCTGCGCTGGATCCTGCTGGTCGTCTCGCTCGTCGGCGTGGCGATCGCCGTGGGGCTCGGGCGCTGGATCGCGGGTTCTGCGATGCGCCCGGTGTCGCGCCTGATGATCGCCACCGAGCATGTCGCGGGCACGCACGACCTCCACGAGCGGATCGCCGAGCCCGGCACGGACGAGCTGGGACGGCTCGCTCACAGCTTCAACCGGATGCTTGAGGCGCTCGATGCATCCGAGCACCTCCAGCGTCAGCTGGTTGCCGATGCCTCGCACGAGCTGCGAACGCCCCTCAGCAGCCTGCGAACGAACATCGAGGTCCTCGCGCTTGGGCACGGCCTGTCCGACGGCGATCGCGAGCGACTCCTGGGCTCGCTGACCGGCGAGGTCGAGCGCCTCAGCCGGCTGGTCGCGGACCTCATCGACCTCGCCCGCGGCGATGAGCCCCTCGAGCCCCTGTTCGAGGAGACGCGGCTCGACGAGCTGGCCGAGGCCTCGGTGGACGTCGCCCGGGCCCACTACCCAGGGCTGCGCATCGAGCTCGCGGCCCGGCCGTGCCTCGTCAGGGGCGACCCAGGACGGATCCGGCGGGCGATTGACAACCTGCTCGACAACGCCGGCAAGTGGAGCCCCACGGGCGGCGAGGTGGAGGTCAGGGTCGAGGCCGGCGAGGTGTCGGTACGGGACCACGGACCGGGGGTCGAGCCTGCCGACCGCCCGCACGTCTTCGATCGCTTCTGGCGCGCGCCCACCGCTCGCTCAACACCGGGATCGGGCCTGGGCCTGGCGATCGTCCAACAGGTCGCGCGGGCAAACGGCGGCCAGGTGCGCCTCGAATCCCCGGCTGATGGTGGATCCCGCTTCGTGCTGCGCCTGCCGGTCGCGACCCAGCCGCTCGACTTCGAGGCTGGCGGCGAGACCGCTGGTCTGTCCTGAGGCGTCCGAGGCTTGTCAGGGCGTTCATAGACGCCCCTTAAGTCGTTCTTAGGTCGGTCCCCTTGAATGGAGTTGCTCACCGCGATGCGCGGCGGCACCAACTCGTCACCTCAAGGAGTCACCAATGGACGCCCCCGTCCGCACGGGTGCGAAGGCGCCATGAGAAAAGCCTTCGTCGTTCTCAATATCGGCCTCGCCGTCACCCTCGCCGGTGTCGTCACGGTCGCCGCACTCGCGGTCGGCGACCCGACCTCGGCTGCCGCAACCACCACCACCCCGACCGTGAAAGCGAGCCGCGGCAACCTCACGGCCACCGTCTCGGCGAGCGGCAACCTGTCGGCAAAGACGTCGGTCGGTGCCAACTTCACCGGCTCGGGCGGCACCGTGACCGAGATCCTGGTCAAAGTCGGGGACGTCGTCACCACCGGGCAGGCACTCGCGAAGGTCGACGACACCAGCGCGAAGCTCTCGCTCACCTCCGCCAACGCGAGTCTCCAGCAGGCGCAGGCCGGCCTGTCCACCACCACCCAGAAGCAGACGAGCCAGCAGAAGACTCTCAGCGCCAGCCAGGTCAAGCAGGCCCAGATCAGCCTGCAGAACGCCCAGCTCTCCGTGACCCAGGCGCGGGCGACGTACGCCCGCGACGAAGCGACCCAGGACCAGCTCGTCAAGCAGGCCCAGCAGGCCTACGACGCAGCAACCGATGCGACTCGGGCGAGCCTCGAGAACGCCCTCAACCAGGCCGAGGCGACGCGGGCAAGCACGCTGCTCCGCGACTCGCAGTCGATCCAGACTTCGCAGGCGCAGGTCACCTCGGCGCAGGCTGCGCTTAGTACGCAGAAGGCCTCGGTCGCGGTGAACTCGCAGCCTGCAAGCTCGGGGTCGGTCGCGTCGTCCAAGGCGCAGGTCGCGGCCGCCGAGGTCCAGGTTGCCCAGGCCCAATTGACCCTTGACCAGACGGTGCTCAAGGCCCCGGTCAGCGGAACCGTGGTCTCGATCTCCGGCGAAGTGGGGGCGTCCTCGACGGCGGCGTCGAGCTCGTCGAGCTCGTCCACGTCAACGGCGTTCATGACGATCGCCACCCTGAACCAGCTCCAGGTCACCACGATGGTTGCCGAGGCCGACGCGGCGAAGGTGCAGCTCGGCCAGAAGGCGACTGTCTCGTTCCCTGCGCTGGGGACCAGCGCCAGTGGCAGCGTGACCGCCATCGACCTTACCCAGACGGTCACGAACAACGTGGTCGAGTACGGGGTCACGGTCCTTCTCGACTCGGCACCGTCGGGTGTCCGGCTGGGCCAGACCTCGTCGGTCAGCATCACGACCGCCACCCGCGACAGCGTCCTCAGCGTCCCGTCGTCGGCGATCACGAAGAGCGGCCCTGTCAGCACGGTGACCGTCCGCAAGAATGGCCAGGACGTGGTGACGGTGGTCGGGACGGGCCTCGTCGGCGACAGTGGCACCGAGATCACGAGCGGCCTTTCCGAGGGCGACCAGGTCGTGATCTCGAACAGCACCGGGACGGGCGGCACGTTCACCTTCCCCGGCGGCGGGCTGGGCGGGGGCCTCGGACAGTGATCGGCCGCGAGCTGACCGAGCCGACGTCGCTCGTCGGCACTCCGACGGCGGTGGCGGACATGGGGCGGCCGCCGGTCATCGAGCTGACCAGGGTCGTCAAGACGTACGGCGCCGGCGAGGCGCGGGTGGCCGCCCTGGCGGGCGTCGACCTGGTCGTTCGGCGCGGCGAGTACGTCGCCATCATGGGCGCGTCGGGGTCGGGCAAGTCCACCCTGATGAACGTCGTGGGCTGCCTCGATGCCCAGACGAAGGGCCGCTATCGGCTCGACGGAATCGACGTCCGCCAGCTCGACGAGAGCCAGCTGTCGGTCATCCGGAACCGGAAGATCGGCTTCGTCTTCCAGAGCTTCAACCTGCTGTCACGGAGCTCCGCCCTGAGCAACGTGGCGTTGCCCCTTGCCTATGCGGGTATCTCCGCTCGCGAGCGCCGGGCCAGGGCGCTGGCGGCGCTCGAGCTGGTTGGCCTGCACGGTCGCGAGAGCCACCGGCCGGCCCAGCTCTCCGGCGGCCAGCAGCAGAAGGTGGCCATCGCCCGCGCCGTCGTGACCAACCCTGTCCTCCTGCTAGCCGATGAGCCGACCGGGGCTCTCGACACCCACAGCAGCGACGAGGTGCTCGCGCTCTTCCATCAGCTCTGGCGCGCGGGGCGGACGGTCGTGATGATCACCCACGAGCACGACGTCGCCGCTCACGCGGCCCGCATCGTGCGGATGCGGGACGGGCAGATCGTCTCGGACGAGCGCCAGGTCCCGGCCGCGCCAAGCCTGCTCGTGCCGGCCGCCGCCGGAGGGAGATCCACAGGTTTGTCGCCAGCGGCTCTGTCCGCGCCAGCGTCGGCGGTGACCCCGTGAACCTGGGCGAAAGTGCTCGCTTCGCCATCGAGGGTGTGACCGCCAACAAGATGCGCTCGGCTCTCACCACGCTGGGCATCCTCATCGGCGTCGCAGCCGTGATCATCCTCGTCGCGGTGGGCACCGGCTCGAGTGCGAGCGTCGAGGCCTCGATCAACCAGCTGGGCAGCAATGTCCTGAGCGTGACCTCGACATCCACCGCCGGAGGTGGTCGGGCAGGGATCGGCGCCTTCCCGGCGTTCGGCGGGCTCGGCCAGACCGGCAGCGGCACGACGACGGGAACCAAGACCCGCGCCCGCCAGCTGACGATGGACGATGCCCGAGCGCTCACCGACACGACCAGGGCCCCGGATGTCCTGGGTGTCGCACCCGTCGTGTCAGCCCAGTCGGTGACGGCCGCCTACGACGGTGCCTCGCACACGGTCGGCACCTTTACCGGGACGACGACCGCGTACCTGAGCATCGACAACGACACGGTCACCGTCGGCACGTCCTTCACGGACGCTGACTACGAGGCCCACCGGCGGGTCGCCCTCGTGGGAGTGACGGTGGCGAAGGACCTCGCAGGCTCCGATGGGAGCGCGATCGTCGGCCAGACGGTCACCTTCAACGGCGTCGAATACACCGTGCTTGGGATCCTCGGCTCCAAGGGCAGCACCGGTCCCCAGGACAGCGACGACCGCGTCATCGCTCCCGCGTCCGCCGTCCAGGACACCCTCGCGGGCTACGGGTCACTGTCATCGATCTCGGTCAAGGCCTCATCGGCCACCACCGTCAGCGCTGCGCAGGCCGAGGTCGAGTCGATCCTCGACGGCCGGCACGGCGTGACATCGGCAGATCGCGACTACAGCGTCTTCTCCGCCAGCTCGATCCTCTCCGCCGCGACGTCGTCAAGCGCGACGCTAACGATCCTGCTCGGGGTCGTGGCGGCCATCTCGCTCCTGGTGGGCGGGATCGGGGTGATGAACATCATGCTCGTCAGCGTCACCGAGCGGACGCGCGAGATCGGCATCCGGAAGGCGATCGGGGCCGGGCGCGGCGACATCGTCAGCCAGTTCCTGCTCGAGGCGGCGTTGCTCTCGCTGTTCGGGGGGCTGATCGGAGTGGCGGTGGGGCTCGCTGGCGCCCAGTTCTCCATCCTCGGCGTGAAGCCCGTCGTCGAGCCGTACTCGGTGGCATTCGCCTTCGGCGTCGCGATCGCGACCGGCCTCGTCTTCGGGATCTACCCGGCCAACCGTGCCGCATCCCTGCGTCCGATCGAGGCGCTCCGTTATGACTAGTGAGGCCCCCATGACCGATACCTTCGCCCGGGGCGCGTCGCAGCCCGTCGCGTCCCCGCCGTCCCTGCCTCCGACGCAGCCTGCCGCCCTGGAGTTCGAGGAGGACGACGCAGATATCACCGCTCTCCCGCCCCGCCGCCGTGTTCCGGCCCTGACCAAGGTCCTGTTCGTGGCGATCCTCGGGACGCTCGCGTTCGGAGGTGGCGTGCTCGTCCAGAAGCAGCACGATGCGTCACTCACGACGACCCCGGCATCCCTCGCCAGTCTTTTCGCCGGCGGCCTGCCGACGGGGGGCGGCGGGGGATTAGGCGGCGGGCTCGGGGGCGCGCCGACATCGTCCGCCCCCGCGACCACTGGCAGTGGCTCGACCGGCGACGTACCCGTCCTCATCGGGACGGTCGAGTCGGTCAACGGTTCCGACTTGACGGTCAAGGACCTGGGCGGGACGTCGCATGCCGTTCACGCCACGGCCACAACCACGATCAGCGTCGTCAGCGCCGACTGGTCAGCCTCGCTCAAGGTCGGCGCGACCGTGAGCATCCAGGGCTCGAAGGCCGCCGACGGCAGCGTCACGGCCACGGCCGTCACCCAGCGCTGAGCGCTGTACCCAGACCGCTCCTACCAACCACAACCCGAGCCCAGCTCGGACCCCACCACCTGGAGACCCTCGTGACGCGACACCGAATCCTGATCCTGCCGACCGCCGCGCTGGCGGTCCTGCTCGCCGTATCGGCCTGCACCCAGTCCGCCTCGACCGCACCACAAACGACGCCGGCAAGCGCCTCGACTGCCCCTGGCGGCGCTCAGCCCTCCGGGCTCGGGGGCGGGTTCCCGGGCGGTGACTTCACGAAGATCCAGCAGTGCCTCGCGGCAGCTGGACTCAGTCTGCCCACGGGCTCATTCGCGCCGCCCTCGGGTGCCTTCCCGAGTGGCCAGTTTCCGACCGGCAGCTTCCCGGCCCGGAGCTTCCCCACCGGGAGCTTCGCGCCTCCCGGTGGTCTGGGCGGAGCCTTCAGCGACCCGAAGGTCCAGCAGGCCCTCGCTGCTTGCGGGATCAGCCTGCCCGGGGGCGGGCCTGCGCCGTCGAACTAAGGTCTTGGTCCTGCTCCTGGCCTCCGACGGGGACGTCTTCCGCCAGAAAGTAGTGGTGGACGTCCGCTGGCCCGTCGGCAAGCTCGTCGGCTCGGCCCTCGATCGCAGCATCGGCTCCGGTCAGGCGGCCACCATGTTGGCGCAGGTGGGTGTCCCAGGATGGGACCTCGAAGATTTCGAGAAACCGCCTGGGGTCGGCGCCGTCGCGGTAGAGCTGCCAGTCCGACGCCCCGGTCCGTCGCCGTGACCGCTCGAGGTCGGACATGGCCGTGACAAAGGCGGCCGAGCTCAGCTCGGGCACGGTGTACGCCGCGGTCACCAGGACCGGGCCTGCGTCGGCGGCAGGTTCAAAGGCGAGCGTGGCTTCGGCCCAGATGACCGCCGGACTCCGATCCAGGCCCGATATGTCGGGCAGCGGCCAGCGACGGCCCGCCAGCGTGGCCCCGACCATCGCGACCGCGGCCCCGACGAAGGCGGCGGTCAGGCCCACCTGTCCGGCGACGAGACCCCAGATCGCGGCCCCCAGCGCCTGCGATCCGAAGAGGACGATCAAGTAGAACGCCAGACCTCGGGCGCGGACCCAGCCTGGCAGGAACGTCTGGAGGGTCGCGTTGACGGTCGACAGCACCGTCAGCCAGGCCATCCCGGCTACGATCAGGGCCGGGAAGGCGATGGCGGCGAGCGGGACGAGCACGAGGACGGCCATGGTTGCGGCGTAGGCCAGGCTCGCGAGGGCGATCAGGCGATCCTCGGACAAGCGCGCCCGGAGGCTGCCCAGGACGAACACGCCGCCGATCGCACCCGCCCCGAGGGCTCCGAGCAGCAAACCGTAGCCGGCCGCATCGAGGTGCAACATCTCGGTCGCGACCAAGGGCAGCAGCGCCCAGAGGGCGGTCGCCGGCAGCAGGAACAGCGCGGCGCGGATCAGCACGCGGCGGACGAAGGGTGACCAGCGCACGTAGCTACCCCCGGCACGCAACGCGGGCAGGAATCGTTCCCGCCGGGTCGGTGCGTCCTGGCGACTGAGATGCGCCCACACCAGCACGCCCGCGAAGGCCATGAACGATGCCGCGTTCAGGGCGAAGACCGGCGCGACCCCGAGAGCGGCAATGAGCAGGCCGGCCAGTGCCGGGCCGACGGCGCGGCCCACATTCACGCTCACTGAGCCCAGCACGGAAGCGGGTCGGATCTGAGCACGGGGGACGAGGTCAGGGATCATCGCCTGCCAGGCGGGGGCCGTGACTCCGCTGCCGGCGCCGCCCAGGAAGGTCAAGACGAGCAGGAGGCCCGGGGTCATTTGGCCGACGACCACCAGCCCGGCCTCGGTGGCACTCACAGCGGCCAGGAACAGCTGGGTGCCGATCAGGAGCAGCCGACGATCGAAGACATCGGCAAGGACTCCGGCCGGCAGCGCGAGCAGCACCACCGGCAGCGTGTCCGCTGTCTGGACGAGGGCCACCAAGAGCGAGTTGCCCGGCTGCGAGACCAGGAGCCACTGGGCCCCGACGGTCTCCATCCAGTTGCCGATGTTCCCGAAGAGGACCGCGATCCAGAGCGCGCGGAAGACAGGGCTCCGCAAGGGCTCCCACGTGCCGGGCGTGCGGACGGCTGCGCTCGGTGCATCAACGGTCACTCGGTGCCAACCTCCGATGCGATTGTCGCCGAAGCGGGCACGGCCGAGTCAAGCAGGTTGCCAGGCTGGCCGATGGTCTAGGCTTTACTCGATGCCGCCCACAGATTGACGTCGCCCTCGACGGCGAACCGATCGATCTCAAGGAGCTCGCCCGGCGTGAATGCGAGCTTGTCGAGCGCCGCGAGGTTGTCGTCGAGTTGCGCGACGGAGCTCGCCCCGACGAGGGCGGAGGCAACGCGCGGATCGCGTAGGACCCAGGCGAGCGCCATCTGTGCAAGGGTCTGCCCCCGTCTCTGGGCGATCTCGTTGAGGGCCCGGACTTTGGCCAGGTTGGCGTCGGTCAGGAGATCCTTCCTGAACGAGCCACCGGCCGACGCGCGCGAACCGGCGGGCACGCCTCCGAGGTAGCGGTCGGTGAGCAGGCCCTGCGCCAGGGGCGAGAAGGCAATCGCGCCGATTCGTTCCTCGGCCAGGACATCGAGGAGCTCAGCCTCGATCCAGCGATTCAGCATCGAGTAGGACGGTTGATGGATCAGGAGGGGTGTTCCGAGCCTGCGCAGGATCGCGGCGGCCTCACGCGTCCGCTGCCCTGAATACGACGAGATACCCACATACAGCGCCTTGCCTTGGCGGACGGCGGCATCAAGCGCTCCCATCGTCTCTTCCAGGCGCGTGTCGGGGTCGAACCGATGCGAATAGAAGATGTCGACGTACTCGAGACCCAACCGGGCGAGGCTCTGGTCGAGGCTGGCGATGAGGTATTTGCGCGACCCATGGTCGCCGTACGGTCCCGGCCACATGTCGTAGCCGGCCTTCGTCGAGATGATCAGCTCGTCGCGATGGCTGCGCAGGTCGGACCGCAGGATCTGCCCGAAGTTCGTTTCGGCCGAGCCGTACGGCGGGCCGTAGTTGTTGGCCAGGTCGAAATGGGTCACGCCGCGGTCGAACGCCCGGCGGACGATGGCCCGCTGCGTGTCGAGGGCCCGGTCGTCGCCGAAGTTCTGCCACAGGCCAAGGGAGATCGCGGGCAGGTGGAGGCCGCTCGAGCCAACCCGCCGATAGGCCATCGCGTCGTAACGATCCGGCGCCGCAGGGTGCGTCGTGGTCAGGGTGCTTGTGTCTGCTGTCATCTCAACTTCCTTTCTGGGCGGGTCCGGTGGGCGTCACCCGAGCGCGGGATGGAGGTGTCGATAGGGCCGCTCGACGGCGGTGATGTCGAGGTCACCGTAGCGACTCGTGGCGATCGCGACGAGTCGTCGCGCCCGTGCTGTCATGGGCGTCCGGACCGCGGCCCGCTCGAACAGCGGCAGCGCAAGGTCCAGGTCCTTGCGCAGATCGCGCAGCGCAAAGAGAACTGGCTCGTGGCGGTCATCGACGATGCCGTCGTGACGGGCCGCGAGCATCGGTGCCATCCGCTGCAGGATCCAGAAGACGTCATCGGGAGCCAGACCGGATCGCTCGCCGGCGACCTGCAACTCGGTCGCCGCGAGGATCACGTCGGCAAGCATGCTGTTGGCGACGAGCTTGAGCCTTGCGGCGCTGCCCAGTGCGCCGACGTGGCGCACGGTTCCGAGTGTATTCAGCACCGGGTCAGCCGCGGCGACGTTCTCATCGAGCCCGCTGACCAGGATCGCGGCCTGGCCGGCTCGGACCGCGGTCGGGGCGCCGACGATGGGCGCATCCACGAGCGTGCCACCAGCCGCTGCGACCTGCGCCGCAAGGCTGGCCACGAGATCCGGACCGGCGGTGCTCATCTCCACGAAGTGCTTGCCGTTGCCGGCGCTCAACGCACCGCCGGGGCCGAGGTAGGCCGTTAGCACCGCGGCCGCTCCAGTCAGGCTGCTGACCACCACGTCGGTGGCGCGCACCGCGCCAGCAGGGGTATCGGCAACCCGGCCAAGCCCGAGGGCTTCGGCCCGGGCTCGAGTCCGGTTCCAGACGGTGACCTCGAAGCCGGCGGCGGCCAACCGGGTCGCGATCGCCGAACCCATCTTGCCGGTGCCCAGGACGGCGACCCTGGGATTCTGGACCAATCGATTGTCGGTCATGACCGTTCGCCGAGCCGTGTGGTTTGCATGATCCCGCTCTCCTTCCGGACTTCGAGCCCGCCACGCTGTCGGCGTGTGTCTCGACATCAAGATACTTCAGGGAAAGACATCATGTCAAGAGTCTCGAGATCGAGATATAATCGCGGCATGGATGAGATCGATCGGATCGTCGAAGAGTGGAAGCGGGAGCGGCCGGACCTGGACGTGTCTCCGACGGAGACCCTGCAGCGGATCACCCGGTTGTCGCTGCTCCAGGGGGTGAGCTTTGCGCGCGTCTTCGCGCCCTACGGAGTCTCGTTTGGCGAGTACCTGGTCCTCGCGGCGTTGCGTCGAGCCGGCCCGCCGTATCGGATGAATCCCACGAGCCTGTTCAATGCCGTGATCCTCTCGTCAGGCGCCATGACCAACCGCCTCGACCGTCTCGAGTCGGCCGGACTGGTCGAGCGCCAGCCTGACCCAACGGATCGCCGCGGTCGTCTCGTGGCGCTCACCGATCGGGGTCGCGAGCTCGTTGACGCCGCCGTTGTGGACCACCTCGCGAACGAGCACCGACTCCTTGGGGCGCTCGACGCCGCAGAGCGACAGGAGCTCACTGCCTTGCTCCGCAAGCTCCTCTTGTCAGCGCCGTTTCGGGAGTTGGACCCGGCGGCAGGACCACCGCTGCAAGGACATTTGGGACCCGCTGGTAGCGACGTGTGAACTCCAGATTGGTCATCGTCGCCCAGACCTGAGCGCTGAATCGTGGTCGAGGTCGTGGCTGGCGGGTAAGATGGCGGCCGCGGCCAACGGCCGCCTCGCGCGCCTGTAGCTCAGTGGATAGAGCGTCGGCCTCCGGAGCCGAAGGTCGCAGGTTCGAATCCTGTCGGGCGCGCCACTTCAGCGCGTGAACGTCAGGTGGGTCGTTCCGCTTGGAGCGACCTCCGACGTCACGCGGTAGCCGTCCTCGAGCCCGCGCAGGTCGTCCCAGAGCCGGAGGCCGCGCCCGAGCAGGATCGGGGCGATGGCGACGTGCAGCCGGTCGACGAGGCCGGCCTTGAGGAATTCGCGGGCCACGGTCGCGCCGCCGCCGATCCGGACGTCCTTGCCGTCCGCGGCCGCGGTTGCGAGGTCGAGCGCCCCGTGGGGTGTCGTGGCGATGAAGTGGAACGTCGTGCTGCCCGCCATCTCGAGCACTGGGCGCGGACGGTGGGTGAGGACGAACACCGGGACGTGGAACGGCGGCTCGTCGCCCCACCAGCCGCGCCAGTCCGGATCGTCCGGGTTGGCGTGGAGCCCGAACATGCCGGCACCCATGATCTCGGCGCCGATCTCGGCGAAGTACGCCTGCGCGTACTCATCGTCGACGCCGGTGGTTCCCTCGCCGGACGTGTCGTGCAGCACGCGGGCCCGGAACGCGCGGGTCGCGGTATAGGCCGCGACGAGGCGGCCCCAGTCGTCCCCGAACGGTTTCTCGGGCGTCTGGTCGGTCGTGGTCGCGAAGCCGTCCAGCGAGATGTTCAGGTCGACACGAACGGCCATCAACAACGCTCCAACGTGCCGGGTAGGGAACTCACTCTCAGCAGCGATCTACGAATCGTCGGCGTTTCGGCGAGGTGAAGGTGGCGCAAGCTCGAAGGTGACCCGGTACCAGTTCGCCGTCCGATCCGAAGCGCCGAGCACGGGCAGGGAGAACGTCTGCGTCGACTCGACCAGGTAGCCCTTGGCCCGCATCGCAGCAACGTCCGCTTCGATCCGCGCGGCGAGCCGTTCCTCGGACTGCACGCCGATCCGCAGGCCAAGGGCTGCGAACAGCGGGGCGAGGAGCAGGTTGGCCGAAACAAGCAGGCTGTCGCGGCCGTATTCGTGGACGACGATCCGTGGCTTGTCGGAACGTCCCACCAGCCTCAGCGCAGTCTCTCGCACGCTCACGCCCAAATTCTAGGCCGGCTGGCCACGTCGGGCTTCCGGCCGCGTCCTCGGGTCAGGTGATGCCCAGCGAGCGCAAGCGCCGGTCCAGCAGCGGTGCCAGCGTCTTTGAGAAGGTCGCAGTCAGGTGATGGCCATCGCGGTACACGATCATGTTGTTGATCACGACGGGACAGGCGCCGCTCCCCGGGCAGATCCCGGCCGTGAGATCGATCCGGCCCGCTCCGGTCGCGGCTGCCGCGGTCTTCTCGATCAGGCCCATCCCGTCGCCCAGGTCCTGCGCCCGGGGGATCGCGCACTGCCGGACGTCGTTCGCATGGGCGGCGAGGCAGGCCGGCACATCGATAAAGGGCAAGGGCACGTCGTCGATGATCACGACGCGGCTCTGGAGCTGGGCGATCATCCGGGCCAGTGCCGCGCCTTCCTTGGCCCGTGACTTGTCGGCATTGTTCAGCGGAAACACCCAGCGACTGTCCGAAACAAGGACCAGGTCGGGCTTGAGCGCGTCGAGACGGGCGACGACGTTCTGATTCCAGGTCGCACACTCGGTGTACTCGCGCTTGAGCATCGTGCTGTAGATCGGCATGTCGAAGAACGGGCAGGACACCTTGACGAAGGTCAGCAGCTGCCAGCCATGCGCATTGGCGACCGCCGCGACCGCGGGAAAGAGCGCCGAGGCATGCGAGTCGCCGACGAGCGCGACAGTAAAGGCGCCCGACTTGTTCGCGTAGCGGCAGTCCTTGGGCACGGTGGTCGACAGGGACCCCAGGCAGCCATCAGTCCAGGTCCGCTCGTAGTCCGTCCGAGCGTCGACCAGCGACGGCCGCACGGCCGAGGTCAGACGGAACGCGGTGGACGGCGCCGGCGTGGCGGTCGGCTGCCCTGGGGCCGGTGCCTTGGGCGTGGGGCCAGCAGTACCGGGCTGCGTGCCTGCCCGTGGGGTCGATCCCGTGCCCGGACTTGGGTCGCCCGGCGAAGCCGAGCCACTGGCCGTACCGGACCCCAGGTCGCCTCCGGCCGGCGACGAAGGCACGACCGAGCCCACCTGCGCGGGGCTCGTCAAGCTCGCGAGGGAGGCCTCGTCCGATGCCGCCAGCCCGTTGCCGACGAGGGCGACGACCAGCATCGTGGCGACACCCGCAGCGACCGTGACCCGGGGCATCGACAGGGCCGGGATCCGGCCCCGGCGGAATGGCTCTTCGACGAAGGCCCAGGTCAGCACGGCGAACGCCAGGGCGATCCCGACGAGCCCGATCGTCTGGCCCAGGTTGAGGTCTGTCCCGATCGCCAGGCCGCCGAGAACGAGCACCGGCCAGTGCCACAGGTAGAGCGAGTAGCTGATCCGGCCCAGGAATCGAATGGGCAACAACCGGAGAAGGACGCCGGGTCCGAAGCGCAGGCCGCCGCCCGCGATCAGGAGCACCGCCGCCGCGGTCGGGATCACTGCGACAAGACCCGGATAGGCCGTGTTGGAGTCCAACTCCAGTGCAACGAATGCCAGCACGCCCAGCCCGACCCAGGCGGCCAAGCCCAGGAGCAACCGGCCAGCCACCTGGAGCAGATGGGGCACTCGGTCGAATGCCCCGGCGCCGACGGCGAGCAGGCCACCAGCGGCAAGTTGCCAGGCGCGCGTTGGGAGCAGGTAGAACGCCGCGCTCGGGGACTGGTCAGTGACGAGGATCGAAGCCGCGAGCGAGGCGATGAAGATCACCCCGAGGAGGAGACCGGCGCCCAGGCGGGGACGCCAGACTGCCGCCAGCGCGAGCAGGGCCGGCCACAGGATGTAGAACTGCTCCTCGACCCCGAGCGACCAGAAGTGCAGGAACGGCGATGGGGCGCCGACCGGGCTGAAGTAATCCGTCGTGATCGCGAACCGGATGTTGGCGACCGATAGGGCTGCGGCAGCCCCGTCGAGTGACACCGATGGGCGGTCGAGCGGTGAGACGAGGCGGTCGGCGACGACCAGGGTCACGATCGCCACGACCGCCGCGGCCGGCAGCAGCCGGCGGGCACGCCGGGCGTAGAAGGCGGCGAACCGGATCGCGCCATGTCGCTCGCGATCCCGGAGCAGGAGCCCGGTGATCAGGAAACCCGAGATGACGAAGAAGACGTCGACGCCGATAAAGCCGCCGCTCAGTGCCAGACCAGCGTGGAACAGGACGACGAGCCCGATCGCGATCCCGCGCAGGCCCTCGATGTCCGGCCGGAATGCCGCAGTCTCGGACGCCGCCTCAGGCGCCGCTCTCGTCGTGATCGTGTCGTTTGCCATGTTCCGCCCCTCGTCCAGACGGTACTTCAGACGAGGAAGGCTTGGCCAGCGTGACGACCTGGGCAGGACCGACCCAGCGCGAACGTTTCGACTTGCGACCCGCTACTTCGCCGGGACAGCCGCCGTCAGAACGCGGGTCGCCCACTCGATGGCCTTCGGTTCTTTGGCCGGACCCTGACTGACGAGGCGCCTGATCGACCGCTCGTTCTCGATGCGGACGCCGCCGAACGTGCTCGGTGGATTGATCAACGGCCAGTCGCCATCGACGAAGCAGAGCACCGGGGTAATCGCCGGGAAGGCTTCGATGCCGCTGGCCTGGAGTGCCTCGAGCACCACCTTGGCCTGCCAGATGACTTTCTCGGTCAACGCCGAACAGTCGCGTCGGCCGACGTACAGGCGGTAGTCGGCGCGGAAGAGGCTGCCCTTGTTATGGATCCCGATCCGGCCGGCGTACCGCTTGGCATCAACGACGAACAGTCCCCGGGGTCCAATCACGATGTGATCGACGTTGGCCCGGGTGCGAGGCATCCGCCGATCGTGGAGGACGACGATGCCGGGCAGGTCGTCGAGGACCTGGCCGAGCAGCTCTTCGCCCCGTGCGCCATCACCCCAGGCCCGACTGGGCTTGGGTGCACTCGCGATGGGCACGACGGCGCCGCCTGCCTCTGGCCTGGGACGCGCTTCTGGTTTGGGTTCGCTGCCAACGTCCATGTCGCCCGAGCGTAGCGCCGGCAACCGGCGACTGGCCGTCCCTCGATCGTCCTAGCCCGGACGGGCGCTGAGCCCACGCCAGGTCAGTAGGGAGGCGCAAATGTCGTGTTTGCTCCGGCGTCGGGGCGGAGGGTCAATGTCGTCCCGGCGGGTGGTGGGCCGCCGGCCAAAGAAGTCAGTACAAGGTTCGCCGTCCAATTGACGACGAGCGAAGACGGACTCGAGGCGGGAAAGTCCGGCATTTGGAAGCCCAGGGTCAAGGCATATCCAAGCGCGTCCTGGACGAAGCACGGCTCGACGTGGCCGAAGCCAAGCGTTCGCATCTGGCCGTCCGGGGTGAACTGCAACGAGGCCCGATAGGGTGGGATCGACGTGCCCAGCTGAGCGCTGAACGCGGTCGTGGTCTCGGCCGACGTCACGTCGATCGCCGAGAACGAGACCGTGCCAGTGAGCGCGCAGACGCCACCGGCCGTGGCAGGCCCCGTGGTGCCGGGATCGACGAGCACCTCGGCGAACGACTGCTGGCTGCCGGCCGCGAACAAGGTTCGGCCGCTGATCGAGTAGTTCGCGCCTTGGGCCGAATGGGCCGGCGTGGCCGTGGTTGTCTCAGCCACGCTGACCTGGCGGTCGGCCGGCGGTTGCGCATGCAGGTAATCGGCGAGCGCCACGCGGAAGTCCCAATGGAGCTGGGCTGGGACCGTTGCATCGCCCGCATACTCGAACGACACGACGTAGGCAAAGGTGCATGGCGCGTTCGTCGCACACGGCACGTGATTCGGGATCGCCGCTCGCAGGTTTGACTTGGTGCCGTTTGGGCCTGATTCGAACCGGCCCTGGTAGCCCGGATTCGGGACATCGTTCGCGACGACGACCTTGACCTCGGCGCCCTGGGTGTCGAGGTTGGCGACGAGGGATTCGTCGAGCACCAGCGCCGCGGGATCCGTGAGAGTCCCGGGCTCAACCTGGACCGCGAACCGCTCCGAGACGATGGGCTGCTCGGCATCAAGGGTCACGACACCGGTCCGCTCGGCCGCCGTCTGCCCCGGGGGCGGCAGCGAGCCTCCGTCCAGGCCGCGGATCTCGACGTGGGCGGGGCTCGGGACCGACCCAGCTCCGGAGAGCGTGGTGACGACGAGCTGGCCCGACGCGGTCAAGGGAGCCAGCGAGAGATCGGCCAGCTCGACAATTAAGCGGACGGTCGCAGTCGTGACCCCGTCCGGAAGGGTCCAGATGGGGTACCCGATTGCGGTGGGATCGACCTGGCTTGGTCCGGCAAACATCGCCGACGAGCCGTCCGGGATCGCCGTGGGTGCTTCCTTGCCCGCGAACACGCGCAGACCGGGCTGATTCATCCGGAGCTCGACCAATGAGCTTCCCGACGGCGCCAAGCCGGCCGGGTCGACCGTGATCGTCAGGTCTCGGACCGCCACCGGTGTCGCGGCGCTCAAGGCGAAGCTGGCCGGGAACGATTGCGCGGTGCTCGGCGGGAAGGTCGCCGGGGCCGGTTCTGTGGCAATCGTGGCGAACCCTGCGGCCATCAGGACCACGACGGCGCCGGCGGTTCGGAGTCGACCCGCCAGGAGAGCGAGGTGCCGCCCGGTGGCCATTTGCGCCGGCGTGCCAAGGGCCCTCCGGCGGGCGATCCACCAGGCGACCCCGATCGCGGGCAACGCCAGGAGGTCGGTCGGATCGGTCCGCGCCTGAGTGGGGATAGGACTGCCCGCGGAGCCCTGACCGAGGAGCATGCCCGGCATGCCGGCTAGCCACTGACACAGGCCGAGCACGATCCCGAAGAGCTCAGTGGCGGGTGGGGCGATCTTGACCGCCGCGAAGCCGATCGCGGTGACTCCCGTTGCAATCGAGATCGCCCTCACACCAGCCGGCGCAGGACGGCCGACCCGTGACCCGACGAACTCCCAGATCGCCAGCGCCATGACCGGGAACACGGTCAGGCCGGCGACATCAGAGAGCTTGCCGGTGATCAGGCCGGGTGCTGCGGCCTTGAACCAGTGATCGTTCAGGACGAGCACGACCAGCGAGACGAGGACGATCGGGTGGAGCAGGCCGTCGCCAGGCATGGGCTTCGGTCGAGCGGTGGACCTGAGTTCCGACTGTCGGTTCCTGATGACGCCCCCCAATGGCAACTCGACGCGAGCCCTTGTGCCCGACCCTAATCGGCGCTCGTCACTGGTTCAATGGCCCGTTTGCCTACGGGCCGCCCCCGCCGCCGACGATCCTCCAACTGCCATCTGGCCGCCGACCTCAGGCAGGGCTCATGGCGCCGGAGCGGGGACCCCCGGATAGCTCGGTG
>Ga0265314_10001140_pt1 | contig 30798 bp, 23 predicted proteins | sample 4126metaG_FD_203106 | JGI IMG/M metagenome (GOLD analysis project Ga0265314, IMG submission 203106) | Rhizosphere microbial communities from Carex aquatilis grown in University of Washington, Seatle, WA, United States - 4-1-26 metaG | ecosystem: Host-associated > Plants > Roots > Rhizosphere >... | reverse complement strand
TTAGTCACTGGCGCTGGTTGACCGCTGCGTTCGTCCACTTCAACCTGGTGCACATCGGAATGAACATGTGGGTGTTGACCCAGATCGGCGCGGTCTCGGAGCGCACCATCGGCTCCGGCCCGATTGCGGCGGCGTACGTCGTCACCGGCGTATTCGGCAACATGACGACGACGGCGTTCAACACCTGGCGCCAGCACATCGTTCCGTCGGCGGGAGCATCGAGCGCAATCCTGGGCCTCATCGGTCTCGCCGCGGCTTACGCCTGGCGAACTCAACAGAAAGGGATCGCCCGCAACCTGGCGATGAACCTCGTGTTCGTCCTCGTGCTCGGCTATTTCCTCGACCTCGACAACGCAGCCCACATCGGGGGCTTCATCTCTGGCGCCGCCATCGGCCTCGCGCGCGCGCGCTGGCCGCAGCGGCTGCCGCGCTGGCTCGATGGGGCGCTCATCGGTGCGTCGGCGACCCTGACCATCGCGGCGTTCGCGATCATCCGCGCCTACCACGGATATCACTGATGCGCGCCGCCGTTCTGCACCACAGCGCTCCGATCGCGTCGGCGCCCCTGTCGCTCGAGGATGTGCCGGCGCCCGTGCCCGGCCCCGACGACGTGCTGCTGCGCGTGCGCGCCTGCGGCATCTGCCGCACCGACCTGCACGTCGTCGAGGGCGAGCTGCCGTCGCGCCGCTCGCCGATCATCCCCGGCCACCAGATCGTCGGCGAGATCGCCGCCTTCGGCAGCAACCTCGCCGCGCCCGGCGCCTCGCACGGGCTGACGCTGGGCCAGCGCGTCGGGGTCGCCTGGTTGCACCGCACCGACGGCCGCTGCCGCTTCTGCCTGTCGGGCCGCGAGAACCTGTGCATCGACCCCGACTTCACCGGCTGGACCGTCGACGGCGGTTACGCCGAGCTGTGCACCGCGCGCGCCGACTTCGTCTACCCCCTGCCCGACGGGTTCGGCGATCGCGCAGCCGCGCCGCTGCTGTGCGCGGGGATCATCGGCTACCGCGCGCTGCGCCTGACCGGCATCGGCAGCTGGGCCGGCGCGCGGCTCGGCATCTACGGCTTCGGCGCCGCCGGGCACGTGGCGCTGCAGCTGGCGCGCGGACGCGGCGCCGAGGTCTACGTCTGCACGCGCGATCGCACGCGCCACCAAGCGCTGGCCGCCGAGCTGGGCGCGACCTGGGTCGGCGACACCGTGGATCCACCGCCCGTGCCGCTCGACGCCGCCATCATCTTCGCCCCGGCGGGGGAGATCGTGCCGGCCGCGCTGAAGGCGACCGATCGGGGCGGCAGCGTCGTGCTCGGCGGCATCCACATGAGCCCGATTCCCGAGCTGCCCTACGATCTTCTCTACGAAGAGCGCGTCGTCCGCAGCGTGGCCAACAACACGCGCGAGGACGGCCACGCCTTCCTGCGCGAGGCCGCGCGCTTGCCGGTCCGCACACACACGGAGGTGTTTCCGCTCGCCGAGGCCAATCGCGCGCTGCTCGCGCTCAAGACCGACGCGATCCGCGGCGCCGGGGTTCTGTCGGTCGCCACGGACGACTAGGATCCGCGCCATGGATCGGAAGCGGTGAACCGGCGCCCGGCGTGCGCGGACCTCACCGACTTTGTTCGAGCACGTCGAGCGCGGCCACGCGGTAGGCCTCGGCCAGCGTCGGGAAATTGAAGATGTTCTCGACGAAGCTCTCGATGCTGGCGCCCGTGAGCAGCGCCATCTGGCCGAGGTGGATGAGCTCGGTCGCACCCTCGCCCACGATGTGCACACCCAGCAGCTTGTGGCCGCTCGGATCGGCGATGATCTTGAGCAGGCCGTCCTGCACGCCGGAGATCTGGCCGCGCGCAATCTCCTCGAAGCGCCCGCGCCCGACGAGGATCCGGCCGGGGTAGCGCTTGGCCGCCTCTGCCTCGCCGAGCCCGACGCACGCCATCTCCGGGATCGTGTAGATGCCGATCGGGATCATCTCGGCCGGGCTCCCGGGCGGAAGGCCGAGAGCGTGGCAAGCCGCGCGGCGCCCCTGCTCCATCGCCGTCGCGGCCAGCGACGGTGGGCCGATCACGTCGCCGATCGCGTAGATGTGCGGCACGGCCGTGCGGCAGTGCTGGTCGACCTCGAGCAACCCGCGCGCATTCGCCTTGAGCCCGGCCGCCTCCAGCGCCAGCCCTTCGACGTTGGCGGCGCGCCCGAGCGCGACCAGCATCTTGTCGCTCTCGACGACCTCACCGCTACCGAGGCGCGCGACAACCTTGGAGGAACCGTCCCACGCGACCGACGAGATGTTGCGCTCGCCGTAAAAGCGTCCGCCGCTGCGCTCGAAGTCGTCTACGAACTTGCCGACCAGCTCGGCGTCCATGAACTTGAGCGGCCGATCGGCGCGGTCGATCATCGTGACCGCGACGCCGAGGTGCGCGAAGATCGATGCGTACTCGCAGGCGATCACGCCGCTGCCCAGCACGGTCAGCGACGCCGGCAGGTAGAGCATCGACAGGATCGAGTCGCTGTCGAGGATGTTCTCGTGGTCGATCCCGATCTCGGGCGGCGTGCGCGGGCGCGAGCCGGTGGCGATGAAGATCGTGTCGGCTGCGATCCGACGCGTCGATCCGTTGACCGATTGCACGTCGACAGCGCGGTCCGAGACGAACCGCGCGCGTCCGTGGAACAGGCGGATGCCGTTGCGCTCCATCTGTCGGCCCATGTAGGCGACGTGGGCCTTGACGACCTCGTCGAGTCGCGAGGTCAGCGCCGCGACCTCCATGTCGGGTTTCATCGTGAAATCCAGCAACGCGGCGCTGCGGCGCAGGCGCGACAGGTGCAACGCCGTCTCGCGCAGCGTCTTGCTGGGGATCGTCCCACGGTGCACACACATGCCGCCGACGCCGGCCTCCTGCTCGACCAGCGCCACGCGGCGGCCGGCCTTGACCGCCTGTACGGCGGCCTTCTGTCCCGCCGGACCGCTGCCCAGCACGAGCACGTCGAACGCGTGCGCGTCGGCCGGGACGCTCATGCAACCATCGCCGCGACCAGCTCCAGCACTTTTTCACGCCGTGCGAGCAGGCCGGTCACGTCGTCGGGGTACAAGTTCAGGTCCGCGATCGCGGGCGTATCGCGAAAGCCGTCGTCGCCGCCGAGCCGAGCCGGCTCCAGCGAGTGGGTGGCCAGCCGATCGGCCAGGAACGTGATCATCGCTTCCTGACGGAAGCCGCCGGCCCGGGCGTAGGCCGTGCAGTGCTCGATCGACGCGGCGACGGGCTTGGGCAGGCACCATTGCTCGGCGATGCGCACGCCGACGATCGTGTGCAGGTCCTCGAGGAGCGCCAGGAGCGCGATCGGCCCGACGCGCATGGAGTTGCTCTTGACGACGTCGTTCACCAGCTGGAGCAACGCCGGCTTCCCCACCGAGTGAAGCAGGCCGCACAGGAACGCGCTCTCGACGTTGAGGCGGCGCACGCGCGCGATCTCCTTGGCGAAGGCGCCCGACGCCAGCGCGTGCCGCCAGAGTTGGTTCAGCACCGACTCGTAACCAGGCACGCGGAACACGCCGCTCTGCAACGACGCCGCGAACGCAATCTCGCTGACGATGTTCAGTCCCAGCCGCGATACAGCTTGCTGCAGCGACACGATCGGCATGCGCGGCATGTAGGCGGGTGAGTTCGCTATGCGCAGGACCTGACCTGCGAGCGCCGGGTCACGGTGGATCAGCTCCGACAGGCGGTTCGCGTCGGTGGTCGGGTTGCCGACCAGCGCGATCACCTGGCTCGCCACGCGCGGGAGCATGGGCAAGCTCAGCTGCCCGGCGGCCAGGCGGTGGGCCACGGCGGCCCGTAACGGATCTCCGCCCGCGATGGCCTCGTCGGCAGCTAGCATGTCCCCGCCCCCAGGCCGATCGAAACCGTGTGGCAGCACAAGCCCTCACCGGTTCGGCGGACCGCGCCGAGACCTTTAGTTGCGCGCGAGGTTTGACGAAATAGCGAATGTGGCGTTGGCCAATGCCGAGGGGTCGAGGAGCGCGTTGATCGGTCAGTCGGTCGGCTCCTATGTGATCACCTCCCTGCTGGGGGAAGGTGGGATGGGGAAGGTTTACCTGGCGCGCCATTCGCTCATCGGGCGCAAGGCGGCCATCAAGATCCTGAACCCGGACATCTCCTCGGACGAAGAGTCGGTCTCGCGCTTCTTCACCGAAGCGCGGCTGGTGAATGACATCCGCCATCCCAACATCGTCGAGATCACCGATTTCGGGCAGTTCTCCAACTACTACTGCATCGTGATGGAGCTGCTCGAGGGCGAGACGCTCGCCGCGCGCCTGCTCCGCGCGCGCACGCTGGACGAGGCCACGGTCGTCCGGATCTTCCGCCAGGTGACGTCGGCGCTGGGCGCGGCGCACGAGCAGGGGATGGTTCACCGCGACGTCAAGCCGGAGAACATCTTCCTGCGCAACCACCCCGACTATCCCGACTTCGTGAAGGTGCTCGACTTCGGCATTGCGAAGCTGCTGGGCGGGAGCTCCCCGGTCGGGCACCACACCAAGACCGGGACGGTGATCGGAACGCCCGCGTACATGTCGCCCGAGCAATGCCTGGGCGAGGCGTCGCTGGATCTGCGCAGCGACATCTATTCGCTCGGCGTCGTCCTTTACGAAGCGCTCACCGGGCGCCAGCCGTTCGTGGGCGATACGCTCGGGCGCCTGATCGTGTGCCACGTCAGCGAGGCGCCGATCCCGCCGTCGAACGTGAACAGCCACGTCTCGGCGGCAATGAGCGCGGTGGTGATGCGCGCGCTCGCGAAGCAACCGAAGGATCGCTTCGCCAGCATGAAGGAGATGCGCGAGGCGCTGGAGGTCGCGCCCGTGCGCGGCCCCGCGGTCAACGTGGTCAACGGCCGACAGCGCTCGATCACGCGGCCGGTGCCGATGGACTCGCGCCCCGCGCCGGCGCCCCCGCCCGCGCCGCGCGGTCCGGTGGCGAGCCCGCCGAGGCGCGCCTCCGAGGACAACGCCACCGTCGACATCGACGCCGTCGACACCGCGCACGAGCAGGCGGTCAAGCTGGTGAACCTGGTGCAGGAGCGCTTCGCCACCGGCCGCGTCGAGCTCCCGGCGCTCCCCGAGGTCACCGAGCGCTGCCTCGAGCTCTTGCGCCGATCGAACCTGGGCTTCACCGAGGTCGCGAAGACCATCAATCAGGTGCCGCATCTGCGCTCGCGGGTCATGCGCCTGGCCAACAGCGCCGCATTCCCCAGCCTGATGCCGGCGACGACGCTCGACATGGCGATCGCGCGCCTCGGCACCGAGGGGATGCACGACGCGCTGGTCGAGTTCGCGGCCCGCGACGTCCTCGAGGGGCGCCAGCAGACCCGGGTGAAGGAGGCTTTGCGCCGGATCTGGCCGCAGTCGATCGGCGCGGGGCTGATCGCGGGCAACCTCTGTGAGCTCCTCGCGCGCGACTCCGAGACGACCTACGCGTATCTCGCCGGCCTCCTGCACAATATCGGCAAGCCGCTGGTCGGCGCGCTGCTGATCGACATCGAGCAGCAGATGATGCGCGCCGGTGAGCGCCAGCCCATCAGCGAGGCGGTCTGGATCGCGGCCATCGAGGCGAGCCACCGCCAGTTCGGCGCGGCGCTGCTGCGCAAGTGGCACCTGGCGCACCCGATCGCCGAGGCCATCGAAGCATCGGGCGAATTCGACGTGGCGCGGCCCCGCAAGCTCAGCAACCTCGTCCGCTTCGCCGTCGCGCTCGCGCAGCGCCTGGGCTTGACGATCGGCCCGTCGAACCCGACGCACGCCGAGGAGGCGTGCGTGCAGGGGCGCGGCCTGCTGGAGATCGACGACAAGGTGATGCGCGTGCTCTCGCACGGATTGAAAGAGCGCGCGATCGTGCTGGCGGGCATCCGCGGTCAGTGAAGCGCGCGCGCGATCACGCGGTCGCGAGGTAGTCGCGATAGCTGACGGGACGGAGCCTGCGCAGGAGGCGCGCGAGCACGCGGCGCACGGCGCGCCGCTGGCTCGGTCGCGCCATGTCGGCGGGGTGAACCGCCAGGCGCGTGTCGGCGGGCGGCAGGAACGACTGCACCGCCGCGTAGATCGCCGTGGCGCGCGCCTCGAGCTCGCCGAGCGAGCCCCAGCCGATCACCCGTGGAACCAAGCGCCGACCGCGGTGGACGATGCCGTCATAGAGCTCGTAGAACTCGAAGCCGGCGCGGTCGACCACGTCGCGCGCCGCCCGCGACAGCAGCCACGCCGGCGGGATGAAGCCGCGCAACGCCGATTCGAGCCCGGCGCGGCGAAAGATCGCCCGCGCCTGATCCAGCCGGCGTTCGGCGTCGGCGGCGTCGCAGCGAAAGAACTCGCCCTGCCCGCGCGCGAACACATGCGCGCGGAACCAGCCGCCGGGCGTCCAGGCGCGGCCGACCATCCGGTGCGTGAGCCCGTGCATCACCAGTGTGGCGCCGCCGCCGGCGAGCTCGCGCAGGAACGCCAGCGTCTCCTCGTCCTGGTCGATCGCGCGCTTTGATTCGTGGAACGGAATCACGAAGCAGGTGAGATCGCGCGGCGCGAGCCCGAGCTCGCGGAACATCTCCAGCGCGGTCCGACAGTCGGGGAGCGTCAGCGGCGACACGTCGTGCAGCGAGATCAGCGCGCGCGCCGGCCGCGGGAGGCTCAAGCGTTCTGCGTGAACGACTTCCATATGCGGCTGAACGGCACCTCGTTCCAGCGCTGGATCATCGCGCGCCGGCCGTTGGTGCTCAGCAGTTGCGCGTGGCGCGGATCGTCGAGGATGCGCGCGATCGCCTTCGCCAGGCCGGCCGGCCCGAACTCGTAGCACTCGGCCGAGAGACCATCGGTCACGAACTCGGCGATGAACGCGTCCGACGGAACCAGCACGGGGACGCCGCTCGACATCGCCTCCATGTTGACCAGGCCCAGCGTATCGACCCGGCTCGCGAACACGAACATGCGCGCCGAGGCGTAGAGCTTCTTCAGGGTGTCTCCGCGCTGCAGGCCGACGAAGCGCACGAACTCCTGGTCGCGGTACATGTGCTCGAGCTCGGCGCGCTCCGGTCCATCGCCGGCGATCACCAGCAGCGGGCGCGGGGACCGGATCTGCAAGCGCTCGACCGCTTCGACGATGAGCGGAATGTTCTTCTCTTCCGAGATCCGGCCCACGCTCAGGATCACCGGCCGATCGCCGACGTCCAGGTTCAGGTCATCGAACACCCCGGCACCGCAGTGCACCGGGGAGAAGTCCTCTGGATCGATCGCGACCGGCATCACCGACAGCTTGGACGCGTTCACGCCCATCTCGACCAGGGCGTCGCGCGAGCCGCTGGAGAACGCAAACACGCGATCGACGTGCGCGTAGAACCAGGCCAGGTACCTGCGCGCCGCGCGCTCCATGAACGCGTTGCCGCCCAGCGGGCGGATCAACGCCGGCACCTCCGTGTGATAGCTCGCGGTGACCGGCAGGCGCAGCACCTTGGCGATCAGCAGGCCCACCAGGCCCATCGGCCCGGGCGTCGACAGCTCGATGTGCGAGATGCGCTCGCGCCAGACCCACGCCAGCGTGTCGATCAACGACGGCACGTGCAGCTGGATGCGCGTATAGAGCGGCAACGTGAAGCTGGTCGCCGCCGGCAGGTTGTGCAGGCTCGCGCGATCGTCGAAGTGCCCGGGCAGATCGCCGCAGTACGGAATCAAGACCTCGCGCCCGGCCGCGCGCGCCTGGCTGACGAAGCGCTTGCACCAGACCGAGACGCCGTCGACCTGCTCCAGCGAATCGCTGAACACCGCCAAACGGTCGTGCCGGCGCTCGAGCGGAAACGCGGTCCACTGTTCCCACACCCGCCGCACTTGCTGTTCTTGCTTGCCGAAGTGATCCGCGGCGAAGAAGACCGGCGCCGCCGTCACCAGCCCGCCGGCGAGATCCCGGCAGGCGCCGAAGATGCGATAGAGATCGAAGTCCTGCGCGCCGGCGAGCATGTCCTGCAACGCCGCCTCGAGCACCGCGTCGCTGAGGCGCGAGATGCCGGCGATGATGCGCGCGTCGCACTCGTCCGAGGGCGCCTGATCGGTGCGCAGGATGTCGAGCTCGCGTCCGACCGGCAACGACGCGCGCTGCGCGCCGGCCAGCAGGCTGGCGAGAAAGCTGCCCGTGTCGCGCGCGGGACCTCCGTTCTTGACCGGCTGCTGCGCGCGGCCGGCGATGACGTCGATCATCTCCACGAACGGATCACGATAGTCCTGCCGATCGATCTGCCGCTGCTTCAGGTGATGATACGTCGTGTGCTGCACACAGAGCGCCATCGCGTTCAGGTCGGCTTGCTGACCGACCAGCTGGCCGTCGCCCGCCATGCAGCGCTCGAGGAACGCGGCCGGTGTGACCGAGCTCGCTTCGATCGCGGTGTAGACCGTGCCGCAGCGGCGATGCACGTGATCGTCGGAGCCGGCGGTCAGCGCCTTCCGATGGGGTGTCGCGCCGTGCGGCGTGATGCCGTGCTTGCGTGCGAGGCGCGCGATCACCTCCGGGGTCACGCGCTCGAGCAGCGTCGTGAGGTCCGGCTCGATGCGCGCGTCGGTGAGACCGTTCAGCCCCTCGAACGTCGGAAACAACAGCAGCAGCTTCTCGAGCGTGTCCGCATCCAGGTGCCAGCTCGGGCTCAACAATGGATGCGCCAGCCCGTGCGCGATGCCTTCGCGCGACAGATACTCCGACAGGCGATAGATGTCACGCCGGCGCTCTTGAACGTGGTCGTGCTGCGCCGGCGTGATGTTCCACGCCAGAACATGCATGACGCAGCCGTTCTCGGGGAACAGCGCCGTGATCTCTTCCGAGAGAAAGAAGTCGGGACGATCGATGAGTTCGAGCCCGCCGCTGATCGTGTCGTGATCGGTGAGCGTGACGAGCGTCATGCCTCGTTGTTTGCACAGCTCGTACTGACGAGTTGGATCCGCGTAGCTCTCAGGGCATCCAAAAAACCGCGTGTACCATTCGTCGTTTCCGACGGAGGCGCTGGAGTGTAGGTGAAGGTCGCATCGCGTCTCTGTCATGAACACCCCGTGGGCGGATAAAGATCGAGCACTCTACCCACAAATTGCGCGGTGTCTAGAAGCCTGATTTTCGTCACTTGCACTCTTTTGATTGATACAGAAGTTTTAAAAAGACCCCGATGGTTAAGAAGTGAGCGCACCAAAGCTGTCATCAAGTGAGGCTGGTCTCGTCGCTCCTCACGCGCGCGAACGAATCCAGTTGCCGCCCGCGGATCCGCGCGAGGCGGCACCACTCCCGCTCGATCCGGTGCTGTTCGCGGCGGGATTGAACGTCGCCGCGCGCTCGATCTGGCGCGGACTGCGCGGCTGGAAACGCTACGACGGCAGCGTCGAAGCGATCTGCCGCGCGGTGATTGAAGACTGCTGGACCGGAGGCTACTTCGCCGGCTCCGCGGGACACTTCAAGCAATTCTGGACACGCGATCTCGCGATGTGCACGCCGGCGCTGTGCAACCTCGGCTACCGCGAGCGCGTGATTGCGTCGTGGGAGTGGGGGCTCGAGCGATTCGAGCGCGCGGGCCGCATGAGCACCACGATCTTCTATGGTCGCTTTCCGCGCGACGTCTACGCGTACGCGTGCGACTCGCTGCCGCTCACGCTGTTCGCGTTGCAGGCGGCGGGTTGCGACTATCTCATCGACCGGCACCGCGAGCTGTTCCGGCGCGAGGTCGCGCGCTTTCACGAGATCGTCTTCGATCCCGAGCTCGGCATGGCGCGCACGAGCGGCTATTTCTCCGGACCGCGCGACTGCATGACGGGCCGATCGACGGTGTTTGCCAACACCATGATCGCGCTCTTGTCGAAGCTGCTCGACGGCGACAACCGGCTGCCCAACCCGTTCGCGGGCCACGACATCCGCGACCGCATGCTGCAGCACCACTGGACCGGCGAATACTTTCGGGACGCGCTCTGCCGCGATCTCCCGTCGGGCGACGCAAATGTCTGGCCGTTCTTCTTCGGCATCTTCGATGACCCCGAGATGCGCCGGCGCGCGTTCGCGACGCTCGAGGCGCGCGGGCACACCGAGCCCGTGCCGCTGCGCTACTTCGAACGCCGATTGCCCGACAGCGAGCTGCCGGTGCCGAAGATGTTCACGCCCAACTATCAGGGCGACCCGAGCTGGACCCAGCTCGGCGCGATCTATCTCGGCGAGCTCGCCAAGTTCGACCGCAACAAGATGATTGCGCAACGCGCGCGGATGGCCAGCTTCATCGAGCGCGACCGCAACTACCTCGAGCTCTACACCCGCGGCGGCAAGCCCTACGTCGGCCGCGCCCATCTCTATCACTGCGACGAGGGCATGATCTGGGCGGCGATGTTCCTCGACCTCTATCGCTAGCGCGGCGGGCCTGGCACGATCCGGTCAACCCCTGGCCGGAGCGCCGCGCGACCACTAAGATCCGTTCCATGTCGATCGCGACGACCGATCCGACCACCGGCGAGACCGTGCGCACGTTCACGCCCCTCGACGCGGGCGCAATCGAAGCGGCGCTGGCGCGCGCGGCCGCGGCGGCGCCGCGCTGGCGACGCACGCCGGCGGGCGAGCGCGCGGGCGTGCTCGCTCGCGCCGCGAGCCTCCTCGATCAGGAGAGCGAGACCTTCGGCCGCCTCATGACCCTGGAGATGGGCAAGCTGCTGCGCGCGGCGATCGACGAAGCGAAGAAGTGCGCGGCCGGTTGCCGCTACTACGCCGAAAACGGCGCGCGCTTCGTGGCGGCCGAGCCGATCCACGACGCCGCGACCGCCGCCGCGCACGAAAGCGCGCGTGTCGACTATCAACCGCTGGGCGCGGTGCTGGCGGTGATGCCGTGGAACTTTCCTTTCTGGCAGGTGATCCGCTTCGCCGCGCCGGCGCTGGCCGCCGGCAACGTCGCGCTGCTCAAGCACGCGTCGAACGTCCCGCAGTGCGCGCTCGCGCTCGAGGATCTCTTTCGCCGCGCCGGCGCGCCGGACGGTGTCTTTCAAACCTTGCTGGTCGGCTCCGACGTCGTGCCGCGGCTGATCGCCGATGCGCGCGTCGCCGCCGTCACCGTGACCGGCAGCGAGCCAGCCGGGCGATCGATCGCCGCCGAGGCCGGGCGACATCTCAAGAAGATCGTCCTCGAGCTGGGCGGCAGCGATCCGTTCGTCGTCATGCCCAGCGCCGACCTCGATCGCGCAGTCGAGATGGCGGTGCAGGCGCGCGTCGTCAACAACGGCCAGTCGTGTATCGCCGCCAAGCGCTTCATCGTCGCCGACGCGATCTACGATCGTTTCGCGCCGCGGTTCGCGACGGCGATGGGCGCGCTGCGCGCCGGCGATCCGACCGCGGCCGATACGGAGCTTGGCCCGCTGGCGACGGCGGGGATCCGCGACGATCTCGCGGCGCAGGTCGAGCGCTCGGTCGCGGCCGGCGCGCGCCTGCTCACCGGCGGGCGACGCCTCGACCGTCGCGGATTCTTCTACGCGCCCACGGTGATCGCCGACGTGCCGCGCGCGGCGCCCGCGTACGCGGAGGAGCTCTTCGGCCCGGTGGCGTCCCTCTTCCGCGTGCCCGACGTGGAGAGCGCGATCCGACTGGCCAACGACACCACGTTCGGGCTCGGCGCCAGCGTCTGGACGCGCGACCGCGCCGAGGCGGAGCGCTTCGCCGCAGAGATCGACGCCGGCATGGTCTTCGTCAACGGGCAGGTGATCTCCGACGCGCGCTTCCCCTTCGGCGGCGTCAAGCACTCGGGACACGGGCGCGAGCTCGGCATGCTCGGCCTGCGCGAGTTCGTCAACATCAAGACCGTGCGCATGACCGGCCTCGACTGATTCGGTCGCGGGCTTCTCGAGCGACGGTTGCCGAGTCACTCGACTCCCGGGGAGGACGCGACGTTGCGCGATCACTATCCTCGATCCAGCGTCGGTCAGTCACCCGCTCCCGGGGTGGGGTATTCCTCTTGCGGGGGCCGCGGCCCTCACCCCGCCGGTCGGGGGCAACGCTCTCCCGGCCGGAAAGCCGGCGACTCGACCGAGGGCGTGTCGCGACCTGAATCGACGAGTTGGAACGAGCGCTGGGGAGGAAGCGAGCGACTAACCAACCGTCGACCGAGGATCTGAAGCGCGCGACGAGATCGAGATCGAGAGATCGAGAGGCGCTCAGACGTCGGGCGCATCGATCCGGTCCAGGCGCCGCAGCTCGGGCGCCCACCACGCGACCACGGCCACGACCAAGAAGGTGATGAAGCCGCCGAACATCACCGACGGCTCGGCGCCGAGCAGGCGCGCCGCCACGCCCGATTCAAAGGCGCCGATCTCGTTCGACGAGCCGATGAAGATCTGATTCACCGACGACACGCGCCCCAGCATCGCCGGCGGCACGTGCGTCTGGATCAGCGTGCTGCGCACCCAGACGCTCAGCATGTCGGCGGCGCCGCTGACCGCCAGCAGGGCCAGCGACAGCCAGAACCAGCGCGAAACGGCGAACGCGATCATGCAAAGACCGAACGCCACCACCGCCCACAAGAAGGTCGGCCCCGCGCGGCGTGGCGCCGGACGCAGCGCCAGCATCGCCGACATGACGACCGCACCGATCGCGGGCGCCGTGCGCAGGAAGCCCAGGCCCTGCGGCCCGATGTGCAGGATCTCCTCCGCGAAGACCGGCAGGATCGCGACCGCGCCGCCAAACAACACCGCGAACAGATCCAGCGTCATGGCGCCCAGGAACAGCTTGCGCTCGAGGATGAACAGCACGCCCTCGCGCAGGCTGCGCGCGAGCGGCATGAACGCCGGGCGTGGCGCGCGGTCTCGCACGCGGATCTGAAAGACCGCGCCGAGCGCGGCCGCCATCAACACCGCCGCGACCGAATACGCGACGCCCGCGCCGAGCCAGCCATAGATGAGGCCGCCCAGCGCCGGACCGGTGACGGCAGCGATTTGCCAGACGCCGGTGCGCCACGCCACCGACGAAGAATAAAGAGCGCGGGGCACGACCTCGGCGCTGAGCGCGTTGCGCGCCGGCAGCAGGAAGCTGCGCGCAGCGCCGCAGATGACGATGACGCCGTAGATCGCCAGCCGCAGCGACTGGCTCTGCAGCGCGCCGCGCGCGCCCGGGCGGTTGACCAGCGCCAGCGCGAGCGCGCACAGGAACAGCACGACGAGCGCGATCAGCGCGACCCGGCGCCGATCGAGCGAATCGGCGACGTGCCCGGCCCAGAGCGCGAGCCCGATGAACGGCACCGCCTCGGCGAGCCCGACCATGCCCAGCGAGAGCGGGTTGTGGGTGATGGCGTAGATCTGCCACGCCACCACCACACCCTGGATCTGCGCGCCCATCGCCATGGTCAGCACGCTGACCACGAACCAGCGAAAGCCCGCCACGCGCAGCGGCGCGAACGAGTCGTGGCCTGCGGGCGCCTCGACGGGACTCGGCGGCGGCGCGCCTGCCTCGGCGGCCGACTCGGCGATCGACTCTCCTCGGGGTCTCTGAACGTCCGACATCGAATCCTAGATTACGGTATGAATGACGCTCCCCCCCGAATTCGGAACCCTCGATCAACCGAAGAGAGCCACGTGACGCTGGGAAAAAACTTCCGCCTTCCGCCCGAAGTCAAGCCAACCCGCTACCGCGCCGACCTGCGCGTCGACCTCGATGGCGCGCGCTTCGATGGACAACTATCGATTGATCTCACGCTGGCGGCGCCTTGCAGCGCGATCACACTCCACGCCGTCGAGCTCGACGTGAAGAGCGCGGTCGTCGAGTGGGCCGGTGGCACCGTCGCCGCGGGGGCGATCCGTCCCGACGCCGAGAGCGAGACGCTGACCTTCGAGTTTCCGGACCCGCTGCCCGCGGGCAACGTCAAACTGCATTTGGCCTGGTCGGGGCGCTTCAGCTCCGGGCTGCGCGGCCTCTATCGCGCCGGCAACCTCGCGGTCACGCAGTTCGAGGCCGCCGACGCGCGCCGCGTGTTCCCCTGCTTCGACGAGCCGGCGTTCAAGGCAGTCTGGCAGATCGCGCTCGACGACGTCGCGCCCGGACTGACGGCACTCTCGAACGGCTCCGTCGTCAGCGACGAGGCGGGTCCGAACGGACGCCGCCGCATCGTCTTCGCGCCGACGCCTCTGCTGTCCTCGTACCTGGTGGCGATCATCATCGGGAATCAGGTGCCGAGCGACGCCGCGAGCGCGCGCGGCATTCCGATCCTCACCTGGTCGGTGCCGGAGAAGCGCGGCCTCACGGGGTTCGCGCAGACGGCGGCAGCGGCGGTGCTGCCGCTGCTCGAGGACTACTTCGGCCTGCCCTACCCCTTCGGCAAGCTCGACCAGATCGGCGTCCCCAACTTCGAGGCCGGCGCCATGGAGAACGCCGGCGCGATCACGTTTCGCGAGGTCGCGCTGCTGCTCGACGTCGCGACGGCGCCGCTGGCGGTGCAGAAGCGCGCCGCCGAGGTGATCACTCACGAGCTGGCGCACCAGTGGTTCGGAAACCTCGTGACGATGGTCTGGTGGGACGACCTGTGGCTCAACGAGGCGTTCGCGACCTGGATGGCGTACAAGATCGTCGACGCCTGGCGGCCCGAATGGCGCATCTGGATGGACTTCGAGATGGGCAAGGGCTCGGCGCTGGTGCTCGACGCGCTTCAGTCGGCGCACCCGATCCGCGCCGACGTGCGCAACGCCGAGGAGGCGGGCGAATCGTTCGACGCGATCACCTATGAAAAAGGCGGCGCGGTCCTGCGCATGATCGAAGGCTTCCTGCGCGAGGACCGCTTTCGCGAGGGCATCCGTCTCTATATGCGACGCCACCGCGAAGGCAACGCCACCGCCGACGATCTCTGGGGCGCGCTCGGCGATGCCTCGGGGCAGCCGATCGTCGAGCTGGCCAACGGTTGGATCCGCCAGATGGGCTATCCGCTCGTCGAGCTGAAGAGCGCGCCCGCGCCCGACGGAAAAACGCGCCTGACGCTGACGCAGCGCCGGTTCTTCGCCGATCCCGACGCGCGCGAGACCGGCGCGCCCGCACGCTGGCTGGTGCCGGCGGTGCTGCGCTTCCGCGACGCGACCGGCGTCAAGCAGCAGTCGGTGCTGCTGCGCGAGCCGACCGCCGAGGTCGAGCTCGAGGCCAACGGACCGGTCGCCTGGTGTCTGGCCAACGCGCACGGGCGCGGCTTCTTCCGCGCGTCGTACGAGCCGGCGCTGCTGGCGAAGTTGGTATCGGCGATCGGTGAGCTCGGCCCGGAGGAACGGCTGGGCCTGGTGTCGGATCAGTGGGCGCTGGTGCGCGCCGGAAAGGTCGAGGTCGCCGCGTTTCTCGATCTCGTATCGGGGCTGGGCGGCGAGAGCGACCATGTCGTGCTCGAGGAGATCCTCACGCGTCTGTCGGTCATCGAGCACCGCCACGTCGGCGACGAGGATCGCGCGCGGTTCCATGGTTTCATCGCCGATCTGTTTGCGAAGTCGGCGGGACACCTCGGTTGGCGCGCCGAGCGCGACGGGACCGAGGACGACGACGAGACGCGCCTGCGCCGCGCGGCGCTGCTGCGCGCGCGCGTGCTGCTGGCGCGCGTGCCCGACGGAATCGCCGACGCCGAGGCGCGCTACGCCACGCACATCGAGGGCGGGACCGGCACCCTGGATCCCAACCTGCTCGACGTGGTGGTGACGGCGGCGGCGCGCAGCGCCGACGAGGCGCGTTTCGAAGGGCTGCGGCGGCGGGCGCGCACCGAGACCGACCCGGCAGCGAAGCGCCGCTTCCTGCACGCGCTGGCGCGCGTCGAGACTCCGTCACTGGTGAAGCGCGCCGTCGAGCTGGCGATGACCGACGACGTGCCGATGCAGGACTTCACGTCGTACATGGGCGTGTTGCTGGGCAACCGCGCGGCGCGCGAAGAAACCTGGGCGCTGATCCAGAACGGATGGGAATCCGTGCGCGCCAAGGCCGATTCTCCGATCTTGATTCGCCGCCTCATCGAATCGTTGTCGGTGCTTCCGGAGCGCCGCCACCTGACCGAGGTCGAGTCGTTCCTGAATCGGCATCCGATCGATGGCGCGAAGCAGGCGACCGCGCAAACGCTGGAGCGACTGCGCATGGACGTCGCGCTCCGCGAGCGGTTAATACCGCAGGTGCGCAATTGGTTGTCCGGGCACGCCAAATCCGTCAAAGAGACGTCCGTCAAAAAAACGACGTCGTGACGGCGATTTGACGCTGAAAACAAAGCCCGAAAGCGTCTGGGAATCACCCGACGGTTCGTGTACGCTCATGTCTGCGACGTAGGTAGCTCTGCAACCACTTGCTCGAATCGAGGTCGTGAGATGAGCATGACGAGAGATACGGTGTCGGCGTCTGCGCCCACCTCGGGGACCAGCCGGCTGATCGGCATGTTGATTTCGTTGATCACGGCGATCGGCGTGTTCCTCATCGGGCTGGCGGTCGTCTCGCATATCAAGAGCGCGACGGCCGACGTCGCACCGGAGCCTCTCGCGCGCGCGACGGCGCCAGCGGCGCAGCCGATCGCTGTTGCGCCGGCAGCCCCGGCCGCGCCGGCTGCGCCGGCGGCCGCCGCGAATCCGACGACGCCGCCCGCGAACGCCGCCGCCCCGGCGCCGACCGATCCGGCGAGCGCGAATGCCGCCCCCGCGACCGCTCCCGCGGCGCCGGCGGCAACGGCGCTGGCGGCACCGAACGCCGCCGCCCCGGCGCCGGCCGCGACCACGGCGACCACGGCCGCCGCGAAGACGCCCACGCCGCCACCGGCCGCGCGCGCCGATGAAGCCGCGCCGGCCGCTGCCGAGGCGCCCGCCGCCGCCGTCAACGATCGCCCCGCGGCCAAGGCCGCCAAGCCCGCTGCTGATTCCGATCCGGCGCCCGCCGCCGTCGTTGCGAAGGAATCGGCGAAGGAGACGGCCAGGGACAAGAGCAAGGACAAGGAGAAGGCCGCGACGGTGGTCGCGATCGCCGACGACGCCAAGCCGGATTCGAAGGCGGATTCAAAGAAGAGCGCGAAGAAGGCTGGCGCCGAGCCGACGGCGCGCGCGTCCGCTGAAGCGCCGGCCGCCGTCAAGGAGACCGCGCCCGCGGGCGATCACGCGAAGGCGGCAGCCGCGGCCGTGGCCGCGCCCGCGGCGCTGGCTGACAAGCCGTCGGACAAGGACATCGCGCGCGAGGCGTGGCGACGCAACCTGCCTGACATCAGCGCGCCCGAAGACACCAAGGCGTCGGTCCTGATTCCCATCAAGGGGTCGATCGAGGGCGCGACGTACCACGTGAACACCAAGCCGAAGAGCGTGATCGTCAACCTGCCCAAGGCCGATCCGCTCATCACGATGCGCTTCTACAAGATCCGGCGAGAGGGGCTGTCCAACCTCTGGATCAAGCAGGACGAGACGGAAGGTACCACCTTGAAGCTGATGCTCAACGAGGCCACGTCGCCCACCGTCGAGATCAAGGACGACTTCGTTCGCATCACCGTCCGCAAGCCGGCTGACCTGCCACCCTCTTCGGAATAGCTCGCCCGGTTCAGGTCACGTCCTCGAGCACGCGCGCGAGGACCTCCTTCGCTTGCTCCACGTCAGCGCCGAGGAAGATCTCGACGCGCGTCAGAGCTTCGGCTGCGCGCCGGCGCAGCTCATCCGGCGGCGGCGACGGATCCATGATCGGCTGGCCCGAGAAGGCCTTGGCCATCTGCAAGATCAGCACATCGCGATCCATGGATGCTCCCGACCTCCCAAGAGCGAAAAGTAAGGCCGAATCTGCATCGCGCACCCTGGCCGGCCCCGATCGTTCGGCTAATATGCGTCGCTCCGGACGAGCCGAGCTTTCATGACCACCCGCTCAATGCCCAGCCGCGCGAGATTCGAAGGACCTTGGGACGCGTCGCTCTGAGATTGGCCGCCGCGATCGGCGGCATCCTGATCGTCGTTGCCGTCGTGCTGGTCACCGTCGCCGGACGCCGGCTGGACCGCCGCTATCAGGCGCCGACTCCGGCGATCGCGCGCGCGACCTCACCCGAGGAAGTGGCTCACGGCGCGCGGCTCTACCGCACCGCCTGCACCGCCTGCCACACCGAGCTTGGATCGTCCCGCTCGTGCGGCGCGCCGATCCGCAATTTTCCTCCCGCGTTCGGAACCATCGTGTCGAGCAACCTCACGCGCGATCGCGAGCGCGGCATCGGCGGGCGCAGCGACGGCGAGATCGCGCGCCTGCTTCGCCATGGCGTGATGCCCGACGGGCGCTTCAGCCGCACGATGCCGCGCGCGCGGCTGCTCGGCGACGAGGACATCGCCGCGTTGCTGGGATTCCTTCGTTCCGGCGATCCGCTCTTCGCGCCCTGTGACCAACCGATGCCCGACGGACGACTCTCGCTGATGGGCCGCGTCGCGCTGGCGCTTTTCGGACCCAAGCCTCCCTCCGCCGATGGCAGCTTCGACAACGCGCCGGTGCCGGTACCGCCTCGTATCGCCAGCGCCGCCTACGGCCGTTATCTCGCGACCTCGATCTACGGCTGCGTGGGCTGCCACACCGACAGCGTCGACGAAATCGAGGCGAAGCTGGGCGCGCCCAACTTGCTCGCCGGCGGCTTCGAGTTTCCCGACCCGCGCGGCGTTCGCGTCGTTTCGACCAACCTGACCCCCGACGCGACCGGCATCGGGTCCTGGACGCTGGCCCAGTTCCAGTCCGCACTCTCGACGGGAATCGCGCCAAACGGCACCGTCATTCGATCGCCGATGCCGATCCTGCGCTTCGCCGACGCCGTCGAAATCGAAGCCGTCTTCCGCTACCTCGAGACCGTGCCTCGTGTCAGTCGCGCGGACGCGGCGCCCGCCGCAGCGACGGCCCTGACCGCGAACGCGCCGCCGCGGGAGGTATTCGAGGCGCTCGGATGCGCGACCTGCCACGGTCCAAGCGGGCCCTTTCGCGATTCCCTGCGGGGCCTGGCCACGCAACCCACGGCCGCCGTCGCCGAAGCGATCCGCCACCCGGAGCAAGCCCATCCCGGGACCCAGATGCCGACCTTCGCGGCAACCCTCGATCCCGCGCGCGCGCTGGCCCTGGCCGGGTGGCTCCAGCAGGTGGACCCTGGAGCTCTCAGGTGATTTCTCGAGCAAGTCAATCGCGGCGGTCAAGATGTGGGCCCAAAGCTCCGATATATCCTGTAATATCCGGAAAAGCCGGGGCGATGAGCCGGCGAGCGGCCCCGAAGACACCCTACAGAAGCAGTGTTTCACGGGTTTCATGCCGAAAACGCGCTTGCAAGTGTCGGTGCTGAACCGATAATAGTGGGCTCACTATAGGAATTCCCGAGCGGAGGTCTGCGATGCGGTCGAAGTTATCCTGTCTTGCCGCGGCGATGATCATGTGCGGCGCGCTGTCCAGCGCGCACGGAGCGGACCCCAAGAAGGGCGCCGCGAAGAAGAAGTCGACGGAGCAGTCCCTCGACAACTTCGACAAGCAGATGCAGTGGGAAAACAATGTGATGGGACCGGACGACAAGAAGGCGGAGATGGCCCGCCTCGCCCGCGCCAACGCGCTGGCCAAGGCGGCCGCCGAGAAGGCGGCCACCGAGAAGGCCGCCGCCGAGCGGAACGCCGCCAAGGAAGAGGCGAGGCGGCCGGCGACAAAGGCCGCCGCGCCGGTTCTTCTGGCCACGCCGGAAGACGAGAATGCCGGCAAGTCGACCAAGAGCAAAGGCAACGATGACGGCGCGGGTCACGAGATCTCGCCGAAGCTATCGACCGAAGAAGCGTCGGCGCCGCCGCCCCCGGTCAAACCGGCCGACGACAAGTTCATCGACAAGTTGCTGAAGGGCGAGCCTGGTAAGAAAAAGGTCGTACACAACGACGACAGGCTCGACGACTTGCTGGCCAAGGACAAGATCGCTTCGGCGCCCAAGCCGAGAGGAAAGCGGGCTGACAGCGTCGACGATCTGCTGAAGTCAGCCGAGAAGCAGCCCGACATGCCGGCGCCCAAGGCCAAGACGCCCGACTGGGCCAAGATTGACGCGCCGGCCACGCCCGCCCCGACGCCGGTGGTGGCGCGCCAGCAGAAGAAGGACGATGGGGTGATTCACATCGTGCAGGGCGCCACCAGCACCAGCAACAATCCGACGCGCCCGCAGATGGCGTCAGCGACGCCGAGCCGGCGAACGCAGAATGCCGACACCTTCGATCGGCGTGAGTCGGCGGATCCGTTCGACGCGCCTCGCACGCGCAGAGGCTCGACGGGCTCGGCGCGGGCGGCCAGCTTCGCGGATCCGTTCGCAGACAGCGGAGCCGCGCCGCATGCGCGCGTCGCGGCACCCGCGCCGCGTCCAGTCCCGGCCGCTCGTCCGGCACCGGCGGCCGCGCGCCGGGAGCCCGCGGCGCCGCCTCCCGGATGGCGTGACCCGTTCGGCGACCCGCCGGCCAACAAGGCCACCTCCAAGCGCGCGGCAGAGCCGAAGCGGCCTGGCTGGAAGGACCCATTCTCCGACGCGGCGCCGCCTTCGCGCAGCCGCAGCTCGGTCGTCGCGCTCGGCGAGAGCCACCGCAGCGAGGATACGACCGCGAAGCACGCGACCAGCTCCAGCAAGACCGGCAACTGGGCCCTGCTGAAGAAGCACTCGCACTAGACGGTTAGCGGGTCAGAGAAACCGCCAAGACGCCGCAGACGCCAGGTCCGGACCCTCGATGGTCCGGGTCCTTGCGCCCTCGGTGCCTTGGCGGTTCTTCTATTTCCCCGGCTCACGCGACCTTGCCACGGTAGGACATTCGCCCTCACGCGTTGGCGTTGAGCAGCGGCCCATAATTTCTGTTTGGTTCCAATAGTTTACCTAGGTAGGACGCGGTCCGCCATCGGAGCTATCGCAAAAAATTAATAGTATCTCAAGTTACTTTGTTTTGTTCCGAAGTAACTTGGTAATGACGCGCTCACTCCTTGCGACGCTCCCGGTCCTGGGTCTGGCTATCATGGCGTTCGGTGGCGCTGCGAGGGCCGCCGAGGCGGTGAGCAGCGAAACGGCCACCATCAGCCGCGCGGCCGTCACGGCGCCGGCTGCCAAGCTGCCGGCGGTCGGTGTCATGGCCGACGTCGGGCTGCCGGATGGCGCCGGTGCGTCGCTGGTGTATCGCCCGGCAAAGTGGATCCGCGTCACCGGCGGCGGAACGTACAACATGATCAGCTCGGGCGTGCGCGCGGGCGCATCGCTGCTGCCCTTCGGCTGGGGCCCGTCACTGACCGTCGAGGGCGGTCACTACTTCGACGGTGACGCCAACGGTCTGGTTCGCAAGTTCGCAGGCTCGAGCTACCAGTCGAACGCCGTGCTCGAGCGCGTCGGGTACGACTACGCCAATGCGCACCTGGGACTAGACCTCGGTTACCGCCGCGTCACGTTCTTCATCCACGGCGGCATGAGCTTCATTCGCGCCTCGGTCCACAACATCGACCAGGCCATTCAGTCCGACTCCGGCTCGTCGAGCTCGTCGAGCACGACGGTCGCCGTCAAGCAGGACCCGATCATCCGCGCGTTCACCCCTTCGGCCAAGCTGGGCCTCATCGTCTACCTCTGGTAATCCATGAAAAAGCACAACACCGAGAAGCACAGCCCCACCCTCGCGCTCGTCGCGCTCACCGCGAGCGCGCTCGCGCTCTCCGCGGGCGCCGCCGGTTGCGTCTCGGTCGACGCCGAGATCCCCGACGTCGAGGTCACTCAGAAGGACCTGTCGTTCGCCGGCGTGCCGGTCGGCGGCGCACTCGGTGACGTCTCGATGACCCGCTCGTTCTCACAGGAGCACGACGCGCTCGACCTGCCCGAGGGGTTGAACCCCGAGGTGAAGGCGCTCGCGGTCTCACTCACGGCGAAGTCGGGCATCAAGGACTTCAGCTTCGTCCGCTACCTGCGCCTGACCATGAGTGACACCACTGACAACAGCAACGCGGTGGAGCTCATCAACTACGAGCGAAGCGACTCGGCCTCGCCCAGCAACGTGCTGAACATGACGTCGGCCAACCCCGTCAACGCGCTGGAGAAATGGAAGACCAAGTCCGCGCTCTTCACCATCGACGTCGCGGGCACACTTCCCGACAACGACTGGACGGCGGACGTTACGATCCGCTTTGGAGGTACGATCCACTACGAACGTTGATGGTTTCGCGGACCCGTTCGGGGTTCCCCATGTCGACAAATCGGCACCGCTTTGGCCCGGCGGCAGGCGCGTGCTTGGGCTATCCTAGCTGGCTTGGACGCCGCCGCGCACAGCCCGGTCGATTCCGCCCACGAGCACCTGGCTCGTTTGCAGTGGATCACGTCGGCGCTGTCGCGCTCACTGACACCGGCCGAAGTCGCCAACGTCGTCATCGGTCACGCGTTCGATGCGCTGCAGGCCAGCACCGGCATCGCGTACTTCATCTCGGGTGACGATCCGGCCCCGCGCTACGCCGGCTCGCGCGGCGTCGTCGCGCGCGACGTCGCTGCCTGGCAGAGCGGCACCTCCTCGCCGTTCTCGATCTCGACCGTGCTCACATCGGGCCAGCCGCTCTGGCTGCGCAACCGGTTCGACATCCTCGAGCACATCCCCTGCTTCGACCAGTGGGCGACACCAACCGACCGGCTGCAGGCCATCGTCGCGCTGCCGCTGCAACTCGAGGGCCGGCTGCTGGGCGCGATCGCGTTCTCGTTTGCGGAGGAGCAGCGCTTCGGCGACCGCCAGCGCGACTTCCTGTTGACGGTGGCCGAGCTGTCGGCGCAAGCGCTCGACCGCGCGCGCCTCTTCGAGGCGGAGCGCCGCGCGCGCGAGGAGGCGGCCGAAGCCAACCGGCGGCTGCGGTTGCTATCGGAGGCGTCGAAGGCCTTCGCCGAGGAGAGCCGCGACCTGTCGTCGGCGCTCAACGTCATCGCGGAACGGCTGACCGCGATGGTGGGAGACACGGCGACGATCGCGCTCATCTCGCTGATTCGCGAGGACGGCACGATGCTGGAGAACGTCGCGGCGCGCGCGCGCGAGCCCGAGTTCGCCGAGTACCTGGCGGCGTTCGCGCGCGAGCATCCGCAGCGCGTCGGCATCGGCATCCGCGGGCGCGTCGCAGCGACCGGCGATCCGCTGTTCTTTCCCGTCATCGACTCGGCCAGCCTGCAAGCGTCGGCGGTCACCGAGGTCCAGCCGCTCTTCGATCGGTTCAAGATGACCACGATGATGGTCGTACCGCTGCGCGTGCGCGACCGTATCCTGGGCACGATCTCCATGAGCCGCGCCGATTCGACGCGCCCCTACACACCCTCCGACCTGATGTTCGTGCAGGAGCTGGCCGACCGCGCAGCGCTCACCATCGAGAACGCGCGTCTTTACGAGTCGGCGACGCGCGCGAGCCGCGTGCGCGATCACCTGCTCTTCGTCGCCGGGCACGAGCTGCTGACGCCGCTCACGGTGCTGCGCCTTCAAGTGTCGAGCTTGCAACGCAACGACTTCGATCCCGAGCGCGCCGCGAGCAAGCTCGAGATGACGGCGCGCAGCCTGGAGCGGCTCGACAACCTGATCGAGAAGTTCATCGACATCTCCTGCATCTCGGCCGGGCAGCTGTCCTTCACGCCCGAATCGGTCGATCTGGTGGCCCTGGTGCGTGACGTCGCCGCCATGTTCAGCGAGCGGCTGGAGAAGTCCGGCTGCGAGCTGGAGCTGCTGGCGCGCGAGGCGATCGTCGGACGCTGGGATCGGCTGCGCATCGAGCAGGTCATCACCAACCTGTTCTCCAACGCGTGCAAGTACGGCGGTGGCCGCCCCGTCGAGGTCGCCGTGGGGCGCTCGAGCGACATGGCGTTCGTGCAGGTCAAGGATCACGGGGTCGGCATCGCTCCCGAGAAACAGGCGCTGATCTTCCAGCGCTTCGAACGCGCCGTCGCCGACCGCAACATGGGTGGGCTGAGGCTGGGGCTCTGGATATGCCGTGAGATCGTCGAGGCTCACGGCGGCCGTATTGCCGTCGAGAGTACGCCCGGCGAGGGGAGCGCCTTCACGGTCTACCTGCCGATGGCGCCGCAGCTCGCGGCTCCGCGACCAGATTGACCGCCCGATCTCGAGGACTCGGGTCGGCTCTGTAATTTGCCCTGCTAGCGCCTTTCCGCGATTTGTCCAACGTTATACGTGAGAATCGTACTTAGGTTCGCGTCTCATCGATCCAGGAGGTCGAACAATGATGCTCACGGTTGCACTGGTAGACGATCATCCACTCTTTCGCGAGGGGCTCCGCGCGGTGCTCTCCGCTCAACCCGATGTCGAAGTCGTCGCCGAGGCGTCGGACTCGAGACAGGCCTGCGCCGCGGTGGCCAGCACGAAGCCGGCGGTGGTGGTCATCGACATGACCCTGCCTGACGGCGACGGGATCGCCGCCACGCAAGAAGTGTTGCGCCAGGCTCCGCGCACGCGCGTGTTGATGTTGACCATGCACACCAGCGAGTTCTTCGTCTCGCGCGCGTTCGCCGCCGGCGTCAGCGGCTACGCGGTGAAGACGCAGGCGCCCGAGGAGATCCTGGAGGCGATCCGCGTCGTCGCGCGCGGCGAGTCCTATCTCGCGCCCAAGTTCTCGCACCTGTTCGCGCGGCAGAACGACACCCGGCGCACACCTATCATGGTGTCGAACAGCCCGCTCGAGGAGCTGTCGCGGCGCGAGCGCGAGATCTTCGATCTCATCGTGCGCGGTTTCACAAACGAGGCGATGGCCGGCACGCTGTCGATCAGCGTGAAGACCGTGGAGACCCATCGATCGCACATCAACCGCAAGCTGCGCGTGCACTCGACCGGTGAGCTGATCCGCCTGGCGGCGCTCAACGGCCTGGTGTCGCAATAGTCACGAAGCCAGCCGAGCACCGGCTGGCGACTCGTGGTATGCAGGGCCGGCCGTGGCCACGCACCCGCTCGCAGGAAAGCCGGCTCCCCGCTCGATCCTGATCGACGTCCCCCGGCTGGTCAGCACGTACTACACGCTGACGCCCGACCCCGCTGTTCCCTCCCAGCGGGTGGCCTTCGGGACGTCGGGCCACCGCGGGTCGTCGCTCGCCGGCGCGTTCAACGAAGCGCACATCCTGGCGGTGACCCAGGCGATCTGCCGCTACCGCCAGAGCCAGGGGATCGACGGCCCGCTTTTTCTCGGACGCGACACTCACGCGCTGTCGGAGCCGGCGTTCGCCAGCGCCATCGAGGTCCTGGCCGCCAACGGCGTCGAGACTGTGATCGACGCCGCCGATGGCTACTCACCGACGCCGGTGATCTCGCACGCGATCCTCACGCACAACCGCGGGCGCACCGAGCGGCTCGGCGACGGAATCGTGATCACGCCCTCGCACAACCCGCCCGAGGACGGAGGCTTCAAGTACAACCCGCCCGACGGCGGTCCGGCCGACACCCACATCACGGCAGCCATCGAGAACGACGCGAACGCGTTGCTGGCCGCTGGCAACCGCGAGGTTCGGCGCGTGAGCCTCCGCCAGGGGCTGGCGGCGCCGACCACGCACCGGCGCGACTACACCACGCCCTACGTCGAGGACTTGCGCACGGTCGTCGACGTCGAGGCGATCCGCGGAAGCGGCCTGCGGCTGGGTGTCGACCCGATGGGCGGTGCCGCGGTCGCGTACTGGGCGCCGATCGCGCAGCGCCTGGGCCTGTCGATCGAGGTGGTCAACGACGTCGTCGACCCGACGTTTGCGTTCATGACCGTCGACAAGGACGGCCGCATCCGCATGGATTGCTCGTCGCCGTACGCGATGGCGGGGCTCATCGGGCTCAAAGACCGCTTCGACCTGGCGTTCGGCAACGACACCGACTGCGATCGCCACGGCATCGTCACCCGCAGCGCCGGGCTCATGAACCCGAACCACTATCTCTCGGTGGCGATCTGGTACCTGTTCCAGCACCGACCCGGCTGGCCCGCCGACGCCGGCATCGGAAAGACGCTGGTGTCGAGCAGCATGATCGACCGCGTCGCGCACAGCCTCGGGCGGCGGTTGGTCGAGGTGCCGGTCGGCTTCAAGTGGTTCGTGCCCGGGCTGCTCGACGGCTCACTCGGCTTCGGCGGCGAAGAGAGCGCGGGCGCTTCGTTCCTGCGCCGCGACGGCAGCGTCTGGACCACCGACAAGGACGGCATGATCCTCGATCTGCTCGCCGCCGAGATCACGGCGCGCCAGGGGCGCGACCCGGGCGAGATCTATCGCGAGCTCACGCGCCAGTTCGGCGACCCGGTCTACGAGCGCATCGACGCGCCCGCGCCACCCGCGGAGAAGGCGATCTTGAAGCGGCTCTCGCCGGCGGCGGTCGCGGCGCGCGAGCTCGCCGGCGAGCCGATCACGGCCAAGCTCACGGCCGCGCCCGGCAACGGCGCCGCCATCGGCGGCCTCAAGGTCGTCACCGAGAATGGTTGGTTCGCCGCGCGCCCGTCGGGAACCGAGGACGTGTACAAGATCTACGCCGAGAGCTTTCGCGATCGAGACCACCTGCGCCGCATTCAGGACGAGGCGCGCGCGATCGTCAGCGCCGCGCTCACCGCCGCGGCCTGATCCTCCCACTTTGCCACTTTGACTTGGGGCCTGGCCCCGACTTACCCTGGTTGTCGAGATGTGTCGATTTCGATCGCTTGGCTTACTGGTTGCGTTGGGGGTGATCTGCAGCGTGAGCGTGACGAACGTCGCGTTTGCGGCCAAGGACAGCGAGAAGCAGTCCGAGCTCAAGGCGCGGCAGGCGTTCGCGGCCTCGCGCTACGACGAGGCGATCGAGATCTTCGCTCAGCTCTACGCCGAGACGCTGAATCCGATCTACCTGCGCAACATCGGCCGCTGCCACCAGAAGAAGCGTGAGCCCGACAAGGCGATCGACGCCTTCCAGGACTACCTGGCCAAGGGCAAGAGCATCTCGTCGTCGGAGCGCAAGGAGATCCAGGGCTACATCAAGGACATGGAGCAGCTGCGCGACCAGCAGGCCAAGGACCGCGAGGCTGCGGCGGCCAAGCCGGTGTTTTCCCCGGCGCCGCCAGCCCCGGGGCCGGCGACGAACCCCGCGCCACCCCCGACGGTCAACGTCACACCGAGCTCGAACCCGAACGCGGTCACGATGCTGCCGCCGCCGAACGATCCGTCGAACGCGTCGAACCCGACACTGATCGCGACGCCGGGCAGCCGGCCGCCGCCCGAGGAGAGTCATCCGGTCTACACCCGCTGGTGGTTCTGGACTGCCATCGGCGTCGTCGCAGCCGGCGGCGTCGCCGCGGCGCTGCTGATCCCGGGCGGCGTCAGCAAGCCCCCCTGCACGGTGGCGGTGTGCCAGTGAGCCGGCATGCTCGATCGCGTCCGATCTCGGCGATGCTGTCGCTAGCAGCGGTGACGCTGTCGCTGGCGACCGCGAGCTGCATCAAGGAGAAGGATTCACTGGTGATCGTCGGCATGACCGCCGAGACGGCCCTCGCCGGCCCGATCCAGGTCCACGTCACCGTCGGTAACGTGAGCCAGGTGTTCAATCTCGCGAGTGGCCTCACCGCGACAACGCCGACGCAGGTGGGCGTCTACATCGATTCCAAGGAGACCGGCACCCTCGTGGTGAACGCCACGACCCAGGCCGGCAATCCGTGCGTCATCTACGCCGCCACGCCGGCGCAGACGGTGCGCGTGCCCTCGGCGGGCTCGACGGTGATGGTGTCGCTGAACCTGGTCCACGCCGGCGCCTGCGGCGGAAACAGCGACGGGGGCGGCGGCGGCTCGGACGACGCTGGCGGCGATCGGCCCGGCAGCGGCGGCAGCCCGGGCAGCGGCGGCGGTCCTGGCACGGGCGGTGTTTCCGGCACCGGCGGTGCCGGCGGTGCTGGCGGCGGCGCGGCCGGAACCGGCGCGGGTGGGAGCGGCATGGGCGGTGCCGGCGTCGGTGGCTCCGGCGGCGCGGTCGTCGTGGCGCCTCCCAGCCTCTCTCGTTGCTTCGAGATCCACCACACCGACGTCACCTGCGACAAGAGTCAGGGAATCGGCTTTGGTGATGGAAACAACGAGATCTGGTCGGTCGTGTTCTCGCCCGACGGCAAGCTGCTGCTCAGCGCCGGCGACGACGGGCGCATCCGCTTCTGGAAGGTCGGAACCGGAGCGGCGGCGCCCACGGTCGACGGACGCGAGCTCACGGTGAGCGGCCTCAGCTACCTGGCGTTCTCTCACAACGGCCAGTACCTGGCGGCCGGTGACTTCAGTGGCCGGGTGACGGTCTGGACGCTGTCGAGCGCGCCGACGATCTACGCGATCCTGACCGGCCATACCGACGCGGTCGACTCGGTCGCCTTCTCCCCCGACGACACCCGGCTGGTCAGCGTCGGCGACGACCAGCAGATGATCGTCTGGTCGATGGCCTCGAAGACGTCGGTGACGACCATTGCGCTCACCGACATTCCCTGGTGGGTCAAGGTCTCGCCGCTGGCGACCGGGACGTCGCTGCCGACCGTGGTCACTCAGGACGACGGCACCTTCGTGCTGATCAACGCGCTGGCCACGCCTCCGACCAAGCTCGCCACGCAGATCAGCACCGACCCCACCGGCACCTGGGTCGCGGAGGGGGTGGCGTACGCGCCCGACGGCAAGAGCCTGCTCGTCGGCAGCGAGGACGGGTCGCTGTCGTTGTGGACGGGCATCGCCACCAACCAGCCCACACGAACCGCTCCCGACTACATGCCGGCGGACTACACGGGATTCAACCAGGCGGTCAAGGGAGCCGCGTTCTTCCCCGACGGCCTGCACGTGGCCGCCGCGACCGGCACCAGCGGCAACGGCGGCCAGCTCGCCATCTTCGAGACCACGACCAAACACCAGACCGGCAGCAAGGTTCCGACGTACTACTTTCTCTCCGTGGCGGTCTCCCCTGACGGCGGGGGAATCGCGGCGGGTGAGGTCGAGTGCGGGCTCGTGATGTACTGCCACGACTAGGCGCACCAGCCCCCATCGCGATCAACGCCAGAACGGTCCCGGTGTCAGAGCTCCGGGTTGAGCACATTTCCCCGGGAACATGGAAGCCCGGCAGACGTTGATACGTGTAGCGGAAGTCCTTTTTCCGTCGATACGAAAACCGCGCGACGAAAGGTCTTCGATGCCCCGTATGGTCGGTGGAGGTCTGGGTCTCTGGATCGCTCTCTCGTTCGGGGCGGGCTGCGATGGCGCCGGGCCAGCGGCAACCGGCGGCGTTCCACCAACGACGTCGCTCGCCACCACGCAAGCGCTGGTCGCGGGGGCGCCGGTGGTCACGGCCGGCACCGGCGGGCCTCCCGGGCTTCGCGTGAGCCTGGCAGGAACCGCGCATCACGTGCGCGGGCTCGAACGGCAGCCTGACGGGACCTACAAGACCGTCTGCACCGACAGCCCAGAGTCCTTGCGACCGGCCACCGCCCGCTCGGGGGCGGGCCGATGACGATGACATCGACGCGCGGTCCTTCGCGCGTGACCCTCTCCAGCAACCGGCTCGCGATCGCAGCCTTCACCCTCCTGCTCCTGCTCCTGCTCCTGGCGATACCGCGCGCGGCGTCCGCCAAGGCGACCTTCGTGGTCAACAACCTCGATGGGCCCGGCGTCGGCTTCAACGATCCCACACCCGCGCCGCCCGTCGGCGGCAACAGCGGAACGACGCTCGGCCAGCAGCGGCAGCTCGCGTTCAAGTACGCTGCCGACCTGTGGGGCGCGGCGCTCGACAGCCCGATCCCGATCGTCATCGATGCGATGTTCGCGCCGCTCGATTGCGGCACCGGCATCATCATGCTCGGGCACGCTCGCGCGCAGAACCTGTTCGCCAGCGTCGCCCCGAACAACATCATCCCCGGCCTGCCGATGAACGTGCTCTATCCCGAGCCGCTGGCCGATCGGCTCGCGGGCATGGACCTGGAGCCCGGCGTGGCCGACATCGTCGCCACGTTCAACGGCGGCCTGCACGACTGCGATCCCAGCATCGACTGGTACTATGGCCTCGACGCCAAGGCCGGCTCGCTCACCGATCTCGTCGAGGTCGTCGTCCATGAGCTCGGACACGGCCTCGGCTTCTCGAGCGGCGTCGACGTCTCGACTGGCGCGCTCGATATCGGCCTCGCGGACGCGTTCACCGCGCACATCTACGACAACGCCATGGGGCTGGCGTGGCTCGACATGAGCGACGCGCAGCGGCTGGCGTCGATGCGCAACGTCCGGCACCTGGTCTGGACCGGCGACAACGCGATCCGCGCCGCCGCGCAGGTGCTCAGCAAGGGAGCGCCCACGCTGACAGCGCAACCGGTGATCTCCGCGTTCGTGGGCAACCTCGGCGAGACCAACTTCGGACCGCTCGTGAAGGACGTGACCACCACCCTCACCGGTCCGCTGATCATCGGCAACCCGACGAGCGGCTGTACACCGCTCGCGCCCGCATCCGGCGGGATCGTCCTGCTCGACGGCAACAGCCCGTGCTCGCCGCTCAATCAGGCGGACTATGCCACCCGAGCGGGCGCGATCGCCGTGCTGCTCACCGACCTCAACCAGTTCTCGCCGCCGTCGTCGGTCGAGCTGCCCCCGAGCCAGCTGAGCATCCTGCAGGTCCACATCCCGGTGGTCGCGTTGACCGTGGCCGACGGGGATCGGCTGTCGAGCGCCGGCAGCTCGTTCACGCTGTCGCTCGCCTCGGACAACACCCGACTGACGGGCACGGACGCGATGGGGCGGCCGTATCTCTACGCGAGCGATCCGGTGCGTCCGGGCTCGACCGTGTCGCACTGGGATCCGCTGGCGCGCCCCGACCTGATCGAGGAGCCGGAGGCGGGCTACGAGCACCCGCACGACATCACGAT
>Ga0265314_10001138_pt1 | contig 30819 bp, 21 predicted proteins | sample 4126metaG_FD_203106 | JGI IMG/M metagenome (GOLD analysis project Ga0265314, IMG submission 203106) | Rhizosphere microbial communities from Carex aquatilis grown in University of Washington, Seatle, WA, United States - 4-1-26 metaG | ecosystem: Host-associated > Plants > Roots > Rhizosphere >... | reverse complement strand
TCGTGTGCTCGGGCCTATCACCAGTGAAGCGGGGCAGGCGCTCAAAATCGCCCGTGTGGTACCAAGCACCGAAGCGAAACGTGCCCGGATACTCCTTCAAAAACGATTCGGTGTGGAGCTGGAATTCCGCGTAGCCCACGTGGCCCACCGCGCCGGAAACAAAATCCGGCCCACCGAGCGTCGAGCGTACTTCGGACTTTCCTGCAAATACGCCTGCGCGCAGGTCGGCCCAGACCACGGGACGCCCACCGAGTTCAAAGCCCAAGCCCGTGTCTGGAAAGGTCGGATAAATCAGGGTCGGGAATGCGCCGGCGGAAGAATTCAAAAACAATGCGCCTTGCACGGTGGCGGCGAAGTCCGCATTGGCGTCCAGTTTGCCAAGCTTAAACCAGAGCCGGTCCTCGAAGAATTCCTGCCGAAACCAGGCCTCGCGAAGTTCGATGTAATTTTCCTTCGCCGGCTCGAGTGAACTGACCAATTGATAGGCCCCAACAAGCTGGCTGACACCTTGTCCGTGGATCTCTTCGAAGGCAAAGTGAAAGTGTCCGCCCTGCCAGCCGCCCATCTTGGCGGGGTCAAGGTCCGCGGTCAGATCGATGTTCCCGAGGTATCTGGCTGCATTTCGCGTCTGGCGTCCGCCGGCGGTATTGTCGAAGACTTCACCCGAATAAATCAGTTCCAGATCCAAGCCGCGCGCTTCCATCCAGGCGCGCGCGCCGCCCCAAGAACCGGCCAGGTGATCTGCGTAATCGTTGGGCTGCGATTCGGGGGGTAGGGTAGGGGCTTTTTTTGGTGGCGCTGCGGGTTCCCCGGCCCCAACGGTAGTGCTCAGGCACAGCATGATCGCCAAGCAGAGTGCGGACGGGCCCATGGGCATCCGATCTAGTCGTAATCACAGCGAGAAGTTTCCCTAATCCTTCTCCGTGGGGTTTAATTGACAATAGGCAAAAGCCAGAATCAGGCGGATAAATCATTAGAATTGGATTTTGGCGCTAATTGCAATTTTTACATAATACGGAAAATTGCAAAAATTCCGCATCCTTAATTCGACAGCGCGTCCAGTTTGGACTATTCACTTTCTTGAACTCAGCAGATTTGGAGCCTGCCCGTGAATCCGCTTCTGATTCCAGAATTGCGCGAGCTTATTCTCGAGAAGAACGAGAATGAGTTGCGCAATTTTCTCGAGCGCCTCCACCCGGCGCAGGCCGCCGAACTGATCGAAGGCCTGACTCCGGAAGAACTCTCGTGGGTGCTCGAGATTCTCGCGGATGAAAAAGAAGCGCTGATCTTTCAGTACCTGCCCGAAAACGTGCAATTTGAACTGGCCGTCGGCGCCGGTCATAAAGAGCTGGCCAAGCTCGTCACCGCACTTTTCCCTGACGACCGCGCCGAATTTGTCCGCAAACTCCCGCCAAAAATCGCCCAGGAAATCCTCCCGTTGATGGCGCAGGCGGAGCGCAACGACGTCAAACGCCTGCTAAGTTTTTCCGAAGGCACCGTTGGCTACCGCATGACCACCGAATACGCTTTCGTGGGCGTCGCGCAGACCTGCGGCGAAGCGCTCGAAAAAGTGCGCCATGAAGCGCCGAACAAGGAATCCGTCTACACGCTGTATGTGATCGACACCGACCGGCACCTGGAGGGTGTGCTGGGCCTGAAGGATCTGCTGCTGGGCCGGCCCGATGCGCCCGTAAAAAATCTTATGCGCTCGGAAGTCATGGCCGTGCGCGCCGACGAGCCTGCGACCAAGGCTGCCGAGATCGTGGGCAAGTACGACTTGCTCGCCGTGCCCGTGGTCGACGACCTGGGCCGCCTGCTTGGCATTGTGACCGTCGACGACTTGATCGACGTCATGGAGCGCAAGGCCACCCAGGACATCCTGAGCCTCGGCGCTGTCGAACCCAGCGCGCTTGATAAGCCGTATTTCGAAAACTCAATCGGCTCGGTGGTGCGTAAACGCATCGGCTGGCTGCTGCTGCTTTTCGTCGCCGAAATGTTCACCGGGACCGTGCTGCGGCATTTCGACGACGCGCTCGAACGCGTCGTCGCCCTGTCCTTCTTTGTACCTTTGCTCATCGGTACCGGCGGCAACGCGGGTTCGCAGACCGTCTCGACCATCATCCGCAGTCTTGCGCTGCGTGAAATCAATCCCAAGGACTGGCTGCGCGTTCTACTAAAGGAAGGTTCCTCCGGCCTGGTGCTCGGGCTGCTCCTCGGCGTGGGTGGCTTCTGCCGTTCCTTGATGTGGGAACCCAACAATTATGCGCTCGCTGGGACGGTCGGGCTGACCCTGGTCTGCATATGTACGTGGGCCAATTCCGTCGGTGCGATCATTCCCATTTTTGCGCAGCGCGCGGGGCTTGATCCGACGGTGCTGTCCGCGCCGCTGATCACTACGGTCGTCGACGCCACGGGCCTGCTGATCTATTTCACGATCGCGCTGGGCATCATTCCGGAATTGAGCGAACCGCCGGCCGTAATTTCGGAAGAACTCCGCCAGCGCGTACTCGATGTGGCCAAAGATGCGCCCCAGGAACTTGCCGAGAAATTGACCGAGGCGGTCAAGGTGGCCCAAGAGCGTTCCAACGAGTGGGCCTTGCCGCTGGTCGCGTTGCTTGTGGTGGGTTCGATCCTGTATTTCGTCAGCCGCCCGCGAAAACAATCCTGAAATAAAGGAAGCGTTGGGCCCATACAGGCCCAACGCTTCCTAGACGTATTTCAACCGCTGGCTTAGCCGCGCGACGGTTCGAGCATCTTTTCCTTCGCTTCGCGCACCTTCTCCTTTAAATGCCCGCTGTTGGCGATGACCTGCTCCAGGTGTCGCTTGCGCTCCTTCGTCGCGCTGCGCATCAGCGGCTCCCCGAACGGCTCTTCGACCCAGAACCGCGCGCCGCCGCTGATCAGGTCTTTCAAATCCTGGAGGCGGTTTTCCGGATAACGCGCGCTCGTGTTGACCGTAAACATGCGCCGGCGCTTGCTGCCATTAAAGGACGAATGCTTGGTGTTCCAGTCGAACAGCACCAGGTCGCCGGGCTGTGTCTCAAGCGGCACGCACGGCACGTCGCGTCCATGCTCCAGGCCCCAATTGTCGCGCAGCTTGTAAATTTGCGCCTGCAACTGGTCCGCGAAGGGTTCGCCGATCCGGTGGCTTCCCGGGATCACGCGCAGGCAGCCCGAATCCTTCGTCAGCGGGTCGAGGTAGAACGCGAATTTCACATGTTTGATGCCGCGCGTCCAACCGTCCGAATGCCAGCCCGTGTCGCCCGCGTAAAAGTTGCCATCGCTGCCCATGTAATTGAAGTCTTCGCCCAGCAAGTCGACGGCAATGTCATGAATGCGCGGATCTTCGAGCAGCCCTGAGAGCTTCTCGCTCTTATCCAGAAACTGCGCGATGCAGGAGCGCGCCTTGCCGTCATGCGCTTTGCCGTTGTGTCCGCCGCCATTCTGGGTCCAAATGGTTTCAAACTCCGCCTGGATCATCTCGATTTTATCTTTGAACGCCCCGGGGAACGCGAGGAACCCGAAGGTGTCGAAGAACGTCTTCTGCTGCGCGGTCAGGCCCATGGCTTTTGCCAATCCTCTTACGGGTTTGCGTCCATCGTGGGTTAAGCAAAGCTCCGGCGGATGGACGCGCGCGCCGGAGCTTTCAGAAAATTCTAGCCGCGCGACGGCTCAAGCATCTTTTCTCGATGCTGGCGCGCCATCTCGGGCATGTGATCCGCATTGGCCAGCACCTGCTGCAGGTGCCGCCGGCGCTCGGGGCTTGCCGTGCGCAGGAGCGGTTCGCCGTAGGGCTGCTCCACCCAGAAGCGCGCCTCGTGTCCGATGAAGTTGCGCAGATCCTGGAGGCGGTTTTCAGGATAGCGGGCGCTGGTGTTGATCGTGAACATGCGCCGCCGCTTGCTGCCATTAAAGGACGAATGCTTGGTGTTCCAATCGAACAGCACCAGATCGCCCGGCTGTGTTTCGAGCGGCACACACGGCACGTCGCGGCCGTGCTCGAGGCCCCAGTTCTCGCGAAATTTGTAGATTTGCGCCTGCAACTGGTCCGCGAAGGGCTCGCCGATGCGGTGGCTTCCGGGGATCACGCGCAAGCAGCCCGAATCCTTCGTCAGGGGATCAAGGTAGAACGCGAATTTCACGTGGCGAATGCCGGGGGTCCAGCCGTCCGAATGCCAGCCCGTGTCGCCCGCGTAAAAGTTGCCGTCGCTGCCCAGATAATTGAAGTCCTCGCCCAGCAGATCCACAGCGACATCGTGAATGCGCGGATCTTCCAGCAGCGCGGCCAGCTTCTCGCTGCGGTCCAGGCATTGAATGATGCAGGAGCGCGCCGTGCCATCGTGCGCCTTGCCGTTGTGCCCGCTGCCATTCGCGGCCCAAACCGTCTCGAATTCCGCTTGGATCAGCTCGATTTTGTCTTTGAAGATCCCCGGGAACGCGAGGTACCCGAAAGTCTCGAAGAATGTTTTCTGCTGCGCGGTCAGGCCCATGTCTGGTCTTAAGCCTCGAATCGGTTGTGCGTCCTACTTATGTTTGCGAGTGCTCCCGGCGCGTGGACGCGTGCGCCGCGGCTCGGAAACGCGGGTCCTGAGTTTAGTCTGTCTTGACCGACTTCTGTGCTTCGACTTCTTTCAAGCGGGCTTCCAGATCGTCCATGTGCAGCCGCATCTCGCGCTCGGCCAACTCGGGATCGCCGGAACAGATCGCATCCAGGAGCGGGCGGTGGTTGTCGCTGCGCGATCTGAAGCTCGATGGCGCCGGCGTCTGCACCATGCCCGCCAGGATAAAATCGTAGAGCACGCTCATCACGTGGCTCATCAGTTCGTTGCCTGACAGATCGACGATCTTCTGGTGAAAGTTGAAATCCGCGCGCATGGCGTCCAAGGTATTAACCGCATGCACGCCCATTGCGGCCCACAGCCGGGTCAGTTCTTCCTTGTCTTCCGGCTTCGCCCGCACCGCCGCGCGCCGCGCCGCTTCGACTTCCAGGCCGTGGCGGAATTCCGCGACCGTGCGCAGATCCCGTGGCGCAAAGGCCAACGCGCCGCGGAGCAGTTTGACGCTCGCACTCACGCTGCCGCGGGTGCCGACATACGTTCCGCGGCCGCGCCGCACGTCCAGCATGCCGATGCTCTCCAGCCGCCCGATCGCTTCGCGCAAGACCGTCCGCGAAACCCCAAAGCGGCCGGCCAGTTCGGGCTCGCTCGGGATGCGCTCGCCCGGCGCCAGCGCGCCTTCTTCGATCAGGCCGCGAATGCGCTGGACGATCGTTTCCACGAGCGAAGACTGATGAATCGGCTTAACTTTCAAGGTTCATCCTCAAAGCAGTTGTCAGACATCTGACAACAAAAATGCACTCGCGTCAATAGACCCATCAAAATTTCATGCATCTCATTTAAGGGTATAGTATTACGAAGCCGGATTTTGACTGCACGTTGAGTAGAATTTTCGTCTTCCTTAGTCCCATGCCATGCTGTAAATCCGCAAGCCCAATTCTAGAGCCGCGTTAAGGCGAGTCGCGCTGAAGCTCTGAACTTCGCATGAGTAGCTTTGAAATATGATTGAATAGCTTTCTAGTGCTATTTTTGATCCATAACTCATTACATTGTAGTTGGTTGTGATGTCGAACTAGTCTCTATCTGGATTCTTTGTTACTTGGGATGTTTCCGGAGTATTTAATTTTACCATGTTCGCACTAAAGAAAAAATCCGCCCAGCCTCTCTACGAACAGATCAAGACGGGTCTGCGCGGCGCCATTGAAGCAGGCCAGTTCAAACCCGGCGACGCCATCCCCGACGAAAACGTCCTCGCCCGCCAGCTCAAGGTCAGCCACATGACCGTTCGCCGGGCGTTGGTTGAACTCACCCGCGAAGGCCTCTTCAAGCGCGTTAGCGGCAAGGGCACCTTCTTGCGCGACAGCTTCGCGCCTCAGGCCAAGTCGCGCCGCGGCACGATTGCTATCGTCTCTTATGTCGATCCGCTCATCCCCGCCGCGCAGTACTACTACCGCTTGCTTCAAGGGGTGATGCTGGGCTTCGAAGAACTCGGCTTGCCCGTCGTTTTCCGCCGGGCTACCGAACCGTATGAAGAATGCGTGGCCAATTTACGTCAGGACCCTGCATTGTGCGGTGTGATCGCCATCTGGAGCGATCCGGCGCTGTCCCGGCAGCTTGCCAAGCTCAGCATTCCCGTTGTATTGCTGGACTGCGAAAAGCCCGATGCGCCCCTTTTCGACAGTGTGAACCAGGACGGCGAGTCCGGCGTGTACCAGGCGACGAAGTATTTGATCAACCTGGGCCACCGCGAGATCGGCATGATGCAGGCCACCCAGCTAAACTGCATCGGGCAGCGCCGCTTCGATGGCTACAAACGCGCGCTCGCCGAATCCGGCATTCCATTTCAACTCGAGCTGGTCTACCCGGTCGTTTTCTGGTGCGACGCCGCATACGCCTCAATGCGCCGCATTCTGCAGGGCCCGCGGATTCCGACCGCCGTGGTCTGCGCGTCCGATGTTTTAGCGTTGGGCGTGCTTGCCGCGGCCAATGAAGCCGGCCTGCGCGTGCCGCGCGATTTAAGTGTTGTGGGCTTTGGCGACGAAGGCTACTTCACCGTCCCGCAGCTATCGACCGCGCGCGTGCCCGTCGAACAGATGGGCCTGAACGCTACGCGCATGCTGGCCGAACGCCTCAAGCGTCCCAGCGCACCGCTGCAGCACGTAAATTTTCCGTCCGAGTGGATTTCGCGGGGCACGTGCGATTGCCCCGCGCTGGCGCCGGCGGGCAAGGCGCCCGAACACAGTCGGTGACGAAGACCTTTAGCTAAAACGCTCTCAACACAGGGGACTGCCAATGCCAACGCTCTCAATCAATCACCGCGGACTGCTCGCTGGGCTGCTTCTCGCGGCCTGCCTCGCTGCGGGAACCGCGCGCGCCGAAGACAAAATGCTCTGCGACTTTGAAAACGATGGCGACCTGAAACGCTGGGAGCTTAAGTCCAATTCAGGCGTGCTCAGCGATCAGCATGTCACGCATGGCGCCAAGAGCCTGATGATCAAGCCCGGCGAATACATGCTTTGCTTCTCGCTCCCGCAGGACTGGACGCCGTTCGATTCGCTCGACATCGACGCGTTCGTCGAAGGCGACGCGCCGGTCAACGGCTCGCTGCTCATTGCGGACAAAACCTGGGACGCCGGCGGCAAGCAGTACTGGGACCGCCATAACGGCACCTTCAACCTCAAGCCTGGGGCCAACACCATCTCGATTCCGGTCAACGGCCTCTTCCGCGGTGAAGCCGGTTCGCGCGATGCCAACGGCCGCGGCAACATCAACCCCAAGGAAATTATCCGCTTCGACATTGGCTTCACCACCAAGGGCAAGGTCGCCGCAATTTATCTCGACAACATGCGCCTCGTGAAGGAAGTCCGCCCCGACGGCATTCTCGCCTTCGATTTCGGTCCCGAAAGCCAGACCGTTTTTCCCGGCTTCACGCCCATTAGCTGGAACACGGTTTATGGCGAGAAGGGCCATAAGGCCGGCCTGAAGGCGAGCGCCGGCGCGCCCAACCGCGCGCGCGACGACACGTTCCCCACGCGCCTGTACCAGGACTTCGTCTGGTTTGAAGAAAACGGCAACGAATTCATCGCCGAAGTGCCGAACGGAAAATGCCACGTCTGGCTCGTGTTCGACGACTGCGGGTATTGGGGCGGCGAAACCTGCCACCACCGCAAGCGCACGATCTCGGCCAATGGAAAGGAAGCCTTCGTCGATGACCGTGGCGAAGAAGGCCCCGCGGATTACCTCTTCCGCTTCGAAAAAATCGAACCCAAGCCCGGCGACAGTCTTTGGGATCTGTACATGAAGGACCTCTTCAAGCCCGCGCGCTTCGAAGCCGAAGTCACCGACGGCAAGCTCCACATTCAAGTCCACGCCGACGCGGCTTGGTCCGCCAAAGTTGCCGCGATCATCATCTATCCCGATTCAATCAAGGATTCGGCCGAGAAGTGGGTCGCGGAAATCGAAGCGCGCAACAAGAAGGAGTTCGACACCCGCGCGGTTTTCATGGGCCCGCACCCCAAGCCGCTCGACATTCCCGCCGACGCAAAAGAGAAGGGGTACTGGCTCGGCTTCCCGTCGATCGAAAGTACGGTCACGCTCGTCGACGCGCCGGGCGCGCCGAATGCCAAACTCCAGCGCACCGCCGCGAAAGGCCAGCGCCTCGCTTACACCTTCGCGGTGCGTCCGTTGAAGGACTTTGCCGGCGAAGCGAAGCTCACCGGCGGCGAACTTAAGGGCCCGGGCGGCACGATTCCCGCCGCTGCGCTCGACCTGCGCTACGTCCACCACCTCACGCAACGCGGCTTCAACGACATCGCCTACACGATCATGCCCATGAGCCTGCGCCGCGTCGAAGGCGCGGGCCTCAAGTTGACCAAGGATTTTACGCGCCAGTTTATCGTCACACTCACCGTGCCGGCGGATGCGAAGCCGGGCCTGTACTCGGGCGAAGTCACGCTTACGGCGGGTGAACTCAAACTCACCGTCCCACTAAGCGTCGAGGTCCTCAACCTGACGCTCGACGAACCGGACTTTCCGTTCGCCTTCTTTGGCTTCTGGGTGCCCGGAGAATTACCGGCCGCGCGTCGCGCGCAGGGCGAGGCGGAACTTTTCGCGCTGCAAAAGCAGATGGGTATGAATTCCGTCTCCGGCGGTCCGAACATCCACTTCAGCGGGTTTGACGCGGACGGCAAGCCGCAGCTCGACTTCAAGGCCTGCGATGAATTCTGCAAGGCATACAAACAGGCCGGCTTCTCCAAGCCCATCTATTCGTACGGCGGGCCGGGTTGGGTGGAAGGGCTGCACGACACGTATCAAATCGGCGAAACCGGACACGGCTGGGAGAAGAAGACCGGCAAGCCTTTCAAGGAACTCTTGAAGATCGTCTGGACCGCCGTCAAAGAGCACGCGGAGAAAGAAGGCTGGCCCACGATTCTGTACGGCCAGCTCGACGAACCCCGTGCGCTTGAACCCGCCAAGGCCAATTTGGAATTCCACAAGGCCTACCACGAAGCCGTCCCGTTCGTCAAAATCGGTGGGTATTATTCGGTGGATTGGAAGACTGAAGATGCCACGGGCAAGACGGTCCAGGACATCTTTAAAAATATGGCCTGGTCCGGCCTGAATGAGCATTCACAGACCGATCTCGACAAGGCCAAGGAATTTGGCACCGAAGTTCACATTTATAATCAGGACCTCACGCGCTACAGCTTTGGTGCGTACCAGTGGGCTGAAATGCGCAAAGGCGTGAAGGGCCGCGCGCAGTGGCATTTGCTCGCGCTTTCCGGCTATCAATTCTTTGACCTCGACGGCCGCGAACCCGATCCGGGCGTGATCAACTGGGGCCGCAATGAAATCCTGCCCACGCTTTATTGCGCGCGCTGCTGTGAAGGCGCCAACGACTTCCGCTTCGCGGTCACGCTCTGGAACCTCGCCGAGAAAAAGAAGGGCACGCCCGAAAGCAAGGCCGCCGAAGATTTCCTGGAAGAAGTGAACCAGAAAATCGGCGTTAACAAGCGTGAACATCCGGAGGGCTTCATGGACGACGAAACCTTCCGCAATACCTGCATCGAACACCTCAAGAAATTGATGGGGAAATAAGCGCATTAATTGCGGCTGCGGCCGGGAGTGCTGAAATGGCAGAAAGTGTGCGCCGGGTCCGTCCGACGCCCTCGGATAAATTCCTGGCCAACCCGCACAAGGGCTGCTGCACGTTCCAGCACTTCAACGGGGACGAACTCTTCGCCGGCAAGATGTGGTCCGAGATTGGCCCGAAAGAGTTCCCCAAACGCAAATACGTGGGCGTCACGCCCGGCTATTTACCCAGCACGGTGTCCTATTGCCGCTGGTTCTGGCGCGATTTGGAACCCGAACAGGGCCGCTACGATTTCGCGCGCATCGAACAGGCGCTCGACGTCTGCAAAGAGCGCGGCCAGACCCTCGCGCTGCGGCTGATGTCCTTTGGCACAGGCCCCGAACCGAGGCTGCCCGAATGGTTCGTCCGCCGCGGCAAAGGCATAAAAATTGACACGCTGGAAAACGGCGTGCACGCCTGCGTCGACACGCTCCCGATTCCCGTCTACGATTCGCCAGAATTCTACGACGCCTGGGGCGGCTTCATTCGTGAATTCGCCCGCCGCTTCGACGCCAACCCGCTGCTCGAAACCGTGGATCTTTCGTATCTCGGACCCGGTGGCGAAGGCTACGGCGAGTGCACGCTCGAGACCTGTCGGCGCTTCAGCGAACTCTTTCGCGATGCTTTTGTGCACACGCCGCGGCTGTCGCAGATCTGCGGAATTCAAGGCAAACCGGGCATCGACACCGGTGCGGGCTGGCGCGCGGACAGTTTCGGCGATCTGGGCGACATCGGCTCGCCCTACGTGCTCAAGACCAACTCGTGGAATCACCACTTCGACTATTACCCGGAATCAATCGCGAAAGCGGGCGCGCAGGACGCCTGGAAACATGCGCCCGTGCATTACGAATCGTCGTGGGTGCCGATGCAGTGGTACGAAGAGCGCTACGACCTCGACTTTATCCTCAAGCAGGGCCTCAAGGACCACGTCACGTATTTCATGCCCAAGTATTGCCGCCTGCCCGAGCCTTGGCTCGAGCGCCTGGCCGAATTCTGTCGCAACATCGGCTACCGCCACGTTTACCGCCAGGCGCTCTACTCGACCAACGTCAAGCCAGGCGCGGAAATTAAATTCCACAGTTGGATTGAAAACGTGGGCGTCGCTCCACTTTACAGAAAGTACGATTTCGTGCTGCGCCTGCGGCAAGGGGATCGCGAAGAGAAAATCGCCCTGCCCGAAGTCGATGTCCGCAAGTGGCTCCCCGGCGACACGATCCTCGACACGAAGTTCAAACTGCCTGCCGCGTTCAAGCCGGGCTGGGTAGACCTCGCCGTGGGCCTCGTGCAACCCGTGACCGGTGAAGCGCGCGTAAGCTTCGCATCCAAGGAAGCCTTCAGCGACCGCTGGCTCTCGCTCGGCGGCATCGACGTTGCGGAGTAAATGCAGCTACTCCTCGACCGCCCACGTATCGTCCGGGTTGTAATTTTCCAGGTGGTAAACACTGCCTTCGAGGCCGCGGTCTTTTCCGAAAATTTGTCCCGTGTTATTGATGCAGTATGTAATGCGCCCAGTTCGGTCGTACTTGTTGGGCACCGCCGATAGTCCGTAACCGTTCACCAATCGACCATCGAACAAATAGCTTTTCTTACCGCCGCGAGCCGAAGCGCCTTGCGAAGTCAGAACCCTGAACACATATCCATCACGAGGCCTTGCAATCCCCGGATCGCCTTCGGCATTGGCAAAGGCGGCATCGACAAGACTCAAATCCCCTTGCGTAGCACCCGGCGAGCCGTCCGTCCAAAGTCCGTATTTCCCATCTCCGCCGGCAATGAATTGGGCATATTCCTTGATCCCGTCTCCGTTATGGTCGGTGCGCAAGTATATTTCCTGGGCTTCCGCATAAGTTTTGCAAGCGGCCATTGCGCGGAGTTCACAACTTGGATAGCGCACATTACGATTGAAAATTGCGGTACCCACGATCCCTAAAAGCGCAATCAGCGGAATCGCAATTAACACATCGCGCAAGGTCAGGCCTCGTTCCACAGTGCATCCTCTTGATTGTTCAAGGGGCTCTTTGCAACTGGGAGGCCATAGTTCCAGCCAACAACATTCATAGGCAAATAATCGTCGACGCGCGTTTTGCACGTCGTTACTGGTAAATATTGTCAACATTTTTGACAAAGATTGTTAGCGCATTGGCAATTCTTGTCTTAAATGCGCGCGCGGCGACCGTTCACTTGGGCGCGTCGGTCTTTACCGGTGTCGGCGCCGCAGGCGTGGGCGCCGGGGCGTCCGTCTTTGCAGGTGCGTCACCTGCTTTAATCGGCTTGATCGATTGGCTGAGCTTCTTTATGTCTTCAGGCTCTTCCTTGGCGGGGCCGCGATACTGCAACTTCAGGTTCATTTCGCCAAATGTTTGCGCGAGATAAATCACGATCAGATTGCGCTGGCCCGTAGATTCCACTTCAACAAAGGTCACGCGCGCGGTTTTCTTGGCATTGGGCAGATCCACCCAGGTAAACTTGTCGTTCTCCAATTTGCCTTTGCGTGCTTCCATGCCTTTGCGCGCATTGTCGAGCAGCGATTGCGGCTGGTGATCGGTGAAGTCCCCGTGCAGATGTCCGACCGCGACCAGAATCTGCGTGTGGTCCTTCGAATTCACGCACAGGTAATTCTGGCCAGAATTAAGTGAAAATGTCATCCACTTCCAGTCCGCCGAAGGCACGTCCACGGAGGCGTTGGCCGTTGGCAAAAGCAGCCGCGTACCGTCGAGCAACTCTTTCTTTACCGGCGTCAGGTCGATGGGCTGTTCCTGCGCCGAGGCGAAGCTGGAAGCGGAGAGCACAATTGTGAAGGTAAGCGCAGCGCGCATGGCGGAATCCTTTCTTCAGCGAAAATCATCCGATAATGACGACGCACTTGCGCGCCGTTCGCTTATGAAAATTCCAGAACATGCTACGGCAACCCCTGCGCTCCGCCCAGCTATTTTAGGAAGTCCAAAAAGCTGCCCGGGTCGTTCTTCTTCGGCGCGGGGGGTGCAGCCCCGCCTTTTTGGTGCGAAGTCAGCCAGTCAAGCATCTGCTGCAGTACGGCTTGCGCCGTGGTCAAGCTAACCGTTGGGCTGGAGATCGGGCCCGTGATGCCGATTTTATATTTTCCGTCGGCCAGATCCTTCTTGAAGGCGGCCTGATCGGCGGCGGAGACTTTGTCGACGCCCATCAAACTCAAAGTGGAGGGTGGTAGGTTCGTGAACCAAACGTCAATACGCGGATCGAAGCGCATGTACGCTAAATCAAGCGTCCCGCTGAATGCGACTTTCAAGCCCGCATTGCTGCCTTTGGCGACAAGTTCGCCCTTCGCAATCCTGGCTTCGCCGTTAATCACCGCAATGTCGACTTGGGTGGGTTCGAAAGCCAGGTTGGTCAGGTCTAGGCCGAAGTCCTGATCTACCAATTTTGCCCTGGTATCCGCAATGGCTGCGACTTTGGTGAAGAATCCGGTCCAGCCCAACGACTTCGATTTGGGCTTTTGAATTACCAGATCCGGCAGTGTGACTTTTAAAGTGCCATTCCAAGTCGTGCGCTCGCCACCGCTGAAGCCCACACCTTTCAGCGCGCCTTCGACGTCAAAGGTTCCGGTATAGCGCGTCGTCGTATCGTCCTTCTTATCCGCCGTGCCGATGATCTGGTTCAGGTCGAAGTGCTGGCCTTTAAAATGTTCCTCGTGTTTGATCGCCGTCTTGGGCAACCCACTTAAGTCGTACGTCGCGTTCGTCACCGTCACGCTGCCGCCGCATACCTTCGCCTGCGCCGAATAAATCCCCACGGCCAGTTTATCGAAAGTCAGGCCGGGCTTGTTCGGTTCGGGACCCGTCACACTCACTTCGCTGAGCAGAATTTCATACAGGTTTAATTGCGGCGCGGAAAATTTGTTGAGCTCCAGGCGCAAATTTTTGATTGCCGAAAGATCCCCGTTGCTCGGCGCGGCTTTGGGATCGGGCGGGCCGGCCAGCGCGCCCAACGTCCCGAGCAGTCCATCGAAGTGCACCGGCCCGCGCGCTTCCAGGCTGCCTTTGACCAGCAGCGGCAGGCCCGGTGCTTTCAGCGCGGCCAGCAGCAGGCGGTTGTCGCTGGCTGAGACCGTCGCGCCCAAGGCGAGCGAATGTTTGTACGTCCCGCCGCCCGCGGCCAAGTATTCCAGATTCGCGGCCAGATCGCTCGACGTCAGGCTCATGTTGTCCCCGGAAAGCGAGCCGTTGAGCGTGATTCGCGCGGTCTTGCCCGGCTGCGTGACGGTGAGCGTGCTGTCCTTCGCTTCGCCTTTGAAATTGAATTTATCTGCGGCGCTGAACAGCAGCGTGGTGAAGACGCTGTAGCGGCCGTCGTAGTCGGCGCTCACGTTGAGCAGGCTGTCGCTCAGGCGGAAGCCCGGCAGCGCCAAAAGTGGGCTCGTTCCCGCGGAAAGCTGTGCCAGGTCCAGCTTCGGCCCTTCGAACTTGAAGCTCAGCTTGTCCTGCGCTTCGTCGAGCACGAGGTTGGTTAGGGTGCAGGCCAGCGGCGCTTTCAGCGTGGCCTGATCGAGCTTGAGACCGAGTTTCCCGTTCAGCGCCGAGACTTTCAGCGCGGCCGCCGCGGCTTCGACCGGCCCGCCTTCCAGCGCCACTCCATCGAGGCTGTACGAGCCGTCTGCCTTCGCCACGAATTTGTTCAGCTTGATGCGGCAGGGCACGCCCACCGGCTTCGAGTATGCGAAGCTCCCGGCGCTGGCCGACGCCAGCGTGGCCTTGTCGAGCACCACGCCGCCCGAGCATTCGAATTCGTACTTCGAAAATTTGAGCACCAGCGGCGCATTCGCGTTCAGGCCCCAGGCGCCGCTCATGGTAAAGGCCGCGTCCTTGACCGGCGGCGCGTTTGGCGTGGGGCGGGGGAAGTAGCGCAGTTCGCCGGCGGCTTCCGCGCCGACTTCCAGCGTGCCGGCTTCCTTGCCGGGCCGCAGCGTCACGTTGGCCAGCGCGAAATCCTTGAGCGCGTAGACCCCGGACAGCAGATCGCCGGCAAATCCCGGCGCGATCTTGTAGGCCTGCAGCGCGCTGCCGAGCGTGGGGCCGTCTGCGCGCAGCGCCACGATGCGGAATTCCTTGCCCAAAAATTTCAGCAGTGCATCGGGCGTGGCCGGCGGATTGGTCAGGGCTTCGCGCACGGAAACCAGTTCGCCTGTTGCGCGCAGCTCCTTAATAAAGGAAGGCTTGCCTTCGTCGCCGGCGAACGCGAGCGACTGCAGGGTGAGCAGATCGCCCGCGCCGTCGTGGTGCGCCTGCAGCGCGAGCTGCCCGTTGAGCGGCAGCTCCAGCGGCAGTGCGCCGCGGTTTTTCAGTTCGGCGATCGTCTCGGCCTTGGCGTTAAGCGTGAGGTCGAACGTCGGCAGCGGGGTGGGCAGCCACGCGGTCCAGGGCGCGCCCTTCGCGGTGCCGGCCACGCAGGCCTGCAACAGCGTGGCACTGTCCAACGGGCTCACCTTCGCGCGCAGCGAGTACGCCGGGCAGTCCAGGCCCAGCGCCGGAACATCGAGCGTCTTCGCCGCCGCGTCGGCGTGTGCTTCGAAAGTCAGATTTCCGCGCAGGAACGCGTCGTCCGGCAGCAGACCCAGTTTGCCAAGCTGTGTCAGCGTCGCCGCGGGCACGCTGCCCGAAAGCTTCATCCCGGGCAGCGCGTCGGCGAGCGCCTGCGGCTTGAACGGCGCGGCGCAGGCGTTGCCCAGCTTGGCCAGGTTGGCGGGGTCGAGATCCAGTTTCAATTTCACGCTGCTCGAATCCAGCGTCGCGCTGCCCTGCAGCGTCGGTTCGTTCGACGTGCCGGAGGTGAGCGTGAGCTTGGTCGTCAGCGTCGCGCTCGGCTCCTTCCAGTTAAGCAGCGCTTTGCCGATCACGATCGGCGGCCCCTGCACGGCGAGGTCGGTGAGCGTGGCCGTCAGCACGCAATCGACCTGGCGGTTGAGCGGCTCGGCGGCCGGATTTTTGGCGTCGTAGGTCGTCTTGACGGTCGTGGTGCCGCTGAGGCTGTAGCGGCCGTCGAGCTTGAAGGTCGAATCGCCGAGCATCGGGATGGCCTGTTCAAGCCGGCGCTGCAGATCGTCGAGCATCGGCAGATATGGCGCGATGCGGGCGCGCAGCGCGCCCAGCGCGGCGCACGTGCCGCTGGCCTTGATCGAGTTGCTCAGCGTGTCGGTCTGGCCTTCGCGCACGGCCTGGCCCTGCACCGCCAGGTCCAGCAGCGCGCCGGTCTTCTTCGAAAGTGTGGCCGCGTACGTCAGGTACGGACCGCCGCCGGACACAAACGCCTGCCCCGCGTAAATCAGGTCCAGCACCAGCTCCGCGGGTTCCGGATCGCCCGTGGGATGGTTGAGCACACTAAAGAACGTCAGCTTCAAGCGGCCGGGATCGCTGGCCAGCTTGACTTTGCCGACCAGATTTTCGGCGGGCACAGTCAGATTGAAAATCTTGAAGAGCGGGCCGAAGTCCTTGCCCAATTGCGGCCCTTTGATTTCGTAGGTCGCTTCGCCGGCTGTGGTGAGCTTGGTCGGATCGTCCAGATGGTCGATCTGGAAGGGCACGGTGCTGCTCAGCGTGGCCGAGTTCGACTTCACGGTCACCTGCGCCACGGCGCTTTCCGGATTGCCCTGCGCGTTGAGCGTGGCCTTGCCGCTGGCCTGAATCAGCATGATCAGCGGCGACTTGGCGCCGGCGTACAGCGCGTATGCGTCCTCTTTCGTCTGCAAATCGAGCGAGAAGACCCAGCCCTTTTGCGGATCGGCCGATGCCGACAGGCTCAGCGCGAAGTGCCCGCCAAAGCGGTCTTTTAATTGCAGCGCGGCGCCGACATCGCTGTCGCAGATCGTCTTCACTTCGCCGGAGGACTGCGAGACGATCAGCGGCGGCTGGCCCGGCGTATCGTTGAACTTCAGGCTGAAGTCCAGCCCGTTGGCGTCGGCGGGCTGCGCGAGTTCCCCGGGCGTATTGCGCAGCGCCAGCGTGCCGTCGAATGTGTTGAGTGTCAGCACGCCGCCTTGCGGTGCGCCCGCCGCGGTGAACTTGATCGCCGCGGGATTGTTGCCCGCGATAAACTTCCCTTTCTCGAACAGGGAGATCAGGCCGTCGGTCTGCAGCGCGCCTTCCAGATGCACGTCATTGAGCGTCGGTGCGCTGAGCTTGATGGTGCCGCTGACCGGCTTGCCCAGCGTCGCGTCGAGGCGGCGGTCCATGATCTGCACGCGCAGGCCCAGGTGTCGCGTGAGATACGGCAGGTCGAACGTCTTGAGCGGGCAATCCAACGTCAGCTCCTTGAACTGGTCGGGCCCGATGCGGCTCTGCGCGTCGATCCACTGAAACGCACCGGTCAGGTCCAGCGTGCCGCCTTTGGGCGTGTCGAGCGTGATCAACGTCATCGAGCCTTTAAGCGCCGCGGGCTGGCCCAGGCCCGGCTGTTTGACATTAAGGTCCAGATTTTCGATGCGGCTTTCGCCGAGTTGCCGCGCGGTGTCGCGGAAGCGCACGATGCCCTGCTTGATCGTCACGTCGGCGTTGAGCTTGGTGAAGCCCAGGTCCTTGGGGTAGACGCTTTTGGGGCCCTTGGAGAATTTCTCGATCAGATCGTCGAAGTTCGTGACTTCGACGCCGTTCTCGACGCGCCGCTCGACGAATACTTCCAGCCCGCTCAGCGTCGCCTGGACATTGTCCAGATTTTTGCCGCCGCTCATGGCCACGCCCCACACGGACGCTTTGACCTGGATCGTGGCCACACGCAGCGAATCCTGGTCGCCGAAATCCGCCTTCGCGTTGCGGATCGAGAGCCCGCTGATCGTGGCTTCGCCGGAGAAGAGCCCCAGCTCGAATTTGGAAATCGAGACGTCGCGGCCCAGCGCTTCCTGCAGCGAAGCTTCAAGCTTGGCTTTGAAGTACGCGTCGCTGTAGTGCAGCCGCAGGCAGAACGCGGTTACCAAAAGCAGAACCAATACGCCGCCCACGCCGATCAGGGTCCACTTGAGCCACTTTTTGCGCGGCTTTTCGGTCGAGGCCTCGTCGGCCATGTGCAAATCCTCTGGTTGGTACTGAAGGAGACGCTCCGGCGCGCCGCGAGTCTGACATAATCTTAATCCGCGGAGCCGGAACAAGGCCTGAAAACACAAAGCGTGCGGCGCGCATGCGATTTTTGTGTGGGCTAGTTTGGGCGGGAAAACGAAAACGCCCCGGAGGTCATCCGGGGCGCTTCCTTTATATACTGGTCTTTAGCGCGAATTACTTGGCGGCGACGGTTTCCGGCGTCGCGGCGTAGCGCGCGACTTCTTCCGCCGTCGGTTTGCGTCCTTCGATGCGCAGCAGGCGGTCGCCGGCCAGGCCGCCGGTGCCGTTCTGGCGCGGATTCGGATCGTAATCGGCGATCAGCGCGCGGCGGCTCTTGTCCGAATTGTTCGGGCCCGAGTGGTGCAGGGTCAGGACGTGGAACGCCAGGATCGAACCGGCCTTCATCGGGGCGATCTTGACCTTCTCCTGCGGGACGTTCTTCAGGTCGATCTGCAGTTCTTCGCGAATGTGCTTCATCAGGCCCCACTTGTGCGAGCCCGGGATGAGCTGCATGCAGCCGTTCTCGATCGTTGCATCGTCCAGCGCCATCCAGCAGGTCACCTGCTCCGGCGCGGTCGAAGCCCAGTACGCATAGTCCTGGTGCCAGGGCTTGCTCTGGCCGTGGTGCGCCGGCTTGAACATCAGCTTGGAGGAGTGATAGAACAGGCGCGGCCCGATCAGGTCTTCGACCAGATTGAGCATCTTATCGCTTTCGACGAACTCTTTGAATTCCGGGCTGTAGTCGGTGATTTCCTGAATCTTGCGCAGCAGGCCCGGCGCGACGATGGGGCCTTTAAAATTGTTCACTTCTTCGGTGGTCTTGACCTTTTCCAGATTAAAGCCGCCCGAATCCTGGTCCAGCGTGCGGGCCTTTTCTTCGACCAGCTTGTCGAGCACCGTCAGCAGGAAGTTCAGTTCCTTCTTATTCAGAAAGTCTTCGATGATGATGTAACCCTGCTCGTCATAGAACTTTCGCTGGTCGGGCGTCAGGTACTTCATGGTCGGTGGCTCCTCGCGGGTTTGCGCTGCGGCCGTTTGGCCAAGCGTTGCAGTATTGATACCCCATGAATCGGCCCTTTGCTATGGACGCAACGCTCGATTTATTGTACTTTTCGAAACCATGGCTCGCAAACCGCCCCTCCCGACCAGCACCCTGGCCGGCGAACTCGCCGTCATGCGCGAACCCCACACCTTTCCGCGCTTCACCGGCGCGCCTCCGGTCGACCCGCTCCAATTGGAACACTGGCTCGAAGCCACCAAGGTCCAGGCCATCAGCGGGGTAGAGTGGTACTGCTCCGAAAGCTGGGCCTTGGGCCCGCGCGTGGTCAACGATTCGATGTGGTTTTACTTTGTCTCGAGCACGGGCTGGGGCCGCGTCGGAGCCGAAGGCGCCGCGCCGCGCTTTCAGATCGGCCCCGGCGACCTGATGCTAATTCCACAAGGCACCGAACATATCGTGCGGCAGGACCCCGGCGTGGCCATGCACCTGTACGCGGTGCACTTCCACTCGCAGGTCTTCGAAGGCGTCAACCTGCTCGAACTGCTCGGCTTCCCGCCGCACATTCCGAAAGGCCCGGGCTCCAAACTTTTCGAAGAAGTCAGCGCGCGCGCGACGCGCGAACACATGCTCAAGGCTCCCGGCTGGCGCGGGAGCATGTCGGCGGAGATTCAGCGCGCGTTGTACTTCATGGTCCGCGAGCACGGTGCGCGCTTCTCGCCCCCCGGCCGCGGCCGCAGCGATCCGGAACTCCCGCGGCTCCTGCCTGCCTTCGAGTGGCTCGAGCAGAACCTCGAAGACCCCGGCTTGAGCGTGCGGGCGCTGGCGCAGCGCGTGCACGTGAGCGAAGTGCAGTTCCGGAAACTCTTCAAGCGCGCGACGGGCCTGAGTCCCGTGCGCTTCATGCAGCGGCGGCGCGTCGAACGCGCGGGCAATCTGCTGCGCGAGACGGATCTGAGCCTCGAACAGGTCGCGGCGGAGTCCGGATTTTCGGACGCGGCTTTTTTCTGCCGGGTCTTCAAGGCTTGGACCAAGCACACACCTGGATCATATCGGAAGACGTTGGGGCTCTAATGAAAACAAAGAAAAAGATGAAACAGGAATTGTACGTAAGGGTACATTAAAATATTCCTTGCACTTGTGCGTAACGGAAAATCTCGGAAATTATCCAAACGAATCAATTGAGAACGGCGATCTTATGGTGTTTAGTTTGGTTACTGACAAACGTGAGGCCGTACTGGCCTTTGCGCAGATAAAGCAAGTTACGGCACTCTCGGGGATGCCGTGGCTTGGGCTGGTCGCAAGCGTTGCGCTTTTGCACCCTTGCGTTCGTCCCCGAGTTCATGTGGTTTGTTCTTCCCGCATTCTCGGCACCGACAATGTACCGCACCGATGGGATGAAGCTCCGGGTTTCGGGGTCATCGGCAGGGGCATGAAGACGGGCTGAAGCGCCGCAATTTTAAAACGGCGCGACTGGGAAGCGGACATGGCAGCAACCCAACCTGAAGAAACGGGCAGCGTTCGGCGCAGTCGCGGCCGCCCGCCCAACCCTGAACTCCGCAACGCCAAGCATGCGCGCATGCTCAAGGCGGCGATGGATCTGTTTATCCAGCGCGGCTATGAAGAAGTCTCCGTCGAGGAGATCGCGCGCTCGGCCGGCCAGTCCAAAGGCGCCTTCTACTGGTACTTCAAGGATAAGGAAGACTGCGTTCGCCAGCTCATCACGACGCTGAGCAAGAATCTCGATGAAGGCCTGCTCGACCAGCTCAACGCGGGCAGCAGTGCGCGCGAACGCCTGCTCAAGGTCAGCGACTTCCGCAACTGGTGCTCCCCGGAATTTTTGCAGGGGCTGATGCTCTTCCGCAGTCTGCTCCACAGCCGCACGCCGGTGGTGCGGGAAGCCGTGCAGGAACTCTCCGCCAATTGGTGGCGCAACGGTTTCGAGATGGTCAGCGGGTTGGCCCGCGAAGCCGCGCGTGAAGCGGGCTGGTCGGCGGAGGCCCTCGCGACCTTCGACTTCGACACGTGGGTGACCTGTTACTTCTCGTGTTACGATGGCGTGTACACGCAGCTCGAGCGGCAGCACACGGCCATGCCTTCGACGGACCGCATCGCCACCGTGATCCACCAGGCGTTCATTCGTCAGATCACCGACCGCAACACCCCGCCGGTTTAGAAATATTTGGAATAAATGAAACGGGCGGCGCCGCTACTGCGCGGCGTTGGCGGTCTGCGTTTCGGCGGGCTTGTCGGCCGGCGCGGGTGCATCTGAAGCGGCAGACTGCGTCTTCTTTGCCGAGCGCCGCCGGAAGACTTCCACCAATACCGAATCGAACAAAAGTTGCGAGGCGTGGTAGCACATCATCGACAGCACGCCCAGTTCCATGCCGGGGAAATACGTCAGCAACTGCACGCCGACCGGCAGCGTCTTCTGCCCGCCGACCATCAGCGTCGCAATGCGGTCTTCGCGCGGGATGCGGATCAGCCGGCCCAGGAAGTCCAGCGCCATCAGCACCCACATATGCGAGAAGACGCACAGCGCGACCAGCAGCGCCACCGATAGCGCCGAGACATTCCCCGCGCGCTCCGCGGCTTTTGACGCCGCCGTCAGGATGATCGTCAGCAGCACGAAGCGCGAGATCACGCTGATTAAGGTGGCATTCCGCGCCACGCCTTCGCGAAGCAGGCGCCCTGCGAACTGCCCCACGATGATCGGCAGCAGCACCACCAGCGCCAGGTCGCCGATCAACTTCTCAATCGGCCATTCCACGTCGCCCGCGCCCAGTGCCATGCGCAGCACCAGCGGCCCCAGCACCACGTTGGCCGCGCTGTTGATCAAAGTCAGCGCGACGGCCAGCGCCGTGTTGCCGCCGCCAAAGCGCGTCCAGATCGCCGCGCTGGCCTGCGACGTCGGCGCCGCGCCCATCACGATCAGGCCCATGCCCAGCGCCGTCTCGACGTGGAAATATTCGAGCACCTTTGCGCTCGCGCAAAACAGCAGCGGCAGGATTGCGTAGGTTCCCAAAAGCGCCAGCATGATCGGCCGAAAGGCCCGAAGCCCCGCGAGCAGGTCTTTCGCTTCCAGCGGCAGGCTTGACAGAAATAGCAGCGTAAACAGGAACACCTTGTTGGAGACGTTCGCGCCGATCCACAGGCCCGGTGCCGGGAAACACAATCCCGCCGCCACCACGCCGAACAGCAGAATCAAAAACCACTGTTTTTTGAGTTGCTCGAACATGCGCGCGTCTATTTCCCCAGAATTTCGCCGGCGGGCTGGTTGTTAATGAATTCCAGCGTCTTGATGTTCTTCAGCCAGCCGATTTGCGCGCGCGGATCCTGCAACACAATGTTCTTCAGCGGCATTTCATATAGCGGTGAGAAATCCGTCACCGGGTTCGCGTCCAAATAACATTCCCGCAGCGCCAGGCCCTTTAAGGGCGCCAGATCGCTGATCTTGTTCTCGCACATATTCAGCACGACCAGCGGGAGCTTCTTGAGCGGCGACAGGTCCGTGATCTGCGTGCTGTTGATGGCCAGCCAATTCAGCGTGCGCATTTCTTCCAGCGGCTTGAGGTCCGCGATCTGCGTGCAGCCGACCGAGAGCCGCTCCAGCTTTAAAGTTTTGAGCGGCGCGAGATCGTTGATCTGGGTCCCGGTCAGGTGCAGCGTCTTGAGCGGCATGTTCAGCAACGGCGTCACGTCGCTGACTTTGCAGAAGGTCAGTTCAAGGTACTCCAGCGCCACGCCCTGTAGAGGACTGATGTCGCTGAGTTCCGAGCGCCGCTTTTGCGCGCCTTGCAGGTGCAGATACTTGAGTTCCTTAAGCTCTTTCAATGCCTGCAACGGGGTAATGTCGTGCACGGTGGCAATGGGGATCGTCAGTTCGATCAGCTTCCCTTTGCTTTCCTTGTACGTGATTTCCTCGGAGCGCGGGCCGGGGTTCGCTTCGGTCAGTTTTTGCCGCAGATACATGACGATCTGCTCGGGCGTGGATTTCTCCGGGTCGAATGCAGCCGGTGCCAGCGCTTGTCCCTGTGGCGGGAGCGGGCGGTAATCCAGCGCGGTGAGCTTCAGGCATTGGCCATGCGCGTTGAACTGCAACGCCCCGCGCGCCCTGGCGCCGCGCGCATCGACTTCAATGGGGTTGCCGTTCAGCGTCGCGGTCACCTTGGGCCCGGCGCACGTAAAGATCAACTCGTTGGCCTGGCCTTCCAGTTTGCGCAACTGAACCGTGTTGAAGACGATCTGCGAATTCGCCCCGTTGCCCAGCCGCACCGCGAAGTAGGCGTCGTCCAGGTTCTTGGGCTCGAAGCGAAAGCGGATCTCGGCATCGTCGAATTCCGCCAGTGTCTTTGCCGCCTGATTCGGCGCCTTGGGCACGAGCCAGATCGCGCCATCGCGATATTCCCACGCGACCTTGCAACTGGGATCGAGAAAGTCGTTCGAGTGATCGAAGATCGGTTTCCACTCTGCCCGCACGGGCGGTGGCGGCGGAGGCTGAACCGGGTTGGGCAGCGGCGGCTGAGGCGGTGCGGGCGGCGGGGCCACCGGTGGTGGCGCGGGCCGGACGCTTGGAATCGAAGGCGACACGGACGTCTGCGGTGTTGCGGGTGGCGTGCCGGACGGCGTTGTAGGAGGCGCGGGATTTTGGGCGCTGCTGGAATTGTCTTTGCGCAGGACGAAATACAGCGCCAACACCGTCATCAGCACGCCCACGCCCAGCAAAACGGCCATCGGCGAGACCCCGCGCGCTTTGACCTGGCTGTCGCTGCGCCGGCTGTGCGGGTGCTCTTCGTGGTCGTCTCTGGTTGCTTTGCCTTGCGCGCGGCTCATGCGCGTCAGTGCGGCCTTCTTCGGCCCGCCGCTGAAATTGCTTTGCGCGGCCGGTAGCGGCGCCAGGTTCAGCGGCTCTCCGGCGGCAAGCGCTTCCAGGTGCACCTGCGCCGCGGCCATTGAGGGGTAACGGTCTTCCTTGGCCCGCGCGAGCATCCGTTCGAGCACCGCGCAGAAGTCGTCGGAGAGTTCCGCGCGCCGGCTCTGCGGATGCGCGATTTTGTCGCGCAGATGTTTGAGCATGACCACCGCCGGCGAGGTGCCGTCGAACGGCGTGTGCCCGGTCAGCACGTGGTAGAGCGTGCAGCCCAGCGAATAAATGTCGGCGCGGCCGTCGATCTTGCGCGAGCCTTCGGCCTGCTCCGGCGCAATGTAATTGGGCGTGCCGAGGGCCATGCCCGTCGCGGTCAGCGACGCGTCGCCTTCCAGCGCGTCCTTGGCCAGGCCCAGGTCGGCCAGCTTGGGGGTCTCGTCGCGCGCGAGCAGGATGTTCTCCGGCTTCACGTCGCGGTGGATCAGGTCGGAAGCATGCGCGTGCGCGAGCGCGCTGGCGATCGCCGCGCCGATGCGCGCGGCTTCCTTCTCCGACAACGGCCCGGTGCGGTCGAAGCGCTGCTTGAGCGTCTCGCCTTCGACCAGCTCCATCGCGAAGTAGAAGTATCCGTCGGCCTGGCCTACGTCGATGCCGGAGACGATGTTGGGATGGTTGAGCTTGGCCGTGGCGCGGGCTTCGCGCATGAAGCGCTGGGCGAATTCGGCGTCGCGGGCCAGCTTGGGCGGCAGGACCTTCAGTGCGACCACGCGGTCCAGCATCACCTGGCGCGCCTTGTACACGGCGCCCATGCCGCCCTCGCCGAGCTTCGTGATCAATTCGAAGTCGCCAATGCGTGTGGGAGTGGCAGAGCGAGACATGGTGCCGTACATTCTACATTGTTCTCGAACCGTTGCTGGTGATTTCATTTCCCAGGCATGTTGTTTGATGGGGTTGTCTATGCCAAAGTGCCTGCCGCTTGCACTTGTCACGCTGTTTTTGGGCGTGCTTTGCGGCTGCGGATATACCGGGAATAAGCGCGTCGAGCCCAGCGTCGCGCCGGCGCAGCCTTGGGCCGAGAAGCTCGAGCGCCCCGGCGTCGAGAACCTCCACAAGGTCAGCGCCGACTTGTACCGCGGCGCGCAGCCAACCAAGGAAGGCTTCAAGTCGCTCAAGGACCTCGGCGTGAAGACCGTCATCTGCCTCCGCGGGCTGCATTCCGATCCAGAGGACGTCGATACGCTGGGCATGGCGCGCGAGCACATCCCCATGGAGCCGTGGCATCCCGAGACGGAAGACGTGGTCAAGTTTCTCAAGCTCGTGAAGGACCCCAGCCGCGGGCCGTTCTTCGTGCACTGCCAGCGCGGCTCCGACCGCACGGGCATGCTGTGCGCGATCTACCGCATTGTGATCCAGGGTTGGACGCGCGCCGACGCGATCGAAGAGTTGAAACACGGCGGCTACGATTTCGCCGAGCTGTGGTCGGGCATCGTGAAGTATCTTGAAACGTTCGACATCGATGCGGTCAAGAAGCAGGCCGGCATCGAATAGCGCGGAACTTTTTCACGGGAGATTTTTGGCATGGCCAAGCGGATTCTGGTGCTCTCGGCGGCGGTCGGTGCGGGCCATATGCGCGCGGCGCAGGCGGTGGAACTCGCGCTTAAGGAACTCGACCCGAAGGCCGAGATCAGGAACGTCGATGTGCTCACGCTGACCAACGCGGCTTTCCGGCGAGTCTACAGCAAGACCTACATGGATCTGGCCCACAGCGCGCCGCACCTCGTCGGCTACCTCTATGAACTCTTCGACAAGCCATCAAAGAAGGAACATCCGTTTGGCGAGCGCATGAAGAAGCTGGTGCAGGAGGTCAACTTTTCCAAGCTGATCGCGCTGATGCAGGAGAACTGGGACCTGCTGGTCAACACGCACTTTCTGCCCGCGGAAATCTGCTCCGACCTGCGCAAAAAAGGCAAACTGTCCACGCCGCAGTTCATCGTGACCACCGACTTCGAGACCCACCGCATGTGGGTCCACACGCCCTGCGAACAGTACTTCACCGCGACCGAAGAAGGCGCCGCGTACCTGGCGTCGATGGGCGTGCCCAAAGGCATCATCAATACGACGGGCATCCCGATTCATCCGCTCTTCAGCCGCCCCAAGGATCGCGCGGAATGTCTGAAGCGGCAGGGCCTGGTCGGCGACCGCGCGCTGGTCGTGCAGATGGCCGGCGGTTTTGGCGTCGGACCGATCCGCCAGATTTACGAAGGCCTGCTCGAATGCGCGACGCCGCTTGAACTGGTCGTCGTCGCCGGAAAAAATGAGAAGGCCAAGAAGGATCTCGAAAAAGTGAAGGTGCCCGCGCGGCATCGCGCCAAGGTCCTGGGCTTCACCGATCAAATGGACGAGCTGATGCAGGTCGCGGACTTGGTGGTCTCGAAGCCCGGCGGCTTGACCACCTCGGAACTGCTCGCGCGCGGCGCGGCCATGGCCATCGTCAATCCGATCCCCGGCCAGGAGAGTCGCAACAGCGACTTCCTGCTCGAGAACGGCGCCGCGATCAAGATCAACAGTCTCGCCACGTTGTCTTACAAAGTCGGCGCGCTGCTGGCCGATCCCGTACGGCTGGCGCAAATGAAGGCCAACGCCAAGCGCCTCGGCCGGCCGCAGGCCGCCTTCGACGTCGCCGCCAAGGCCCTGGCCTGGGAGTCGTAGTGCCGTCCCACTAAGAGGAAGGCCCGCGTGAATGTCCTGAAGGCCGCCAATTTTTTTCTGCCCGGGCGCGATTTTCACGTCGCCATCCACCGCATGCTGCCCGGAAATGTGGGCTACCACACGCACCATGGGTTTCTTGAATTTTCCTACGTCCTCGATGGCTCGGTGCGGCACGCGTTCAATGGCGGCGAAGAACGCCTCTCCGCCGGCGCGCTGGTGCTGATCCGCGAACGCGACGCGCATGGCGTCGTCGGAGCGCCCGGCGTGGAGACGCGCTTCGCGAACATCGCCTTCACCACCGACTTCCTCGCGCGGCTGGCGCGCTTTGCGCGCGCGCCGCGCTGGCCGGTCCTGCTGCGCGACGCCGGCGCGCTGCTGGCGGTGCACTTCAAGGGCGCCGAGCACGCCGCGTTTTCCAAGCGCCTGGAAGCCGCGAGCGCCGAGTTCCCCGGCCGCGATGACGCCCTGCGCGCGCTCACCGTGGAAGTCTGCGCGCGGCTTTTGCCCGCGCCCGAAGCCGCCCCCGACGACTGGGCCAGCAAAGCCGGCGAGCCGCCGCTCTGGCTGCGCGAACTGTGCGTCACGCTGCACGGTTCGGAACATCTGCTCACGCGCCCGCAGGTGTTGCCGGGTCTCGCGCACAAAAGCCCGGAGCATCTTTCGCGCGCGTTCCGCAAGCACCTGGGCATGACGCCCACGGATTTTCTCAACGCACGGCGTCTGGACCAGGCCGCGCAGGCGCTGGTCTCGAGCGACGAAAAACTATTGAGCATCGCCTTTCGCTGCGGCTTCGAGACGCCAGGCTACTTTTACCGTCTCTTCCGCAAGCGCTTCGGCGTCACGCCGCGGCAGTACCGCAAAAGCGCGCGCGGCCTGATCGACACGCACTAATTGAGGAGCCGTGCATGGCCGCCGCCCAGCCGCAACAGCCCGCCGATCCGTGGAGTCCCGCGCAGTACAACCGCTTCAAAGCGGAACGCGCGCAACCGTTTTACGATCTCGCCGCGCTGCTCCAGCCGCTCGTCAATAAGCGCGTCGTTGATCTGGGCTGCGGCACGGGCGAACTGACCCGCGAGCTGCATCTGAAGCTGGCCGCGCGCGAGACGCTGGGCCTGGACAACTCCACGGCCATGCTCGCGGCATCGAAGGATTTTCCCGCGCCGGGCCTGCGCTTCGAGGCCGGCGACATTGCGAAGTTCGAAGCGCGCGGCGCGTGGGATCTGATCTTCTCCAACGCGGCGATCCAGTGGCTCGACTCCCACGAGGGCCTGATGCGGCGTTTCTTTGACGCGCTTGCGCCCGGCGGTCAGCTTGCGCTGCAATTCCCCGCGAACCTCGACCATCCTTCGCACACGCTGGCGGCGGAAGTCGCGCAAGCCGAGCCCTACCGGACGTGGCTCGGCGGCTGGTCGCGGCGCTCGCCGATTTTTTCTCCCGAACGCTACGCGGAAGAACTCTTCGCGGCGGGCTTCGCTGAGCAGCACGTGCGCCTGCAGGTGTACGGGCACCGCCTGGCCAGCGCCGACGAAGTGGTCGAGTGGGTCTCAGGGACGCTGCTAACGCCGTTCAAACAAAAGTTGAGCGCCGAGCAGTACGCGCAATTTTTGGCCGAATACCGCGCGCGGCTCAACGCGCAATTGGGCCCCGCGCGCCCGTACTTTTACAGTTTCAAACGCATTTTGTTGTGGGCGCAAAAAGCCTGAACTCCCGCGCGCGCCGGGCGGCTTCGGGTAAGGTAGAGTCGTCGTGCCGCTCCTCTATTAGGAGGCTTGCCATGGCTCGTGCCGAAAAATCCTTCGCACCGGGACTCAATTTCATCGGCGGGAAGTGGACCCCCGCGCAAAGCGGAGCCACGTTCGTGAGCCTCAACCCGGCGCGGACGCAGGAGCGCGTGGGCATCTTCCCGCGCTCCGAGCGCGCCGACGTCAACGCCGCGGTCGCCGCCGCGAAAACAGCCTTCGATTCGTGGCGTCTCACGACCGCGCCGCATCGCGGCGTGCTCTTGCGCAAAATCGCGGACGTGCTGCGCGCGCGCAAAGAAGCGCTTTCGCGGTTGATGTCGCGCGAGATGGGCAAACCGCTGGTCGAAGCGCGCGGCGACGTGCAGGAAGCCATCGATTGCGCGGATTATTATTCGGGCGAAGGCCGCCGCCTGTACGGCGAGACCACGCCGAGCGAACTGCCCAACAAGCACGCCATGACGCTGCGCCTGCCGGTGGGCGTGTGCGGGCTGATCACGCCGTGGAATTTTCCGGTCGCGATCCCAAGCTGGAAGGCGTTCCCCGCGCTGCTGTGCGGAAACACGCTCATCCTGAAGCCCGCCGAAGACACACCAGCGTGTGCCGCGGCGTTCGTGCAGGCGATCCACGACGCCGGCGTGCCGCCGGGCGTGATCAATCTGGTGCAGGGCCTCGGCGAAGAAGTCGGCGCGGCACTGGTTGCGCACCCGGACGTCGCCCTGATCAGCTTCACGGGCAGCTCAGAGATCGGGAGCCTGATCGCGGGGCAATGCGGGCGTGCCTTGAAGCGCTGCTCGCTCGAGATGGGCGGCAAGAACGCGCAGTTGGTCATGGACGACGCGGACCTGGATCTGGCGCTCGAAGGCGCGCTCTGGGGCGCGTTCGGCACCACGGGGCAGCGCTGTACCGCTACGAGCCGCATTCTTTTGCACAAGAAAATCGCACCGGAATTCACGCGCCGTTTCCTGAAGCTGGTGCGTGGCTTGAAGGTCGGCGATCCGCTCGACGAAAAGAACAAAGTCGGCCCGCTGGTCAACGCCCAGCAACTCGAGCGCAGCACGAAATACGTACGTATTGGGGTGGAGGAGGGCGCCCGGCTGCTCTGCGGCGGTAAGCGCTTGAAGTCGGGCGCGCTGGCGCGGGGCCATTTCTTTGCGCCGACTGTGTTTGGCGGCGTGAAGCCGTCGATGCGCATCGCACAAGAAGAAATCTTCGGCCCTGTGGCGAGCCTGATTGAGGTTGCTTCATTTGGCGAGGGAATCGAAGTGCTAAATGGGACGCGTTACGGGCTCTCCAGTTCCATTTACACTCGGGATATCAACCGCGCATTCCGGGCGATCCGCGATATTCAGGCCGGGATTACTTACGTAAATGGGCCCACGATCGGCGCGGAAGTGCACCTGCCGTTCGGCGGGGTGAAGTCCACCGGAAACGGGCATCGCGAAGCCGGCAAAACGGTCCTCGACATTTTCTCCGAATGGAAATCCGTCTACGTGGACTACTCGGGCAAACTCCAGCGTGCGCAGATCGACGTGAACGACTAGCGCGCCGAAAGACTTGTGCGGCTTTCCTTATATATGGGCGAAGCGCGGCCGGAGCGACGCGTGGGGCAAAAGGCGAATTCGGGCAGGCGGGACACGAATGGATGCCAAGGAAGTCGGAACATGGTTTGACGGCTCGCGGCCCAAGGCGGCGCGGCTGAGCACAACGTTGTTTCTCTTTATTTTCGTGCTGCATGCGTTGCTCGGTTCAGCCAGCTTGCTTGGTTTTTTCAATTCCGCTGGCGATGAAAACCCGCGCTACGATGCCATTTTCATGAATTTTTCCATCAGTATCTGCGCATTGGCCGCGGCGCTTTTCCTTGCGGCGCGCACCGACAAATCGATGCACTTCGCCGGCCTACTGGGGCTGGGCGCCTTGGTGGCGCCGTATCTGGTCGCGATGGTCTGCGTCGGTGTGGAGCGGGCTGCGCACAACTATCCGCCTGACTACATGCTTGAAGGCGGAGACGCCGCATACCTGAACCGTCCGTATTTTTTCGCCATGGTGCAGATGTACCACCTCTCCTTTCTGGTGGGCGGCGCGCTGCTCGCCGCGTATGCGGGGCGCAAGGATTTCACGCACCCCCTAGCCACGGACACGTTCTTCCGCCTGGTGGTGGAAGGGCTGCGCCTCCTGGTGCGCAAGGACGGCACTGCGCTGATCCGCTTGATCGGCGGTTTGGCGATTATTGGACTGGGTATCGGCGTCGCAGTGGCCCTGACGAGCGCCAACCTGCTTAACCGCGGGACCGGCCGCGCGGTGGTGGGCATCATTGTGCTTGGCGCGGCGTTTGCCGCTTCGGCGCTCTCCTTTTTCCCCGAAGACGGTCCGTACCGGACCTGGTAGCCGTTCGTTACCTCCGGATCGGTTTTACGGGTGGGCAGGCGGCGCGAGCGCGGGCGAGTTCCGCTTCGGCGCGCTCGCGTTCGAGTTCCTGGAGCCGCTTGCGCCGTTCGCCGTGCGTCATGCGCCGCGGAAGCGGGACTGGCTGCGAATTGCCGCAGCCAGTGGCACCAGGACTCGTGGAGGCGGTGTCATTTCCCAACGGCGTCTCCGCGCTGGCGGGCAAGCCGCCAGTGGCATCTCTGAACAGGTTCCCGGAGTCCAGGACGTTTGCGCGAAGCGGAGCTTCCACTCATCTCTGCGGGCTCTTGGTCCCATGTTGTGGAGTTCGTACGGAAAGCGGCTTCCCATTCACACGGAGGTTTTACCGGTTCCCCG
>Ga0265314_10001137_pt1 | contig 30830 bp, 21 predicted proteins | sample 4126metaG_FD_203106 | JGI IMG/M metagenome (GOLD analysis project Ga0265314, IMG submission 203106) | Rhizosphere microbial communities from Carex aquatilis grown in University of Washington, Seatle, WA, United States - 4-1-26 metaG | ecosystem: Host-associated > Plants > Roots > Rhizosphere >... | reverse complement strand
CCGGCTGTTCCCCAACACAACCGGTGATTCTACCTTGGTCCAGATGCTACCCGATTCTGGCTCCAGAGCCCGAACTTGTTCCCTCTTTGTCCTTAGTCACTGTTTTCTTGTTGTTCCCAACCCGTCGGAGATCCGGAACAGACCCGCTATAAGCGACGCAGGTCTGGCTTAAAGAAGTAATGTGGGGTGAAATGTGGTATGAAATCGGGACCCACAAATAAATGCTAATAATATCAAGTTATTAAACTGATGTATGGCGGAGAGAGTGGGATTCGAACCCTCGTTAGCGTCCTGGCGCTTGCCCGCACGTTGCGGGTGGCGATGTTTGATTGATCGTCCGCAAGAACCCTTCACTCTCAATAAGCGCTCCCGGACAGCGCCGCTAAATTACACGATGCTGAACCCGTGTGCTCGAATGAGAATTAAAAATTCAGACGAGACACGAACTGGACACCAGTTCCGTCAAGCTGGATGAAAATTCAGTGGCAGGTCAAAGCCACTAGCTATTTGAATTATGGAGCTCCTAGGGAATCGAACCCTGCTTCAGCCTTGAGAGTGATGACCACTCTTCAGCACGCTCAAAAAATGGTGGTACGGACCGTGGTACGAAGGCCGCATAACACATCTTCGCTTGATAGAAACGCCTGATTTTATTGGTAGCGAGAGAGGGACTCGAACCCCCGACCCCAGGATTATGATTCCCGTGCTCTAAGCGCAAACCGACGCAACTAGGTTTCGTCTGCCCGAGTTCGACGGCGCGGCTTTGCTGATAAGCGCCGGTTGCCTGCTTGCACGTCCTTATGCAATCTTATCTCGCGCGCAACAAGATCACCGGTGTAATTCGGCAACTTTTCGAGCGCCGTAAGCATTTGCTGCAGCTTTGCTGATGAGGCATACCTTTCCTCTGTAATGTTGCCTCCGCCATGTCCAAGAACATCGGCGCGAAGCTCGGATGCTACCCCCTTGTCCTTCAACTCACTGGCGCTGGTCTTCCGAATGGAATGAAACGCCTTCCTCTCAGCCTCTGCGTCTGGAATTACAGTATCTTGGACCTTTATCCATTCGCCGTGAAACACATCACCAAGCGGGGTCTTGTCGCTATTGGCCTTCAATTCCGGAAAAAGCAACTTGTAACCGAGCGACATGATGATATCGCGATATTTGAGAAAATTGAGCCGCATGACCTCTCCGATGAGTGGAACACGCCGAAGCGACTGCGGGTTTTTCAGCAGGCGATGCGCGTTGGGCCTGATATAAATGTATGGGATGCCATCTTCCTCTAGTACGTCGTCGACATCGAGACCGCATATTTCTTCACGCCGACCGAGGGTCGCTTTCGCGACAATAGGTACCCAGTAAAGTGCATCATGGATTATGAGCGGGCCCTTCTCCATGCGGTTTTTCTCGCTGGCGCAGCCAGTCCAGGGTGCTTGCGCAAAGATGCCGCGCAAATTCTCGACGCTAAGAACGTTACGCTCATTGCGTGGCCGACCACGCGTCTTGGCGCGAAGTTTTTCAACCCCGGCATAGTCAGCAACCGCATTGCCGCTGGTCTCCACGTACTCGATCACCGACTTCAATTGGTTGAGTCGAGAATTGATAGTACCGCCTTGGCGTCCAACCTTCGCGGGCGGAAGCTTCTTCGCCTGCTCCAGATGGTCGGCAAGCGGACGATCGAAATCCTTCGGATTCTTGCCGTAGGTTTTGGGTAATTTCAGAAGAAGTGTGCGAAAATCCGCTACCCTACTCTGGTTGATGAGCCGAGTGTCATCGCCTCCAATCATCTTAACGAACAGTTCCGCGACGGACCGTACCTGTTCCTGGGTTTTCGTGCGCCACTCTCCCAGCCCGGCCTTCTCTTCAATCAGCCTTTCCGTGAGCCTAAGAATGGAAACCGACGGCCCGGTGACAACTTCAGGCTGGGTTACGGGCGCTGATCCGGGCGCGAATCGGCGAACGTCTTCCGTGGTCGCTGACGCCGCGACGACCGGTGCAGAAGCAACCGGAGCGAAGCTGCTCATCTGCTCCGATAGGATATGATTGACGAGCTTGTCGTCGTGATCATATCGGCCTGACCGGCGGTGATGCACGGCCATCAAAGCGGCCGCCTGTCCACGATACCAGATCGTCTCGGCCTCGATGACGTCACCGGTGGTTTGCGACGCCCCGCAGTCTTCGAGCAAGCGTAAGATCTTGGCTGGCGGCGCGTCGCTGGTGCGGCGCCCGCGCAAAAGCGCGATGGTCTGATTGATTTCGGCGACGTCCGGCTCGGCCAATCCGCTAGCGCATATCGCCGGGTGATCGCTCACCTCGACAACCGCCTCCGGGCCCCGCGCCGCCTTCAAACGCAGCGCCCATCCCATAATGAGGTCGGACCGGCGTCCATCGTCAGCATTAATCCCGTCTGCAGCTTCAAGGGCAGCCAAACGGTTCAATTTGTGCAGATGATTGCTTACCACCGTCGTCAACAGCGACTTGACTTGTTGAACGGTCAACATGCCCCGACACCCCTGTTGGCGCAAAATGCGATCGCTTTCTAGCGTAAGATGCGCGGCGATCGTCCGCGCGGCCAAATGCTTTCTGGTTTGCAGGCTGATTGCAATCGCCACGCGCTCACCCTCCCCGCTTTTCCAAAGAATGCGCCGGCGCCACCAATAGACGGCACCTCTTCGAAATACATGCTGAACCGCACTCACGTCGACGCCTCCGTGTTACAGGCGCGTGCTACAATCGCGTTCGAACACCCCAGCCGAAACCGGTTATCCGTTTTATTTCAAATGGTTATGGGAAAATTGGCTGGGGCGGGAGGGATCGAACCTCCGAATGGCGGAATCAAAATCCGCTGCCTTACCGCTTGGCTACGCCCCAACGGCCGGTCCGGAAGCGGCGGGACGGCGCCCGCGCGGATTCCCTCTGGCAAGGCCGGTCTATAGAGGGAGTTGAGCCATTTCAACCGGCAGAAGGGCCGAATTTCGGCAAACCAGGGGGTCGCGGTTTTGCCATGTATAATAATGTGTTCCGCGAGGCGTTTGGCGGGCCTGTGAGGCCGTTCCCGGCGGTAAAAAGCCGCGCTTCCCGCCCGCCGCCGCGCCCGGAGTTGAGGCCATTGCGGTTTCGTGGGAAGACGGCGGTCTGCTCCCTCCCCTGAAGCGAGATCATGGTCATGACCTACCGTGCGCCGATCAACGACATGCTGCTCGCCCTCAATCACGGCGCGGGCCTCGAGGCCGCCGTCAAGGCCGGCCATTACGGCGATTTCGACGCCGACATCACCGCGGCCGTGCTGGAGGAAGCCGGCAAATTCGCCAGCGACGTGCTGGCGCCGCTGAATCGGATCGGTGACGAGAACGGAATCAAACTCGACGGCGGCAAGGTGACCACCGCGCCCGGCTGGCCCGACGCCTATCAGCGCTGGATCGCGGCCGGCTGGAACGCGGTGTCGGGGCCGGAAGCGTTCGGCGGCCAGGGCCTGCCGCTCGCCATCAATGCCGCCTGCACCGAAATCTGGAGCGCCTCGAATATCGCGTTCGGGCTCTGCCCGCTGTTGACGCTCTCCGCGATCGAGGCGCTCGACGCCCATGGCAGCGACGCGCTGAAGAAGATCTATCTGGAAAAGCTGGTGTCCGGCGAATGGACCGGCACCATGCAGCTCACCGAGCCGCAGGCCGGCTCGGACGTCGGCGCGCTGCGCACCCGCGCCGAGCGCGCGGCCGACGGCAGCTATCGCATCAAAGGCACAAAGATCTTCATCACCTATGGCGACCACGACATGACCGACAACATCGTGCATTTCGTGCTGGCGCGATTGCCGGACGCGCCCGCGGGCACCAAGGGCATTTCGCTGTTCCTGATCCCGAAATTCCTGGTCAATGCCGACGGCTCGCTCGGCGAGCGCAACGACATCTATTCGAGCGGCATCGAGCACAAGCTCGGGATGCACGCGGCGCCGACCTGCACCATGACGATGGGCGATCACGGCGGCGCGATCGGTTACCTGATCGGCGAGGAAAATCGCGGCATGCTCTGCATGTTCACGATGATGAACCAGGCGCGGCTCGGCGTCGGGCTCGAGGGCGTCGGCATTGCGGACCGCGCCTACCAGCAGGCGCTGGCGTTCGCGCAGGAACGCAAGCAAGGCCGCGCGATCGGCAGCAAGGCCGAGGGCTCGGACGTGATTTTGGTGCATCCCGACGTCAAGCGCATGCTGATGCAGATGCGCAGCCTGACCGCGGCGGCGCGCACCATCTGCTACGCCACCGCGGTGGCGCTCGACGTCTCGGTGCGGGCCAAGGACGCCAAGGTGCGCGCCGACGCCGCGGCCCGCGGCGCGCTGCTGACGCCGATCGCAAAGGCCTTCTCCACCGACATCGGCAACGAGGTGGCCTATCTCGGCGTACAGATTCATGGCGGCATGGGTTTTATCGAGGAGACCGGCGCGGCGCAGCATTCGCGCGACGCCCGCATCACCACGATCTATGAAGGCACCAACGGCATCCAATCGATCGACCTGGTGACGCGAAAACTCGCCGCAAATAACGGCGCGTCGGTGTTTGCGCTGCTCGGCGAACTCACGGAGATCGTCATACGGGTCGAAACATCGAACGATCCGGCATTCGGTACCACGGGCGCAAAACTGCGCGACGCATTGAACTCGCTGGACCGCACCAGCCGCTGGCTGCTGGAACGTGTCACGTCGAAGCCGAACGATGCGCTGGCCGGAGCGACACCCTACTTGCGGCTGTTCGGCGCGACGCTCGGCGGCTGCATGCTGGCCGGCGAGGCGCTGGCGGCGCGCGATGCCGGCGAGGCCAACGGCGATCCGCAGCGCTATGTCACGCTGGCAAGGTTTTTCGCCGAGAACATTTCGGTTCAGGCGCCGTCGCTGGAGCGGACGGTGATCGACAGCGCCGAAGCCGTCACCGGCGCGGATGCGGTGCTGCTGGCGTGAAGCGCGGCGCTGGCCTCGATGCGATAGCGCGGCAGCTGGTCGCCCAGCGCGTAGCACACGCACAGCGCCAGGCTCGCCCACACCGCGATGCTGAAATACAGCGACATCCAGGCGATCTCGTCCTTCCACTCGGCGAGATCATGCGTCACCACCCAGCGCGTCGAGACGTCGCGAAACCCCTCGCGCGGGCTGAGCTGACGGTTGCCGTCGGCGCCGCCGGTGCGCCAGCGATTGAAATACATGGGAACGTCGACGGTCATCAGAAACGCCAGATAGGCCACGATGCCGAAGATGCCGACCAGCAGCACGCCGCGAACTGCGCCGTCGAACTCCGGCAGCAAGCGGCACAGGCCGATGCCCGCGATGAAGAAGGCCACGGCCCAGATCGAATTCTCGATCGCATTGCCGAGATAATTGGTGGTCAAGACCGCGTACCACGAACAGCACTCCGCAATCACCAGCAGCGGCAGGATCAGCCAGGCGGCGATCAAAACGGTGTCCGAGCCGGTCATGCTGCCAAGCTGATACAAAATGACGGCCCACTGCGCCGCGAAGCAGAGCTCGGCTACCGTCGCGACGGACCGGCCGACCATTACGCTCGACAGAAAGGTGTCGAACAGGCAAATGCGCTGCACGTCGGCGCGCGGCAGCACCGAGCGGAACGCGCAGCCGAACACGTAACCCGCGCAGAGCAGCAGCATCAGTCCGGCGCCCGACGCGCTGCCCGCCGCCGGCTGAACGGGAAGTTCGCGGTAGAGAGCGAACCAAACCGCGATGTTGAGGCCGCTGACCAGCGTCAACATTGCCCACCACCATGCCAGCGGATTCGACCAGGCAAGGGAACCGAATTGCGAACGCGATACAGCGCGCGACGAGAGCAAAACCGGCCGCGCCGGCCATTCCAAACTCATGCGGGACAGCTCCTGATATAATTGAAATGACATCTATCCGTATAAATAGTGTCACGAATCGGAGCGGGTCACGACGGAAAATATGTGAAGGTTTTATGACAGCCTTCGTGGCAGTCCTTTCAATCCAGCGGCTTCAGCCCGGCCTCGATCTGCTGGCGGCGCGGCTCGAGGAACGGCGGCAAAGCAAGCCTTTCGCCGAGCGTTTCCATCGGCTCGTCGGTGGCAAAGCCGGGCCCGTCGGTCGCGATCTCGAACAGGATGCCGTTCGGCTCGCGGAAATACAGGCTGCGAAAATAGAACCGGTCGATCGCGCCGCTGTTGCGGATGCCGAATTCATTCAGCCGCGCCAGCCACGCCTCGTACTGCGCATTGTCGGGCGTGCGAAACGCGACGTGATGGACGCCGCCCGCGCCCTGATGCGCGATCGGCAAATCCTTGCCCTCGATCACATGCAACTCCGCGGCCGGACCGCCCTCACCTGTCGTAAACACCTCGATGCGACCAGGCGCATCCGGCGCCGCATAGTCGCGCACCCTTCGCATGTTCATCACGTCGGTGAGAATTTTCGAAGTCGCGGCGCGATCACGCACATTGAGCACGATCGGACCGAGCCCGCGAATCTGATGCTGCGCCGGAACGCTGCTCTTCTCCCACGGCGAGGCCGAGCCCGCGCCGCCGTCATCCACCAGCACCAGCCGCTGGCCCTCGCCATCTTCAAACGGCAGCGTCAGCCGGCCGTCGACCTCCACGACATCGCCGGTCATGCCGCCGGCCTTCTTCAAGCGGTCCCGCCAGTAGCCGAGGCTGCTCTCGCCGGCGACCCGCAATCCGGTTCGCGAGATGCTGTCGGTGCCGCGCTGCTCGGGCGCAGCCGGAAAATCGAAGAACGTCAGATCGGTCCCCGGATTGGCTTTGCCGTCGGAGTAGAACAGGTGGTATGCGCTGACGTCATCCTGATTGACGGTCTTCTTCACCAGACGCATGCCCAGCAGGCCGGTGTAGAACGCCAGATTTTCGCGCGGTTTGGCCGAAATCGCCGTCAGATGATGGATTCCCGTCAGCTGCATCGCTCGCTCCTGCGCGTCATTGAGTCACCGTTGAAAACCGGCATCGCCGGTTTGGGCGGCGGGCCGATTGATGTAGGCTGTCACAAACAGACTCGCCAGCCGCGGGCCACGCGGTCGAGGGACCATAGCATGACGGAACATCTGATCGTCACCGACGAACACTCGATGCGGGTGATCCGGCTGCGACGGCCCGAAAAGAAGAACGCGATCACCCAGGACATGTATCGCGGCATGAGCGAGGCGATCGACACCGCCCAGAACAATCCGGACATCCGCTGCATCATCATCACAGGCGGATCCGGCGTGTTCACCGCAGGCAACGACCTCGAGGATTTTCTCAAAGACGGCACCTCCAACGCCGACACCCCGCGCGCCTCCAATGCGGTAAAATTCCTTTATTCGCTCGCCCACAACGTCAAGCCGATCATCGCGGCGGTCGACGGTGTCGCGATCGGGATCGGCACCACCATGCTGTTTCATTGCGACTACGTGCTCGCCAGCACCACCGCGACGTTCTCGACCCCATTCATCCATCTCGGGCTGGTCCCGGAAGGCGCCTCCAGCCTGCTGATGCCGCGCACCATGGGACACCAGCGCGCCTTCGCCACGCTGGTGATGGGACGCACCATGACGGCCGACGACGCCCGCATCGCGGGCTTTGTCAACGTGGTGGTCGCGCCCGGCCACACCGAGGCCGAGGCCCGCAAGGTCGCGCGCGAGATTTGCGCGCTGCCGGCCGAAGCGGTCGCGATCTCGCGCAAACTCCTGAAGTTGCCACCGGAGGACATGACACGGCGGATCGACCAGGAAGGCCATTTGTTCGGCGAGCGCATGCGCTCGAAGGAAGCGGTCGCCGCGTTCAAGGCGTTCTTTGCGCGCAAGAAGGGTTGAAGCCGGAAGATGGCTTAAAACGCCAGACTTCGTGGAATCGTTGCACGGAGCCCCTATAGTGGTGTCATGAGACATCCGCTTCGTCAGGTCCCGATCCGCAGACTGCTTTGCCCGTTCATTGCCGCCGGGATACTTGCGGCTGTGGCGATGCCCGCCTCGCGCACGATCGCCCAGGCCGCGCCGGTCGAAGTCCGAATTCTCGCAATCAACGATCTCCACGGCAATCTGCGGCCGCCGACCGGCGGCATCAGGATCGCCGATCCCGACGACAGGTCCAAAAAGATCGTGGTGCCGGCCGGCGGCGTGGAAACCATGGCGACGCTGGTCAAGCAGCTTCGCGAGGACCACAGCAACACCATCTTCGTCGCCGCCGGCGACCTGATCGGCGCGAGCCCGTTTTTGTCGGCGATGTTTCATGACGAGCCGACCATCGAGTCGCTGTCGATGATGGGACTGGAGATCGCTGCCGTCGGCAACCACGAATTCGACGAGGGCAAGGACGAATTGCTGCGGATGCAGAACGGCGGTTGCCATCCGGTCGACCATTGCCAGGGACCGCACCCGTTTTTGGGCGCCAAGTTTCACTACCTCGCGGCCTCTACCATCGACAAGAGCACCGGCAAGACGCTCTTCCCGCCTTTTGAGGTCCGGGAGTTCGACGGCATCCCGGTTGCCTTTATCGGCCTGACGCTGAAGGGGACCGCGAACATCGTGTCGCCGCCCGGGGTCGCGGGACTTGAATTCAGGGACGAGGCGGAGACCGTGAACGCGCTGGTTCCTGAATTGAAAGCGCGCGGGGTCGAGGCCATTGTCGTGTTGATCCACGAGGGCGGCTATCCGACCGGCGACTATAATGAATGCCCCGGCATTTCCGGCGCCATCGTCGACATCGTCAAAAAGTTCGATCGCGCGGTTGACGTCGTGATCAGCGGCCACACCCATCAGCCCTATGTCTGCGACATCGACGGACGGCTGGTCACCAGCGCCGACAAATACGGCACCATTGTCACCGCCATCGACCTGAAACTCGACCGGACGACTCGCGACGTTGTCAGCGCCAAGGCCGACAATGTGATTGTCCGCACCGGCGCCTATTCCAAGGATACCAGCCAGACCGCGTTGCTGGCCTCCTACGATCAATTGGCGGCGCCACTCGCCAACCGGCCGGCGGGTTCGGTCACCGAAACGCTGTCGCACCGGCCCAATGCTGCCGGCGAGAGCGCGCTTGGCGATATCATTGCCGATGCCCAGCTGGCGGCGACGCAAGCCGGTACGAACGGCAGCGCCGTGATCGCCTTCACCAATCCCGGCGGCATCCGCACCGAAATTGCCAAGCGGGATGACGGCACGGTGTCCTACGGCGACATTTTTGCCAGCCAGCCGTTCCGCAATCAGTTGGTGACGCTGACGCTGACGGGACGGCAGATCAAGGATGTGCTGGAGCAGCAATGGAGCGACCCAAAGCTGCCGCGGATTCTGCAGGTCTCGAAAGGTTTTTCCTACGCTTGGGACGGCGCCCGGCCGTATAGCGACCACATCATCGCCGATCGAATGACGCTGAACGGCCAACCGATCGATCCGGCGGCGAGCTACCGGGTGACGGTCAACAATTTTCTGTCGGTCGGGGGCGACGGCTTTACCAATTTGAAGCAAGGTACAGCGCCGCTGGTCGGCGTCTACGACATCGACGCGCTGTATGGATATTTTATGGCCAACAGCCCGATCGGTCCCGCGGGCGCCAATCGTATCCAGCGCCTCAACTGAATGACGGCTCTTTCGGATCGGCCGCGGACCCCCTAGATTAGCCGATCGTCGCGGGCAGCTTTCAACACGCCAGGGTAATGCATGACCACACTTCTTCTCACTCATCCGGCGTGCCTGGAACATCTGACGCCGCCGGGACACCCCGAGCGCCCCGACCGGCTGCGCGCGGTGGACCAGGTGCTGGCGGAAGACCGCTTCAAGCCGCTGGCGCGCGGCGAAGCGCCGGAAGGCGATCTCGATCTGGTCACGCTCTGCCACAACGAACATTACGTCACCGAACTCCGGCACATCGCGCCCTCGAGCGGCCTGATCTATCTCGACGGCGACACCTCGATGTCGCCGGGAACCTGGGAAGCGGTGATGCGCGGCGTTGGCGGCGCGGTCGCGGCCACCGATGCTGTGATGGCCGGCACGCACAACAACGCGTTCGTCGCCGTGCGCCCTCCCGGGCATCACGCCGAGATCGGCAAGCCGATGGGTTTCTGTTTTTTCGATAATGCCGCGATCGCCGCGCGTCACGCCCAGCGCAAATACGGCATCGAACGCGCCGCGGTGGTCGATTTCGACGTTCATCACGGCAACGGCACCCAGGATATTTTCTGGGCCGACCCGACCGTGATGTATTGCTCGACGCATCAGATGCCGCTGTTTCCCGGCACCGGCGCCAGTGGCGAACGCGGCGAGCACGACACCATCGTCAACGCGCCACTGGCGGCCGAGGACGGCGGTCCGAAATTCCGCGCCGCGTTTGAGAATGTGATCCTTCCGCAATTGAAGAAGTTCAGCCCCCAACTGATCATCATCTCCGCCGGATTTGATGCGCATTACCGTGATCCGCTGGCCTCGCTCAACCTGAAGGCCGAGGATTTCGGCTGGGTCACGCGGCAACTGATGGACCTCGCTGATTCGACGGCCGGCGGCCGGGTCGTCTCGGTGCTCGAGGGCGGGTATGATCTGCAGGGGCTGAAAGAGTCGGTGGCGGCCCACGTCACCGCATTGATGGGCGCGTGAATTACCGCCACAATACGCCCGCATAGATACCTTTGAGTCTGCGCCGACGATGGGCGCATCCGGGAAAGCGATATGGCCGAAAACACCCAAGGAGACGTCAAAGTGGACGTCAAGAAGCTGAGCTTCGAGCGCGCAATCGAGGAACTCGAATCGATCGTTACGCGGCTCGAGGGCGGCAAGGTGCCGCTGGAGGAGTCGGTTGCCATTTACGAGCGCGGCGAAGCCCTGAAGCGGCGCTGCGAAGAACTGCTGCGGCAGGCCGAAGCCCGCGTCGACAAGATCACCACCGACGCCGGCGGCCAGGTGACCGGTACGGAGCCGCTCGACGTTCAATGATGCAACCTGCCCGTCGTCGGATTTCATCTCGCTTCGCGGAATTTTTGCGATCATCTGCGACTGTTGACGCGGCGCCGCCACGCGCGAAAATGGCTGGAAAGTTCTAGAAACCGCAGCCATCGGCGGTTCCAATGGCGGCGATGCGGGCAAATGGAACCTTCCGCCGGCCACGCCGATTAACCTAACCCGGTGTCTTCGGCGCCTTTGGCCCCCGCTCCGGCGTCCGTGAATTGGCTTTAGGCGCCGGTTTGGTGTAAAGATTGCAAGGTTATGGGCTGTTGAAGGCAAACTTGCTGTCGTGTTCCCTTGAATGTAAGTACTTCAAATAGCTAGCAAAAATGACTGACGCGTGTGAAACCACTAAGAGTGATACATATCACATTGGCCGATCCGGGCCGCATCTAGGCTTAAAAATCAGGCTTCGGCCTGCTCAGGTGGCTTCCGGCGTCTGGGTTTTCGCTGCGCCATTACCGCGCAACCCATCTCCCGTCGGGCCATTCATCCCGACATGCAGAATTGGAATATCGCTGTGACCGATTTCAGTAAAACGCCGCTTCTCGACACCATCCGGACCCCGGACGATCTGCGCAAGCTCAAGGTCGAACAGGTCCGGCAGGTCGCCGATGAACTGCGTCAGGAAACCATCGACGCGGTCTCCGTCACCGGCGGCCATTTCGGCGCCGGCCTCGGCGTCGTCGAATTGACCACGGCGTTGCATTACGTGTTCGACACCCCCCGCGACCGCCTGATCTGGGACGTCGGCCACCAGGCCTATCCGCACAAGATCCTGACCGGCCGCCGCGACCGCATCCGTACGCTGCGCACCGGCGGCGGGTTGTCCGGTTTCACCAAGCGCACCGAGAGCGATTACGATCCGTTCGGCGCGGCGCATTCGTCGACCTCGATCTCGGCCGGCCTCGGCATGGCGGTGGCGCGCGACCTCGCGGGCGGCAAGAACAACGTGATCGCCGTGATCGGCGACGGCGCGATGTCGGCGGGCATGGCCTATGAGGCGATGAACAATGCCGGCGCGATGAACTCGCGGCTGATCGTCATCCTCAACGACAACGACATGTCGATCGCGCCGCCGGTCGGCGCGATGTCGGCCTATCTGTCCAGGCTCTACTCGGGCAAGACCTACCGCACGCTGCGCGAGGCCGCAAAACAGATCAACAAGCGCCTGCCGAAGATTCTCGCCAACCGCGCCAACCGCGTCGAGGAATATTCCCGCGGCTTCATGATGGATGGCGGCACGCTGTTCGAGGAGCTCGGCTTCTATTATGTCGGCCCGATCGACGGCCACAACCTCGACCATCTGCTGCCGGTGCTGACCAACGTCCGCGACATGCAGACCGGCCCGATCCTGGTTCATGTGGTGACCCAGAAGGGCAAGGGCTACGGCCCGGCGGAAGCCTCCGCGGACAAATATCACGCCGTGGTCAAATTCGACGTCGCCACCGGCGCCCAGGCCAAGGCCAAACCGAATGCACCGTCCTACCAGAACGTGTTCGGCCAGAGCCTGGTCAAGGAAGCCGAGAAGGACGACAAGGTCGTCGGCATCACCGCCGCGATGCCGTCGGGAACCGGCATCGACATCTTCGCCAAGGCCTTCCCTACCCGCACCTTCGACGTCGGCATTGCCGAACAGCACGCGGTGACGTTCGCCGCCGGCCTTGCCACCGAGGGCTACAAGCCGTTCTGCGCGATCTATTCGACCTTCCTGCAGCGCGGCTACGACCAGATCGTCCACGACGTGGCGATCCAGAGCCTGCCGGTGCGTTTTGCCATTGACCGCGCCGGCCTGGTCGGCGCCGACGGCGCCACGCATGCCGGTTCGTTCGACAACGCCTATCTCGGCTGCCTGCCGAATTTCGTGATCATGGCGGCCTCCGACGAGGCCGAACTGGTGCACATGGTGGCGACGCAGGTCGCGATCAACGACCGCCCGAGCGCGGTGCGCTATCCGCGCGGCGAAGGTCGCGGCGTCGAGATGCCCGAAGTCGGCATTCCGCTCGAGATCGGCAAGGGCCGCATCGTCCGCGAGGGCAGCAAGATCGCGCTGCTGTCGTTCGGTACAAGGCTCGCCGAATGCGAGAAGGCGGCCGATGAATTGGCCGCGCACGGACTGTCCACCACGATCGCGGATGCGCGCTTCATGAAGCCGCTCGACGTCGACATGGTGCTCAAGCTGGCGCGCGAGCACGAGGTGCTGATTACGATCGAGGAAGGCTCGATCGGCGGCTTCGGCTCCCATGTGATGCAGATGCTGGCCGAGCACGGCATGCTCGACGGCGGCCTGCGGATGCGCGCGATGGTGCTGCCGGACGAGTTCCTCGATCATGACAGCCCGAGCGCGATGTATGCCCGCGCCAAACTCGACGCCAAGAGCATCGTCGCCAAGGTGTTCGAGGCGCTCGGCAAGGACGTCAAGACCGAAACCGTGAAGCTGGCCTGACCGGCTGATGGGGCGGCGAACCGCCGCCCCTGCCGGGCGTTCCGACCTTTCGGCATTCCGTCGCGAATCTGCCCGTCGCGAATCTGCCCGTCGAATGTCCGTCCCATGAAAACTCCCCGCAAGCGCGCGGATCTGCTGCTGGTCGAACGCGGCCTGTTCGAAAGCCGGGCGCGCGCCCAGGCCGCGATCGAGGCGCGCCTCGTCACCGCCGATGACAAACTGGTTGTGAAGGCCTCGGAAAACATTGCGGCCGATGCGGTGTTGCAGGCGCAGCCGGCGCATCCGTTTGTTTCGCGCGGCGGCGTAAAACTGTCCGGGGCGCTGGAAAGCTATCCGCTCGAGATCGAGGATCATGTCTGCCTCGATGTCGGCGCCTCGACCGGCGGGTTTACCGAAGTGCTGCTCGCCAATGGCGCCGCCATGGTGTTTTCGATCGACGTCGGGACAAATCAGTTGCACCCTTCGCTGCATGGTCACCCCAAAATCGTCTCGATGGAGCAAACCGATATCCGCAGCTTCGAGGGCAAGCGGCTGCCGCAGCGGCCCGATGTCGTGGTGATCGATGTCAGCTTCATTTCGCTGAAAGCCGTGCTGCCGGTGGCGCTGTCGCTGGCGGCGGCGCCGACGCAGCTGCTGGCATTGATAAAGCCGCAATTCGAGGCGGAGCGGAAACATTCCAAGCGCGGCATCATCCGCGACGCGGCGGTGCAGCGCGACGTCTGCGACGACATCGCTGCCTTTGCCGCTTCGCTCGGCTGCCGCGACATCGAGGTGTTTCCGTCTTCGATCGCGGGCGGCGACGGCAATCTCGAATTCTTCATCGGCGCCCGCCGTGGCTGAAATTTTGCGCATCGACCATGTCGGCCAGCGCGGCGACGGCGTCAGTTTTGCGGACGGCCAAGGCCTGTTCGTGCCGTATACGCTGCCAGGCGAAACCGTCGAAGCCGGGCCGGTCGCCGGTCACCCCGACCGCCGCCATCTGATCAGAATCGAACAGCCGAGCCCGCAACGCATCGCACCGTTCTGCCGCTATTTCGGCGCCTGCGGCGGCTGCGCCATCCAGCACTGGCAAGCCGAGGCCTATCATGCGTGGAAACGCGCCATCGTGGTCGAGACGCTGGATCATGCCGGCATTGCCTGCGAGGTCGCCCCTTTGGTCGATGCCCACGGCGACGGTCGCCGCCGCATCACCGTCCATGCCCGCCGCGGCGACGACGGCGTGTTGCGCACTGGTTTTGCCGCAGCCGCCAGCCACGCGATTGTCGCGATCGAGGATTGTCCGATCCTCGATCCCGGCTTGCGCGGCGCGCTCAATGCGGCGCGCGCGCTGGCGGAAGCGTTGCAACCCGCCGGCAAGCCGCTGGATATCCAGATCACCGCGGCCAGCAACGGCCTCGACGTCGACGTGCGCGGCTCCGGACCGCTGACCCCGGCGCTGATCGCAACGCTTTCCGCCCTCGCCCAGCAGCACGGCCTGGCGCGGCTGACCCGCCACGGCGAACTGGTGCTGATGCGTAACCCTCCGACCATCGAGATTGGATCCGTGCGCGTCGCGTTGCCGCCGGGCTCGTTCCTGCAGGCCACCGTCGCCGGCGAGGAAACGCTGGCGGCGCTGGTGGTCGCGCATTGCAAAAAGGCAAAGCATATCGCGGATCTGTTTTGCGGCGTCGGCCCGTTCGCGCTGCGGCTCGCCGAGAAGGCAAGAATCTCCGCGTTCGACAGCGATGCCGGCGCCGTGACCGCGCTGGCGAAGGCCGTGACCTCGGCCTCCGGATTGAAGCCGATCAAGGCCGAGACCCGCGATCTGTTCCGCCGTCCGCTGATGCCGCAGGAACTGCGCGACTACGATACGGTCGTGTTCGACCCGCCGCGGCAGGGCGCGCAGGCGCAGGTCAAGCAACTCGCCGCCAGCAAGATCGCAACCGTGATCGCGGTGTCCTGCAACGTCGCGACCTTTGTCCGCGACGCGCGCGCCTTGATCGAGGGTGGATTTCATATCGGAGGCGTCACCCCGGTCGATCAATTCCGCCATACCCCGCACGTCGAGCTGGTCGCGCGGTTTTCGCGGTAGATGGCCGCACATGAAGCGGCGCGAGTTGGGTTCATCGTTTCGCGGCCATGGTTCGAGACGGCGCGGAGCCTGTCATCGGGCCGCGCTTTGCGCGGACCCGTTAGCGCCTCCTCACCATGACGGTTTTGCCGAGGCAGGTTAAAGGAACCGTCATCCTGAGGAGCGCGTTCTTGCGCGCGTCTCGAAGGATGCGCCACACGCGACTCCGCATTCCCGCGACATGGTTTGTCCGAGTCTTCAATTTCGTTCCGCCCTCAAAAGCAAGAGGGCGCAGGGAAGACCGGGTGCGCGCTGCACCCGCGGTCTCATGTGCAATTGTGCATCAAAGAAATGCGCACATGAGCATACAGGTTCAGCGGAAACACTCCGGCCTTCCCTGCGCAATGGCTTTACGGCCTATATCGTGCTCTCCCTGGTGAATCGGAGCCTCTTGCCACCATCGCCCCCATGAGGCGTTAGCCTCTCAAGGACTTGACGCCAGCAATCCGGGCGTCAGGACCACACGACTTCGCCGTACGCATCGATGCCGCACGTCTGGCGACACCCACGCGTCCACCGCAGCCTGTCCCAACGTCAGTGACGTGGCCAACGTCCCCTCTTGCGGGACAGGATGCACACCAAAAGCCGGTGATTTGGGTCGGATAAAAACAAAAATATTTTTCCAGACAGGGCTGGACAACGAGGCCAAATCACCGACGCCTTGAAAGATTTCTCTTGGCCCAAAAATTCAAGTCTTCGTAGCCCGGATAGGGCGAAAGCGATATCCGGGACAGCGCAATCCACGAGGCAAGATCCCCGGATTTCGCTTTCGCTCAATCCGGGCTACCGCCCGTGGACGTATCGATTCCAGCCGGCGCCCGCGGCTACTTTCCAGGCACGGACGCGAACAGATAAACTAGGCCTTCCGTCAGGGTCGGATGCGTGATGATCAGATCGCGCAAAGCCGTGTAAGGCAGGCCGGCGCTCATTGCCAACTGGACCGGCGCCAGCAGTTCGCCTGCGCTGACGCCGAGCGCGGTGAACCCGAGAATTCGATCGTCGTCGCCGATCAACGCCTTCAGGAAACCGTTGACCTCACCGAGCGTCCGCGCCCTGAGCACGGCCGCCATCGGAAGTTTTGCCAGTCGATAATGGACGCCCTGCCGTTTGGCGTCGGTCTCGCGCAGGCCGACATGCGCAAGCTCGGGATCGGTAAACAGCGCATACGGCACCTGACGGCCGGCGGTCGTGTGCTTTTCGCCCCGAAGGGTCCGCTGCACGATACGGTAATCGTCGAAGGCGATATGCGTGAAGTGAGGACTGCCGGCGCAATCGCCGACGGCATAGACGTGGTCCGCGGTGGTCCGCAGCACGTCGTTGACCTTGATGTGCCCGCTGGCGGTGAGTTCGATGCCGGCCTTTTGCAGTCCGATCCCGTCGGTGTTGGGGGCCCGGCCGGCGGCGGCGAGGATGTGGGTGGCTTTGATGGTCTCGTTGCCGGCTGCTACGTTGATGTGCACCGCGACCACATCTCCGGAGCGTCCCGCCACGGACTCGACCGTGGCGCCGAGCACGAACCGAACGCCCTCGGCTTCGAGCAGTTTGCGCAGTTCAGCGGCGACATCCTCATCCTCGCGCGGCAGTAGCCGTTCGCCGCGGTCGATCACCGTCACCGCTGAGCCGAAGCGCGCCATCGCCTGCGCGAATTCCAGCCCGACATAGCCGCCGCCGAGGATGATCAGATGGCCGGGCAAGGTATCGAGTTCGAGCTCTTCGACATGCGTCATCGGCTGCGCCTCGCGCAGGCCGGCGATGTCGGGAATGATGGCGCGCGATCCCGTACTGACGATCACCGTGTCGGCGGCAAGCAGGCGGACACCGCCCTGCTCCAATTCGACGGATAATGTACGCGGACCGGTGAACGCACCGATGCCACGGATGAACTCGACATGGTTGGCGGCAAAGCGCTGGTTGTGAATTTCGACCAAGCCATTCACCATCGCGCGTTTGCGATCGCGGACCACGGTCATGTCGATGCCGGGAGGTGGGGCGTTAAGCCCAAACTCCGTCAGCCGCCGTGCGTACCAGGCCACCTTGGCGGAATGCACCACGTTCTTGCTCGGCAGACAGGCGATATTGGGGCACGACCCGCCGACGTAGCGCCGCTCGACCAGCGCAACGCGTTTGCCCTCGGCGCCGAGCGACCAACTGAGGTATTTGCCGGCCTCGCCGCTGCCCAGCACCAAAGCATCAAACTTCTCGACAGGGGTTGCTGAACTGGTCATTTTTCCGTTCCTTTCCGGTGGCACCGGCTGACTTCCGAGCCAAATTTGCAGGATCGGTTTTCGCGGAACCTGTCATCGGGTGCGCATTCGCGCGACCCGCTGGGCCTACCAATCCCACGGCCCGACGGCTTGTAGGAAAGATTCAAATTCCGTTCACCATACGGCTCGAACGCAACGGCGTTGATGGCGAAGCGCGGAGCCATTTTGTGCCCGGACCGTTTCACCTAGGGCACTACACGTTCGAGCAGCACATGAGTGGAACAGACCGGCCAAAGCAAGACCCCGTTGAATTCGAGCGTGGGATCGACGTCCGTCTGATGGCGATCGATGGCACCTGGCATCGTCACTGCACGATGCGCGAGGTTGCCGATGGCGGCGCCAGGCTGATTGTCCAGGATTCGATCGAGGGACTTAAGCTCGACGAATTCTTCCTGCTGTTGTCGTCGACCGGATGCGCCTATCGTCGTTGCGAACTGGCCTGGGTCAACGGTCACGAGATCGGCGCCAACTTTGTCAAGCGCGCGGCAAAGAGCGCGCGGTCGACCGCGCCGTTGTCGACACATCGGTAGCTGACGGGCTTGTCGCCCCACCGGCTCAGTTTTTATTGTTGAAACCAACCGGCAAAACGTCCCACCGATTTGTCCGGGCTAGCGCTCGACAGGAACGGGTCGGCGTAACATTTGGCGCCGGCGGCTTTCGCGATCCGCGACACCGTTTCAGTCATGACCGGCGCTCCCGACGTGTAGACCACGTCGCTTTGCGACAGACTGGGTATGTAATCGGTCGACCGTCCGATGCGGATGGCGGAGGAGATGTCTTGCGGCTCCGACACGGTTGGAATGATGGTGACGTTGGGAAACAGCGCCAGCCGGCACAGCGCCGAGTGCATGTAAAGCGATTGAAGTTTGCGTGCCGATACCACGAAAATCAACTCACGCTGCGGCCGCTCCCGGATCGCCGCGACCGCGATCGACCACATCGGCGCAAAGCCGGTGCCGCTGGCGACAAGCACGAGGCTGCCGGAAAGATTTGTTCTCAGATAGGCATCGCCAAACGGCCCGGTCAGATTTACCCGATGACCGACCCGGATCTTCCGGCCCAGGGCCGAAGATACATGTCCCTCGGAATGGACTCGAATGTGAAAATGCAGCAAACGGTGATCGGCGTCGCCTTCCAGCGGATAGGTCGGGCTGTAACTCCGCGCCGGGAAACCGCGAAACTGCATCTTGCAGTACTGGCCGGGCAGGTAGCGAAGCGGCTTCGGCAGTTCCACATCGACCCCGACAACGTCGGGCGCCAGACGAACCAGTTTCGCCACCCGCGCCGACATCGAGACCTGATCGGGCACAGGCTCGATGGCGAGTTTGAGGTCGGAGACGATTCGGGCCTGGCATGCATAGATCATGTCGCTGCCGGGCTCGGTGCCGCCAAAAACCTTGCCCTCGACCAGGCGCACCCGACAGGTTCCGCAAATGCCGGCGCGGCAGTCGTGCGGAAGCCCCATGCCGTTCAGGATCGCGCTGTCGAGCAGCAGGTCGCCGCAATTGGCGTGAAATGTTTCCCGGTTCAGGGTCACCTTGCGAATCTTTCGCATCATTCCACCTCGACACGGATCGGCCGGACATGCCGTGTATGCCTGATCTGGCTGTGGTCGAACGCCGCGACCCGCATGAAGACGCCGCTTCTGAGCGGAACGTCGTATTGACTGCCGGTATCGAGGCGGCGCGCGACTTCAAGCGCCCAATGTCCTGACGCCCAGCGGGCGGCGCAGCGGACATCGGCGCGATCGCCGGAGAAATCGCCGGCGATGATCACGCCGGGAACGACCGCGCCGACGGGTATGCCGCCGTCGAGTTCGGGGGTGTACGGCAGCGATTCCGCGTCGGTCATGAACCAGCGCGCGCCATCGCTCTCGCCGATATCGGGGTCGAGCGAAATTTGTCCCATCGCGATGCCGGTCGCCGCGAGATTCCGCGGCAGCCGCCGCGGCATCACGATCTGGTTGCCGTCATTGCCGATCGCGGCATCCGGCGACATGTCGAAATTTTCGGAATAGTTGGCGGAGCCCGGATCGGGCGCAAAGCCGCCCCGGTAGGGAACGACATTACGCGCCTGCATCGGTGTCGGATCGAGCGGCGGGCCGAAATGTTCGTCCTCCATCCATCCGGTGGGGCCGCCGCTGGTTGCCTTCCACTGCCAAACGTCCGCGTAGAGTCCCGGTGCCGATGTGTAATGCAGGCCCCGGCCGGTCAGGGTGGCGGGCGCGTCCGCCAGCGGCCGGGGGCTGGCATGAAAGGTGCGGTCGCCAGCGAGGTCCACATCCATGGTCGTCAGCAGGACCGAGAATTTGTCCTCGTTGAAGTCGTGCTCGTCGCCGCGTTCATAACCGTCGTGCAGCACATGCCAGCCGTCCGATTGCTTGATCAGCGGCAACTGCTTCAATGAGCGGGTCGGATCCTGCCATGTGAAGAGAAAATACGCCCATGTGCCGTCGTGCACCGCGCGGATATCGATGCGGGTTTCTCCCTTGCCGTCGAAATTGCCGCCCGCGTTGGTCATCACGGACAGCGGCTGGATGCTTCGCCATACCGGATCGGAGGTATCGCCGTCGAGAACAGGCGCTTCGGCGCTGCTGATGCGATGAATTTGCAGGGTATCGCCAACCAGCCAATCCGCCGCGACCATCGCCGAAGCGCCAGTAATGGCCAGCGCCGCGGCGACCACCAGGGGATTGGATTGCAGCGTCGGGTTTCGCCGCCTCGAGCTGCGTCGCGGCCCCGACCCAAATCGAGGTGGTACGGGCGCGCCGCGTTGCTCGCGCCGGTCGGGCAAGACTTGGTGCGGCGGCTGCAACGGTTGCAACGACGCCGCGGAAGCGCTTTGAGATCGCATCGGTGTTGGCCGGGGTGCTTGCTCGGATGCTTGCTGAGGTGCTTGCCGGGGTGGTTGCTGGGATTGCTCGACCAGCATGGTCAGGAGTTCTACGGCATCCAGCCGCGGCGGCGGCGGCGGCAGGCGCTCCGGCCGGAAAATCCGCAGCAATTGCGCTGCGCCGGCGATCCTGTAGTGGACCAAGACGTGAACAGCGGCGAAGGCTGTCACGGCCCAGGTCGCCCACCAATGCGCCGTCGCCATGCCGTAACCGGCAAACCAACCGAAATACAGCGAGCCACCGCTGACGATCAGCGTCGCCATCGCGACGAAGAAGCCCCAGGTCAGCAGCACGCTGAGCGATCCCAATCTTTCCTGCGCGCGGCCGAACAGCCCGTGCAGCCGAACCTTGTCGAGCCGGATGCGGCGGCCAAGACCGGACCGGATGATATAAACCGAATAAGCCAGCGCTATCGCGACCAGCAGCACGGCCGAGAGCATGTGGGCGTCCCAGACGTGGGTGCGCGGTAATGCGGCGTCGAAAAAATTGATCCAGCCGCGGTCCGGCGCTTCCGTCGCGATCCGCAGCCCGCTCAGAAAGGCAACGCCGGTCGCGGCGACGAGCGTCCAGTGCAGGATGACGGTGCCGTAATCGGTTTTGCGGCGTCTCATGTGCGCACCGCCGTTTCGGCGTGGCCGCCGGCGTGGGCATCGCTGATGCGCAGCGGACTCGCGCACACGGCACGCACAACAATCCGTCGCGTGCGACCAACATAGGCTCTGCGCGGCGTCATGACCCGCAGCAATCGTTTACTCGTACTCTTACACAAACTACCTGTCCCCACATATCGACGCGCCTGATCCGGCGAACGTCACGTCGCTCTCCCCCATGCTCGCCTGAAATGCCCGTTGCCGCTTATGGATCGTTCAAATAGCCATCGCGGTCCGGGAAGCGTGCGGCTTGTCGTCTCCTCTGTTCTCTCAAGAAGCCAAACAACGAACGTTGCGCAGGTGAAGAATTATTTAGCTTCATGGCTGCTTTCGGCCGACACCGCGACCAATGCGCGCGCAAGCAAGGCGATCCGCCGACGTTTCTATGACGATTGCGCTTCCGCTGGACCTGCCGCCGGTTTGCAAGTGTCGGGCGCATCGACTGAATCGCCGCGAGGCGTTCGCTTCCGTGCCGTTGCACAACTTTTCCGCGAGGCCGTTTGAGCGAGCAAACCGGCTTTGCCTGCGAATTTCGTTTTGCGAATTTCATTCCACGCCGGACGAAAAAATTTTCACATGGTCGGATTCTCGCCGGAAAATTGTCGGCATCGGCTGGCAGTTGGTTTCCGACCAGCGATATCGGCTCATCGGGGAGCACACGGGATGAGTGTCGTTCAGGATCGCCTGGGCCCATCTGTCATGGCCGAACGGGCCGGCCCTTCATCGACGGCGGGCGATGATCCCGTGTCGAGGGGCTTGCGCGGCAGCGCGCGGCGGATGGCCGGCATCGCCGTCTTCAGCGGCGTGATCAACCTGCTGATGCTGTCCGGCTCGCTCTACATGCTGCAAGTTTACGACCGGGTGATTCCGAGCCGCAGCATCGCGACCCTGTTGGGCCTTTCGTTGATGGTATTGCTGGCCTATCTGATGCAGGGCTATTTCGACGCCTTGCGTGCGCGCATGCTGTGCCGCGTCGCGACGCTGTTCGACGCCGGCCTGCAGGATTCCATTCACACCGCGCTTGCGACGCTGCCGCTGCGGGGCGTGAAGCCGATGCTGATGCAACAGCCGCTGCGCGATCTCGACCAGATCCGCGCCTTCATGTCGGGGATGGGGCCGACGGCATTTCTCGACATGCCGTGGATTCCCGTGTTTCTCATCGCGCTGTTTCTGTTTCATCCGCTGATCGGCCTCGTCGCGCTGCTCGGCACGGTTTCAATTGTGGCGATGACGCTGCTGACCGAACGGCTGTCGCGTGGCGCCGCCCGAACCGCGATGGACACCAGCGCGCAGCGGCAGGTGCTGGCGGACGCGACGCAACGCAACGCCGAGGTGGTTCGCGCACTCGGCATGACCGCGCGGTTCGGCGTGCGCTGGTCGGAAGTCAATGAACGCTATTTGCGCGAAAATATCCGTGCTTCCGATATGCACGCCAATCTCGGCGCGGGCGCCAAGGTGCTGCGTTACGTGCTGCAGTCGGGGATGCTGGGCGTCGGCGCCTATCTCGTGGTCGCCGACCATGCGTCGGGCGGCGTCATGGTCGCTTCGTCGATCATGATGGGCCGCGCGCTGGCGCCGGTCGAGGTCGCGCTCGGGAGCTGGAAGCAGCTGGTCGCCGCGCGCCAGGGCATCGCCCGGCTGCGCGACATCTGCAAGGCGACGGCGCAACCTCCCGCGCCGCCGGTAGCGCTGCCGCGGCCCTGCCGCGAACTGTCGGTGCAGGCGCTTACGGTCATCGCGCCCGGCACCGACAGGCCGATCGTGTCGGATATTTCCTTTTCACTGGAGGCCGGTACGGGACTGGCGCTGCTCGGCGCCAGCGCGTCGGGCAAGACCTCGCTTTCAAAGGCACTGGTGGGGGTCTGGCCGGCCGCGCGCGGTGTGGTCCGGCTCGACGGCGCCGCCATCGAGCAGTGGCACAATGAGGATCTCGGACGTCATATCGGCTATCTGCCGCAGGATGTGGCGCTGTTCGACGGCACGGTCGCGGAAAACATCTGCCGCTTCGACGCGGGCGCAGCGTCTGAATCGATCCTGAAGGCGGCGCAGATCGCCGGCGTGCACGACCTCATTCTGGGTCTGCCGGAAGGATATGCGACCCGTATCGGGCAAGGCGGCACGTCGCTATCGGCCGGCCAGCGCCAGCGCGTCGGTCTCGCGCGCGCGCTGTTCGGCGACCCCTTCCTGGTGGTGCTCGACGAGCCCAATGCCAATCTGGATGCCGACGGCGAAAACGCACTGTCGCGCGCCATCAAGATCCTCCGTCGCAACAAAAGTATCGTCATCGTCATTTCGCATCGCCCGAGCGCGCTGGCGGCCTTGAACATGGCCATGGTGCTCTACAAGGGCAACGCCATCGCATTCGGCACCTGCGCGGAAATCTTCTCTCGCGTTGGCGGGCCCGCCGCGGCCCCGCCAGCGGCACAACCGATCCCGGATGTGAAGACGGCGCGCCGTGCCGCGGCCATGGAAGGCGCTCAACCATGATTCAAGAACATGAGATGCCGTATTTCGACGAATCCGTGCGCGGGATCGATGACCCCGTGCACGAAGGGCCGGGACCGCAGGGCGCCGCGCTGATTCTCGAGCTGCAAAAGCTCCGGCACGCGTTCGAGGTCGAAGGGTTCGACGACCGGCGCGCCCCCGCCTCGCCTGGCAACAACACGGAGAGAAAGCGGCAGCAAGGAAACCGCCCGCCGAAGCAACGCCGGCGAAAGGGCCGCGTCGAGCAGGCGATCGACCTCTGTCTTCAGCCCTTCCGGTTGAAGGCGCCGGCGCCTCCCGAGCGCAAGGCGCAAGTCCGGGTCGAAGCCTGGGTTGAAGCGCGGACCCAGCCACCGCGCCGGCGCAGTGTTCCAGATGCCCCGCCCACGCCCGCGCCGACCCATTTGGCAACGTCGCGGCCCGACGGACTACACCAGTCGATGCGTCTCGATCGACTTGATGCGGCATCGCCGGGGGCGGCGAAAACGGAAACGGCGCTTCTTCATACCATTCAACGCTGCCGTACCGGCCTGACGGCGGGGGCCCACTTCATTCTGCGCGGCGGCGATCCTGTCTCCGCGATCGACGCCGCAGAGCAGAGCCTGATCGTGCGGGCCGGCCGGGCGTTCGAACACGAACTGCGCAGCGGGCTTCGCATCCTGATCCTGGCTGTGCTGTTGGCCGGGGGCTGGCTGGTCTTCATGCCGCTGGCGGGCGCCGTCGTGGTGCCGGGCAATCTGGTCGTTCAATCCAACGTCAAACAGATCCAGCACCCGACCGGCGGGGTGGTCGCCGAGATCAAGGTCCACAATGGAACGCGGGTCGCGGCCGGCGACCTGCTGGTTCGGCTCGATGCCGTCCAGGCGCAGGCCAGCCTTCAGGTGGTGACCAAACAACTCGACGAGATACGGGCAAGGATGGCGCGGCTGGAGGCCGAGCGCGACGGCCTCGCTCAAATCGAATTTTCCGCCGAACGATCGAAGTGGTCGAACAACAACGACATCGAGAGGCTGCTGGCGTCGGAACAGTCGCTGTTCAAGGCGCGCGCTAGTGCGCGCCAAAGCCAGAAAGATCTGCTGCAAAGTCAGGCCGCTCAGCTCGGCCAGCAGATTTCCGGATTCGAGTCGCAGATGGATTCCAAGGCGAGGCAACTGGATTTGATCCGCGGCGAGCTCGCGGGTGTCCAGGACCTCTACGACAAACGACTGGTGCCGCTGACGCGACTGACGACGCTGCAGCGCGAAGCGGCGCAACTCGACGGCGAACGCGGTCAATTGACGTCCGCGATCGCGGAGACCCGATCGAAAATCGACGCGTCCCAGCTTCAGATCGTCCGGATCGATCAGGACTTTCGTGCCGACGTCGTCAAGGAACTCGGCGAGGCGCAGGCCAAGGAAGCCGAACTGGCCGAGCGCGGCATCGCGGCGCACGACCTGCTCGATCGGATCGAAATACGCGCGCCGACCTCCGGGGTGGTGAACCAGCTTTCGGCGCACACCATTGGCGGCGTGATCCGGGCCGGCGAAACCATCATGGAAATCGTACCGGATACCGATGATCTGCAGATCGAGGCGCGGGTCGAGCCCAAGGACATCGACCATGTGCGAACCGGTCAGTCGGCGTTCGTCCGCTTCACTGCCTTCAATCAGCGTACCACACCGCAGCTTCGCGGCACGGTTTCCTATGTCTCCGCCGATACCGGCCATGATCAGCAGACCAACGCGTCCTATTTCTCGGTCAGGATCGTGTTGCCCGAGGACGAGCGCCGGCGCCTGAACGGCCAGCAACTGGTGGCGGGAATGCCCGCCGAGGTCTTCATGCAGACCGGGAGCAGGACCATGATGAACTATCTGCTGGAGCCGATCACCGACCAGATGCGACGCGCGTTCGTCGAGCCGTGAAGCACGCGCTGCAAACCCGGGTTGCCGCATTGTTATGATCAACGAGACAAACTGCGGACAAACTTGCGACACCCTCGGCATCGATATTTCCGACGCGCGGTACTTTCTCAGGTGGAGGAAAGTAGATGACTACGTTGCCAACAACCGTTCGAAACGATGCACTCGCGCTATCAACCGACCTTTCGCAGGCAGGTGTCGTGTTCGACGACGCCACGCGCCTGCTTGACGGGGGACTGTGGAGCACCCCTGCCGACAGCAATAACCAGGTCGCCTATCTCGGCATGTACACGACCGATATCACCGCCGTGCTCGACGATATCAACGCCGACCTTGCCAATCCCAACGGCATCACCGTCAGCGGCAACGCCTACGCGCTGACGGCCGCCGACACCGCCGTATTCCAGCAGGTCCAGGGCCAGTTGCAGACGCTGTTAACGGAGGCCCCGCTTGCGGTTGGCAACGGCCACAGCGCGATCACGGCGCAGGAGCTGATCCACACCACGCAAACGTCCATCCTGGCCGAGATCAACGGCGACACCGCGCTTGCCACGGCGCTCGCCGCCAATCCATTTCCTGCCAATACCGGGGCGAACAACGTTGGCTTCGATGCGCTTCCGACCGGCGCGGACGATGCCGCTGCGCTTGCGGCGGCAACCGCTCCCGGCGCGACGCTGGCCCAGATCGGCTCGGTGTTCAATGCCGCGGCCGATCTCGCCATCGGCGGCCTCAACCATACCAACCTCGGCGAGTTCAACGCCGACATGAGCGCGATTGCGACCGGCCTCACCAATCTGATCAACAGCCCGACCGCGCTTGCCGCGATCGAAACCGCCGCCGGAGAAACCGGCTCGGCCGCCGCCCTCACCAGCATTCACCTCGAAACGGTCCTCAACCAGATCCAGCTGCAGATCAGCAAGTTCGACGGCGAATATGCGACAAACCCCAACGTTGCCGCGCGGGCGACCAACGACAATCTGCTTGATATCATCGATATCGTGCAGGGCGACGGCGCGCTGAATGTGGCGGCGGGAGGCAACGGCAATGCCGGGCCGGTCGGCGGCTTTGGCGAAATGCCGGGATACGCCACCGGAACCATCACGCACTTCCAGGACAATCAGGCGCAGACCAATTTTTGGGCGCAGTTTCTCGCCGAAGGCAATGTCATCAATAACCAGCTGGACAACGTCGCGGCCGGCAACAACGCCACGCCCGGAGAACTTCAGGCCCTGACCACCGAAATCCAGAATTACGAAAAGTTCGCAGCGTCGTTCGACCACAGCCAGGGCGGGGTATTTGGCGCGCGCTTCGACAACGAGCTGCTCGGTGGCACGCTGAAGGCCGATACCGCCAATGCCGTGCAGGGCCTGCAAGGAATCGCGAACGGCGACACCGGCGCGGCGCTGGCGAACGATCAGGCGCAAATCCAGGCCGCGGGCCAGGGTTTCGTTGCGGATGCGGCCGACGTTTCCGGCAACAACATTCCGATCGGCGGCGGAACCTATGTCGACACGGCGACGACGGTTGCCGGCGCAACCTCCGTTGCCGGCATCGCGCATGGTTCGATCCCGGTCACCGGCACGGCGTCCGGCTCGACCGGGATTCCGGTTGCGCAAAATGGCGGCGGATCAGGCCAGCAGGGTGGCCAGGGATCCGCTTCCGGCAATCCCTGTGGCGGCGGCGGCCATGAAGTTGCCTCGGGCAACGGCAACCAGGGGAGCAACCAAAATGGGGGCAACCAAAGCACCGGCAATCAAAACGCGGGAAGCCATGGTTTCGGAAACATTGCCGAAAACGATTTCGGTCACGACCACTTTCACGATCGCGGCCCGAACCATTTCGAATTGATGTGGCATCATGCCTGAGCGCGGCGGTTTGTAGCAACCGCTCTGAACAGCCGGTGCCGCCTTCGCATCCACGCGACGGCGGCGCCCTGGCGCGCGACCCAAAAGGCGAGCCGCGCTCACGAATTGCGATTCATCAGGACACGGCCTTGTCGCCTATCGACCCCACCGGTCCTGCCAGATTTTTTCGCCGATCAGGCAGGAAATCCGCGGCTCCTTGTCCGCCACCGGAACGATCCGGCGTTCCGGCTCCCGGCCTGCGACTTCGAGCAGCAGTTTTGTCCTTATCGCTTCCTTGAATTTTTCGCGGTCCTTGATCGACACCACGAAGGAGCCGGGACCGCCGATCACGCAGTCTTCGTAATACCAATCGAGATTGTCGATATCCATGGTGGAATAAGACGGCTCCTTCACCATGATCGGCAGGCCGTTGATGACGATGCCCTTGGACAGCGCCTCGTCGCGCGCGCCGAGCACCGGCGCGCCGTTGTTGTTGGGGCCGTCGCCGGAAATATCGATCACGCGGCGGATGCCGTGATAGGGATTCTGCTCGAACAGCGGCATCGCGAAATAGATCGCGCCCGAGATCGAGGTGCGCGAGGCGCGGCGGATCGGCGTCTTCAGGATCTCGCTGGCGACGGCGTCGGCAGTTTCCGGGCCATCGATCAGCCGCCACGGAATGATGATCTTCTGGTCGCTGGAGGCCGCCCATTCGAAATAGGTGATGGCGATCTTGCCGTTCGGCAGCGCCTTGAGCGCCTGCAAAAATTCCTTGGAGACGATCGCCTGCGCGTAGCCCTCGCGCTGGATCGCCAGTTCGTCCATGTCCATCGAATAGGAGATGTCGGTGGCCAGCACCAGCTCGACATCGACCGACGGCTTCTCGGCGTTCTGCGCGAGCTGATGCCGCGGGCTGGGGGCGGCGATGCTCGCGACGTCGCCGCCGGCCATCGCACCGGCGATCATGACCGCCCCGATCGAGACATACCAGCGCATCAGCTGCCCTCCCGTCGCACTACGAGATCGTGACACGCAAATCGAGCTGCGAAAAGTGCGAAGATCGGTTGTGCTTCACATTCAGGTCAGGGGCTGCAAGTCAGAGCCTGCAAGTCAGAGGCTGCAAGCCAGCGCGGAACCATTGCCGTACCTTGCTCCAGCGTGCCATACAGCGCCGCGCTGGAGCAAAAGGGGGGCATCATGTTTCGGGTCGGCATCGCGTGCAGCGTCGTGCTTTTGGCGGCGAACACGGCTTTCGCGCAATCGAGGCCCTCCCCGATCGAGCGCGGCTCCTATCTCGTCAACACCATCATGGCCTGCGGCAATTGCCACACCCCGCGCGGCGCCGACGGCAAGCCGATCGCGGACCGTTTCCTGGCCGGCGGCGGCCTGAAATTGTCGACCCCCACCTTCACCGTCACCGCGCCCAACATCACGCCCGATTCCGAAACCGGAATCGGCAGCTGGAGCGATGCCGAGATCAAGCGAGCGCTCTTGACGGGAATGCGGCCGGATCACGGCCATCTCGCCGGCGTCGAACTGGCCGCGGTGATGCCCGCCAATTTCTACAAGGGGCTGTTGCCGGACGACCTCGATGCAGTGGTGGCCTATCTTCGCACCGTCAAGCCGATCAAGAACACGGTTCCGGACCCGGTCTACAAGGCGCCGGTGCATCGCGACGCCTACCCCGACGCCGAGGCCGGTTTTGCACAGGCGATGTTCGCCGATCCGGTCAAACGCGGCGGCTATCTCGCCACCATCGGCCATTGCATGGAGTGCCATGCCGCGTGGTCGCGCGGCGTCTCCGATTTCAAAAACGGGCTCGGCCGCGGCGGCCGCGCGTTCCAGCCGGACGGCGCGCCCGCGGGAACGCCGCCGAGCATCGCCGCCAATATCACCTCGGACAAATCAGCCGGCATCGGGGCCTGGACCGACCAGGAAATCGCCCGCGCCATTACCAAGGGAATAGGCCGCGATGGCCGCGCACTGAAGCCGCCGATGGCGTACGCCTATTATGCTGGGCTGACCGACGGCGACGTCGCCGACCTCATCGCCTATCTGCGCACGGTGCCGCCGCTGCATTGAAGGCATCGCCAAACAGCCGGTTCCCCGGCGATGGCAAAAGTTATATTCTGGGGAGAGCCATGCCTGGAGATGCCGTTCGGAAATGCCCGATACCGTCGTCACGCCGAAAACCAAGACAAAGGTCAAGACCGAGCGGCCGCGCCTGCACAAGGTGATCCTGGTCAACGACGATTTCACGCCGCGCGAATTCGTCGTCACCGTGCTGAAGGCGGAATTCCGCATGACCGAGGACCAGGCCCACAAGGTGATGATCACCGCGCACCAGCGCGGGGTCTGCGTGGTCGCGGTGTTCACCAAGGACGTCGCCGAAACCAAGGCGACCCGCGCCACCGACGCCGGCCGCGCCAAGGGCTATCCGCTGCTGTTCACGACCGAGCCGGAGGAATAGCGACGGCGGGCTGTTGCGGCGACCAAGGTGACGAGTTCACTCCGCACCCGGTCGATGACCTCGCCGTAGTCCCGGCTCTCATCCTGCCGGAACAGCCGCGCGGTCGGATACCAGGGGGTGTCATCGCGATCGAGCAACCAGCGATAGTCGGGGGTCCAGGGCAACAGGATCCAGGTCGGCCGCCCAAGTGCGCCGGACAGGTGAGCGACGCTGGTGTCGACTGTGATCACGAGGTCGAGGCAGGAAATCAGGGCTGCGGTTTCCGCGAAGTCGGTCAGATGCTCCGTGAGATCGACGATATCGGTTCTTGCAAGCAGCGTTGCCTTGTCGTCGGGCCTCGGATCCTTCTGCAGGCTGACAAAGGTCGCATCGACATCAAAGATGGCAGAAAGCGCCCGCAGCGAAATCGATCGATTATGATCGTTCTTATGTTTCGGATTACCCGACCAAACCAGTCCGACCCTGAGCCGATCGCGGGGGCCGAGCCGGTCTTGCCAAATCTGCCTGCAGGCCTCGGCAGGCAAAGGCAGGTATGACAGTGGCGACGGAATAGTCGCGAGCGTGGTACGAAAGGCCAGCGGCAGACTGCCCAAGGGGCAATGCAAGTCGAACCCAAGCCGCGCACGAGCTGAGGATGAAATGCATTGCGAGACCCCGGATAGTCCGGCGAGCAAAGGAACGACCGCGTCCTGAACAAACAAAATGACGCGCGCACCAAGCGCTGCCAACATCGGCACATAGCGGGCAAACTGAATCGTATCCCCCAATCCCTCGTCGACCCAGATCAGGATGGTCTTGCCCTCGATTGTTCCGTCTCCGTGCCATTGGGGTTGG
>Ga0265314_10001136_pt1 | contig 30842 bp, 32 predicted proteins | sample 4126metaG_FD_203106 | JGI IMG/M metagenome (GOLD analysis project Ga0265314, IMG submission 203106) | Rhizosphere microbial communities from Carex aquatilis grown in University of Washington, Seatle, WA, United States - 4-1-26 metaG | ecosystem: Host-associated > Plants > Roots > Rhizosphere >... | reverse complement strand
GATGATGTACGGCATGGTCACGAGCATCGTGATCGGCGCGAGATCCTTGAGCGGGTTGTAGCCGAGCTTCGGAAACAGCAGCGGCGCGACCGCGACCGAGCCCGGTCCCGCGACGAGCAGCGTGTAGCCGTCGGGCGCGGACTTTGCGACGTGTTCGGCGCCGATGGTGCCGGCCGCGCCCGCGCGGTTGTCGATCACGACCTGCTGGCCCAGATATTCGGTGAGTTTCTGGCCGACCGTGCGCGCGGTGAGATCGACGCCGCCGCCGGCGGGAAACGGCACCACGATGCGCACGGGTTTGTTCGGATAACCCTGCGCGCCGGCCGCCAGGGCGTACGCGATGCTCAGTGCCGCGATGAGGAGTTTCGTCATGGTGAATGAATAATACCTCACGCTACGTGTGCTCCTTCTGCAGAAAGAAATCGCCCGACAGCTCGGTGCCGAGGCCCATGCGGCGCGCATTTCCGAGTATCCGGGCGCCGGCAGCGGCGAACTGCATGCCGCAGCCGTTGTTGTTCAGGTGGTGCGTGATTTCGTCCGCGCTATTGCGTCCTGTCGCGCGCCCGTTCAGGAGGTCTCCCAGCTCGACATAGGAGTCCCAGTCGAATTCCTGCGCCTTCTGGTTGATCAGTTGGCCGAAGGTCGCGCCGCGTTTTTTTTCACCCATCACGAAATTCTGCACGAAATCGCTGGTGTCGCCGAACGGCTTCAGGCTGACCACGATCTGGCGGCTCGATTTGAACGTGCGCACATCGTCTTCCAGCAGCGTGCCGATGCCCAGGTGCATGCCGGGCAGAAGCCACTCGGCGTCGTATACGGGCTCGTACGAACTCGTCGCGGCAAGCACGATGTCGGCGTTCTCGAACGCGCGTTGTGCGGAATCGACTGCGATGACCTCGACGCCGATGCGCTCGCTCATCGTGCGCGCAAACCGTTCGCGGTTTGCCTGCGTAGGACTGTAGATGCGCACGCGCCTCAACTTCATGATCGCGGCCGTGCATTCGAGCGCGGCTTCGGCCTGTGCACCGCTGCCGAGCACGCCGACCGTTTCGGACTCCGGGCGCGCAAGCAGTTTCACGCCGAGTGCCGTGGTACCGCCGACGCGCATTTTCTGGATGTGCGAATCGGGCAGCATGCCGAGCACTTCGCCGGTCTCGAGCGACAGCAGCACGATCATGCTCATGAACTGCCAGCCGGGCGCCAGCGGCAGCTTCACGCGGCGCAATACGCCGGCGATTTCGGGTTGCGTATCGAAGTGCGTCGAGATGCGCACCGCCATCATGCCGCACGCGGGCAATCCGCCGGTCACGGTTTTCAGGCGATAGACGACGTCGCCCGCTTTCTTGGCGGCCTCTATCGTCGGCGCGGCGTAGACGGGATCGGCGTCCAGCGGCAGCGCGTCGATGCGCGCCGCCGTCGCGCGCTTGATGTCCGGCGTGTAGCCGTCGAACGGCACGCACGTGTCGACGCGCAGCGAATTGACGGCGCGGCCGGCGCCGAGTTCGCGAAACGCCTGCTCCATCGTTTCGACGTATTCGTCCGCGCGCATGGCGGCGGCGACTTCGCGGTTGTCGAGCAGAAGAGGCATAACGGAATTGAAAACCGGCAGGAGGAAAATCTGCGTTGCATCATATCGACCGCCGCGCGCGGGTGTCAAACGCGGCGGATGCGCGATGCTATACTCGATTCATCAATTTTCAGAGCGCTCGCCATGCGGATACGCACGTTATTTTTTGCCGCACTCGCGCTCGGCGTCATCATCGGCGCGAACGAATCGCGCGCGCAGCCGTGGAAGCCCGCGCGCGGCATTGAAATCATCGTCGGTTCCGCGCCGGGCGGCGGCGCCGATTTGACCGGCCGGCTTATGCAGAAGCTGTTCCAGGAAAAGCTGATCGCCGACGTCGCAAGCAGCGTCGTCAACAAGACGGGCGGCGGCAGCACGCTGAGTTTCGTCTATCTGAACCAGCATCCGGGCGACGCGCATTACATCGCGCTGACGCTGCAGCCGATGATCACCGGGCCGTTGATGATCGCGGGCCAGATCAGTTACACGGAGATGACTCCGCTCGCGCACCTGATCAACGAGTACGTCGGTTTCGCGGTGCGGCCCGACGGCGCCATCAAATCCGGCCGCGACGTGCTCGAGCGGCTGAAGAAAGACCCTGCTTCGCTCACGATCGCGTTGTCCACCGCGCTCGCGGGCTCCAACCATCTGGCGACGGTGCTCGCGCTCAAGGCCGCGGGTGTCGACATCAAGCGCCTGCGCGTGATCGTGGTGAAAGGCGCGGGTGATGCGATTACCGGCGTGATGGGCGGCCACTACGATATCGCCGCCGCGAGCGCGGCGAGCCTCATTCCATTTCTGGAATCCGGCAAGCTGCGTGGCATCGCGGTGTCGGGGCCCAAGCGGCTGCACGGCGCGTTTGCAAACGTGCCGACGTGGAAAGAGCAGGGGGTCGATTCCGTATATGCGAACTGGCGCGGCGTCGTCGGCCCCAGGGGCCTGACCGCGCCGCAGATTGCATACTGGGACGGCGTGTTCGCGCAGCTCGCGCAACTGCCGGAATGGCGCGACGAGCTCGCGCGCCTGTTGCAGGACCCTGTTTATCTCAACAGCCGCGAAACGAAAAGTTATCTCGATTCGCAGCACCAGGAATTGCGCGCCGTGCTGGTCGATCTGGGCCTGGCGAAATAGCCGCTCTTACGGCCGCCGATCAGGCCCGCGCCTGCTCTGCATCCGGCGGTTCGTCCGGCAGCAGCAGCACGATGGCGGACCGGATCGCGGCGATACCGGCCATTATCCACAGCGCGGCGGTGAAGCCGATGCTTTTCACCAGCGGCCCTAGCAGCCACACGGCGAACGAGCTGATGCCGAACGCGACCGTAAGCCGCATGCCCGCTACGCGCGAGCGTAACCGGTCGTCAACGTAGCGCACGATCATCGCGTCGGTAAACGGTATCGAGCCGAACACGAACACCATGACGGCGAGCAGCGCGACAAAGAGCCACCAGTCATGCGCGTGCGCCGCGAGGATCAAGAGCGGGATCTGCGCGATCGACATCCAGAGCTGCAGCGGCTTGAACGGCATGCTGTCGATCAACCGGCCGACCACGATTTGCGCGAGCGAGGCGATTGCGTAGACGAGCGCCAGCATCGCGCCCAGCAACGCGGGGTCCTCGACGACGCCGCGAAACCGTGCCGTCAATAATTGCGCGTTGCCGTTGGTCGTGAAGTTGAAGATCAGGCTGCTCGCGACCGCCGCGACGGTCATGACCGCAAATGCACGCGCGAGCATCGCCGGAGTCAGCACCACTTTCGCCTTCCCGCCTTTGCGCCTGGACGGCGCTTCGTCTTCTTTCGGGCACAGCAGCGCGAAGGCAATGCCGCACCCGATCGCGAGCAGGCCGGGTATCGCAAACGCGGCGCGCCAGCCGATCCACTTGACGAGAAAACCGGTCACCAGCGCGGCAACGGCGATGCCGAGATTGCCGGCGAGCCCGTTGATGCCGATCACCGCGCCCGGGTTCGGCGCGTGCTGCACGAGCATCGGAATGCCGACCGGATGATAGATCGCGGCGAACGCGCCCATCAGCGTCAACGCCGCTGCGAGCTGCCAGGCATTTTGCGTAGCCGCTACCACCAGTGCTGCAACGCCGATGCCGACGAAGAAAACGATCATCATGATGCGGCGGCCCCACAAGTCGCCGAGGCGGCCGGCGGGCAGCGCGCCGAGTCCGAACAGCGCGAACGCGCCGACGCTGTACGGCATCAGGTCGGTCCAGTTCGAATAGCCGAATTCCACGGCAATCGTCGCGACGGCCGTCGCGAATATCAGCAGGAACATATGGTCGATGCCGTGGGCGATGTTGAGCAGCAGGCTGACGGCGCGCGGAAACGCGGCGGGGTGGGGCAGTGCGGGGGTGGGAGTATTCACAGCGCGACAGTTTGCTTGATTTAGAATAGGCTGTCTTGCGCAGTTTTTCGTGTGAGTATCGAGAAATGGACAAACCTTCCGCGCACTGCCCGGGCACCGCCCGGATGGCCGCGCCCGAAAGCCCGGTGCAGGGCGACCTTGCGCGCGCGGTCGTCACGCGGCGCACCACGTACGCCAACGGCCATTGCATCAAGCCGCACTGGCACGCGCGCGCCCAGTTCATATTTGCGGTCGCCGGCACGATGCGCGTGCGCACGGCGCGGCGCGTGTGGATAGTCCCGCCGACGCGTGCACTGTGGGTGCCCGCGCGCACCGTGCACGAAGTGCAGATGTACGGCGTCGTGCAAATGCGCAGTCTCTATGTCGACGACGTCTGCGGCGCCGGCATGCCGTCCTCGTGCGCCGTGCTGAACGTGACGCCTCTGCTCAAGGAACTCATCGTGCGCGCCGTCGCGCTGCCGGCGGGCTACGACGAGCACGGCGACGACGGGCTGCTGATGCAATTGCTGATGGCCGAAGTGCGGCGCCTGCCGCACTGCGCACTCGATCTGCCGCTGCCGGAGAGCGCCGATCTCACGCGATTGTGCGAGCGGTTGCTCGACGACCTGTCCGCGCGGCGGCCGTGCGATCTCGACGCGCTCGATTTGAAGACCAGCACGCGCACGCTCTACCGGCGCTTCCTGCGGGAAACCGGCATCACATTTGCGCGCTGGAAGCACCAGGCGCGCCTGCTTGAATCGATCCGCCGTCTCGCCGAGGGCGTGCCGGTCACGACGGTTGCGCTCGATCTCGGCTATGCCAGCCCGAGCGCGTTTTCGTCGATGTTCCGGCGCGCGGTCGGGACGCCGCCGCGCATATTTACTACGGCGGGCAGCAGCGGTTAGTCGATCGCCCGCCGCGCACGCTGCAGATATGTGCTTTTTTGCTTCTGCCTGGAATAAACCCGCGGTGGGGCCCGTTTGCCCGGAATGGTTCAAACGCTTGTGAGCAAGCGGGCAGTCTGCTATGTTGCCCGCAATCAACGATTCCCGGAGCAGGCATGACTAAATTTGGATTTCGCACGCTGGCAGTCGTGGCGCTCGCAGCGCTGGCATTTTCCACCGCGGCCGCCGAGCTTCCGCCCTTGCCCGCGGGACTTACCGCGGTGACCAAGCCCGTTCACCTGCCCGCATTCACGCTCGCGACGCCCGCCGGCGGCAAAGTGCACGCGGATGAATTCAAGGGCAAGGTGCTGATCGCCCGCTTCTGGGCCACCTGGTGAGACATCTGCGTAGGTGAAATGCCCTCCGTGCAGAGGGCACATGATGAATACAAGAAGAGCGGCGTGCCGGTGATCGCGATTTCGATCGACGGCGACGGCGAAAAATCGGTCAAGCCTTTCCTGGCCGAGCACAAGTACACTTTGCCAACGCCGCTCGATCCCGACATGGCGGTGGCGCGCGCCGTCGGCGTGCGGGTAACGCCGTGGACCGTGATCGTCGACCGCAGCGGCGCGGTGGTGGCCGGTGGTTACGGCAAGATCGACATGCAGAGCGCGGAATTCCGCAATTACGTGAAGGCGCTTGCCGCAAGGCCGCCGGGATAACGACACCGTCGATTTTTTTTCGCAGCACCACAACAAGGGAGGCTCGCATGAAGTCGAAACGATGGAGAAATCTGTGGCTGGGAATGTTGTTCGCCGGATCGGCCCTCGCGGGCGGTGCCGCGCATGCAATAGATGTCGGCGCGAAAGCGCCGGACTTCGCGCTGATGTCCTCGACCGGCAAGGAAATCAAGCTCGCCGATTTCGCCGGCAAGAAGGCGGCGGTGCTCTTTTTCTACATAGGCGCGTTCACCAACACTTGAACGCAGGAAGCGCTGGCCTTCCAACTTGATCTTCCCAAGTTCGAGGCCGCGAATGCCCAGGTCCTGGGCATCAGTGTCGACTTCAACGACGCTAACAAGGCATGGGGCGAGAAACTCGGCCTCAAGTATCCGCTGCTGTCCGATCTGCGCCGCGAGATGTCACGCGCTTACGGCGTGCTGAACGACGACGCGACCGCGGCAGGCGACACCAAGCGTATCGCGACGTATCTGCGCTCCAAACGCGCGTGGTTCATCGTCGACAAGAACGGCGTCGTGGTCTACGCGCGGGTCACGGATCCGCGCGGGCTCGTGCCCAACGACGAGATGCTGGAAGTGCTCGAGAAATTGAAATAGCCTGAAGCGCCCGCGCGCCGCAGGCGCGGGCGCATCGCGCGTTCGCAATCTTGCCGGCATCGAGCCGCGGTAGCAGGCTCGATGCCGTTTCAGTTTGGACGACGCTTACGCCATGAGTTATCGCAATGCTTCCCGCTGGCTGCTCGCGGCGCTGCTCGTATCGGTTCAATCGGCGCATCCGGCGGAAAATTTCCCCGCGAAGACCGTGCGGTTGATTGTGCCTTTTGCGGCGGGCGGCGGCGGCGACGGCGCGGCGCGTCCGCTTGCCCAGGCGTTGTCCGCGCGGCTCGCGCAGCAGGTGGTCATCGATAACCGCGGCGGCGCAGGCGGAATCATCGGCATCGAGACCGCGGCGAACGCGGCGCCCGACGGCTATACGCTGTTGCTCTCCACCGCGGGTTTTGCCGCGCTGCCCGCGCTGCATCGTACGCTGCCTTTCGACCCTGTGCGCGATTTCACCGGTGTCATCGTCGCGCAATCCGGCATTTACATACTCGTCGTAAATCCGGCGGGCAATATCACGTCGGTGAACGGCTTGATTTCGTACGCGAAGGCGAATCCGCGCAAGCTTGATTTTGCATCGGCGGGCATCGGTTCGACGATCCATCTCGCAGGCGAGCTCTTCAAAAGCATGGCGCAGATCGACATGGTCCACGTGCCGTACAAGGGCGCCGGACCCGCGATTACCGACGTAATCGGCGGACAGGTGCAGACGATGTTCGCATCCGCTCTGAACGCACTGCCGCTGGTCAAATCGGGAAAGTTGCGCGCGCTGGCGGTGACTTCGGCGCAGCGTTCCGCACTCGTTCCGGAGTTGCCGACTGTGGCGGAAAGCGGCATGCCGGGCTTTGAAGCGACGGGTTGGTACGGGCTTGCCGCACCGGCGCGCACGCCGAAGCCGATCGTGCGCAAACTCAATGCGGATGCGAACAGCGCGCTGCGTTCGCCTGAGCTTGTTGATTTGCTAAAAGCGCAGGGGCTTGAACCCGTCGGCGGAACGCCGGAAGCCGCGACTGAACTCATCCGCAAGGACGTGGAGCGCTGGACGCGATTGATCCGCGATGCCGGCATCAAACAGCAATAGGAAACCCATGGACCAGTCACTCGACACCAAAGCCGAAACTTTGACCAAGGAGTTATGCGGCCATCTCGCCGCTGCGACGTTCGCCGATTTGTCGGCGACCGCCGCCAGTGAAGCGCGCCGCGGCGTGCTCGACTGGATCGGCTGCGCCCTCGCCGCCAGCGCGCATCCGACGATCGCCAAACTCATCGCGGTGCTGCAGGAGGCGGGCGGCAAACCGCAGGCCGCGGTTTTGGCGCGCAATCTGAAACTCGGATTGCTGGAGGCGCCGCTGGTGAACGGGCAGATGGGACACTTGCTCGACTATGACGATACGCATATGGGCGGCGTGCTGTTGCACACGAGTTCGCCGGTGCTCGCCGCGTTGTTTGCGCTTGCCGAACGCGCGCCGGTCGGCGGCCGCGAATTCATGCTCGCATATGCGGTCGGTTTCGAGGCGGGCGTACGCAGCGGGCGCGCCGCGCCGCGCCATCACGACGGCGGCTGGCATTTGACGGGGACGCTGGGCAGCATCGCGGCCGGCGTCGCGGCGGGAAAATTGCTGGGGCTCGACAAACAGCGTCTCACGTACGCAATGGGCATCGCCGCGACGCAGGCCGGCGGCATGCAGCAGAACCGCGGCACGATGTGCAAGTCGTTCCACGCGGGCAAAGCCGCCGCCAACGGCGTGCTCGCCGCGCTGCTTGCGGAAAAAGGTTTCGACAGCACGCAGGAAATCATCGAGGGCAAAAAAGGCTTTTGCCGTATTTACAGCACCGAGGCCGCGCCAGAGCGGCTCGTCGCCGATCTGGGCCGGACCTGGCTCATCGAAACCAACGGGCATAAACCGTACGCCTGCGGGGTGGTCCTGCATCCATTGATCGATGCGGTGATCGCTTTGCGCGACAAGACGGCTCTCGACCCGGCGCGCATCGATGAAATCACGCTGCGCGTGCACCCGCTCGTTTTGTCGATCACCGGCGTCGTCGAGCCGTCGACCGGATTGCAATCGAAGTTCAGCGTGTATCATTCGGCTGCCGTTGCCTATGCCGACGGCAACGCCGGCGTCCCGCAATACACGGACGCCAAAGCGAACGATCCCGTGATCGTTGCGCTTCGGCGCAAGGTGAAAGCGGTTGCCGATCCGACGTTGCGCAATGATGAGGCCCGCGCGAGCCTGGGCGCCGGCGCTATCCGCGCCGAAGCCCACGTGCCGCATGCGAGCGGATCTGCGCAAAATCCTATGAGTGACGCTGCGATTGAAGCGAAGTTCATGGCGAATGCAATACCGGTCATCGGCACGGCGCGCGCCCAACGCACGCGCGCCATGGTGTGGGAACTGGATGAGCTTGACGACATGCGCGAGCTGATTGCGCTCGTCGCCTGACCGGTAAATCTACAGGCGGCCCGCCGGTTTGCCGCCGGCTTCCTCGTCGCACATTTTGCAGTCGAGTTCGTGGCCCAGCGCGCGCGCGCGTCCTTCGGGTGTCACGACCCACGGCCGGTTGATCCACGGCGGTTGATGCCGCACGTGCTGCGCGTGGCCGCATTCGAGATCGGCGACCCAGTGATTCTCTTCGTCCCGACGAAAACCGGCGATGCGCTTTTTCATGCGGGATTCATCGTTCGCGCGATTTCGCTTCGAGCTCGGCGACGCGCTGCTTCAACGCGCGCTCTTCTTGCCAGCGCGCCGTTTCGTCGCGAATCGTCGCCGCGATGATCCACGACGACTCGTCCGGCGCGCGCATGAGCGCAACGGTAAACGCGACCGACAGCGCCCGGCCGTCTTTGTGCACCGCCGGCACGCGCAGCACGTCGTTGCCATAGCGCGTCTTGCCGGTTTTCATCGTCTGATTGAAGCCATGCGCGTGACGCTCGCGCAGACGCCCGGGAATGATGACATCGAGCGATTCGCCGAGGACTTCCTCTGCCCTGTAGCCGAAGATGCGCGCGGCGGCGGGGTTCCAGTAAACGATCACCCCGTCGGCGTCGGCCGCAATGACGGCATCGCCGGTTGTGTGCAGAAATTGCGCGGGATCGAAAAGTGTACCCATGAAGAAAGGCCTGCTCCTGCGTATTGGACTACGATTGGAACAAAAAGTGCCGGGCAATTTTTCGCCGACTAATTGAGCTGTATTCCCGTCGCCTTCACCAGCGTGTTGAGCCTTTCGTAATCCGCTTTGATGTTCGCCGCAAGCTGCTCCGGCGTGCCCGGTGTCGCGATCAAGCCCTGAGCCAGCAGCTTTGATTTCGCTTCGGGCTGCGCGAGAGCTCGCGCGATTTCCGCATTGAGACGCGCAATGACTTCGCGCGGCGTGCCCGCGGGTGCGAAGAGCGCGTACCACGTGATCGAGACGAATCCCGGCAGCCCCGATTCGGCGATCGTCGGCACGTTCGGCAAAGGTTCGTAGCGCGTCGTACCCGAAACACCCAGGGCTTTCAACCTTCCGGAAATAATTTGCGGCAACACCGCGGCGTCGAGAAATCCCTGATTGGCGTGGCCGCCGATCAGGTCGGTGATCGCCGGCGCGGTGCCTTTGTACGGCACATGCGTCATGCGCGTGCCGGCGAGCAGGTTGAATTCTTCTTCCGCGATATGCTGGCCGCCGCCGGCGCCGCCCGATACTACATTGAGCCGGCCCGGGTGCGCTTTCGCGAGCGCGATCAGCTCACGCGCATTACGCGCCGGCACCGCCGGATGCGCAGAGAGAATATAAGGCGCCGTCACGAGGTTGCCGACCGCAGCGATGTCGCGCGTTGGCACGTAGGGCAGATTGGGATTCGTCAGCGCCGCGGCGACGAGCGGGCCGCGTCCGCTCACGAGCAGCGTGTAACCGTCGGGCGCCGACTTCGCGACGTGATCGGTGCCGATACGCCGTTGCAGGGCGGAGCAGGGGACCCCTTCAGGGGATGCGACCCCGGAAACGTGCGCCGCGGACGCGTTTAATTCCACGGCGTCGTCTTCCGACTCGCGGACGTTCACATCCCGCAAGCGGGAGCCCTGTTCACTGCTCGCGTCCGGCCGCCCGCACCGGGGCGGTTATCGACGATCGCCGACACGTTCAAAGACGGCGCAAGCTGTTGTGCGATCGCGTGGCCGGTAATGTCGACACCGCCGCCGGCGGGATAGGGAACGACGATGCGGACGGGTTTGGACGGATAAGCTTGCGCGTATAACGGCGACCCGTTCAGCACCAACGCAGCGCACACCAGCGGGCGGGCGTGACGCATCATCATCGCTGGCGCAAAAGTTGAATGCCGACCAGCAGCGCCGGCACGCCGCATACGACGAAGCCGATGCCGTAGCTGCCGGTCGTGTCGAGCAGGCCCGAATACATGACGGGCAACGCCAATGCACCGACTTGGCCGAACGACAGGACGCCGCCCGTAACGCCGCCGCGCATGTCTTCAGGCGAGGCGCGCGCGGTTTCGGCCAGCAGAATGCCGTGCCACGACAAGGCGGTGACGCTGATCAGGCAGGAAACCATGCCGACGAGCAGCGCCGGCCAGCCGGCATCGCACAGCGCGAGCAGCGCAGCGCTTCCCGCCATGCCGAGCGAGAGCCCCGCCATCACGGCGCGCGGCGACACGTAGCGGCTGCCGATCCAGCCCCACAGGATGCGGCCGGGAATGGCGACCGCGACGGCAATGGAAAACATGAAGCCCGCAGCGACGGGCGTGTAGCCGATGGTCGTGAGATAGACGACGAAGTACGCGGTCACCACGGTCTGCGCGCCGTTGAACGCAAGGCAGGCGAACGACAGCGCGCGCAGGCGCGGCGTGGCGAGCACCGCATTCAGCGTCGATTTGAAGTCCGACAGCTTGAACACGCGCGTCGGCACGCGATCGTCGTCGAAGATTCCGCGCAGCGGCTGCAGCATCACGGCGAAAACGAGGCAGGCTGCCGCGCTGAGCAGCATCGTCGTGCGCCAGCCGGTCCACTCGGTGAATTGCGGCGCGAGCACGCCGGCAAGCAACAGGCCCACGGGCACCGCGGTTTGCTTGATCGAGAACACGAGCGGCAGATATTGCGGCGGCGAGCAGCGGGAGAGCAAATGCGAGCTCGTCGGCGTCGATACCGCGGCGCCGCCGCCGCCGACAATCGCTGACAGGACGAGAAACGCGGGCGAACCGAGCGTGAGGAGTGCGATGCCGGCGGCGAGCAGCAGCAGCGCAACCTGGCTCATGCGCAAAGCGCCGTGGCGCACGATAAAGCTGCCGCAGCCGAGTTGCGAGAAGAGCGCGGCGACGGCCGTGAGTCCGAAATAGATGCCGATCCACGACGGCGCCAGGTTCAGGTCCACGATGATCGCCGGCGCGATCACCGCAGGCAGCGATTTGCCGAGCGAGACGAAAGTCTGCTGCAGGAACATCGCGCCCAGGGCAAGCATCAGGTGATTCGCGGGGCGCTCGGTCAATTCACTCCTTCCATCCGCCGTAAAGTCCGGCGACGCTGCCGGTTATTTTTGCTCTGTCCCGTTCGTTGCGCGGTATCCGTAAACCGCTTGTGCTTCGTCCGCCGACACCAGTCCGTACTCGACATCGCGCGCCACTTTTTCGCGCGTGCGTTTTCTCGGATCGCCGATGCCCCCGCCGCCGGGCGTCTCCACGACCACGCGATCGCCGGCCGGTATCACCTGGCGGCCGAAACCGCGCAGGGTCGCGCCGGATTTCAATGACAACCGTCCGGCGCCGCCGCTTTTGCCGCCGGCGCTGCCGCGCGCCGCGTGCACGATGCGGTCGAAAGTCGCGGAGATGATCATCGGCGCGTCGTCGCCGTTGGCGATTTCCATGATCTGCCCGAGGCCGCCGCGGTGCTCGCCGGCGCCGCCGGAATCGGGCCGGTACTCTTTCTTCCAGTACACGACGGGCGACAGCGTCTCCATAATCTCCACCGCGACGTTGCGGATGCCGCTCGGAAACGACGTGACGGACAGCCCGTCCTTGCCGGGGCGCGCGCCGGTGCCGCCGGTGTTGAAGCCCACGACGTTGAAGCGCGTCTTGCCTTTGAGTTGTTCGGGATCGACGCCCTTGAACGTCTGGCCGCCGGCGAGCCGCACGTTCCACAACGACGACGTGCCTTCCGCCGGCACCTGGTCGGGCCGCGCCTGGTGCAGGCAGCCGAACACGACGTCGGGCAGCATCTGGCCGATGGTCGAGCGCGCCGCGACCGCGAGCGGGAAGGGCGCGTTGACGATCGAGCCTTCGGGCGCGGTTACGCGCACGACGGACAACGAGCCCGCGTTGTTCGGAATATGGCCGCCGATGATGCAGCGCACGCCGAACGACGTGTACGCGTCGGTGTACGACTTCGGCACGTTGATGCCGTTGGTGACGCACGGGCTGGTGCCGGTGAAATCGATGTCGATGCCGGATTTCGCAATCGTGAGCCTGCCTTTGAGCGTGATCGGCGCGTCGTAGCCGTCGATCGTCATCGAGTAAGACCAGCTTCCCCGCGGCCACTCGCGCGCCGCGGCCAGCATCGCCGCGCGCGAGCGCTGGATGATGTGCGCGCCGAGTTTTTCGATGCCCTGCAATTTATACTCGTCCATCATCGCAAGCAGGCGGCGGCCGCCGATTTCGTTGCACGCGACGAGCGCGTACAAATCACCTTCGACCTGCACCGGTTCGCGCACGTTCGCGCGCACGACGCGCAGCATCGTGTCGCTCACGACGCCGCGGTCGACGAGTTTCAGCGGCGGCAGGAACAGGCCTTCGTGATATACCTGCGTGCCGTCGGCGGAGAGCCCGAGCCCGCCGATGTCGACCACGTGCACGGTAGACGCGAACAGCGCGACCATGCGCCGGCCTTTGAAAACCGGCGTCACCATCGTCATGTCGTTGAGATGACCCGTGCCTTTCCACGGATCGTTGGTCAGGAACACGTCGCCCGGATACATCGTGCCCGCCGGATATTCGTTGAGGAAATGCCTGACGGATTCCGCCATCGAGTTCACGTGTCCCGGCGTGCCGGTCACCGCCTGCGCGACCATGCGGCCGTCGGGCAGGAAGACACCGGCGGAAAGATCGCCGGCTTCGCGCGTCGCCGCGCCGAACGCAGTGCGCACCAGCGTCTGCGCCTGCTCTTCGACGACCGAGATCAGACGGTTCCACATCACCTGCATGTGAAGGTCGGCGAGTTTGCTCACGATCGTTTCCCTTTGCGCTTGTCGAGCACGATGTGCCCGGCGCTGTTGACCGCCGCGTCGAAATTCGCGGTGACGATCACGGTGGTCTGGTCTTCGACGATCAGCGCGGGACCGGTGGCGCGCGCACCGCCGGCGAGCGCCGCGCGTTCGTATACGGGAACCGTGCGCCATTGCGCGAGCGTGGGCTCGAAGATGCGCCGCTTCCCTGCCGGACGCGCGCTTTTGCGCGGCAGCGCGCGCGCTTTCGCTGCGCGCTTAACCCTGGTCGACACGGTAACCGACCAGCTCATGATCTCGACGTCCATGTTGGGCACGGTGCGCCCGTAGAGCACGCGATAGGCTTCATCGAAGCGGCGTTTCAGGTTCGCGGTGTCTTTGGCGGCGAGCTTGCCGGATGGCAGCATCACCGCGATTTCGTGGCCCTGGCCCGCGTAGCGCATGTAGGCAACGCGCGTCGCCGCCAGCGGTGCGTTGCCCGCGGCAGTGCGCACGACCGCGGTCGCCTGCTTCGTCATTTCGTCGAGCAGCCGGTTCGCGTGCGCGACGTCGAGTTTCGCGATGAACTGGTACCAGCTGCGCACCGCCTGAAATGCGACCGGTGCGGTGAGGAATCCGAGCGCCGAGCCCACGCTCGCGCCGACCGGGATGACTACGCGCGTAACACCCAGCTTGTCCGCGAGCCGCGCGGCATGCAAGGGCGCGGCGCCGCCGAATGCGATCACGGTGTAGTTCTCGACCGTCTTGCCGAGTTCCATTGCGTGCACGCGCGCGGCATTCGCCATGTTCTCGGTGACGATTTCGGTGATGGCGAGCGCGCCTAACGCGGTATCGACTTTGAGCGGCTTCGCAATGTCGCGGGTGACCGCCGCCTCCGCCAGCCCGGTTTCGAGCGCGACGCGGCCGCCGGCAAAGCGTTGCGGGTCGAGCAAACCCATCGCGCAATCGGCATCGGTCACGGTTGCGTGGTCGCCGCCGCGCGCGTAACACGCGGGACCCGGCTCGGAGCCCGCGCTGTCGGGCCCGACCTGCACGCGTTCGAGATCGTCGACGCGCGCGATCGAGCCGCCGCCCGCGCCGATTTCGACCATCTCGATCACCGGGATGCGGATCGGCAGCCCGCTGCCTTTGAGAAAACGGTACATGCGCCCGAATTCGAAGCTGCGTGAAATTTCCGGTTCGTATTCGTCGATGAAGCAGATCTTCGCGGTGGTGCCGCCCATGTCGAACGACAACGCGCAATGCGCGCCGCAACTCTCGGCGACGGTGCGCGCGAGGATCGCGCCGCCGGCGGGGCCCGATTCGACGAGGCGCACGGGCTCCGCCGCGCCCATCGCGAGCGTGCACAGCGCGCCGCCTGACGTCATCAGGTAAACCGGGCAGCGGATGCCCATCGTGTTGAGACGCGTCTGCAGCCGGTTCAGATAGCCCGCCATCACCGGTTGCACGTAGGCGTTCGCGCACGTGGTCGAGATGCGCTCGTATTCGCGGATTTCCGGGCACACGTCCGACGACAGCGTGACCCACAGTTCGGGCAGCGCGCGCTTCAGAATGTCTTTCGCGCGCTGCTCGTGAAGCGGGTTCGTGAAACTCTGCAGAAACGCGATGGCGACGCTTTCGATGCCCTGGCGCTTGAGCGTCGGCGCCAGCGCTGCGACCGCGGCTTCGTCGAGCGGCAGCAGCACGCGGCCTTTGGCATCGATGCGTTCGGGCACCGGCAGGCGCAGATGACGCGGCACCAGCGGCGCCGGCTTGTCGATAAAAATATCGTACTGCGCGAAGCGGTGCTCCCAGCCGATTTCGACGAGATCGCGGAAGCCTTCGGTGGTCACGAGCGCGGTCCTCGCACCCTTGCGCTCGATCAACGCGTTGGTCGCGAGCGTGGTGCCGAGGATGAAGAGATCGAGCGCGTCGGGGGCCAGCGCGGCCTCGGCGAGAATTTCGCGCACGGCGGCGATCACCGCATCTTCCGGCGCGCGCGGCGTGGTGAGCACTTTGCCGGTCCACTGCCGGCCGCGCGCCTCGAGCACGATGTCGGTGAAAGTGCCGCCGATATCGACGGCGAGACGCGCACCCGCTGGTTTTGCTGCTGACATTCGGAGGGATCCCGGGGAATGTGCCATGCGCCATGGCATGGCTTCATTAATGGAACGATTATAATCAATCGGCGATTCAGCGCACATGCGCGAGGCGCGTGCAAGCTGCAGGAGAACATGTGTCACTCGTGAAAATGGTCGAAGTCCGGCGCGGCGAACTCGTCGAAAGCGTGCATCACGGCGTGGCGGCGGTCGCCAACGCCGCGGGCGAAATCGTCGAAGGCTGGGGCGATATATCGCTCGTCACGTATCCGCGTTCGGCGTTGAAACCGGTCCAGGCGATCGCGCTCATCGAGACCGGCGCCTATCACGCGCGCGGATTGACGCCGCGCCATTTGGCGCTGGCGTGCGCTTCGCACCGCGGCGAACCGTTCCACACGGAGTTGGCGAGCGGCTGGCTGGCGGATCTCGGGCTCGATCAAAGCGCGCTCGCTTGCGGCCCCGATCACCCGGCCGACGAAGCCAGTGCCACCGCGGCGATCCTCGCCGGGCATCCCGTGCAACGCATTTATCACAACTGCTCGGGCAAGCATTGCGGGTTTCTGACCGTCGCCAAACATCGCGGCTGGGAGGTCGCAGGTTACGACCGGCTCGAGCACCCGACCCAGCAGCTCTACCTGGACGCCTTGTCCGAACTCGCCGGCCGCGACGCGCGCGCGCTGCCATTCGGCGTCGACGGCTGCGCGCTGCCGGCGGCGGCGTTGCCGGTGAAGGAGATGGCGGTAATGATGGCGCGGTTCGCGGCCGCGCGGGTTGCCTCGGCTGCGCGCAGGGCAGCGATCCTCGCGATCCACGAGGCGATGCGCGGGCATCCCGAATATATTTCCGGCACGGATCAAGCCGGCGTGCACCTCGCGCGCGTAACCAAGGGCCGTATCATTATGAAGACCGGCGCCGAGGGATTTCTCACGGCGTACGTGCCGCAACAGGGCGTGGCCGCCGTCTTGAAGATTGCCGACGGCGAAGCGCGCGCCCGCGTGCCCGCGTTGATTGCACTGCTGTCGGCGGTCGGGCTGCTCGACGCTGACGAGCAGCGCGAGCTCGGGCGGTTCGCCGAGCCGCCGGTCTTGAATAGTGTGGGGGCACAGGTCGGCGGCATCTGCGCGTGCGATCTGGCGGATTCTCGGCGCAGCGTTCAGTCCTGAAAGATGCCGCCATGCCATTCATGACGACCGGCGATGGCTTACGCATCGCCTATACGGTCGACGATTACACCGATCCGTGGACTGCGCCGCCGACGTTGATTCTGCTGCATTCGGCGATGAGCAGCTCGCGGCGGCTGTACGCGATGGTGCCGCATCTTGCGCGCAAGTATCGCGTCGTGCGCATGGATTTGAGAGGTCACGGCGATTCCGCAGTGCCGCGCGCCGATCAGCCGCTGACGCTGGCGCGCCTCACGCAGGACTTGCTCGAATTGCTCGATCACTTGAAGGTCGACGCCGCGCATTTGCTCGGCGTGTCGGGCGGCGGCTATGTCGCGCAGCAGGTCGCGATCCATCACCCGGCGCGGGCGCTGAGCATACTCTTGTTCGCGTCGCGGCCGGGCTTCAAGGACAGCAAGGGTGCAACGTGGATTCCGGAAATGGAGCGCATAGGCCTGCGCGCTTTTATCGAGAAGACCCTCGAAGAGCGCCTGCCCGTGCATGAGCTCGATGCGGCGCAGATCGAATGGTTTCTCGACGAGATCGCGCGCAACGACGAAGCGTTCGTCAAGCGCTTCGTGCTCTACATGACGACGCAGTACTGGATGGACGACGTCGCGCGCATAACCTGCCCGACGCTGCTGGTCGCGCCGGCCGGCGACGCGATCGGCAACGCGGGTGCGTATTCGCAGATGCAAAAACTGATCAAAGGCAGCGAGCTCGTCACATACGACGCCGCGAACCACAATATCTGCGACTATCTGCCCGACCGCTGCGCGCGGGACGCGCTCGCTTTTCTGCAGCGTAAATTTCCGCGGTGATTCAGTCCATGGTCACGTTCGCCGTCTTCGCGACGCGAAACCACTTCTCCGACTCGGCGGCGTAGTAAGCGGCGAATTGCTCCGGCGTATTCCCCACGGCGACGCCGCCGAGTTCGAGCACTCTTTCCCGCAGCGCAGGAGTCTTCAGCGCTTTGGCGAGTTCGTCGCTGACGTGGCGCCGCTGTTCGAGCGGCACGCCGGCCGGCATCGAAATGCCCTGCCATGAACTCGCGTCGTAACCTTTCAATCCCGATTCGGCTACGGTCGGCACCTTCGGCAAAACGGGAAAGCGGTCCTTCGTCGAGACGGCGATCGCGCGCAGCCGGCCTTCTTTCACGAAAGGCATGACGCCGACCGCGGGCGCGAACGCAACTTCGACGCGGCCCGCGAGATGATCGACCATCTGCGCGCCGGCGCCCTTGTAGGTGATCAGCGCGACGTCGACGCCCGCCTGCTGTTTCAGGAGCTCCATTGCGAGATGCGGGCTCGCGCCGCCGCCGCTCGATGCGTAGTTGAGCGCGCCGGGCCGGCGTTTGGCGAGCGCGATCAATTCGCCGAGGTTTTTTACCGGCAGCGCAGGATGCACAAGCAGCAGCATCGGCACGGTGGCGACCAGCGTCACGTGCGAGAAATCCTTCAGCGAATCGTAGCCGGCGTTGTTCGACAGGCGCGATGCGATCGTTTGCGCCGGCGCCACCATGCACATCGTGTAGCCGTCGGGCGGCGCTTTGGTGCACAGCGCGGTCCCGATGTTGCCGCTCGCACCCGGGCGGTTGTCGGCGATCACGTTGACGCCCCACGCGTCGGTCAGCGCTTTCGCGACGATGCGGCCCAGCGTGTCGGTCGCGCCGCCGGGCGGGTAGGAGAGGATGAAGCGAACAGGTTTTGCCGGATAACTCTGTGCATGCGCGGCGGCCGTAAAAGTTGACGCAATCAGACAGCTAATGAAGAAGTGCTTCATCGGTGATTACGGCAGCTCGACGAACGTGCCGCGCCCCGTGCGTTCGGCTTCGCGCAGCGCGTAGGCGGAGAAAGCGACGTCGCCGGTTGCGATGCCCTGCACGATCGCGAGCACGCGATCGGATGCGGCGAGGCGGCCGGGCTTTTTGCCCGCGACCACATCGCAGGTCAGGGCGTCGATCCGCGCGGCAAAAGTTGCGCGCGACAAATGGCCCTGCGCGATCCACGCGCCGCCGTCGCCGACCTCGGAGGCGAAATCGGGATCGTCGACGACCAGCCGTTCGCATTCCTGGAAAACGCCGAATTCGAGTTCGTTGCCGCCGCCCATCGAGCACACGACGGCGCCGCGCTTGACTGAGCCGGCGGCGACGAATGGTTCGCGCGCGGCGGTGACGGTGATGACGACGTCGGCGCCGTCGATCGCGCGCGCGGCGGCAGGCTCCTCGCGCACCGGGAACGCAACGCGCGGTGCGTGTGCGGACACGAAAGCGCTCACGCTTTCGCCGCGCCGCGAATAGACGCGCAGTTCGCGGATTGCCAGCGCCGAGGCGAGCATCGGCACCAGCTCGTGCGCGATCTTGCCCGTGCCGCAGAGCGCGACGGCGAGCGGCCCCGGATTGACGAGCGCTTCGAGCGTTGCCGTGCCGAAGGCGGCGGTGCGAATGCGGCTGATCCACAGTTCCGGCACGAGTCCCGACAGCGCGAGGCTCTCGTGTTGGTAAACGGCGGTGTAGTTGAAAGCGTCGGGATCGGTCGCCGAGCGCCGCGAGATCAGGCGAATTCCCGACGCGCCGAGATGGCCGACGGTTGCCGCCTTGAATTTGAAACGGCCGGCGCCAAAGCGCGTCGCGTCGAGCGCCATCGACGACGGAGCCGACAGCTCGCTGGCGCCGGCCGCCTGATCGCGCAAGGTTGCGCGCGCAAGGTCGAGCGCACGCGCGCTGTCGATCGCGGCGCGTACATCATGTTCGCTCAATATGCGGATGCCGGGCATGCGGCGTGATTATCACATCATCGAGGCCGCGAATGAAGATTGCACGTTTCGGTGCATGCTTTGCACGCTGCCGGTGCGCGCGAATGCATTGCCGCGCATGCGTGCTTGTGCGATCATCGATCACGCTTCAACTCGTTCAATTCCACTTCGGCGCCCGCACTGTCCCCATGATTCGCTGTTGTTCCGCTTTGCTGGTTTGCGCGTCGCTCTCCGCTTCATTCGCCCACGCGCAAAACTATCCGGCCAAGCCGGTGCGCATACTCATGGGTTTCCCCGCGGGCAGCACCGTCGACGTGCTGGTGCGGCCGCTCGCGCAGCGCCTGACCGAAACGTTCGGCCAGCAATTCATCGTCGACAACCGCGCGGGCGCGACCGGCGTGATCGCTTCCGAACTGGTGGCCAGGGCCGCGCCCGACGGCTATACGCTGCTCGGCACGCCGAGCTCCGCGATCACCAGCACGCCGCATCTGAATCGCATGCCCTTCGATCCGCTGCGCGATTTCGTGAGCGTCGCCCAGATCAACTGGTTTTCTTACGTATTGATCACCCACCCGTCGGTGCCCGCCAATAACGTGGCCGAGCTCATCGCGCTCGCAAAGGCGAAGCCCGGCGTGCTGACCTACGGTTCATCGGGCATCGGCAGCGCGTTTCATCTGGCGGGCGAGCTGTTCCGCCTGATGGCGAAGATCGACATCGTGCATGTGCCGTACAAGGGCGGTCCGCCCGCGGTCACCGACATGATGGGCGGACGACTCGATCTCATGTTTTATTCGCTCGCCGTCGTGCGCCAGCAGATCGACGCGGGCCGGCTGCGCGCGCTTGCCGTGACCGGCGATCGGCGTGATCCGTTGCTGCCCAATGTGCCGACGGTCGCCGAGTCCGGATTGCGCGGCTACGAAATGAGCGGCGGCCACGTGATACTCGCGCCGGCCGCAACGCCGCGCGATACGCTCGTCAAACTCAACGCGGCGATACTCAAAGCGCTGGCGACGCCGGAGATGAAGGAACTGTGGGCGCGGCAGGGCATGGAGATTTACCTGACGACGCTCGACCAGGCGGCGGCGCGCCTGCGCGGCGATTACGAGCGCTATGGCAAGCTCATCAAAGATGCGGGCATCAAGGCTGAATAAGAAAATAGAAGGATTGACGTGACTCAACCGCAATACGAACACTGGTTCCAGTATTTCCCGAAAAGCTTCATGTGGTCGCAAGGGTTCATGTCGGCGATCGAGATGATCCCGTATGGCGCAGCGGCGATGGGCGAGATCGATCAGGTCGGCCAGCGCCTGAAAGGCCGCGAGGGCGACAACGAAGCGTGGTGCGACGAATGGTCGAAGATGGCGGAAAAAATGGAGCGGCGCGCGGCTGAAGCCGCCGCCGCCCATCATGGGCTGACCGCCGGCACTTACTATCTGCACGCCTGGACGTACTACGGTTACGGCGAGCGCTTCCTGCATCTGGGCGAGAAGAAAATCGCCGTCTACCAAAAAAGTCTCGCGTGCTTCAGCGAAGGCATCAAGCGCCGCTATCCGAACATCGAACGCGTCGAAGTGCCGTACGAGGGCAAGATGTTGCCCGCATGGTTCATGAAAGCGAGTAATGCAAAAGGGCCGGCACCGACCGTGGTGTTCTTCAACGGGCTCGACGGCACCAAGGAAGTCGGCGTGCTTTATGGAGGTGTCGAACTGGCGGCGCGCGGCATCAATCTGCTCGCGGTCGACGGGCCAGGCCAGGGCGAAGCACTTCGGCTGAACGAAATTCCGAGCCGCTACGATTATGAGGTCGCCGGCACCGCTGCTTACGAGTGCGTGGCGGCGCGGCCCGACGTCGATCCGAAGCGCGTGGCGATCATGGGCATCAGCATGGGCGGCTACTACGCGCCGCGCGTCGCCGCATTCGAGAAACGCTATGCCGCGTGCGTTGCGTGGGGCGGCCACTTCGACTACCACGCGTCATGGATACGCCGGCGCAAGGAGATCGAGTCGGGCGGCACCAAGGTGTCGGCGCCGTACTTTCATTTGATGTGGGTGCTCGGCGTGCCGGACATGGACGCCGCAATGACGAAGTTGAAGCAATACAATCTCGCCGGCGTCGCCGGGAAAATCACCTGCCCGTTCCTGGTGACGCACGGCGAGAACGACACCATCGTTCCCGCCGATTACGGCCGCCTGCTGTACGAAGCCGTGGGTTCGAAAAACAAGACCCTCAAGATTTTTACCGCCGATGAAGGCGGCAGCGAACACGTGCAGGGCGACAACCGCGTGCTCGGGTCTAATTACGTTGCGGATTGGCTCGCCGACAATCTTTAACAATCGGCGGCGAGCCGAGTTTTTCACGGCGCTGCTTGGCGCCGCAGCGCGGACAAAACAAATCGCGGGCGCCAACCGGGAAGTTGCATTCGTGACAGCGCCGCAGCCGGCACGCCATGGGATTGGACTACGCCCCATCCCTAGCCCTTCCCCCGCAAGCGGGGGAAGGGAACGTAGAGTGCGCCGTACGCTTCGCTGACAGCGCATTTGCTATAACTGGCGCACCAGTTTGTCTTCGAACCAGTTCCACATGTCGGCGACGACCAGCGTCAGGTAATCGCGCTGGCAGTGTTGCGAGCCGCCTTCTTCGGCCGTATAGACGCGGAACGTTTTGTCTTTCGACCCGCACGCATCGAACTGCTTCTGCGCGTCGGCGAGCGGGATCTGCTCGTCCTCCGCGCCATGCACGAGCAGGAACGGGCAGCGCATTTTCTGCATCACGCCGTCGAGCTTGAACGGTTCGAGCGTTTTCAATGCCGCATCGAGCGTATCGACGCCGAGGATCCACGTGATGTGGTGGCCGGGCACGGACAGCGACGTCTTGAACTGCGCGTCGATGCGCTTCTTCCACGTCGCGTGGTAATCCCACTGCGCGCCCCACGCGATGCAGGCGGCGTAGCGCGGGTCCATCGCGGCGCAGCGCGGCGAGTAATAGCCGCCGAGGCTGATCGCGACGATGCCGACTTTTTTCGCGTCGACGTCGGCGCGCTTTTCGAGGAAGTCGAGGCACGCGCTGCCGGCGACTTCGTAGTCGTAGCGCAGGTAATGGCCGCGGAAGCGGATCGCCTCGCCGGTGCCCGGGCCGTCCATCACCAGCACGGAAATGCCGCGCTTGATGAGATCGGGCACGCCGCGCATGTACTGGATCTCTTTCGTCACGTCGAGGCCGTCGAAGAAGACGACGCAGGGCTTCTTCTCCGCGACCGTGTTCTGCGCGTGCACGAAATAGCCGGGCAGGCTGCCGTCCTTGAACGGCACTTCGACGATGTCGATCTTGACGTCGGTGAGCTCGGCATGGCGGTGAAAGCATTCGACGCCGGTGCGAAACGCGTCGAGCGCCTTCTTGTCCTTGGGCGTGCGGAAGCGTTCCGCCATCTGGTAGTAGTTGCACGCGCGCAGGTAGGCGTGCGCGGCGGAAAAGCGGTGCTCGCCATGGTCGAATTTCTGCGCGTGGGCGCGCACGCCGTCGGCGACTTTCACGCAGGCGTCGAACCACGCTTCGTCGTCCTCGGGCGCCTTGCCCTTGAGCATCGTGCCGATCTTGTGCAGCTCGCCGATTTCGGAGCCGCCGTACGGCGCCGAACTGAGCATGTTGATGAAGCCGGCCGACCAGCGGTAGTTGCCGGGGAAGTACATGAAGTAGGGGGGATCTTTCTTTTCAGCCATGGTGTTCTTTCGTGGTGGGTGATGGGTACCGGGTGATGAGTGATGAGTGATGGGCAATGGGTGAAGGGTTATCCCATTGCTCATCGCCCATTACCCATTACCGGTTTGTTCATTGCTCCCGAATATCCGCCGCTTTCGCGACCTTCGACCATTTCCGGGTCTCGGCGCGGATGAAGGCGGCATATTCTTCCGGCGTGTCGCCGCCGGGCTCGTGGCCCTGGCCGATGAACATTTGCTGGTTCTCGGGCGTGGCGAGCTGCTTCGACAGGATTTCATGAATGCGCGCGGTGATGGCTTTCGGCGTCGCGGCGGGCGCCAGCACGCCGTTCCAGTTGTAGCTTTCGAAGCCGGGCATGCCCTGCTCGGCAATGGTCGGCAGATCGGGCAGAAGCGGCGTGCGCTTTTGCGACGTCGCGCCGAGCGCGCGCAATTTGCCCTGCTGCAGGAGCGGCGCGCAGCCGGCGAACTGGATGACGGCAAGCTCGATGTGGCCGGCGATAAGATCGATCGTATAGAGCGCGGCGCCTTTGTACGGGATGTGATTGAGCTTCACGCCCGCCTGCGACGCGAACAATTCGGTCGCGAGATGGCCGACGGTGCCGACGCCGGGCGAGCCGTAGTTGATTTTTCCCGGGCGCGCCCTGGCGAACGCGATGAAATCCTTGACGCCTTTGACCGGCAGGCTCGGATGGATGCCGATGCAGCTGGCACTGCGCGCGATCAGCATGATGGGCGCCAGGTCGCGCAATGTGTCGTACGGCATTTGCGCGCGCACCGCCGCCGCGATGGTCAGCGGCCCCGGGTTGCCGGCGAGCAGCGTGTAGCCGTCGGGCGCGGCCTTCACCACCATTTCGGTGCCGGGCACGCCGCCCGCGCCGCCGCGATTGTCGATGATGAACGCCTGGCCGAGCGCCGCATTCAATTGCTGCCCGGCCCAGCGCGCCTGAATATCGGTGGGGCCACCCGGGGCGAACGGCACGATCACGCGCACGGGCTTCGTGGGATACGTTTGCGCGAGCGCGTGCGCTGCGCAAATGCACAACGCGGCGAGCACGGACCAGCGGCAGATTGGAACTATCACGGACTTCCTCCAGTGCGCGGATGCGGCGCGAACGGTCCGCATGCGCACCTGGCGAAGATAGTGGAGTCGCGTGCGTGCTGTCAATCAATCCCTGCGCGCACTCTGGTAAACTTGCGGCTCGAAAATCGAGCCGTACGTCAAATTACCCATCCCGGAGAAGAGAGTCATGGCAGTCAGCCGCAGGAAGGCCGCGAAGGCAAAGCAGTACTCGGACATTCTGTACGAAGTCAAAGACCAGGTCGCGTGGGTGACGATCAACCGGCCGCGCGTGCTGAACTCGTTTCGCGAGCAGACGCTCGATGAAATGATCGACGCGCTGAAATCCACGCGCGAAGACCCGACGATCGTCTGCGCGGTCGTGACCGGTGCCGGCACCAAGTCCTTCTCCGCGGGCGGCGACTTCTTCGCGATGAAGCGGTTGAATTTCACCAACGCCTACATGTGGAACGACCGCATGCTGGGCCTCGCGATGACGATACGCGGCCTGCCGATCCCGGTGATCGCGATGGTCAACGGCTGGTGCATGGGCGGCGGCCACGAGTTGGCACTGTGGTGCGACGTGGTGATCGCCTCCGAAAACGCGGTGCTCGGCCAGACCGGCGCGAAAGTCGGCGCGTGCCCGACGGTGGGCGCGACGCAATACCTGCCGCTCATCCTCGGCGAGCGGCTCGCGCGCGAAATGATTTTCTGCGCGCGCCGCTTCACCGCGAAGGAGGCGGTCGAAGTCGGCCTCATCAACAAGTGCGTGCCGCAAAAAGATTTGCTGAAGGAAACGCTGAAGTGGTGCACCACCATGAAAGGCCACAGCGCGCTGACGATCCGCATGACCAAGCGCTCGCTCAATTCCGCCTCCGACGCGCTGTACGCGTCGTGGCAGCAGGGCATGGAACTGCTCGCGCACGTGTGGGGCTCGCCCGAGGCGAACGAAGGCATGGAGGCCTTCCTCGCGGGCCGCAAGCCGAACTTCAACCAGTTCCGCCAGCGCGACAAGCGCGAGATGGCGCGTTACCTCGACGGCTTTGCAAAGAACCTGAACGAGCCGCCCTATATGCGCAAGAAGCGCAAATAACCTTTCAGGGCTTTTGAGCCGCAGATAAACGCGGATAAACGCGGATGCCGCAGCACCAGGTCAACTTCTCGAACGATCATTGGATCTATCGAACCGGAGATTTGAATCTGCGTTCATCTGCGGCTGATCCGACTTAGGATTTGGAAATGGGTTCTGAACCAAACTCCGTACCCGGCGCGCTCGACGGCGTGCGCGTGCTCGATCTGACGCGCATTCTCGCGGGCCCGTTGTGCGGCATGATGCTGGGCGACCTCGGCGCCGACGTGATCAAGGTCGAGCCGCCGAACGGCGACGACACGCGCACGTGGGGCCCGCCGTTCGTCGAGGGCGAGGCCGCGTACTTTCTCGGGCTGAACCGCAACAAGCGTTCGCTCGCGCTCAACATGGCGGTGAAGGCCGGTCAGGCGGTGCTCGCCGCGCTGATCGAGAAAAGCGACGTGCTGATCGACAACTTCAAGCTGGGCACGCTCGCGAAATGGGGTTTCACCGACGCGTGGTTCGACGGGCACGCGCCGAAGCTCGTGCGCTGCTCGATCACCGGCTACGGCTCGACCGGCACCAAGGCCGCGCAGCCGGGCTACGATTTCATCCTGCAGGCGGAATCCGGATTGATGAGCATCACGGGGCCGGTCGGCGGCACGCCGACCAAGCACGGCGTCGCGCTGGTGGACGTGTGCACCGGCATGCTCGCGTCGAATGCGATCCTCGCCGCGTTGAACGCGCGCCATCGCACGGGGCGCGGCCAGAAAGTCGAAGTTTCGTTGTACGAATCGTCGCTTGCGATGCTGGTCAACGTCGCATCCAATTACCTGATCGCGGGCAAAGACGGCGGGCGTTTCGGCAACGGCCATCCGAGCATCGTGCCGTATACGACATTTCCGGCGGCGGACGGCATGCTGGCGCTTGCGGTGGGCAACGACGCGCAGTTCGCGAAATGCGCGGCCGCGCTCGGGCACCCCGAATGGGCGCGCGACGAGCGCTTCATCCAGAACCGCCATCGCGTAGCGCACCGCGAAATCGTCGACGGCATGATCGCCGACGTGTTGAAGACCGACGGCGTCGACGCGTGGATCGCAAAACTGCAGGCGGCCGGCGTGCCGTGCGGGAAAATCAATTCGGTCAAACAGGCGCTCGACGATCCGCAGACCGCCGCGCGCGGCATGATCGCGACCGCCGAACATGCGAAGATAGGCGCGCTTAAAATGCTCGGCACGCCGTTCAAGCTCTCCGCGACGCCGACTTCGGTGCGCCGCGCGCCGCCGACGCTCAATCAGCATGCCGACGAGATACTCAAAGAAGAACTCGGCATGGACGACGCGCAGATCGCGGCATTGCGGCGCGACAAGGTTATTTGATTTCTAACTCCTTCCCCCGCATGCGGGGGAAGGCCGGGATGGGGGAAAGCAATGATCACCGGATTCAGCCACGTTTCTATCGTCGTGCCGAACCTCGAAGCCGCGGCGCGCGAGCTGGAGAAAAAATACGGCCTGCGCATCGGCGAAATCCGCGTCAACGAGCAGCAGGGTGTGCGCATGGCGTACGTCGACCTCGGCAATGCGAAGATCGAGTTGATGGAACCGTCGCGTCCCGACTCGCCCGTCGCCAAATTCCTCGACCGCAATCCGCGCGGCGGCATCCACCATTTCAGCCTGCGGGTCAACAGCGTGCAGGCGACGAAAGTCGAAATCGAGCACCGCGGCGCGCGCGTGCTCGGCGACGGCATGCAGAAGAACGTGCACGGCGAGCGCATCGCTTTCGTGCATCCGCAGGATTTCTTCGGCGCGCTGGTGGAACTCGAAGAGCACGGGATCTGACCGCGCGCCGGCGCGGACGCCCGCGATGCACGTGAATTTCCTTCGTATTGCGCTGCTGGCGGCGTTGCTGCCGGCGACGATGGTTACCATGGCGGTCGCAGTGGAAAATTATCCGGCGCGGCCGGTCCGCGTGATCGTGCCTTCACAGGCGGGCGGCGGCGCGGACATCGTCGCGCGCATGCTCGGGCAGAAACTCAACGAGCGCTGGGGCCAGCCGGTGATCGTCGACAACCGCATCGGCGTGGTCGGCGCGGAGACCGCCGCCGCCGCGCCCGCCGACGGCTACACCGTGTTGTTTACGACGTCCGCGTTATCAGTAAGAGAAAGCGTTTACCGCAAGCTGCCGTACAGCACGTTGCGCGATTTCGCGGCGGTGACCCAAGTCCTCACGCAGTCCAACCTGCTGGTCGTGCATCCGTCCGTGCCCGCGCGCACGGTGCAGGAACTCGTCGCGCTCGCGAAGGCGAAACCGGGCGAGCTCAATTTCGGCACCGGCGGCAACGGCACGTCGAATCATCTTGCCGGCGAACTGCTGCGCATGATGACGGGCATCAAGGTCGTGCACGTGCCGTACAAGGGCGTGCCGCAGGCGCTGAACGACACGCTCGCCGGCCGCATGCATTTCGCCTTCGGCAGCCCGATGTCGGTGCTGCCGCACGTCAAGCAGGGCAGATTGCGCCTCATCGCGGTGACGACGCCGCAGCGATCGCGCGCGCTGCCCGAGGTGCCGACCGTCGCCGAGTCCGGCGTCCCCGGCTACGAATTCACCGCGTGGATGGGCGTGCTCGCGCCGAAAGGCACGCCGCCCGACGTCGTGCGCAAATTCCAGCAGGACATCGCGCGGGCGGTGTTCGTGCCGGACCTCGAGCAACGGATCAGCGCAGACGCCGCTGAGCCCGTCGCCAGCACGCCCGCGGACTTCGCCGCGTTTCTCAAGACCGACCTCGCGCGCTGGACGCGCGTTGTGAAGGAAGCGCACATCCAGATCGATTGAGGCGCGGAACTCGCGCCTGCAGTTATTGCTGAGCCCGCACAGCATCCAGCGGGCTCTTGACGCCGCGCCCGCCTTTGTTCATCACGTGCGTGTAGATCATCGTCGTCTCGACGCTTGAATGGCCTAGCAGTTCCTGCACAGTTCTGATGTCGTATCCGTTCTCCAGCAGGTGGGTTGCGAACGAATGTCTTAATGTGTGGCAGTTGACATGCTTGGCGATACCCGCCGCGCGTGCCGCATCCTTGACCCCGCGTATGAGGTAGTTCTCATAGACGTGGTGACGGCGAATTACGCCGGTCTTTGGATCAACGGAACGCTTGTAAGACGGAAACACGAATTTCCAGGCCCACTCGTACTGCGCACGCGGGTACTTGCGCATCAACGCATCAGGCAGTTCCACGTCGCCATAGCCCTGAGCAAGATCGCGGTCATGCAGCGCTTTGACTCGTACAAGGTGTGTCTGCAAAGGCTCAATCACCGGCGCGGGCAACACCGTGATGCGGTCTTTCCCGCCCTTGCCATCGCGCACCAGAATTTGCCGATATCCGAAATCCACATCTAAAGTTGACACCCCGCACTAATGACCCGGAAGTGCGCATTCATTTTCCACGCCGGCCGTCACGCGCCGGCGCCGCAGAACGGATAAAATCCGGCCATGAATTCAGAACCTCGTAAAATTTCCGCCGCCGATTTGCAGGCGTTCATCGCGCGTGCATTCGTCGCGATCGGCATTTCCGCGCCGGAAGCGGCAAGCATCGCGGAGCTGATGACGCGCGCGGACGTGAACGGCGCCGACGGCCACGGTGTGTTCCGCCTGCCGCAGTACATCCGCCGCATCAAGGGCGGCGCGGTGAACATCAAACCTTCGATACGCGTCGAGCGCGACGCGCCGGGCATGGCGCTCGTCGACGGCGACAACGGCATGGGGCATCTCGTCATGCGCTTCGCCACGGAGCATGCGATTGCCAAGGCGAAGACCGCGGGCGCGGCGTGGGTCGGCATCAGGGCGAGCAATCACGCGGGGCCCGCGTCGTTGTATGCGAGCATGCCGATCGAGCACGACATGATCGGTTTGTATCTCGCGGTCGGCAATGCCAACCATCTCGCCGCGTGGGGCGGGCTCGACATGCTGCTCTCGACCAATCCGATCGCGGTCGGCGTGCCGGCGGGTGAAGAGCCGCCGATCGTGCTCGACATGGCGACCACGGTCGCTGCGTACGGTAAAGTCAAAACGGCGGCGCAACGCGGAGAAACGATGCCGGAAGGCTGGATGATCGACCGCATGGGGCAGGCGCTCACCGATCCCGGGCGCGCGAACGAAGGCCTGCTGCTGCCGATCGGCGGCTACAAGGGTTACGGGCTCGCGCTCGTGTTCGGCCTGCTCGCGGGAACGCTGAACGGTGCGGCGATGGGGCGCGACGTCGTCGATTTCAACAACGACGACACGACGCCGACCAACACCGGCCACGTGATCGTCGCCATCAATGTCGCGATGTTCCGCGAACTGAAGGAATTCAAGGCGAGCGTCGACCAGCTGGTCCGCGACATCCGCAATTCGAAGCGCCTGCCCGGCGTCGACGCGATACGCCTGCCCGGCGAGCAAAGCCACGCGAAGCGCGCGGAGCGCCTGCAGTCCGGCGTCCCGCTGCCGGCGCCTCTGCTCAGGAGCCTCGATCAGCTTGCCGCCGAATTGAAGATCGCGCCGCTGAAATAAAGCACGACGCGCGCAACTTGGTCTCCTTCCCCTTCAAGGGGAGGATGAATATCGGTTACGCAGCATTGCACCAGCTGCGTAACGAGGAGAACGCAGGATGGTTAGACTTGCCGACTTGCCGGATTTCGAGCGCAGCCACATGCTCGACAAGTTGAAGGGCCTGGAGGAATTCAGCGCGCGGCCGTGGGTCAAGCCGCCGCCGCTCGCACGGTGCCGCATCGCGATCGTCTCGACGGCGGGCTTGCACGCGCGCGGCGACCGCCCGTTCGGGCCGAGCGCGACGGCGACCGACTACCGGATCATTCCCGGCGACACGCCGGCGGCCGATCTGGTGATGAGCCATCAATCGGTGAACTTCGACCGCACCGGATTCCAGGAAGACCACAACGTCGCGTTTCCGCTCGACCGCCTGAACGAACTTGCGCGCGACGGCGCAATCGGCGCGGTCGCGGATTTTCATTATTCGTTCATGGGCGCGGCACCCATACGCAAGATCGAAGCCAAAGCGCGCGAACTCGCAGGCCTCTTGAAGAAAGACCGCGTCGATGCCGTACTGCTGTGTCCAGTCTGACCGAATTGCACGTGCGCCGTCGGCGCACTCGGCCACTATCTGGAAAGTGCGGGTATAGCGACGACGCAGGTTTCGCTCGTGCGCGAGCACACCGCGGCGATGGGGCCGCCGCGCGCGTTATGGGTGCCGTTCATCCTCGGCCGCCCGTTCGGCGTGCCGGGCGACGCGGCATTTCAGCACCGCGTGTTGCGCGCGGTATTGCAGCTCCTCGCAGCGCCGGCGGGACCCGTGCTCGTGGATTACGCGGAAGAGGCGCCGGCTCCGCGGGCCGAGGAAACGGAAGGCATGGCGTGTCCGGTCAGCTTCGACCGCAAGACCGATGCCGGCGATTTGGGCGCCGCGCTGGCGCGCGAAATCGAAGAACTCGCGCCATGGCACGATCTCGCGGCGAAGCGGCGCAGCCGCACGACGACGGGTTTGAGCGGCATGACGATGGAGGAAGCCGCGCAGTTCGTGACTTCGTATTTGAACTCCGTGCCGGCGTCCAATCTTAATGGCATGAGTGCCGGCGAAGCGCTCAAGATCGTGTGCGACGATCTGCGCGCCTATTA
>Ga0265314_10001135_pt1 | contig 30843 bp, 23 predicted proteins | sample 4126metaG_FD_203106 | JGI IMG/M metagenome (GOLD analysis project Ga0265314, IMG submission 203106) | Rhizosphere microbial communities from Carex aquatilis grown in University of Washington, Seatle, WA, United States - 4-1-26 metaG | ecosystem: Host-associated > Plants > Roots > Rhizosphere >... | reverse complement strand
TACCTTCGGCGGTCCTGCATATGCTATAAGGAGACTCCAATGAGTGTTGCAGCACTGCCGTCAACGATGCCCGCGCTTCAGACCGCGCGGGTACCGGAGGCTTCGGAAGGTCCTGGGCCGGATCACGATGGCGACGCCGACGACAAAGGCGTGGCCAATCTTGCCGGAGTGTCTTCACCCGCGCCCAAGGGAATGGGTGTATCGGTGGATACCAGGGCCTAATCTCGTCCTTCGGCGGGTGCGGTCCTTCGTGGCGCACCCGTTCGGCGGCGCGGCGGCCGCTAGGGCAAAGACATGATGAATATTCTCCTGGTCGAGGACGAACCGGATCTGGCCGCCTATATTGTCCGGGGCCTGACGGAGAACGGACACCATGTCGATCATGCGGCGCGTGGCGACAGCGGGTTCCAACTTGCCTGCGAGGGCCATTACGACCTCCTGATCGCGGACCGGATGCTGCCGGGGATGGACGGCCTCGAACTCGTAAAGACCTTGCGTGAGAAACAGTCGAAGCTGCCGGTGCTTTTCCTCAGCAATCTGGGCGGTCTCGACGATCGCGTCGAAGGGCTGAATTCCGGCGGCGACGACTATCTGTCCAAGCCGTTCGCCTTCACCGAATTATTGGCGCGCGTCAACGCCCTGCTGCGCCGGCCGCATCTCGCGGGACAGCCGACCAGGATACGCGTTGGCGATCTGGAAATGGACCTGCTGAAGCGGCGGGTGACGCGGGGGGAACGGGAGGTCGATCTGCAACCGCGGGAATTCTCGCTGTTGGAGTATCTGATGCGGCGCCCGGACCAGATCGTGACCCGCACCATGTTGCTCGAAGGTGTCTGGGACTATCACTTCGATCCCAAGACGAATATTGTCGAAACGCACATCAGCCGGCTTCGTTCGAAGATCGGCGGCGACATCATCCAAACGGTGCGTGGCTCGGGATATCTGATCCGTGCGGCTCGAACAGCTCCTTAAATCGGCAAGCTTCCGGTTCACGGCGGCTTATGTCGGGCTTTTCATTGTCTCCGTCGGCATCCTGGCGGGGCTCATTTATTTTTCCGCGACCTCCGAACTCGAGCGCACGATCCATATGCGGATCGTGGTGGAATCCGACGCCCTGCGCGCGGAATACACCCGAGGCGGAACGGATCAACTTCTGCAGGCCATTGCGGAAAGGCAGCGCAGCCGCCTGATCGGCGGCCTCGATTACGCTCTCTATGACGGCAATGGCAAGCGCTTGTTCGGGAATTTGTCCGCGGTGCGCTGCACGAAGGGTTGGGTCACATTCAACGGTCCACCGGACGGAGACGAACCGGCCGGCGAGCTGGAGAAGCTGGGCGTCCTGATCACGCCGTTGCCGAACGGCCATTGCCTGCTGGTCGGCGACGACATCGGCAAGATTAGGAAGTTCGGTTCGCTCATCCTCGACAGTTTCGGTTGGGTGTTGTTGGTAACCGTTATGTTGGCCGTAGCGGGCGGCATCTTTCTCAGTTCGAGGGTCCTGCGGCGCATCGAGACCATAAACCGCACCGCCGAAGCGATCATCGAAGGCGATATCAGCCGGCGCATTCCACGCCGCGGAACGCCCGACGATCTGGACCGGCTCGCGGCGACGCTCAACCGGATGCTGGACCGCATGACCGGCCTAATGGAAAGCCTACGGCACATTTCGAACGACGTCGCTCACGATTTGCGGACTCCCCTGGGCCGGCTGAGGCATTCCCTGGAGGAGGCGAGCCGAACCGCGTCGTCGCCCGACGAATACCGCGCGGCGATCGACCGCGCGGTGGCCGAGGTCGATGGGATCCTCGATACGTTTGGCGCCATCCTGCGCATCGCGCAGATCGAAAGCGGCAGCCGGCGCAGCGGATTCCAGCGCTTGTTGCTCAGCGAACTGGTCGCGGATGTCTGCGAGACCTATGCGCCGTCAATGGAGGATGCGGGAAAAACATTGCAGACGGAAATTCAGCCGGACCTCTGGATACACGGCGATCGCGAATTGCTGGTCCAGTCGCTTGCCAATCTGCTGGAGAACGCCATTGCACACACACCCACTCGTGCGGTCGTGACAGTGTCGCTCAACCATCCGTCGGAGGGCATCGAACTTAATGTCGCCGACAACGGATTTGGCGTGTCTGAAGCGGAGCGTAAGCAGATTTTTAAGAGGTTCTACAGGGTTGAACGCAGCCGCTCGGCGGTGGGGAACGGGCTGGGGCTCAGCATCGTCGCTGCCGTAGCGGAACTGCATGCGGCGAAACTGTCGGCCGACGACAATCATCCGGGCTTGAAGATCGGTGTCGTTTTTCCCGACGCCGCATAGGAAAAAGCCAGACGCTTCTGCCTCTTCGCAAAAATTGATTGGGGAATCGTATAGTTCGAATATGACGGATTCAAAATCGCGCGCGCAGATAACATCGATTTAATCGCATTTTTTACGTCTACGGCTTATCCCGACAAAAAATACGGACTCCCGTAATGTCGCAAGAGCCCGCCCCATGTATCTGTGATCCCGTCAGCCAATCACGCGCAACACGGCAGAGGAATCGCAGACCATGGGCCAACGCGTTAGCGTAGCAGCGTGCTTTCTCGCAATCTTGATTTCCGTCGCCACCGTTCCCGCTCACGCCGCCACCCTCGATCTCAGCACCTACAAGGGCAAGGTCGTCTATCTCGATTTCTGGGCGTCCTGGTGCACACCCTGCCGCTTGTCGTTTCCTTGGATGAACCAGATCCAGGAGATCTACGGCAACAAGGGTCTGGTTGTGATCGGAGTCAACGTCGATCATGACCGCGAACTCGCAGACGAATTCCTCCAAGCCAACCAAGCCCATTTCAAGATCGTCTACGATTCGAACGGCGCGATCGCCAGCGAATACGACTTTAAGGACATGCCAACGTCCGTCCTGATTGGGCGCGACGGAAAGGTCCATGCCGTGCACAACGGCTTCTATCCCAATCGCGAGGGTTCGTACGCCGCGGACATCAGCGCGTTGCTCAATGAGAAAGCCCCCTGAGGTGACTATGCAAAGCCGGATCAAGAGAAGCGCATCGATCATCACCGTGTGCGTTGTGTTGGCGCTGTTGTGCGGCGCCTGTGCTTCGTTCGGACCGAAGCCATGGGAGAAGGACCTCATGGCACGCAAAGAGATGCAGCTTAATCTCCATCCTCTGCAAACAGCGGCCGAGGAGCACATCTATTTCAGCAAGGAAGCATCGAGCGGCGGCCGCGGTTTCGCCGGTGGAGGCTGCGGGTGCAATTGAAGAAAAAGCGCGCCGGCCAGATTCGCGAAAGTCTCGCGACGTTCTCGGCAAGCCTGCTGACCGCGACCATCGCGCTGCACGTCGACGCGGCGAATGCGCAGCAGGAATATTACGGTCCAGAGTATGGGGTCAGGAACGACAATTTCGGCCCGGGTATCGCCTACACCGAACTCGGCGCCGCGTTGCTCGTCTACAAGGAATCCGGCGGCCGCGTGCAAGCCATCGAACCCGCGACGGACTTGTCGGTGCATGGACCCGACGGGCAGCTATTGACGTTCGACCTCGTGGCCGATGCCGTGTCCGGCGCGACGCCCAACGGCGCGGTCCCCTCCGATCAGACCCAGACCTTCGTCACGCCCGTCAAAATCAGAGGCGCATCAACGGGTGGAGGCACGACGACGGTCACCAGCGCGTCGGGCGGCAGTACGATCATCCACCTGCCATCGACGCCCGGACAGGTCACGACCTCGGCCAGACAGTATACGGTCGCGGCAAACCTTCTGCCGATGGACAAGGGGTTTCACGATCACCGCCTAGCGTTCAGCTTCGGCTATGCACAGCCGATCGGCGGCATTTCCCTGGTCGGTTTCGGCGGCGGCTATTCGCAGGAACAGGATTACCGGGCCATTACGGGCAATGTTCGGATCGCGCAGACCTTCAACGCGGGCAACACAACCGTCAGTCTGGCGTTGAACACCGAACTCGACTCCTCGTTTCCCTACGGCGGGGTGCCCACGCCGCTGACCGCCATGAACGGCCAATGGAAAACGCCGTCGTCGCGAGACAAGACGCAGGCCGGCTTTGTCTTCGGCCTCACCGAGGCCATGACAAGGCGATGGCTGATGGAGCTTGACTATTCCTACGACGCGCAAAGCGGCTACATGAACGATCCCTACCGTGTCATTTCGGCGGTCGATCACGTCACCGGCGAGCCGACGAGCACCCTCTACGAGAACCGTCCGAACAAGCGGACCAGCCAAAGCCTGTTCTGGGACAACAAGTTCGATCTCGATCCGGCCATAACAGACTTGTCGCTGCGCTATTACAGGGACAGTTGGGGCATCACGTCGAAAACCGCTGAATTGTCGGAACGCATCAACCTATCGAGCTCGATGTATTTTGAGCCGAGTGCACGCTGGTACCAGCAGTCGTCGGCAAACTTCTTCCACAGCTTCTTGGTTGGCGGCCAGCCATTGCCGACCTATGCATCGTCCGACACGCGGCTCGAAAACTTCACCTCTTTGACTTACGGCCTGAAGCTCGGCGTCCAGCTGTCGGGAAGAACTGAAGTCTACGTCCGGGGCGGCTACTACCAGCAGACCGGCAACGGACACCCCTCGGATGCGTTCGGGCAACTCGCCGATCAGAACCTGTTCGCGGGCAGCAAGGCCGCCTTCGTGTTCCTCGGCTACACCTGGGATTTCCATTAGGTGGACGCGGCACCAGCATCGCCCTCTGTTCTGTCGCGGGCCGCGCCTGACGCGCCGGCGTCGCGGTTGAGCCGTTCCGGCCCGGACTTTCTACACACGTTCCACGCCATGGCGACACCATGCGAGGTAAGGCTGGAAACGGAAGACGCCGCGCTGGCCGAAGCCGTCGCGCGCGTCTCCGAGGAAGAAGCTCGCCGCATCGAACGAAAATTCAGCCGGTACAAGAGCGACAGCGTCGTCGGCCGCATCAACGCCAGCGGCGGCAAGGAAATGACTGTCGACGCGGAGACCGCTCATCTGCTCGATTTTGCCGCCAAGTGCTTCGAGGTCAGTGATGGCCTGTTCGACGTTACGTCCGGCGTACTGCGCCGAGTTTGGCGCTTCGACGGATCGGATCACGTGCCCAGCGACGCACAGATCGGCGCGCTCCGACCGCTGATCGGCTGGCGAAAGGTCAAATGGAAGTCGCCCGCGATTGTTTTGCCCGCCGGCATGGAAATCGATCTGGGCGGCTTGGCCAAGGAATATGCGGTGGACAAGACGCTCGGCGCAATCCGCGAAATCTCGCCGTTGCCCGCGCTGGTGAATTTCGGCGGAGACCTACGCGTCTCCGGCCCCCGGAAATATGGTGCGCGTTGGAAGGTGGCAATCGAATCCGTCGAAAAGAATGGCCAGGTTGCCGGTATGCTGGAATTGGCCGATGGCGCGCTGGCGACCAGCGGCGATGCGCGGCGCTTTCTTCTGAAAGACGGAGTCCGCTACGGACATATTTTGAACCCGCACACCGGCAGGCCCGTCGAGTATACGCCGCGTTCCGTTACCGTGGCGGCTCCGACCTGCGTCGAAGCCGGCATGTTCGCGACGCTGGCGATGTTGCAGGGCAAGCGGGCGGAAGCATTTCTCAAACGCGAAGGCATCCGCGCCTGGTCTATCCGGTGAGGACATGAGAGCCGCGTTCCTTCACGGATTGATTGCCGCTGCCGCGCTACTCTTGTGCGTTCCGGCAAGTGCGGCGGACACAGTCCGAGTCGACCACGTGACGTTGAGCATTTCGCTAGAATCGCCGGCCAACCCCGGCTCGACCGTTTGGGCGGCGATCCGCCAAGTCATCGCGCCCGGCTGGCACACTTATTGGCGCAATCCGGGCGACTCCGGCCTTGCAACGTCTATATCCTGGGTGCTGCCGAAGGGCGTGACGGTTGGAGAGCTGCAATGGCCTACGCCCGAGCGCTTCGCCACGGGTCCTATCGTCAACTATGGCTACAAGGATGAAGCCACGCTGCTGGTGCCGCTGACGTTCGCACGTGACGCTGCGATCGGGCCAGTCCAGGCCAGAGTGTTCCTGCTCGAATGCGCGCAGATGTGTATTCCCGAACAAGCGACGCTCGATCTGAATTTGGGCAAGACCTCGCCTGCGATCTTCGCCAAGGCCCGAGCCGCGTTGCCGCGAGCCTTTGCCGGTTCCGCCCATGTCGCATTCGATGCAAAGACCTTGGTTTTGACTCTGAGCGATCCGGTCCTGGCGGGCATCAGGGCGAATGCGGTGCGCTTCTATCCCGCGACGATACGCGCAGTGGACTATGACGATCTGCATACCGCGCACATCGAGGGCGACACGCTGACGTGGAAAGTCGCGCAGCCCGCGCACATTAAGCCGTTCCGCACGTTCGACGGCGTTCTGGATGCGCCAGGTGTCGGCGCTTTTGCTGTGTCCGCGGTGCCGATGGCTGTTCCCGATGCGCCGCCACCACGTGCCGACGGCCTGACGCCGTTGGAAGCCGCGCTCCTGGCGCTCCTCGGTGGATTGATCCTGAACTTGATGCCGTGCGTCCTGCCGATCCTGTCGATGAAAGCACTTGCGCTGGCGCAATCGGGAGGAAGCTCGCGGATACTGCGCCGCGATGGTGCGTTCTATTTTGTCGGCGTGCTGGCGACCTTTGCGGTCATCGCTGGCACACTTCTGCTGCTGAAAGCTAGCGGTGCCGCGCTCGGCTGGGGGTTCCAGTTGCAATCTCCCTTGGTCGTGTTCGCCTTGGTGCTGTTGATGGCCGCCATCGGATTGAATTTGCTTGGGGCGTTCGAGGTCCCGCTGAGCTTGGCCGGGGTCGGCAATGATCTGACGCGCGCGGAAGGCGGACGGGGGGCGTTTTTCACCGGCGCACTCGCGGTGCTCGTGGCGAGCCCTTGCACGGCACCGTTTATGGGCACGGCGCTGGGATTTGCGCTGACACAGCCGGCTGCTTCTGCCTTGGCCGTATTCCTCGCGTTGGGGACAGGCTTTGCGATCCCGTTCACGGCGCTCGCGTTCACACCGGCACTGATCCGTCTCGTACCCAGACCCGGCCCCTGGATGGTGCGGTTCAAAGAGTTTCTCGCCTTTCCGATGTTCGCGACGGCCATCTGGCTGTTCTGGGTGCTGATCCAGCAAGTGGGTTCCACAGGCATCGCCATAGCGATGTCCGTGGCCTTGGGTCTGGCTTTCCTGCTTTGGCTGTTGCCGCTTCTAGGCAAATGGCCGCGCCGGGTTATCGGCGTCGCGAGCTTCGCGGCATTGGCTGCCTTGAGCTCACGAATTCAAACGGTGCAACCGGAGAGTGGCTGGGCACCATGGTCGTCTGAGGCGGTTGTCGACGCGCGCGCCGCTGGAAGACCGGTGTTCGTGGATTTTTCCGCCGCGTGGTGCGTCACCTGCCTCGTCAACGAACGTGTCGCGTTGAGCGATGCAGGGGTCGCTGCTCGTTTTCGACACGACCGTGTCGTGACTTTGAAAGCCGACTGGACCAACCGCGATGCTGCCATATCCGCCGAGTTGGACCGGTATGGCCGCAGTGGCGTTCCGCTCTATCTGATCTACCCCCCTGATTCACAAAGGCACGCTGTCATACTGCCGCAGCTTCTTACACCGGCAATGGTTCTAAAGGCGCTGAGCCGAGTGGAGAAAGTAGGATCATTCCGATGACCGGCCGGTAGCCATCTACAGGTAAACTAACGTCCGGATACGTCCTTTAAATGATGTATCAAATGGGCCAGGCTAAAGCGGGTCAAAGGGCAAGCTCAGCGTGAAATCGTGATTCTCCAGTTCTGATTTTTGTCCTGCCCAGTGCGCCACTCCCGAACAAAAGTACGAACTTCACCTAGGCTCAGGACCAATGAACTCTCTTGCGGAGATGTCGAACGGTTGATTCATTGTTGGTGCCGAGAGGTGCTTCGATGAGTGATCTGTTTTGGCTGTCGCGTGCGCAGATGCGCCGGATCGAGCCATATTTTCCGCTGTCGCATGGTGTCGCGCGGGTCGATGACCTGCGTTTGATCTCGGGGATTGTCTTAGTGATCCGCAATGGGTTGCGTTGGCGTGACGCGCCGAGGGATTACGGACCGCAGAAAACGATCTACAATCACTTCATCCACTGGAGCCGCCTGGGTGTGTTAAACAGGATTTTCGTCGAGCTGGCGGGCAAGGGCTCCAAGCCTGACCGGCAAATGTTCGACGCCACACGCATCAAGGCATACCGCATCGCTGCTAGCCCGCTCAAAAAGGGGCAGTTCCCCGACGTATCGGGCGCACGAAGGGTGGCTTGAACTCCAAGCTCCGCGCGGTATGAAATGGCGGAGGACGTCTGCTGGTGATCCTGCTCAGCGAAGGCCAGATGAGCGACTACAAGGGTGCAGCCCTGATGTCGATGCGTTACGCCAGCCAAAAATTTGCTCGGCGACAGAGGCTACGACGCCGTTGGTTTCGCAATGCTCTGGCCCAGCGCGGCGTTGTCCCTTGCATCCCGTCAAAGGCCAACCGCGGAGTGTCAATACCTCACGACAGCACGCTCTACCGCTATCGCCACAAGATCGAGAACATGATCGCCAAGCTTTAAGACTGGCGACGCATCCACACCCGCTACGACCGCTGCGCTTACATCTTCTTCTCAACCATCTGCATCGCGGCTATCGTCATCTTCTGGATCAATCATTTGAGTCCTAAGCCTAGCTGTTCGGGCGCGGTGACGGCGGTGGTTAGACTGGTGCAGATAGTTTGATGGACCACTAGTTGCAGTGTGATTCGTGCGGGTAGACGATGCGTCGAAAGATCGCGGATGGCTGGGTACGTTCCACGCCGGTGCCGCTTTGGAAAGGCCACTCAAGTTCACACTGCAGCCTGACAACGGCGCCTATTTCGGCGGTGGCGGAGGCGCAGGCGGGGATGCGCCAAGCGGTACAGTGCTCGCCACATAGGCTAGCAATGCATTTGACAGCGTGTCGCGCTCGACGCATCCGGCCGGACAAAGCTCTTGCAGTGTCTTCAACTCGTTGTCCGCCGATGCTCGATCGCGCATCAGGAGATAGAGTTTGCCCGTATATTCGTGCAGCAGCCTGTTGCTCGGGTCGATCTTTTTTGCTTGCAGGTAATAGTCCAAGGCCTTTTTGTACTCGCTGTCACGCGGTTCGCCGGTCAAGCCGGCACCGATCATGCGGTGAGAAAAACCGAGATAGATAAGCGTGATCGAATTCCGCGGCTTTTTGTTCAATGCGAGTTCCAGATGCGGGAGGGCCTCGGAAAATCGCTGCTGCTTGACGAGGTCGGCACCAACCGCCAACTCGTCGACAGATTTGCCGCGTTGCGCCAGGTCTGCCTTCATGTCTTGAAAACCGGCATCTCTACCGCCGCGCCGGTCGTAATCGCCGGTAACGCCGTTGCTGCCCACGTCGTCCTGGGAAAAAGCCGGCGCGCCAGCCACAAACATCACGGCAGCCGTAACGGCCAAAAGCAGATGTTTGTGCATAGGGCACCTCCGTCGTTCTTTTGGGGCATCGCGGCGCCCCATCACCGACCCATTCGTATGATTTATAATATAATGCTGTTTCGTGGATTCAATAACCTAAGATTTTCCATGTTCAAATATCGAAGCGTTTGAGCGGACACTTCGTCAGCCGTGTCTCTACCTTGTCCCTGAGCTCCATGCGCTCGGCCGCAAAATCGTACCTGCGATCTGGGAACGGCTGCGCGTTGAGAGGCTGGACTCAACAAGTGTGTCAGGCATGCAATCGTCAGCGAATTTCTGGTACCGCTATCATCCGTGCGCCGTGCATCATGCCGCACCGCGTCACGGAAAAAAACACACAAATAGACAGCGCTGTCAGATCAAAAGAACGGCGATGTGCTCGCCCAAAGAACGGAATTCGCCAAGGAACTTGGCTGGGCTCCCAATCGTTGCTTGCATGGCTGTCTCTCGAATGTCACTGCGCAGGAAAAGCCTCCCAACACTGCTTGACGCGTATTAACAGATTTATATGATAATTAAAATAACAGGCGCGCGTTTCGTATTTTGTAACGGAACGCTTTCGAGCGAATAGGGGAGGAACTCAGTGAAAAGTCTACAACGCGTGCTCCTTTTGGGGGCCAGTGCCGTCGCGGTCTGTTCTGCAGCAACGATCACCGCATACGCCCAAGATGCTTCGGGGGTGGAAACGGTAACAGTCACGGGTATTCGCGAGAGTCTTCGCGACTCATTGATCATGAAGCAGAACGCAACGCTCATCAGCGACAACATCTCGACGAAGGACATCGGCCAGCTTCCCGATGTGACGATCGCAGAAGAACTCTCGCGTCTGCCGGGTGTGAACACACAACGCGACCGCGGTAATGCGAGTCAGGCCGCTGTGCGCGGATTAGGCCCGCGTCTGGTGTTTGGCCTCGTCAACGGCCGCGAAGTTGCGTCTTCGGAGCCTTCACAGGATCTGCGCTGGGAAATCTATCCGTCGGAAGTGTTGAGCGGCGCCAGTGTCTACAAATCGCAGGACGCAGCGCTTATCCCAGGCGGCATCGCAGCGACGATCGACATCAAGACGGTTTCGCCGCTGGATTACGATGGGCCGTCGCTCAACGTACGCGGCGGCCCCACCTATAATGAAGAGGGCTCCAAGCTTGCTCATTACGACCCGGTAGGACTGCGCGGCAGTGCGGCCTACATCACGCACCTTAGCGACACGTTTGCGATCGCGTTGGCGGCGAGCTTCCAGCGTGAAAAGAACGGCTTCCCCGACTTCCGCACATGGGGCTGGAACACGCCGGACAACTCAGGCGCATCCGGACCCACGTCGATCGGTAACACTGGCGACCTCAATGGCGATGGCGTTCCCGACAACACCACCTGGGGCCTCAATACCGAAGTCAAAGAAATCACCCAGGACCGCACGGCGCTGATGGGCGCCTTCGGATGGCGTCCAACTTCGGACTTGGAGGTTAAGTTCGATACCCTCTATTCGCACTACACGATCTTCGAGAACCAGTTCCAGGCCTGGTATGGCAACGGCCACGGCAACTGGGACAACGGCGACAACTGCACGGCTCCGGGACATTGGAATTGCTATTTCAACTCGCCGGGCTCGTCTTACTCGATCGTCAACAACACGGTCGTCGCCCTCACGACACCCGACACCGTCTGGTCAAATTACGAAAGCGAGATCGCCCGCTACAAGGAGCGTCACAACCTGTTGCTGCAAGGCCTGAACGTCAGTTGGACGACAGGCCAGTGGGAAAGCAAACTTGACCTTTCCCATTCGGAAGCGTGGCGTAACAACGACTGGGATGCGATCTATCTCAATGACACCTACGCACCCGGACTGAAGTACGACATTACCGCCGGCAAGGCACCGTATGCGGCATTTCTGGGCGGCATTGATCCCGCCGCTCCTTCGCTGCAAGCCTCAGGTGCACGCAACGGCGAGAACGATGGTCCGGAACATACCTTCGACCGGATATCGGCCGTGACTCTGGACTTTACACGCACCCTCGACAACTCGTTCTTCACCGCTATCGATTTCGGTGGACGGTTGTCGGATCGCGGCAAGACGCATACGAACCACCAAGCGTTCCCGGCTCCTACGGCAATAGCGGATTTGAGCTCATCCCTGAGTGAGTTCACGGTCCGTGGCTTTGCGGCGCCGCCGCTCGTCTATGGCGACTTCGACAAGCTGAAAAGCTTGATTTACCCCGGCAGCGCCGATGTCACGGAGAATAATCCGGAGCTGATGTTGCAGCATACCAAAGTCAACGAGACGACGAAGGAAGGCTACATCAAGGCGGAATTCTCGAGCAAAATGGGTGATGTTCCGATCACTGGCAACATCGGCGTGCGCGTGGCGTCCGTCGACACGACAAGCACCGGCTTCACGTCGTCGAACGGCAACGCCGGACCCTTTACGCCGGTCACGATCAAAAACAGCTATACCGACATTCTTCCGACGTTGAATGCGAATTTCCATTTGACCGACGAACAGATACTGCGCCTCGGCGCCGGTATCGCCGTATCGCGTCCGCCATTGGATGCGCTGACGGCAGGTTTCTCGCTGGGCTCCGTCACGCCTGGCCTAACGCCGACGGCCGGCGGCGGCAACCCGAAGCTGAAGCCTTATAAGGCGGATCAGGTTGATCTGTCTTACGAATGGTACTTCCACGAAGAGTCGATGGCTGCCGTGGCGGTTTACTACAAGCACCTTGAGAACTTCATCGGTTCGAGTTCGATCCTGCAGAACATCAACGGGACGAATTACCTCGTCACCTCCGAAACCAACGGCAAGGGTGGCGATGTCGAGGGCGTCGAATTGACCCTGCAGTCTCGCTTCTATTTCCTGCCGGGCTTCATGCAGGACTTCGGCGTTTATACCAACTACGCCTACGTGAACACAGACATCAGAGAGTTCGCGCCGGCGCTGAACACGACCCAGACGCCCAACACAACGCCGTACGCGATGGTCGGCTTGGCAAAGCACACGGCCGAATTCGATCTGTTCTACAACAGAAGCGGGTTCGAGGCGCGCATCGCCATGAAGTATCACAGCCCGATGGTTGTCGCGCCGACGTGGGTCGGAACGACGTTGAAGCGACTCGACGCGGAAACCACACTGGACGGCAGCATCTCCTATCAGTGGACCGACAGCATCAGTACCCGGCTGCAAGGGCGCAACCTGACCAACGAGCCAGGCCGCATGACCAGCGATAACAACGTCCAAAATCTGTCGAATGACGGCGGCTACCAAGTGTATGGCCGTTCGTTCCTGTTCGACATTTCGTTCAAGAACTAACCTTCCCTGTGGAGGCGAGGGGCTTCACGGCTCCTCGCCTTTTTCTCTGCCGAAGCGAGGCGCATATGAGGTCCTTCCTAGGATTCCTGTTTGCGCTCCTCGTCCTCTCCTCAGCACCTGGATCGGCGCACGAATTCTACTTCGGCGCCGATCTTTCTTTCGCCAACGAGATGGACGATTGCGGCGTTGTCTATCGCGATAATGGCCAGCCGAAGGATCTTTTCGCCCTGTTCAAGGAGCATGGCGCCAATATCGCTCGCGTCCGCATCTGGAATGACGGCAATCCGACCAAGTACAGCAACCTTGCCGATGTCGAACGCAGCCTGAGACGAATCAAGGCTGCGGGCATGACGACGTCGCTCGATTTCCACTATTCGGATTGGTGGGCGGACGGCGGCAAACAGGTCATTCCGGCCGCTTGGGCCAAGATCAGGGATCCGCACAAGCTGGCGCTGGTCTTGTACCGTTACACCTACGACACGTTGATCGCGCTGGATAAGGCCGGCGTGATGCCGGAGATCGTTCAGCCCGGCAACGAAATCAACCACGAAATCCTGGACAAGGGGCGCTGGAAATACGGCGCCATCAACTGGAAGCGTAACGCCCTGCTGCTGAACGCGGCGATCAAGGCCATACGGGATGCGGGCCGCAAATCGTCCGCCAAACCGAGGATTATGATCCAGATCGCCCAGCCGGAGAATCTCGTTCCCTGGTTCGCGGCCGCCGCCAAGGCGGGGGTGAAGGATTTTGACATGATCGGCGTCAGTTACTATCCGAAATGGTCGACGCATTCGCTGCGGGGCCTGGGCCGCGCGATCGATGTGATGCGCAATCGCTACCCCAAAATCGAAATCACCGTCGTCGAAACCGCCTATCCCTGGACAGCCAAGGACAACGCCGCCTTGGCCCTGGACAATGTGACGCCCGGCTATCCGGCGACGCCCGAAGGCCAAAAGGCGTTCCTGGTCGATCTCACCCAGACCGTCATCAGCAACGGCGGTGTGGGCGTCCTGCTTTGGGCGCCAGACTGGATACCCTCCCAATGCACGAAAGGTCCCGCAGGTGAAATCGACTGGGAAGTCATGACATTCTTCGGACCGGGCGGCGAGGTTCTGCCGGGGATCGACTTCATGCGCCACAAATACGAGCAGCCGGTGAACGTCACCTTCCGCTTCAACGGCGTGGCATCGAAGCCCGGTCAGATCTTTTACCTGTGGGGCGATTTCTTCGGCGATCCGGACTTCCTGACGTTCCCTGTGCCGCGCGAGGGCGACGCGTTCGTGTACAAGACGACGCTCATGCCGCAAACTTACATCCGCTTCCAATTGTTCGGCGAAAAGCAGATGGTCAAACCGCTGCTCTCCGGCGCAAAGCTGAGCGAGGGCGCGGTTGCGGAAACCGTCCCCGACCGCGACACGACCCATGATTTCGATGTGAGAAAGCCGGTCCAGTAGGAGGACGGGCATGAGAGCCATCGCCGGTGTGTTCGCGGCGCTTGTCTTGCTGTCGCTCCCTGCTGCCGCGCACGATTTCACGTTCGGCGCCGATCTTTCTTTCGCCAACGAGATGGACGATTGCGGGACGTTCTTCAAGGACAAGGGCGTTCAGAAAGACGTCTACGCCATTTTCAAGGATCACGGCGTCAATCTGGTGCGCATTCGCATCTGGAACAACGCCACCTGGACGAAATACAGCAACCTCGACGACGTGAAGCGGAGCATCGCGCGGGCCAAGGCGCAGGGTCAGCAGGTGCTGCTGGATTTTCATTATTCGGACGATTGGGCGGACCCCTCCAAACAGGTTGTTCCCGCCGCCTGGGCCGGCATCAACGACGACACCGCGCTGGCCGATGCACTGTATCGATACACTTACGACACGCTCACGGCGCTGGACAAGGCGGGGCTGATGCCCGACATGGTTCAGACCGGCAACGAGATCAATTCGGAGATCCTGATGCCGGGACCGTGGAAAACGGGCCAGACCATCAACTGGGCGCGCAATGCCAAGCTGCTCAACGCGGCGATCAAGGCCGTGCGCGATGCCGGTGCGCATTCGACGATGCGTCCCAAAGTGATGCTTCACATCGCCGAGCCGGAAAATGCCGAGCCGTGGCTGGCGACGGCCACGGCAGCAGGCGTCACCGATTTCGACCTCATCGGCATCAGCTATTATCCCAAATGGTCGAAGGATACGCTGGCCGGATTGGGCGCAACGATCAACCGGCTGCGTCATCGCTATCGCGGCGTCGGTGTCTTGGTGGCGGAGACCGCTTATCCCTGGACGCTCGCTTGGGCCGACAGCCTGAACAATCAGGTCGGCGAAGCTGACCTGATGCCTGCCTATCGCGCTACGCCGGAGGGTCATGAACAATATTTAATCGATCTCAGCCAGGCGGTGATCGCGGGCGGCGGGGTCGGCGTCATCACTTGGGCGCCCGATCATGTTTCCACCGGCTGCCGCACGCGCTGGGGTCAAGGCTCCGACTGGGAAAACGCGACCCTGTTCGATTTTCACGGTGATGCGTTGCCGGGAATCGATTTTGCGCGGCACCAATATACTTGGCCCGTCACGGTCACCTTCCGCTTTCACGGAATGACGCCGCCCCCGGGCCAGCCGTTCTATCTGTGGGGAGATTTCCTGGGCAGCAACAGCTTTGCCGTGCGGCTGCCCGACGATGGAACGGCGCTGCGTTACTCCACCACGATGATGCCCGGACAGAAGATCCGCTTCCAGGTGTTTGACGGGTTGTCGCTCCACACCCGGCTGCTTTCGGGCGACAAGATTGTCGCCGGCTTCGCGACGCAAACCATTCCGAACGCCGACACGGCGATCGACGACGACCTAACGAAGCCGGCAGAGTAACGCGGCTCTACACGACCGCTGCCCGCAGTTTCGCAGGCTCGGACCTGACCACAATCACGACGCTCTGCAATCCGGGCGAAGTGGCTTCCACCCTGATCTCGCCCGGTGTCTTCGCGGCTTGAACGATGGCGGCGCAGAGGCCATTGAACGCCAGTCTTGCGAGCGCCTTGTCGGGTTCGTGGCTCCTGGGATCGCCATTGCCGACGCCGATCAGCGCGCCCGGTCCCGAAACACGAAACGCAACGGGGTTCATTGCAGTCGGTACCATGCGGCCCTGCGCATCGGCGATGGCGACCGTCGCCACGCAGACATCCTCGCCGTCGGCAGAGATTGCCAGGCGGTCCGCACTGAGCACGATCTGCGCGGGCGCTCCAGTCGTTTCGCGTTTGACGGTCGACACCAGTTTGCCGTTCTTATAGCCGCGCGCTTCGATCGCGCCAGGCGCGTACACCACATCCCATTCGACATGCACGAAAGGAACGACGTCACGCGAGCCTTGGCTTTGCCCATTCACGAACAACTCCACGCGGTCGAGATTGGAATGGCACCAGACGTTGATCTTCTGGCCGGCCGTCCAATTCCAATGCGGGAAGAGATGCAGCACGGGCTCCTTGCCCCACCAGGCTTTGTAATAATAAAAATTGTCCTTGGGAAAGCCGCAGCTGTCGATGATGCCGAATTGCGAGGAAACGTTCGGCCAAGTGTTGAACGGCGTCGGTTCGCCGCGATAGTCGAAGCCTGTCCACACGAAGCCGCCGCCGATGAAAGGATGCTTCTCCACGACGCTGATCCAGGCTTCCGCTGTCGATGCCCACCACGGAAATTCCGTGTCGTATGCGACGCAGTAGCCGCTCGCCGGATCGCGCACATACACGCCGCGCGTACCGACCGTGCTGCCGGTCTCGGTCCCGATCACAGGCTTTTTCGGATTGCGCGCGTGGAAGGCCGGGATCTCATTGGTGCGATAATTGCCACCGAGAACATCCAGGACGGGCGTGATTCCAATGCCCCAGGCATCGGGGTCGTCGACGGCCGCCGTGATCGGGCGCGTGGGATCGAGCTCGTTGCACACGCGCTTCATCGCGGCCGCGATGCGCGCGCCGCGCTCGGTGCCCTGCTGGCCCTGTTCCTCGTTGCCGATCGACCACAGGATGATGCTGGGATGGTTGCGGTCGCGGCGGATCATGCGCGAGAGATCGCCGATGCTTGCCTCGTCTGACGACATGCGCCGCGTTTCGTCGATCACCAGCATGCCCAGACGGTCGCAGGCATCCAGCAACTCCGGCGCCGGTGGGTTGTGGGACGTGCGATAAGCGTTGCAGCCGAACTCCTTCAGCTTCGCGACGCGCCAGGCGTGCAGGCGATCGGGCAGTGCGACACCCACGCCGGCGTGATCCTGATGGTTGCAAGTGCCGTTCAATTTGACCGGCGTGCCGTTCAGGAAAAAACCCTTCTCCGTATCGATTTTCACCGTCCGGATGCCGAAATTGACGACCGCATCGTCGATCGTCTTGCCGCCGGCAACAACCTGCGTGGTCAATTGGTAGAGTTGTGGATTCTCCAGCGACCATAGCGCCGGTCCGTGCAACACCGTACGTTGACTCAGCGTGCGTTTCTCGCCCGCCCCAACGTTCAGCGTCTGGGTTTTCAGAGTCGCGACCACGCGGCCCATCGGATCGAACACGGTCGAAACGATCTCGCATTGGCGGACGGACGCGCTTTCGTTTACAAGCTCGGTAGAAACCGTAAGCGCCGCCAGACCGCGGTCGAGTTCGCTTCTTACCCAGGTTCCCCATTGCGGGATGTGCAAGGGATCGGTCTTCACCAGCCAGACATGGCGATAGATGCCGGCGCCTTCATAGAACCAGCCTTCGCCCAACGTAGCGTCTGCGCGCACGGTCACGACGTTCTTGCCGCCGTAATTGGCGAAATCCGTCACATCGATGCGGAACGGCGCATAACCGCTCTCGTTACGCGTCACGATATAGCCGTTGATCATGACGACCGCATCGCGGAACACGCCGTCGAATTCCAGCGATAGCCGTCGTGCGAGATCGGAGGCCGGGATGTCGAACACGCGCCTGTACCAGCCGACGCTGGTTTCGGGGTATTCGCGGCCTAGCGGCCTGAAGCCATGGGCGGCACGTGGATCGTCTTGCGCCGGCGGGTTCACGCTCGGCACGAAGGGAAGTTCGACGGCCCAATCGTGCGGCAAATTCACGGCGGTCCAGGCGCTATCATCGAAATTGAGGGCCGCCGCCGCCGCGGTGTCCGTGCCCGCTTTGGCGAAGGTGTGCTGGTTGCGCCCGAAACCGAAATCCTTGGCTGGATCGCAGGCGTGACCAAGATGGAACTTCCATCCGAAATCGAACAGTAGTCGCTCGCGCACCGAAGGTGATGCAGTGGCCGCGGCTTTGCGATGCGGCGCATGGCGCATACGCGTATGGGCTGCTGTCGGTGCCGTGCTTGCCGCGGCAACGGCGGCGCTCGATGTCATCAAATCGCGTCTCGTGAGACCAGGCATATGCATCCCTCCCGTGCCTCCGGCAGCCGGTTCGCGGCGCGGAGGCAGTTGCGTATTTATCATATCAATAGCACAATTTTACCCAGACGTGGCAACGGCTTAGCGCCAGGGTCTGAAAAAACGGGTTTATGTAGCGCACGGCTGGGGTATGAAATGAGCCCCGCAATGCCCCTGAGACCCGCGTGGTCGCAGCGACCCGATTTTTTTGGTCATTTCAAGCTGCGAAATCAGCGTTGTAACGCTTTGGATGGTTCGCCACGTGGCTGCGGTTCTCGCGCTTATCCTGCTTGGTGCACCAACCTGCGCTACGGTCCGTAACGACAGCGTATGGACGCGGAGGCTGCTCAAAGAATCTCCTGAGAGTGCAGGAAGACTTTCGATGGTCCCACGCCGCTTCGGTTGGCAAGCCATCTCTGAACCTGTTTTCATCCTGTCGGGTGTGCCCGTCTTAATCACCAAAATTTTCGGCGGCGCATTCGGATTTGGCCGAGTGCGGCCTTTTGCCGGGGGGCGTCTTGGCTTAGAACGATCCCGTGAAAAGCCGCCCCACGCCTCGCCCCGATAGCAGCGACACGCAGAAACCCGCCAGCATCTACGATGTTGCCAAGCGCGCTGGCGTATCGATCAAGACCGTTTCGCGCGTCGTCAACCGGCAGGCCAATGTCAGCGAAGCGACACGCAAGCGGGTGCTCGAGGCGGTGGACGCACTGTCATACCGGCCCAATGTCTTCGCACGCGGGTTGGCCAGCGAACGCTCCTTCCTTATCGGACTTCTCTACGACAACCCGTCGGCGGGCTATGTGGCCGCCCTGCAATTGGGCGTGCTCTCGCGCTGCCGCGAAGAAGGTTACCATCTCATCGTTGAATCGCTTGACGCCCAGAATCCGAACCTTGGTCATCAGGTGTATTCGCTGGTCACCGAATCGATTTTGCACGGCGTCATCTTGACCCCGCCACTGTGCGACGTGCCCGCCGTGATCGACGCGCTCCGCCGCGCCGGAACGCCTTTCGTGCGGATCGCGCCTGAAAAGCCTCTGGCAGGTTCGGCCGACGTCAAGATCGACGACCACAAAGCCGCCTATGACATGACGGCCTATTTGATTGGGCTCGGTCATCGCCGGATTGGCTTCATCAAGGGCCACCCCGACCACGGCGCGGCCAATGCGCGCTACGAAGGTTATCGTGCGGCGCTGGCCCATGCCGGCCTACCGCTGATCGATGAGCTTTGTGTGCAAGGCTTCTTCTCTTATCAGTCCGGCATCGAAGCGGGTGAGCGCCTTTTGTCCTTGAAGAAGCGTCCAACGGCGATCTTCGCCGGGAACGACGACATGGCTGCCGCGGTGCTGGCCTGTTCGCAGCGTTTCGATCTCAAGATCCCGCACCAACTTTCCGTGGCCGGCTTCGACGATTCCCTTGTCGCCCAGGTGGTCTGGCCGCGGCTTACGACCTGCCGCCAGCCGATCAAGGAGATGGCCGAAGCGGCCGTATCCATGTTGACCCAGAAACCGCCTGAGAACGGGCCGTTCGAGCGGCGCCTGGATCACGAACTGGTCGTGCGCGAATCCACGGCGCCGCCGGGAATCTGATCTTGCGTTTGATTTGTAAATCTACTGCGCAACGGGATCGAGGAAGAGGAGTTTCACTGAGCCCGGTTTGATGCTGTAGCGGTGCCGTTCGTCGGTAGATGCCACGGCTTTATTGACGACCATCTCTGCCGTCACCAGATAGATGCGTCCGGTCTTGGAATCGATTGCCATCGTGCGAGCGCCATAGGCGGTGGTGACGGTGGGCAGCGCCACGAAGCTTGTCGGCGATTTTTCGGCGACAATTGAAAGCGTTCCGTCGCGATTCGAGCTGAAGGCCAGATTGCGATTGGGATCGAATTCGGCAAAATCTGTGCCTTCACCAATTGGGAGGCTTGCCAGCACTGTGCCCGTCTCGGCGTTGACGACCGTCATGACTTTGTTTGCACAACTTGCGAACAGACGCATATGCGCGCGATCGATGGCGAGGCCATGCGGCTTCGTGCAGCCGGGCATCGGCCAATGGGCGTCAGCAATGTTCGCCGCGGTGTCGATGCGTACGATTTCGTTCTTTTCCGCGCCGTCGACGTAGAATTTTCCGTTCTCGCCGGAAACGCCGAACTCCAGACCGCCGCCCACGTCGATAGTCGCGACGACGCCATCGGTCTTGGGATCGATCACCGTGACTTTCCCGGAATCCCCGTCAATCACCAGAATGTGGCCGCTCGTCGGATCATAAACAATGCCGTCTGCGTCCGGCTCAGCCTTGATGCGGTTAACTACTTTCAGCGTTTTGAGATCGAAAGACACGGCAATACCGGATTCACCGTCGTCGGTGTAGCCTTTGCCCACCGCATGTACTGAGGCAATTCCGTGGGTCCTGCCGGTAAAGCCTTCGATCTGCCCGATGATCGCGCCGCTTGTACCATCGACCACTGTGACTTTCTCACTATGCGAGACGTAAACCCGGTCCAATAGTGGATCGAAAACAACATAATCCCATCTATCCGGTGCGCCGAGCGCCACAGATTTCGTAATGCGATAGTCGGGCATGGCGGTCCCGGCGGCAACTGCCTGCATTGCGAGCAACGCCGTGGCAGCAAGAACAGCGGACAAATTCAGAAACAGCCGGATGGGTGTCATGGCATTTCCCTTATGGTTGTTTTCCGGACGGCACAAAATCCATCACTTAACGGCGAACAGCGGCGTCATGCTCACCACGCCTTTGTCGGTGTCGGCAGCATGGCCGAGATACTGCGTGATGCCGAAGGCCTCTTCCGTTGTGCGCAGCAGCGAATAGTGATTGTAGGGCGTGGGGTCAACGAGATGGCGTGGCCCATGGTTGGTGATGACCAGCGTTACGATATGCCCGCCGCCGAAATTCGCGCGGCTTGAGGGGTCGTAGCCGCAGCAACCTTGCTGCCCCGTCTTGCGTTCTTCCCTATTGTTTTCATCGAATGTCACGACGATCGCTGTGTTGCCCGGCTCGCTCCAGATCTTGGCGTGCGTGATTTTGTCGACCAGCATCCCAACTTCGGCGTCGCCCCGGCGGATCAAGCCCGCAAGATTCGTACTTTCGATGCAATCGGCGGGAACGGCTCCGTCTCCGCTGCCGCGGCCATGCATTTCATTGCACTGGTTCGGAACGATGTGTGCGTAATTCGGCAAATCATCGTCTGCCAGACCCTGATCGAGTTGCAGGAAACCCACCAGATGTTCGGACAGTTGGAGAAAAGGCTCGTCATGGACCTTGGCAAAATGGACGAAGCCATTGTGCTTGGCGGCGTAAAGTTCGTTTGGCTGCCCCTTCACCGGATAGTCCGGAGTCGGCCAGCGCGGCGTCAGCGAACCGGCGGAGGGAATGTCCTCCATATAGGCTTTCCATGTCAGGTGTTTGTCGGCCATCTGATCCATTAGGCTTCTGGCCGTCAGATTGTGGTCTGCATAACCGGGCTCGATGGTTTTTTCGCAAAACTTATTTTGGACACCTTGTTTGCAAAAAAAGGCATCGTCGTCGTGAATTCCGAACGTATCCCCGCCCAGCATGGCGATATAGTTGGCCTCGCTAGAATGCACTTCGGCGTAAAACTGCGACGCGCTGCCATACTCCGCTGCCAGCTTGTGGATGACGGGCGTCCACTCCGGATGCGTCATGATCTGGTCGTAGCCCTTGTTTTCCAGAACGATGACGAAGATGTGCTCGTAGCGCGGCATGGAGGACGCAGCGCCCGCTCCCGTAGGAGCAAGCGCAAGTGCCAGACAAAAAGCGAAGCCCGAACGCGCGGCAATCGATCTTGGCGTCATTTTCTTGTTCCTGGTTGTCACAGCTTGATGCGCACGCCGGTCTCGTAGGTTTGGTCATAGAATTCGCGCTGGATGACCCAATTCGGAGCCCCGAGGTAAATCCGAAGCGGGGCGTTGGTCAGGTTTTTGACATTGAAGTAGACCGACCAGCCCTCGTCGAAGTCGTAGCTGGATGTGAAGTCGAGCGTGAAGCGGGAATCCTCGAACGTGTCCGTCGCGCGCGAGCCGCCGACCTGATAGAGACTGTGGCCGACATATTGGGACGCAAGGCGCAGAGACAATCCGTTGTCTTCATAGAACACCGACGCATTGAACGTCATCGACGAGGTTCCAGGCAGGGCATGTACATCGTCAGGCCGCAACGCGCCGTTGCTCCACACATAGGTCACGTTTCCGTCCAGACCGAATCCGTCGAACGGCTTGGGAAGGAAGGTGAACTTCTGCTGGTAGGCCGCTTCAATCCCCCGCGCATAGGACGAACCGATATTGTCGTAGCTATCCAGGAACACGGGGTGCCAGTCCGGCAGGCGCGGGTCGCTGGCCACCTTGACCTCACGCGAGAAGATATAGTTCCGGAATTCCTTGTCGAAGGCGCCAAACTGGGCGATACCGCCGTCGCTCAAATAGTATTCCAGGGTCAGGTCGAAATTGTCGCCGGTCGTGGGCTGCAGATTTGGATTTCCCGTCGAGATGTGGCCCGTCGTGTCGTCCTCGGTCGACGCGAAGGCGACTTGGTTGAACCCGGGCCGGCTGATCCCCGTCGAATAGGTGGCACGCGCGATCAATTCCGGCGTGAAGGAGTAGCGCAATTGCACCGTGGGGAAGACGTTGGTGTATTGCTTCGGCATACGGATGAAACCGAGTGCATCGTCGTAGAAGCCGTATTTGGCGTTGGTCGACTCGACGCGCACGCCTGCCAGCACACCCCACGGTCCGTATTCACCGGTGTACATCGCGTAACCCGCATAGATGTTCTCGTCGGCGTTGAAGTAGCCGCCCGGGTCCAGCGTCATCGCGCTCGCGGCTATCGTGCCGTTCTGGATGAGGCCTAGGAGCGCCGCTTCGTTGATGCCGGGCCCGTTCGTGTAGCGATTGCCGTAGTACTTGGTGTCGGGTGCGAGCCGCGACAGGGTGGAGAGCAAGAGATTAAGCGTCGAGACCTTTGCGCCAGAGGGAGCTGTTAAACTTTGCGTGTACGGCGACTGGGTCTTGTTGCGCAGCCGTACTTCGAATCCAAATTTTAGGTTGTCGGAGTCGCTCAGGAAATTGACAGGAATTGAGGCATCTCCCGCATAAGACCATTCCTCGTCAACGTCTTTCTCGGTGCTGTTGCTGAATTTTGAGAGCGTATACAGCGTCGGGTCGTTGGGATTTGTCCCGTCGGTGATCTGCATCGTCGGATAATTTGGGCTGAGGATGTTGTCGTAAGTGACACTGACGCCACTGGGACCCTTGAATGTGCTGCCATAATTGCGGCCGACATCGAATGTGGCCCGCGAATAAGCGACGTGATAGTCGATTTTGACAATTTCGAAGTCGTCTTCGCCCCCGATCACATAGACACTGTTGCGATGCGTCTCTTCTTCGTTGGTGCCCCTGAGGGTGATATCGGATTGTGTCGCAATCCCGTTCGGGTCAGACGATGGGCTCGCGATCGGATAATCACCGCCGAGCGCATTGTAGAGCAGGTGGTTCTTGATCACCGATTCGACATAGCCAAAGACGTCTGCGCGCACGTAATAGCGGTGATCGTCGTTCGGTTTGAAGTCGAACTCGCCGCCCAGGCCGAAACGCCGGCGGTGGTAGTCGTATTTGCGCATTTGCAGGTCATCATAGACCTTATCCGTCGGTCCGGCCGGGTTGGCTGGATCGTTGATATAGTCCTCTTCGAGATCATCGAAGCCGCGACGGTCTTCGCGATAGGACCCGGTCAGTACGAAGGAGAAAGGTGTCGGGTTGGAGACAAACCCGGGATTGACCTTGTTTGCGCTCTGGCCGTTCTCGATCACCAGGCCGCTGTCGTCGAACCCAAAGCGCGCGCCCACCGCAACTGTCGCGTTGAACGGGCCCGTATGATCGTGGATCGGCTCGTAACCTGCGCCCAGCGTAATATCGGCAAAAGGCTTGCTGATGTCGGACGCCGTGCGAGGCTTGAGCTCAATGGTGCCGCCCAACCCTTCCGCATCATGATCGGGCATGCCCGTTTTGGTCACGATAAGTCCGTCAATCGCACCATCGGGGATCGTATCGAATTCAACCGCGCGTCCGCCGCCGCCATTGTATGTACCGCCGGGGTTCGTGTTGAGCAGAACCACGCCACCATAGGTCGCACCGTTGAGATTGCCGTCAAGACCGCGAATTTCGACGAAGCGGCCTTCGCCCGTATCGCTCAAGAGCGAGATGCCGGGCATGCGGCTGAGCGACTCCGCCGCGTTGAAGTCGGGATACTTCAAGATCTCTTCGGCCGACTGGACATTGATGATGTTCGGGGCATCCTGCTGCATCTCGCGCGCGGCTTCTTTGTGACGTATCCCCGCGACGACCACTGTCTCGACCCGATTATTGTCGTCGGAGTCCGCGAGCGCGCATTGTGCCATCCCGGCAAGAAACAGCACCGATGCGTACGAACAAAAAAGGCGCGCCTTAAGGTTCAGGTTTTTCATGTTCTTATCCCCACTCGCGGTCATCGAGGCGGGTGGGTGCGCCCGCTGTGTCGCTCCCCCCGAAAATGAGTCAATAAAAAGCCACTTAACTGCTGCATTTTGAGAATGGATTGATGACGGTTGGGCGACATGGAGCGAGGAACATCCCTGTCCTTGCCGTTGCGGCACCAGACTGCATCGAACCGACGGGTCGCCGGCCCCGACAATGATCATTCGCGCCTTCTGGCACTGCGCGTGTTTCAGTAACTGGCTGACACTGATCGGCCGGTGACGGGCCTTCCTTGACCTCAAGATCTCGCGCCGACCTTCCAAGGCCGGTAGTGGCCGTACGCGAACCCGCCGCGCCTCGCGAAGATGAGTACAGACAAGGCGTTATCGGCAGATTTGAGCGGACGTTGGGCGCAAGCAGGTGCAGCGAGGACTTTGCGGATCACATTCTGCACGACATAGCGCTGCGGTAGAATCCGTACGCTGCGTCCTTGTTTTGCCGCCGGGACTGCCCCAAAAAAGCCATGAATTCTGCCGGTAGCGCTACCATTTCCGCAAAATAGTGACGTATGTGTCACATCTCTTGCGAAAACTAGGTAAGCGTTGTCATTTGATGTAGTAAGCGCTTTCCTGCTTGTGCAAAGTTCCTCTCAGCTAACCCACACTGTCCGGGGGTCCCTTCGGAGCGGTGCATGACGGTAGCGTTTAGGAGAGGGAAACAGACATGAACCGCAAATTGAAGTTCTGCACCCAGACCGCGGTGGTTGCGCTCCTTATCGGCGCCAGCGCAGCGGCAGCTTTCGGGCAGACAACATCCGACCAGATCGAAACGGTCACCGTGACCGGCTTCCGCGCATCGCTGGCGAATGCGCTGCAATTAAAGCAGAAATCGAACCTGATCATGGAATCCGTCACGGCCGAAGACGTCGGCAAGATGCCTGACCAGAACGTCGCAGAGTCGTTGCAGCGTCTGCCTGGCGTGCAGATCGCCCACGACGAAGGCAAGGGCACGCGCGTCCTGATCGACGGCCTGCGCCAGAACCTCACGACGCTGAATGGCGATGTGTTCCTGACCGGCAAGGAATTCTATGTGTCCGGCGAAGCCGCGAACGGCGGCAGTGGCGCCAACTCGCAATACGCCTCGATGGAAGGTATTCCGAGCGAAGAAATCGGCGGCGTCGACATCTACAAGAGCCCGAACGCGTCGCTGACCGAAGGCGGCTTGGGCGGCATCATCAACCTCAAGACCCGCAACCCGTTGGATCTGCCGGACGGCCTTTCCGTTACAGCGAACCTGCGCGGAACGTCGACGAGCTATCAGTCGCTCGGCAACGCGACCCCGAACGCGACCCTCGTGGCTTCCTATAAGGCAAGCAACACGTTCGCGATCACGGGCAGCATCTCGTATGACGACACCAGTGTCCTTACGCGGGAGTACGAGGCCTACAACCGCGGTTCTTGGCTCATCACCAATGCCGCCGTCGTCGGCTACAACGGAACCGCCCCGCTGAACGCAACGAACGGCGAGACGACGTTCTCGAAAACGTACATCATGCCGCAGTATGGGTACTTCAGCGACATCCTCGACAAGAACAGGACAATCGGTGCGACGCTCGGGGCGGCATGGAATGTCTCCGACGCAATCCAGACCAGCTTCGTCTGGTTCTATTCACACATTTCGGACAAGCAGACGAACTATTCGGACAAGGTCGGCTTCAACGGATCGGGCGGGAGCAACAACGTTCCGGGCAGCGGTCCTCCGGGAATCGATGCGGATGCTGCCAATACGATCGATGCTAACGGGGTCGTGCAGTCGGCAACGTTCTATCTGCAGGGCGCGGAAACAGCGACCCTGTTGCAGAGGCAGAACTCCGACGCCAACAACTTCCAGTGGCACACGAACTTTGACGACGGCGGTCCCATCACGGCGACCTTCGATGTCTCTTTCTCGCGCGCGACCTCGGGCCTGAAAGCCGCCCAGCAGGACATCGAGCACGGCTATTATCTGCCGAACGCTGGCTTTCCGGCGGGCACAGTTCAGTTGACGGCTCCGGGTTGCAACAACTTCTCACCTGCTTGCGGCGTCGGTGCCGGCAATCCGGCAATCCAGATGGAATGGACCAACGGCGGCGATTCCGGTCTGCCCACCGCGAAGTATGTCGGCGCCTATGCAGATGTGCTCTCGAATCCGAACTACACGCTGTTCAAGTCCGCCTGGGCTTGGGCCAACAACACGAAACAGGAGCAGGGCGCCATTAGAGGCTCAGTGGAATACAAGCCTGGCTTCCTCAAGGGCGTCGACGGCAGCGTCACCGCCGGCTTCCGCCTTGGTACGCGTGACATCTGGCAGGACTTCGGCCGTTACCTGATCGACGGCAAGACGGAGAGCGGCGCCTATATCGTCAATTGCTGCTACGCTCAGGGCAACGGGCCGGGGCTCTACTATCAGGATCCGGGTTACGCGGCCATTCCGTACTCGACAGCAACCTCCGATCCGAGCTTGGCGCTCACTGTCAAGAGTTTCATGTTCGGCAATATGATCGTGAAGAACCCGGTTACCGGCGGCATGGCCGATCCGGCGACCTTCCTCCAGACGATCTGGAACAAGGCGTCGTATGTGCCGGGCGTGAATGGTGTTCCGGTCAATCCGCCGTCCGCAGATCCGAATGGCGTTCCGTGCGCCAACACGGCCCAAGCTGGGTGCGCCGTCAGCCCGACAAAGGTGCCCAACGACACTCAAAAACTCTATATCGATACGTTGAGCTCGTTCAGGGTGCATGAGTCGACCCAGGCCTTCTATCTGATGTCCGACCTGGGCAACAAAGACAGGGGCTTCCACGTCAACTTCGGCGTTCGCGTTGTCCTCACGCACTTGAGCGTAGCCGGCGCGACGTCGGCTCCGACCGTGTATTCGTACGGCACGGCTACTTGGAACGGCGTGAACAGCAACAACGTGCCGTTCGTCCAGAACAAGTACTCGGTGGACATTCTGCCGTCGATGAACCTTGCTCTCTATCCGACGGACGATCAGATCATCCGTCTGAGCGCGGCTCGCGTGGAATCGCCGGCTGACCTGTTTAATCTCGGTCTTGGTCAGTCCTACAACTTCACGCGTGAGACCGGCGGGCGGGTCAATACGAATCCCGGCAGCCCGTCCTTCGGAACGAAGGATGGCTTCAAGTTTGTGGGCGGCTCCTCTGGTAACCCGCAGCTCGACCCGTATCGCGCGACCCAGTTCAATCTGTCTTGGGAAGATTACTTCGCACCAGAAGCCCTGGTCAGCGTCGGCGCCTTCTACAAGCAGATCGAGAGCTTCGAAGTCAACCAGCCTGTACCGACAACCGTCATGGATGACTTCGGCGGTACGCAAGGCCCGATCACCATGGCGGTCAACGGCGGCCACGGCAAGATCTACGGCATGGAACTGGCTGGTCAGTATGTGTTCGACATGGGCGTCGGCCTCGCCGGCAATTACACCTATACCCAGTCAGAGTCGATTATCACTACTGCGTTCAGCAACCACCTGCCAATCCCGGACGTGGCGGCCAACGCTGCGACGGGTACGATCTTCTACTCCAATTACGGGCTCGACGCGCGTCTGTCGTACTCGTGGCGTAGCAAGGCCGTGAACGGCGGCATCGGCGGGTCGACCTTCTCGCCCACCGTTGCGGCAACCGGCGCCTCCAAGATCTACGGTGTCTTCACTGCGCCGTATGGCGAGTTGGATGCCCAGGTCGCGTACAACTTCCTCGACCACTTCGGCGTCTACGTCGGGGCGCAGAACCTGACCGCAGAAGCCGTTCACACCTATCTGCAATTCCCGAACATGCCGTTCACCTATGACAACAGCGGCACTCGGTACTTCTTTGGCGTAAAGGCCACTTTCTAAAATTGCGTGCAACATCGGGAGCGGCTGTCATCCGACAGCCGCTCCTTCCTCGGAGCGCCGGAACATGGGTTTTACTTTCTGATCCACTTCCATGACGAAACGCGCATCCATCTTGCTTATCCACTCCTCCCTGTAGACGACTAGAGCGGTCAATCTAAATTGACCGCTCTTTTTTGTGTCGGTGTTCCCGCTCCAAGGAAGCTCAAGGTCCGGTGGCATCACACATCGTCGCTGGCTTCCACCCAGATCCGGCCCAGCGCTTCGATGCCGGCAGCATCGTCCGCAGCAAACCGCCCGTAGAGGGGACTGTCGAGGTCGAGCACGCCAAGGACTCGTCTGTCTTTGAGCAGCGGGATGACCAGTTCCGAGTTTGACTGCGTATCGCAGGTGATATGGCCGGCAAACGCTTGCTCGTCCGGCACAACAATGGTCTTAGCGCCTGCCGCTGCCGTGCCGCACACCCCGCTGCCCAGCGCGATGCGCACGCAGGCAGGCTTGCCCTGGAATGGTCCAAGCACCAGTTCGCCCCCCTTCACGAAATAGAATCCCGCCCAGTTGAGATTGGGGAGCGATTGCCAGATCAGCGCCGAAAGATTCGCGGCATTGGCAATCGGGTCCCGCTCACCTTCAAGCAGCCCGCGCGCCTGGCGTAACAGCTCAGCGTAGTGCTCGTGCCGGTTCACGGCGCGTCGTCCCGCACATGGACGACGGCCCATCGATCGGCATACTGGCGGTGCCAGCCCGCCATCGTATCCATCGCGCCCACCGCCGGACTGTCCGCGACGAAGATCGTCCAGCGCACATGATATTTGGCGAGCGCAGCGGCCAACGCCACCTTGTCCGGACTGACCATCTCCGCGTAGCGGCCGAGGAACCTCGCGCCATACAGCCCGGCGCGGCTGTCGATGAACGGCCTGACATCGTTGAAGATCAGATAGCCGCCGAAACGATATTCATTGAGCACGGCGCTCTTCGCCAGCGCCGCCGGCACATGGGCAAAGGCGGTGGCCGGCGTTGTCGCGCCGTCGCCGCGCTCGAGCGGCAGCACCAGGCGCAAGGCGGCAAGCAGGGCAAAGACAAAAGCAAACGCGAGGCCGGCGGCGATGCGGGGCGGTCCGTCCGGGCGCGGAGCATTGTGCAACGCGCGCTCAAGCGGCTGCGCGAGAATCAATGGACCGACGATGGCGATCAGCATCTGATGGCGTACATCAATCAGCGCGAGCGTAAACAGTCCAAAGAGAATGGCGATGCGTAGCGGCGTCACCGTCACTTTGCGCCACAGAAGAATGGCGAACGCCGCCACGGCGGCGATGACTAGCGGCAGAAAGGTCCACAAACTCGTCGCCTGCCATCCGCCGGTCGGCTGCAGCCTCGGCATCACCATGAACCTTAGCGGAAAAATCAGGCCGTCGAGGCCATGCGGCGTGACCAAGGCGGCGAGCAGCGCCAATCCGCCGAACAGACCCCAGCGCCGGAGCGTGGCGACGCGCGTTCGGGAATCTTCCAACACGGCCTCCAGCGCGAAGGCAGCGACCAAGCCAAGCCCGATCAGGAAGCTCGCATGCAGATTGGCCCACAGCGCCATGATCGGCAGAAGATGCCACGACGGCACCCGCCGTTCTTCGCGCGCAAAGACGAGATTCGCCGTCCAGATCTCCAGAAGCGGCAACGCCAGAAGATGCGGCCGCGCCACAAGACTTCCCGCCACGCAGGCCAGCGACAAGAGGAGGACGGCGACCAGCAAAATCCCACCGAGCCGGTGCGCCAGATGGCGCACGAGCAACCCGGCGGTCAGCGCCAAAGGCGTGCCGAACAAAATTACGACACCGTCCCAGCCCGCGCCGATATAAGCGAGCGCCATCGCAATTTCGGCAAGCCATTCGTGCGTCTGCCAGGGATGTCCTCCGAACGTGTAGGAGAATGGATCGATGCGCAGGACGGCCTGATTCTCAAGCATCCAGCGGCCGGCGGCGATGTGCCAATAGGTATCGGCGTCGTCGAGGATGGCAGGTGCGAAAAGCGCAATCGCAAACGCTACAGCGGCAGCTGCAAAGGCGATGCCGCGCGCGCTCAACAGTGTTTTTGGCGCTGCCAATGCCAAGCCGTGGTCCCGTTTCCTAAGCGATCTTTTGCCTACGCGTAAGCGTATGGCAGATCAAGACTTCCAGTCCATTCGCGTGAGATTCACCCGCCGGAATTGGTGATCGCTTGATGCAGCGTCTGGGTGAGACGGCCGTGATTGGCATATTCCCAGTTTCCACCGTAGCCGATGTCGTCGACGCGCCAGCCGTTCGCCGACATCACCAGATAAAGTGTGTCCGTCCAA
>Ga0265314_10001134_pt1 | contig 30848 bp, 15 predicted proteins | sample 4126metaG_FD_203106 | JGI IMG/M metagenome (GOLD analysis project Ga0265314, IMG submission 203106) | Rhizosphere microbial communities from Carex aquatilis grown in University of Washington, Seatle, WA, United States - 4-1-26 metaG | ecosystem: Host-associated > Plants > Roots > Rhizosphere >... | reverse complement strand
TTCTGGGTCGTGTCCCACCCTCCCAAACCGCCACAAAACCGCTGGCCCGAGATCCTGGGAAAATACTCGCTCTAACCCTGTCTCATTTTGTTCCCCCAACGAGTCTCATTTTGAACTCCCGCCGACAGAACCCTCAAAAGTTCTCGACGGAAGGATGTCGCTGGAATATCAATAGGCATTCTCCTCCAAAAGGCCGCGGCTTGCGGCTTGGAAACGGCCCTTTGGAAGGGGCCCCGGCACGCGGGCGCTGCCGTGATCCCGTCTTGCCGAGGCAAATGCAGCTCCAAAATCCAAAATTATGAAAAGCACCCGCATGCCGACTGCCCGTCTCCTCCCACAGATTCTATACTCCGGCGTTTTGGTCATGTCGCTGATCAGTAGGCCAGGTTTGAGCGCACAGACCGGGCCCTTCAGTCCTACGGACTGGCCCTCGACGATAGACTCCAGCGCGACGGTGGACTTTGGTATTTTCGATGCCGGAGCCTCCTTCTCGACACCGGCCGGTTGGAACGACACGGTGACGCTGAGCGGGGGCGGGGACCAGGCTTTCCAGAGTATCACCCTGGCAGGATTGACCGGGGATCAGTCCACCAGCACCTACCTCAATTTTGCCGACACGGCCTTTGCGAACTGGGCCGATACCCCGGCACTGGACATACTTCTCCAGGTTTATGGCAATGGCGACCTCTACCATGCCGATGGGAGCGGGATTAGCTTTAATTTCCTGACCGGCACGCTCCTAACCGCGCCGCCGCATAATCTCTTTGCCGCACCTGCTGGGACCACTCCGGCCGGGGCGAACAATAGTCAATGGAACTGGATCCTGGTTAGCATCACGAATGCCGTGAGCCCAATCACCCATCAGCGGTACGTGGGCTTCGTTCCCGCCAATGCGGGCGCCAACGCCCAAAACGGAGGAGTCAACGGTGGGACTCTTAGGTTGCAGAATCTACCGGGCATCATTGTCCGTGCGGTGGCGATTGGGCCGCAAGGCGCCTTTGGCACGTCCAACCAGGTGAACGTTTTCCTGCCTCCGCCTGCCTGTCCCGACGAACCTCCGGTCAACCTGGCGTTCGTTGATCTTAATACACATGTAACCAACAACCTGATCGTCTTGGACAACGGTGACCAGACGGTGGGCTACCAGAACGATGTGGGACCAGCCAACGATCGCCGAATCGGAGTCCAAGCCACCGCCACCTTCATGAACTTCGGTATTCTGAGCAACTATCTTGGCGTGGCGTGCAATTCGCCGCGCCCCATGAAGGTCTGCGTTGAGGTTTATGACGATCCACTCCTGGCTGGAGCCAGCTTCGGCCCGGAAATGTACGCCAACGATAATAGTGGTGACACGTCGACTTATGCGGGGCCGCTTTTCACCCTGGCGGGCTCAGACCAATGGGTCCGGGTGGCTTTTTGGGTGCCCAACGTGGCCTTGGCAGGCATCAACACAACGCCACTCACCGGCGGCCCGCGAATGGTCTTCAATGGGGGATCCCCATTCTTTGACCGGATCGAACTAGGGATCTTGCGGGCTGGAACCAATGCGCTGGCGGGCTTAGACCCTGATCCCACCTTTTACCTCGATCCGAACATTTGCACCACGAACTATGGCAATTACGCTGAACTCGATCTTCCCAACGGCATCAAGAACAACCTCGACGTCGGCACTTCCGGCGGCGATCAGCCCATGGTCGTGGAGATGGCTGGGCCGGCTGGCGATCAGCGGCTTTCGCTGCGACCGGATGGCACCGCCAACAACATCCAGTTCTCCATCCTCAACGGGGCGTTCGGTCCTACCTACCAGGACAACGCTCGGGTAGCCCAGGTCCTCACCTATTACGATGATCCGACCATGGTCGGGGCGACTTTGTATCCCCAAGTGTACCAGAGCTGGGTTGGTGGCGTATCGACCCTGAAATTCCCCAACCAGAATATGGTCGCCGTCACGTTGAAGGGGACCGACAAATGGCTGGACGCTTATTTCGAGCTTCCGGACGCCAATTTTACCGGTGTCAATCAAGGTCCTCAGTCGCTCGTGCGGTACGAAACCACGCCCGCCACGAATGGCGTTCCGGCCAGCGGTTTCGTTCACGTCAGCCGCGTTCGCTATGCGGTCATTCGCACCTGTGGTCCCAACGATGGGAACAACCTCCTTCAGGCCAGCAAACCTCTGGCGGAGTTGGGCGATACGGTGAGCGGCTTCCAGGACAGCTTCACGGGGGCGACGCGAAACACGAATTGGGTGGCGCTGGGCGATGGCGGCGACAATTACCTGCAACAGGGCGGTTTGCTCAAGGTCTTCGCGAATCACGGCGGCCCCAATCATTTGGTTTACAACGCGCCCGGTTACAGCAATGACGCCCAAGAGGTTCTGGCGCGCATTCGCGTGGTGGGCTTCCAGGCGGGCGAGGCGTCACGGGGCGGCATCGGGGTCGGAATTGGAACCAACAGCCAGGGAATGAACCTCCTTTTCCGCGATGACCTTGCGGAAGCTTCTGTCCGCCACCTCAACCTGGTGGATGACACGCGCGCTTCGGGCCCAGGCAACCTCACGAATGCCTGGTCCAACAACACCTGGTATTGGCTGCGCTTGCGGCAGGCGGCTAAGCTCGACGGCAGCATCACGGTATTTGGCAAGGTCTGGCTAGCCGACTGGGCAACTCCTGAACCCCCAGACTGGCAATTGACCTGGTTGGATTCGGCTCTGCAAACGCCCCATCGGACGGGTTTGGCCGGCATCTCGGCTTCCTCCGGCGACGCTCTTGCCCAATTTGAGGTGAGCTACATTCTGATCGAGGCCGTCGGTTTGCCGCGCGTTGAGGTGTCAGCTGCTGCGACCGCGCCGGCGATTCAAGCGCCTTCGTTCTTCGGCAGTGGTATAACCCAGACGGATGCCGGCGTGAGTGTCACCTGGTTTGGTCCGGGCTCACTGGTGGCTTCCCCCGTGGTCACTGGGCCGTGGACCAATGTGGTGAGCACCACGAATAGTTACACTACCCCCAAGGCCAGTCTCAAGGCTGCCGAGTTTTATCAGTTACGATACACGCCGTGACGGTGAGTGAGGCTGGACATCATCTGCGGAATCGCTGTGCTTGCCCAAGCTTCCCGGCGCGCAGCGACGGGTCTCCTTCACCGGAATCCCCGCCTTCGGGGAGGGAGACCCGCATCCTCCTGCCGGAAAGAGGATGCGCGTCGATCCTTTGAGGTGCCAGCAAATGCGACGTATGCATAAGCATAACTATTACCGTTGTTGCGCTAACCTTCGCCTCGGGCAGAATGCCCAGTTGAGGGGAAAGGGGTCGGGACCCGTCCAGCGCCTCATTCATGGGTTGCGACGAGTGGTTCACGGCGCAGTTGTCTCCCTCGCGCTGCTAGCAACAGTCCTGTCCGCGGCCGCAACCGAGATCAACCCACCGATTGGACCGTACACCAATCCAGCTACGAATGAGCTAGCCCTGGCCACCCGGTTCAGCACCAACGACCCGGTGGTGATGACGTCGTATTTCTACTGGTATGACGTCTATAGCAAGGCGCACCTGCTCGACTCCGACGGCTCCGACGCGTTGACGGATCACCCCCCCACGCTGACTGATTTTTCCTACAAATCGGCGGCGTGGCACCGGAAGCAATTGCAGGATATGCGCGCGGCAGGAATTGACGTGCTGCTGCCGGTCCATTGGGGTGAACCGTCCGGGCGGTTGGCGGGGAAGCCGATTTCGGCCCAGCCGTGGAGCTATTCCGGACTGCCGCCGTTGTTGGAGGCGCGCGAGGCCTCGTTGGCAGCCGGGGAAAAACCCCCGGCGATCGGGCTCTTCTACGACACCTCAACCCTCCAGTACAATGCTGCCGGCAAACGGGTGGACCTGACCACGGACGACGGCCGTCGCTGGTTCTACGAGACGATCCGCGACTTTTTCTCGCTTATCCCGGCCCGGCATTGGGCAACGATCGAAGGCCGGCCGATCATTCTTCTGTATTCGGCGGCGTTTGCGGCTGCGCATGACCAGACCTGCATTGACTACGTGCGGCAGGAGTTTGCGCGGGATTTCAGCGGGCGCGTGCCTTATATCGTCCGCGAGATCTCCTGGAACGTGCAGGCTGATAACACCTACGCCTGGGGTGGGGCGATTTCGCTGAAGAATCCGGGGGTAGGCGGGCTCGGGCCAGGCTACAACGACTCCGCAGTGCTCGGCCGGACTCCGCTGGTCGTGCCGCGCGAAGCAGGCGCGCTCTTCGAACGTAGCTGGACCCGTTTCCTCCGCGCGCCGTCCAAGTTGGTGCACGTCGAGACCTGGAACGAATACCATGAGGGCACTGACATCGCGGAGTCTAAGGAGTATGGCCGCCAATACATCGAGCTGAACCGGAAGTTCGTGGACATGTTCAAAGCAGGGATCAAGCCGCCGCGGCCGAGCGGGCCCTATTCCGAGTTTAAATCAGTGAACGTCACCCTCCAGGCGACGAATGACTCGCACGGGCTCACCCAGTTCGAATCGGCGGACGGCGCCACCGTGGCCGCGGAGGCGGGCGGGAAGCCGTGCCGCGCTGTGGCGCCCACCGCGTATGCCGGGCAGTATGTCTATTTCCAGATCAACGATTCTTTTAAATGGGCCGATCGGATGCTGGTGGATGTCGGAGTCGAGTACTTCGATCAGGGCTCCGGGAGTTTCAACATCGAATATGATGGATCCGACCCGAGCGCCCCGTTTAATGGGGCCTACACCGCCAGCAAGACCACGGTAACGCTTGGCAACACCGGCCAGTGGAAGACAGCGAAGTTCCGCTTAACGGGATCGAAGTTCGTCAACTCGGAGAACGGCGGCGCGGACTTCCGCATTGCGGTCCAAGCGCCTGGTCTTCGCTTCCATCAGATCACGGTGACGCGCCTGGGGTTGCCTGGAGAGGCGGGCGCCACTTTGCACGGCTGGCAGCAGGATTTCGCCGAGCCGCTGGGAACCAAGTGGACGGTTGTGGGCAACGGCGCGGCGTTCCACCAATCCGGCGGCACGTTGCGCGCGGGCCCGCTGGTCCAAGGGCCGGCGTTCCTGTTGGCCACCGCCTACCCAATCCAAAGCGCCCCCGTCGAGGTCCTCTCGAGGGTGCGAGTTCTTTCGACAGCGCCGACTCCTAATTGGCTGGGCGGGCTGTCGGTAGTGGAGGATGCGGGAAGCCGCGCGGGCTATAGCGCGTTGTTCCGGCGGGACGCCAGCGGCGCGCCGCTTTTCGGCTTGGTCTCTTCGGGCGACGACTATGGGCCCTTTGCGCCGTTGGCGTGGCGCACCAACCGGTGGTACTGGCTGCGTGTGCGACACGAGACCAACGCCCTGGCCGGCTCCCCAGACCTCTGGGCGAGACTCTGGATTGCTGACGGGGAGAGCGCTGAGCCGACGGCGTGGACCGTCTGGCGAGATTACTTTCCGGCCAGCAACGCGCTTAACGGGCTGACGGGCATCGTCGCCGGGCAAGGCGTTCTCGAAGTCGACTGGCTTTTGATCAAGGCGGACGAACTGCCGGAGATCGTTGCGAAAGCTCCGGCTCTGAAACCCGCGCCAGCGACGCTGAGCCCGGCGGGCTTCTCCCCGGGGGAGGGTCTGCGGCTGAGCCTCAAAGGCGACCCCGGCATCGGTTACATCCTCGAAGGCACGAGCGATTTTCTCACATGGGACGGCTCCGCCCTGAATACTGATTCCACGGGCCAGGCTCTTTTTCAGGAACAGTCCGTCCAGGCCCAGCGCTTCTACCGCGCGAGATTGGTGCAGTAATCGAGCCCCGAGAGCCGCCGTTCGGACCGGCGCGCGAGTCTGTGACTCGCAGCGGCTGGGTAGACCGGATGCGCGGCGGAGCGAGACGTCTTGAGGTCCAACGTTGCTGCGGCTCGTACAGAGAGTGAGGCGGCGGTCGTGGACGCAGAGGGAGGGTCTTGAACCAGAACGAGGCGAGGGTTACGCTATTCTTCCTGAGGCATAGACTCGACCTTCTGGAAGAACCTGAGAGGGGAGGTCATCCTCGATGAAGTCTTCCTCACTCTGTCCGTGAGGATCAGTCTTGAAGCAGGGCGAGAATGACGCTAATGTATGAGCGATGAAGCTGAGATTCGACCTGGTGGAGAAGGTCACGCCGGACATGCTCATGGAGAGCGTGCTGGCGAACAATCACCGCTACAAGGCCGAGCCGCTTTTATCAAAAACTGGGACTGGCAGCTTGTCGTCAGCCTCAACCGAGGATCGTGCGATCGAGGAAAAGCTCTCCACGGAGATAACTCGGAAACTCACGGGCAAGTCCGGCAAAGGTGGGCGGCGCGGCAGTGCCAAGAGCTGACGCTGGGTGAGACGCTCGATTTCCTGCTCTATTGCCATCGGTCGGCGCCGTTCCTTTTTTTCAACGGAAACACTTTCGGAGAGATTGCACGGCGGATCGTCGATGCCATCTTCGTTGAGTTCCCGCTCGGCCGTCGGCGCGAGGCATCTTCGCTAGCGGCCCATTATGTCGCTGGGGTTTTAGCTCGGGAGCCAATGGAACAAGGGTTGACGGCGTTAACCGAGCTGGCGGGGTTTCAGCCCGGCGATCGCGTGAAGACTCTCCGCGGCTCGACTCATGGCGTGATCGTCCGGGTGCTGGCCGATGGCCGCGTCGCCTGGCGTCCGGATGGCCGCAAAGGGGAACTCCTTTCACTTCCGGAGAGCTTACTGCGCCGATGAAGTCCGGCGTCTGCCATTGGAACTCGCGCAAGGTCACAATCGTGCTACGCTAGGTTTCTGCCGGGACGACTTCGCTCGGCCCGGCTCGACTCAACGTAGAGTTGATCCTTTGCGCATGAGAATCAAAGTTCATGGCTACACCAGTTTGGCCGCAGCGGCCGCCACCCTTCTGGCCGTGGCTGGTCTTGGCGTCTTCGGAGGTACGAATGATCCCAGCCCTTTCGGAGTGGGATCGTCGGCGGAAGCGTCGGGGCTGTACGCCTCGTGGCTTCCGAAGATGGCCGCGGCGGGAGTCAAATGGGTGCGTCTGTGCCCCGATTGGAACCAGATCGAGCCCAAGGAAGGGACCTGGAATTGGACGACCATGGATGGGATGTTGAACGCCGCAGAGGCCAATCACCTGAACCTTACGGGCTTGTTCCTTTACAACGCGACTTGGGCGAATACTAACGGGGCCACGTTCCCCACGAACAACCTGGCTGCTTGGAACAGGTATGTGTCAAACGTTGTGGCGCACGCTCACGGTCGGATTAAGTACTGGGAGGTGTGGAATGAGCCCGAGAATTTCGCCCCCAAAGGCACGGCGGAGGATTACGCGCGGGTGGTCACCAACGCATACTATGCCGCCAAGAGCGCCGATCCGAATGCCCAGATCAGCCTGAGCGTCGCCTCAGTCGATGTTCTTTACCTGGAGCGCGCGATCAAGGCGGGAGCCGCCGACCGTTTCGATTACATCTGCGTGCATCCGTACGAGGTCCTGGGAACCGTGGATTTGGGCCAAGAAGCCGAGTTCATGAGCATCGTGCCGACCATTCGCAAGATGCTGGCGGCCGAGGACCGAGCCAAATGGAAGGTTCCGATCTGGTTTACCGAGATCGGTGAGGCCCTGGGCGGGCAGGTGACAGCCACCAGCCAGGCTCGGGATTTGGTTAAGTCGTACACCATGGCTATCGCCCAGGGAGTCGGTTGCGTCGAGTGGTTTGAAGCCCGAGAAGGCGGATACAAGATGGGACTGCTGAATTCGAACGGGAACCCAACACCAGCCTATTCCGCGTTGAAGAACCTGGTATCAGCGATGGGCCCGAACCCGCTCTACCAGGGCTGGGTGCAGCTCAACAACCAAGACTATGGGTTTGTATTCCAGGGCGCCACGGCCAGTGTCATGGCCGCCTGGGCGCCACCGGGCGTTACCGACAGCGTGGACTTCGGCCGGGCGGTGCGGATTATCGAACCCGTTGCGGGCGGGAGTGTCGAGACCCAGACCTACGCCCTGAGCAACGCTCCGGTGCTGGTGCTCGACGTGCCTTCGAACCTGATATCACAGGCGCATACCAACCTGGGCCGGCCTTTTCCGTGGGGGGGCGATTACTCCGGGGCTTCAGCCGTTTCGGTCACGATGGCAGAGCCCAACATCGAACGCGGTTTGCATCAGCTCAACGCGGACGCGACCTCAACCGCGGTGACCGTGTACGGCGGCGCGGCCAGGGATTGTAGCAAAGGATCGGGTGTGACCTTCACGGTGGATCCGAATTTTCTATCTTACACGACGGCATCGATCCGGATCACCGCGGTGGTGAGGCGAAATGCGGCCAATGACAATGCCGGTTTCAACCTCAAATACGAATCAAAGACCGGGCGGAAGGGGATTGGGTGGAACACCGTTCCTGGAAACGATCGGTGGTACACCCTTACTTGGACGATCACCGACGACGAATTCGTGGGCGACTGGGCATATCATTTTTCCTTGGATTCCGATTCGACCACCTACAGCAAATACTACCTCCAGCAAGTTACGGTGACCAATCTCACGCCCCGGCCTGCCAGTGCTCCGACTGGTCTGGTCGCGACGGGGAGTGTGAGCCAGGTTTCTTTACTGTGGGAGAGTGTGCCGCGGGCCACCAGCTATGACGTCAAACGGGCCACTTCCAGCGGCGGGCCTTTCACCCGGATTGCCCCCGGCCTCTCCGCGACGACCTATACCGACACCGGATTGACTGGGATTGAGCCCTATTATTACGTGGTGTCGGCAGTGAATCCCGGCGGGGAAGGGCCGGTCTCCGCCGAGGCGGCGGCAGCGCCGAGGGCGCCCTCGCTCAGCCCTCGATTGTTGGCGGATGGTTCGCTCGAGCTGAGTTGGCCGGATTCCGCAACCGGATTCGCCCTTGAGATGAGCTCGGTGCTGCCAGGTCCCTGGACTAACAGCGACGCGAATATACAAGGGCAGGGCTCTGAAAGCATGGCAGTGGTGCTTCCCGCCAACGGAGCCGGCTTCTTTCGATTGAGGCAATGAGAGTGGGTTGGAGATCTTCTGGGGCGGCGCCAGGGGCGGCTTCTTGCGTGCAGAATCGCTTTGTTTGAGGCCCTATACTGTGCCATCCTGCTATCGTGAATAACGTGATCGTTAGCAACGCATCGATGACAAAGGCTATCGAGGCCGAGGTTGTCCATCTCCGGCGCACTGCGAAACGGATCGCGGCTTCAAAGAGCGCTGCGCGCCGGTTTCTGGCGTCCACCGGGATGTACACGCCCAAAGGTGAACTGAAGCCTCAATTCCGCTGATGTTTTCTCATTCCCTGATCCTCGGCTACCATGGCTGTGATAGGAGTGTGGTCGAAGCGGTTGTGGCCGGGAAGGATGATCTCGAGCCAAGCCAAAATGAGTGGGACTGGCTGGGCCACGGCATCTACTTTTGGGAGGAGAGCTACGAACGAGCGTTCAAGTGGGCTGATGGAGAGTCCAGGAGGCGTGGAAGCAGGATCAAGACTCCAGGCGTGCTAGGAGCCTAAGATGATCCGCGTTGTTCGTGATCCCGAGTTTCCGGCCTTGTTCCTGGATATGAGCCACAGCTGCCGCCCCTTCGCAAAGCGAGATGCGAGGCGGTCCGCATGGACCCCGTCCTTTGCCCGCTCCTTTGCAGAGTCTCGACAGAGTCGTGGTCCGCTGCCGATCCTCATGGCCTTGGCCGCGTTGCTTTGCGCTCCGTGCTGTTTCGCTCAGACGAATCGGCCGGTTTGGGATTTGGGCACGCTTACCAATGCGCCCAAGTGGACGGCGTTGGACCGGCCGGTTTCGAGGGAGGTGAAGCCGGTGTTTTTCACTGGGCTGCCTTTTCGAGGGAAAGCGACTCGGGTTTTTGCGTGGGTCGGCGTTCCCAAGTTGCCCCCGGGTGAGAAAGCCCCGGGCATGGTCCTGGTGCATGGCGGCGGGGGCACCGCGTTCGATGAGTGGGTGAGGTTGTGGGTGGACCGCGGCTACGCCGCCATCGCCATGGACACTTGCGGCAAAGTGCCGGTTGGCAAGGGCGCAGAATGGGTTCATGACGACGAGGGGGGGCCGCCTGGATGGGGTGGTTGGGACCAGATCGATTGGCCGGCTGAGGATCAATGGACTTACCACGCGGTGGCCGATGCGATCCTGGCCCATTCGCTTCTGCGTTCCTTGCCTGAGGTTGATCCGGAGCGCACCGGCTTGACCGGCATTTCATGGGGCGGCTATCTGACCTGCATCATCGCCGGCGTGGACCCGCGTTTTAAACTGGCCATCCCCGTTTATGGCTGCGGCTTCACGGATAAGCACGGGTTCGCTGACTCAGTGGAGAAGCTGGGACCAGAACGCGCGGCCCGTTGGATGGCTTGGTGGGATCCCTCGGTTTACTTGGGCGACTCCGAGATGCCATTGCTGTGGGTGACTGGGAGCAATGATTTCGCATATACGATGAACGCCTTGCAGCTCTCCTACCGCTTGCCGAAGGGCCCGCGTTGGTTGTGTGTCCGGCTGCGGATGCCTCATGGCCACGGTCCCGGAGAGACACCGGAGGAGATACGGGTATTCGCCGACAGTATCCTGAAGGCCGGAACTGCACTGCCCAGGATTACTGGCCAAGGCCGGGAAGGCACGAACGTGTGGGCGACCTATGCATCCAAAGCCCGAGTGGATAAGGCCGAGCTGAATTACACCAAAGACGCCGGCCGCTGGCAGGACCGCAAGTGGGAAGCGATCCCCGCCGAGCTTAGCGCTAACAAGATCAACTGTTCCCTGCCCGAGGGAACGCGTGTCTATTATCTGAACCTATTCGACGAACGCGGCTGTGCGGTTAGCACGGAGCACGAGGATCTTTAATGACCGTGCGGGCCGGATCTCAGCCTCGAATCACACCTTGCTGAGTGGTTGCAGATTCAGTGCAGTCAGCCGATCGGCGGCAGCGAAGAGTTGATCTATCCGACTTCGGTTCAATTCCGTTGAGAGCCCAACTCTGCTCGACTAGCCCCATGAGGTTGTGGTAATCGGTAGTAATGAACCACGCATCCGTTTCCTCCGTTTGGGGTTTCAGGCAAGCGCTACCGCTTTGGGCTGCTATCTCGGTCGTGCTTTTGGGTGCTGGTGCCCGAACGTTGGCCGCGTCTTCGAACGAGGAGGCGTTGCAGCGTTGGCCGGAAGAAAAAGCCCGAGCCTGGCAAGCGAACGCCGGGTGGTTGGTGGGCTGTAATTTCCTACCGAGCACCGCGATCAACCAGTTGGAAATGTTCCAGGCCGAGAGTTTCGACCTCGCTACCATCGATCGAGAATTAGGTTGGGCTCAGTCGCTTGGATTCAACACTGTTCGTGTCTACCTGCAGAACCTGCTCTGGGAGCAGGATGCCCGCGGTTTTCTCGCCCGCCTGGATGGTTTTCTGGGCGTGGCCAACAAGCACGGGATCGGGGTGGTATTCGTGCTCTTCGATTCCTGCTGGGATCCCTTTCCGAAGCTCGGCCCGCAGCGGGCTCCCAAGCCCCATTTGCACAATTCCGGTTGGGTGCAGAGTCCAGGGGCGGAGGTGCTTTTGGATCCCGCCAAGCAACCCCCCCTAGAAGGGTACGTGCTGGGAGTAGTTGGGCGGTTCCGGGACGACCCGCGAGTTCGCGCTTGGGATGTCTGGAACGAGCCCGACAATATGAATCGCCCGGCCTATGTGGATCGGGAGCCGCCCAACAAGGTCGAGCTGATGCTACCGTTGTTGAAGAAAGCATTCGGGTGGGCACGCCGAGCCAAACCCACCCAGCCGCTGACTTCGGGCGTCTGGATCGGGACTTGGCCGGATCCGGACAAGCTGAGCCCGACCGAACAGGTTCAGTTGTCGCAGTCCGATGTGATCAGTTTTCACAACTATAATGGGCTGGCGAGCCTCAAGGAGGCGGTCGAGAATCTGGGCCGTTATCATCGGCCGTTGCTTTGCACGGAGTATATGTCCAGGGGCAACGGCAGTTTCTTCGACCCCAACCTGGCTTACCTGAAATCCAAGGCTGTGGCGGGGCTGAATTGGGGGCTGGTGGATGGCAAGAGCCAGACCATCTATCCATGGGATTCCTGGACGAAGTCTTACGACGCGGAGCCGGCGTTGTGGTTTCATGACATCTTTCACCGAGACGGCAAGCCCTACCGGACGGAGGAGACGGCCTACATCCGGGGCGTGACCGGCAGCAGGATCCTGTTTGACGGCGCAGATTTGGCTGGTTGGCGGCAGCCAACGGGGGATTGGATGTTGGCCCAAGGAGTTACGCTCGACGCGGCAAAGCCGGAGGCGCTCGCCATCGGATCGGGGCTGGGGGTGATGGTCAACGGGCCGAGTGGGCGTACGGTCGATCTGATGACTGAGGCCGAGTTTGGCGATATCGAATTGCATGTCGAGTTCTGCATACCCAAGCACTCAAACTCCGGTGTCTATTTGCAGGGCCGCTACGAAGTCCAGGTGTACGACAGCTATGGAGTGGCGAAGGACGCCTACCCTGGGATCGAATGTGGCGGCATCTATCCGCGATGGATCAATGATCAAAACATCGAAGGCCACTCACCACGGGTCAACGCCAGCAAGCCGCCCGGGGAGTGGCAGAGCTTCGACATCCTTTTCCGGGCGCCCCGATTCGACGCCGCGGGCAAGAAGATCGAGAACGCCCGAATGGTGCGCGTCACGCACAACGGCCAGGTCATCCACGAGAACGTGGAACTGAAAGGTCCCACGCGCAGCGCGCATTGGGCTGACGAGAAGGCCGTTGGACCGATCTTGCTGCAGGGCGACCACGGTCCGGTGGCTTACCGCAATCTGAGGGCCAGGGCAATCCAACCTTAATGGTCCCGAGGGCTCGGCGTTTTACCGACGTGTTGACTCGGGCCGGCCGACTGTAGCTCTTGCTCCGAATGATAGGGAATTCAGCACCTTGGCTGCCGTACACGATCGGTTGGCGTCTGGCCTCCGGAATGGCGGGGTGTTTGGTTGAAGAGTTGAATCGAATCCTTAAACGCCCAAAACAAATGAAGACACCGATCCTTGGAGTCCTGTCCGCGGTTCTGTTGGCGCTGACTGGGAGCGCTCAAGCGGACTCAAACGTGAACACCGACTGGTTCAGTCAGGCGAAGTACGGCGCGTTCATGCATTTTCTCCCTTCCGGCCCCGCAGGATTGAAGGCGGTTGAGCAATTCAACGTCAAGGCGTTGGCCGACCAGTTGGCCGAGATGGGGGTTGGCTATTTTGTCCTGACCCTGGGACAGAACTCCGGCTATTTCAACTCACCGAACGCCGCCTACTCTACGCGAACGGGCTATGCTCCCGGCGAGCGTTGTGCGGCACGCGATTTGCCGCTGGATCTTTACGGAGTGCTGCAGCCAAAGGGCATCCGATTGATGCTCTATCTGCCGTGCCAGACCCCAAACCAGGATGTTCAGGCCCAGAAGGCCTTCGGTTTGGCTCAGGGACCGCAGGACCAGCCGATCGACCTGGCCTTCGCCGAGAAGTGGAGCGAGGTCATTCAGGAATGGTCGGACCGATATGGGGAGAAGGTGGCGGGCTGGTGGTTCGATGGTGGCTACGAGCACATTCACTTTAACGAAGACATTGCTGCCCGCTATGCCGCGGCTGTGAAGCATGGCAATCCGAAAGCGATCGTAACCTTCAACCCGGGGGTCAAAGTGATCCGCTGGACGAAAGCAGAGGATTACACCGCGGGGGAACTCAATGAACCGCTACAAGTGATTCCGGCCGATCGTTGGCTACAGGGATCACAGTGGCACGCGTTGACCTACGTAGGTGATAATTGGGGGCGGCGCAATACCAGGTTCAGTGACCAACAATGGGTTGAATGGGTCAGCAAGGTAACCGCCAAGCAAGGAGTGTGCACATTGGACATGGGACCCAATTACGATCCCAACGCCGGTCCCGTGGGTCAATTGGCGGATGAGCAGGTGAAGCAGGTCAAAGCGATCCGGGCGGCACTTCGGCAGGGAGCCAGCGCCTCAGCACCCAAACGCCTCAAGCGAGCCGAGAGTTTCTTCGGCATCCACTTCGACTTTCACGCCGGGACGGACTGCACGGAGATCGGCAAGAACACGACCCGGGAGATGGTGGAGAAGATCATCGAGGCGGCGCATCCGGATTACCTGCAAATCGACTGCAAAGGGCATCCTGGGTTATCGAGCTACCCGACTAAAGTTGGCAATCCTGCGCCGGGCTTTGTTGGCGACCCGTTGCGCGTCTGGCGTGAGGTCACGGCCGCGCACGGGGTGGCGCTCTATATGCACTACTCGGGTGTCTGGGACTCAGAAGCGATTCGGCAGCATCCGGATTGGGCCGCGATCAATGCTGACGGCACGACCAACGGCAACGCGACTTCCTTCTTCGGGCCCTACGCCGATCGCCTGATGATACCGCAACTCGGGGAGCTGGCGGGCGAATACGGTGTGGATGGTGCGTGGGTTGACGGCGAATGTTGGGCATCGGTGCCCGATTACGGCGCATCCGCTTTGAAAGCCTTTCGCGATGCCACGGGAATCCAGGATGCTCCGCGCAAACCAGGCGATCCGAAGTGGTACGAATTTCTTCAGTTTAACCGGGAGGCGTTTCGCAACCATCTGCGGCATTATATCGCCGAGGTGAAGAAGACCAACCCGGACATGCAGTTGTGCAGCAATTGGGCTTTCAGCGACCACATGCCCGAGGCAGTGTGCGCGCCGGTGGATTGGATTTCGGGAGATTTTTCGCCTCAAGACGCGGTCAATTCGGCGCGAATGTCCGGCCGATATCTGGCCCATCAAGGAAAGCCCTGGGACCTGATGGCCTGGGGTTTTACGACGACGGGGGAGAAACGAAACGGATCGAACTTGAAGTCGGCTGTTCAAATGGAGCGCGAGGCTGCGGTGGTGCTCGGGCAGGGTGGGGGGTTCCAATCCTACTATGGTCAACGGCGCGATGGTTCGGTCTCGGAGACCTACCTGCCGATCCTCTCAGAAGTGGCCACGTTTTGCCGCGCCAGGCAGCCTTTTTGCCAAAGTGCCACCCCGGTGCCGCAAATCGCTTTGCTCTACTCAACGGCGTCCCACTACCGCGAGATTAACGGTTTATACCACCGTGATCTTTCCCTCCTCAACGGCACGTTGGAGGCACTCCTGGAATCCCAGCAAGTGGTGGATGTGGTGAGCGAGCATCATCTGAAGGGCCGGATGGCGGATTACCCGCTGATCGTGGCGGCCGAGTGCAGCTATCTGGAGCCCGAGTTCAAGGAGGAGTTGGCGGCGTACGTTCGGAAAGGCGGCAACCTACTGCTTGTTGGTCCCCAAGCGGCCTCGCTATTTGCGGCGGAATTGGGAGTTTCCCTCGGCGGAGCCCAGGGTGAACCGCGCTACCTGGCATGCGGTGAGACCCTGGTGCCGACCCGAGATCAGACCCGAACGGTGACGCTCGAGCCCAAGGCCAAGGCCGTCGGCCGGTTCTATGCGGCCAATGATGTTGGATCCGCATCCCAGCCGGCGGCGTCGGTTTCCCTATTTGGAGCCGGGAAAATCGCTGCGACCTACTTCTCCTTCAGCCGGACCTATCTTGCCTCCCGATCTCCGCAGTTAAGGGGATTTCTCCGCGACCTAACCGATCAGCTTTTTCCCGCCCCGCTGGTGGAAGTGAAGGGGTCGGCGGATGTAGACGTTTCGGTCAACCGCCTCGGGGGCAAACTCGCGATCAACTTGGTCAACACTTCCGGCTCGCACTGGGATGACAAGAAGCCGTTGGTCGATTCCATCGAGCCGGTCGGGCCTGTCCTGATGGCCATTCGGATGAAAGCGAGGCCCACCCAAATCACCTTGGAGCCGGGTGGGCAAGCGTTGACCTTTGATTATCAAGCCGGCATGGCCCGCGTGGTAGTGCCGCGGCTGGAAATCCATAATATCGTCGTGGTTGAGTAGAAGAGCATGAAGATTGCACGAATCCTCCCCGCCCTCCGCCGGCATCTGCTGACTGTTGCCGTGGTGATCGCTGCGGGTTTGGCGACTCCCTGGATTGCCTCGTCCGCGGACCAGCCGGCGGCCCAGGCTACCGAGCCGGTGCTGCCTGGTTTCAGCCCGAAGAAGGCCCCGGCGCGGGGTAAACTGCTGTTGAAGACTGGGGATCGGTTGGCGATCGTCGGCGACTCGATCACCGAGCAGAAGATGTATTCGCGAATCATGGAGACCTACCTCACGGTCTGCGTGCCCGAGCTTCAGATCACCGCTCGTCAGTTTGGTTGGAGCGGCGAGACCGCCGAAGGATTCCGATCCCGCATGACCAACGATTGCCTGCGGTTTCTACCGACGGTGGCCACAACTTGTTACGGGATGAATGACTATCGCTACCGTCCGTACAACGAGGTGAATGCCCGCTGGTATCGGAGCAATTACACGGAGGTGGTTCGCGCGTTTAAGACTGCGGGCTGCCGCGTGATTCTCGGCTCGCCGGGATGCGTTGGCAAAGTCGCAGCATGGGTCAAGACCGCGTCGGGCACGTTGGAAGAACATAACGCACACCTGGGCCGGCTCCGGAATATTGACATCCAAATCGCCGCTCAAGAGCACGTGCGGTTCGCAGACGTCTTTGGAACCATGTGGCTGGCGACATCCGAGGCAAAGAAGATGTACGGGCCTGATTACGCGGTCTCCGGACACGACGGAGTCCATCCAGGCTGGGCAGGTCACCTGGTGATGGCTTATGACTATCTGCGCGCCATGGGCCTGGATGGGGACCTTGGCACCTTCACGGTTAACCTCAAGTCAGGCCGCGCGAAGGCGACCACGGGCCACACGGTCGACAGCTTTGCGGACGGGCAACTCAGCTTGACCAGCCGGCGGTACCCCTATTGTGCCGCCGGCGAATTGGACAAAGATAATTCGATCCGATCAGGCATGGCGTTGGTCCCGTTTAACCAAGAGCTGAATCGGTTGATGCTCGTGGTCAAAGGCGCCTCGGCGGAGGACTACAGAGTGACTTGGGGCAGCGAGTCGAGGGTTTACAGCGCGAAACAACTGGCCAGGGGCGTGAACCTAGCCGCGGATTTCGTCGTGAACCCGTTCTCGGAGGCTTTTAAGCGTGTGGATGAAGCGGTCGCCGCGAAACAGGCCTACGAGACCAAGCAAATCAAAGAGGTGTTCCACGGCCAGGAAGCCAGGGCGGACATGGCCGGTGCCGTGGCCCGAACCGAGGCTGAGCGAGCCCCCCTCGTCCGGGCTGTCCAGGACGCTTTCGTGCCTGTCACCCACACCTTACTGATACAGGCACAGTAGTTCACTTACCCGGAGGCGCCCGAGGCGCGCTGAGGTCATTGAAAGGCCACGCTCGGACGCAAGCTCATCAACTTTTGGCGGTGGTCTCAGAGATTCCAAGGATCGCTTTGCTCGATGGGGGTGAGGATGCGAGTGACTTCGCTCATGGCCTGGCGGGCGGAACGTTGGTGGACGGCGACACCGCAGCTACAGCCAGGGTTGCGCCAACCACCTCGACCCGCATTGGACGATGGTATTGGGACAACATGCTGTCGACTGGTGCTGCCGGTGGAAACTCCGGCCAATCCCAATCGAGCTTCATGGTTTTCAAGCGGGCACGGATGGCGCGCAGGTCCCAGCGATGGATCGCCCCCGCATATCTTGCCGCCACGACGAGCTGGGTGCCATCGGGCGTAAAACCCATCCACGTGCAAAGATCCCCGTCAGGATCTTCCAGCTTCGCCAAGGTTCGCCCCGAGCTGATCTCTTTGAGGTGGATGAGGCCAGGGGCCATTTCCAGCGCCATCACCTTGGCGTCGGAGGTGAACGCGACGTGTCCGGGATGCAGGCCGATTTGCCGTGGCAACCGGCGGCTCACCTCCAGGGTTTTCAGATCGCGGAAGGTAAATTCCTTGGAGCGAGAGATGATCATTTCCCGGTCGTCGGGAGTGAAATAAACACGGGCGGTCAAGCCCGCTTCGAACTCCTTGATCAAGTTGCCGGTTGGCCCGTCCCAAAGTCGCACGAGGTCCGAATGCCAGCCACTGCTGGCCAAGCGATCCGCGTCCGAGCTCACCGCAATGAAACAGGCATCGGGATGACCCATTTGCCGACCTTTCAGCGTTTCCTCAGCCAAATCGAGGAGCACGCTGCCTCCGGGGGTTTGCCCCACAACGGCGATTATCGAGTCGTCTTTGGCCTTGCACATGCGCATGGGGGGGAACGGCAACGCGATCCGATGGGGCGGACCTAGTTGGAGGTCGCCTTGGGCAAGGGTGGTCGTTCGGATGGGCCAACGAAGCAAGCCGTTAGACGGTCCGCAGGTCAACAACTCGGAGCCGCTGCCCCGAAACATTACTGCCATTGTGGCTTCCAATGGCAGCCATGCGACTGCTCGCTCGCTGGCCACGTCCCAGATCCGCACGCCGTCGGAACCGGCGAGCGCTAGCAATCTGCCATCGGGACTGATGTCTCCCTCGTAAAAATCCACCTCACCATTGCCAAACGAGTTAAGGAAGGTGTGGTACTCGTCGCTGGAGATGATTCCCCAGAGCTGCGCCTGATGGTTGGGAATGGCCACCACGCCTGCCCAATGGTCATCGCCGCCGAACCCCATCGACCCTGGCAAGGGAAGGCGCATCAACAGCCTGCCCGGGGAGGTCTGCCACAACCGCAGGGAGCCATCCCACGAACTCGAGAGGAGGAGGTTTCCGCCGTTGTGAAAGGCCAAAAAGTAGATCTGCTGTGCGTGGCCCTCCAAGACGGCAATCTTTCGCCGCGATTTCACCTCCCAAATCTGGATGCGCGGATCGGAGCCGCCGATGGCGATCAGCTCTCCCGCCGGATGCCAAGCCACCGCGGTGTTGCTGCTATCGCCCAAGGGCAAGTCGGTTTCCAGCCGGCCGTCGTCCGAGTCGTAAACTGAAACCACGTTCGATTGCTGGTAGCCTATGGCGATACGCTGCCCGTCGGGACTGAACTCCATCGTGCTGATCTCATCCCGGGACTGCCATCGGCGGAGTTCCTTCCCGGAGCTTAAATCAAAACAAATAACCCAACCATCTCTACCGACCGCGAACCTCCGGGTATCCGGACTGAAGGTGCACGCGGAACAATGGCCTGACGAGTCCTTGAGAACCACGACGCTATTGGCCCACCTCCAGAGGGAGAGTGTGCCACGGTTATCGACCGCGGCCAAAAAACGGCCATCGGGGCTAAAGGTGAACAGCGTTATGGGGGCGCCTTGATCCACTGCAAATCGTCCTAGTTCGCTGCCGTCCGGGATGGACTTAACGCTGACGCCGCCTGGTCCGATACTGGCATAGCGCTGATTATGAGAGTCGAAAGCAAAACCATTTGCATCGAGATTCCAGTCATTTAAGACCGGTCCCAGTTCGATATCCGGCAGCGCCATCGCGGCGATCGCGTTGTCTCGCAGTTCCGGTGTGGGCCGAAGCTTCGCGGCCTCTGAGAGGGCAGCCAGGCTTTCGATCCGCTGTCCAATTTGGCGGCTGTTGCGACGAGCCTGGGCCTGGTTTTGAAGAGAAACGAGAAGCTGATCCCTTGCTCGCTGCTCGCTGGAACGCGCGGCTTCGAGGGCTTTACCTCTCTCCTGCAATGCCTGGTCTTTGAGGTTTCGTTCCCCCCGGATTCGGGCGTTGCTGGTCGCGAGAGTGAGAACGGCCACCAGCAATGCAACCAGGACCGCTGTCCCTGCCATGAGGGTCGCGCGGTTTCGCTGCGCCAGTTTTTGCAGGAGATACATCCTGCTTGGGGAGCGCGCTGTAACCGGCTGGTAATCGAGATGGCGTTGGATGTCCGCTGCCAGGCCGTTGGCCGTCGCATAACGACGAGCACGATCTTTCTCCAGGCATTTCATGACGATCCAATCCAGATCGCCGCGCACGAGGCTGACGAGATCCTTGGTGGGTAACGGCCTCCGCGAGGGGTCCGATGCACGGCCCGACTGCCGGGGCTTGGCCGTCGGGGTGCCCGTTCGCTCGCCGGCGGCGAGGAGGCTCATGAGTCGAGTGGAAGGGCGTGGCGGAACTGTTTCGCGGATGACGCGCCGCATCTCGTCGAGCCCGGACCGTATCAACTCTTCTCCGTCGAACGGGGTTTTGCCGGTGAGCAGTTCGTAGAGCAGCACGCCCAGACTGTAGATATCGCTTCGAGTGTCGATGTCCACACTGCTCATCTCCGCTTGTTCTGGGCTGGTATAGGCTGGAGTGCCGATGAAGGAGTGAAACTGGGTGAACACGGTCTTCTCGGTCAGTCGCTGGCCCGTGGCTTTCGCGATGCCGAAGTCAATCACTTTGGGCACAGGCGCTCCGTCGTTGACAGTGACCAGAATGTTCGAGGGCTTGAGGTCGCGATGAATGATCCCCTTCTGATGCGCGTGCTGAATGGCCTGGCACACTTGGATAAACAACTGGAGCCGTGCCGCGGTCGGGAGCCGCGCTTCCTCACAGAATTCGGTGATGCGCACGCCGCGGACGAGTTCCATCACGAAGTAAGGCCGTCCGTTGGGAGTGGCCCCGCCGTCGAGCACCTTGGCGATGTTCGGATGGTCCATCAGGGCGAGGGCCTGACGTTCCGCTTCAAACCGGGCGATGACCGAGCGCGTGTCCATGCCGAGTTTGATGATTTTCAGCGCAACGCGGCGCCGCACGGGCTCTTCCTGGTCGGCCATGTAGACTACCCCGCACCCTCCCTCGCCGATTTTCTCAAGGAGCTTGTAGCGCCCGATCTGCTCTCCGGGCGCGTCGCAGAGTTCGCTGGTTAGCGTGGAAGGCACGGTATCACGACGCAGTGCCGTGGGAGGCCGTTCGAGGAAATCACCGGCGTCTTCCGCGGCGCGCAGCAGGGCATCGACGCGCCGGCGCAGCACCCTATCCGCCGCGCACGAGGCATCGAGGTATGCGGCGCGGGCCTCAGGGTTAGCTCTCTGGAGCGCCTCGGCGAACAGGATCTGCTCGGGAGACGCGCGCTTCATGGAAGTCGCTTCATCGTCCGTACATGCCCCATTGAGCACGAAAACGGTTCACTAAACATCAAAATAACAAAAACAAATATTGTATGAGCCTTATTGGCGAATTTTGGCGCATGACAGGGTGGCGCGCGATGAACGATGTGCTCGCGCAGACACTTTATGAAAGAAAAGCTCAAACTTCAGTGCTTCATTTTGCTGGCGGTGTTGGTCCTTCCGGTTTGGACGCATGCGCAGGGGACCGCGTTCTCCTATCAAGGGCATCTTCTGAACCAGGGCGTCGCCCCGAACGGAGGGTATGATTTCCTCTTCGACCTGTTCGACGCGGAGGCCGCTGGCGTCCAAGTTGGACCCGATGTGACGATCAACAATGCCCCCGTTTCTGACGGGCAATTCAACGTCAGCCTTGATTTTGGCCCTGGCGCGTTCGCCGGCGGCCCGCGGTGGCTGGAAATCAGCCTCCGTCCAACCGGGGTTGGGCAATTCACGAAGATGGCGGGGCGCGTTGCACTGTTGCCGACCCCGTACGCGATCTTTGCGGGGAAGGCAGGCAGCGTGGCTGACGGTTCGATCGGCGGCAATCAATTGTCGCCGGGCGCGATCGATCCCACCAAATTGAGCGTAGCAAACGCGCCCACGCTCGGGAGCGTTTTGAAATATGACGGCGCGGGTTTCGACTGGGTGGACCTTTCGGCGGCGAGTGTATGGGCGCTGAATGGAACAAGCGCTTATTACACAGCAGGCAGCGTGGGTATCGGGACGGCCAATCCGACGCCGGGATGGCTATTGGAGGTAAACGGGAACACTCGTTGGACCCCAGGAGGCAGCGGCGGAGCAGTCCAACTCAGCACCCCCAACGGTGAAACAGGAATTGGCGTCATAGGGACCAGTCGGTTCGATCTGAGGTTCGATGGCTCGACGGTGAAATTGGTAGCCGGCTACGGACTGGGCCCGCCCCCACCGCAATATGGAATTACCATCAATACGAACGGCAACGTCGGAGTGGGCATGGCCAGTCCGCTGATAGCGTCCCAATGGAAGCTGGAAATCAATGGATCCACCCGCATGACGCCGGGTGGAACGGGGGGGGCAATCCAATTCAGCACGCCGAATGGGGAAACGGGGTTGGGGTTTTTAGGGGCAAACAGGTCCGATTTACGATTCGACGGATCCACGTTGAAATTGGTTGCGGGCGTGGGTTCTGGTCCGCCGCCGCCGGAAAACGGAATCGCCATTACGACGGATGGGAACGTGGGGATCGGGACTGCGGCGCCGATCGCGAAATTGGACGTTGAAAACGCGCAACCGGGAAAGTCCGCGGTCTTCGGGAACGAGACGGGCAGTTCCGGGGTGGGTGTGTACGGCGGCGCGACGGCATCCTCCGGGGTGGGTGTATTCGCACGCAATCTCAACGGGGTGGCGATCTATGCTGATGGCAACGCTTCTCAGGGGCGCGACAAGGCTGGGTTGGTCAAGGCGATGGTGTATGTGGCGGCCAACGGAACGATCGGCCGTTGCTACAATGGCGTAACGGGCGCGTCGGGCAACGCGTGCGGGTTCAGCATCCAGGATCTTGGGCTTGGTCTCTATGGAATCGATTTCGGTTTTCGGGTTGACGACCGGTTCGCAAGCGTCACCTCGGGCCTGGCTGAAGAGGACCACGGGACCTACACAGTCTACAAAGGCTCAACCACGGCGAGCATTGTTTATGGATATCAGCCGACGTTCATCGGTGAAACCCATCCCAATTCGCTATACGTCCAACTGACCCTGCCTGCCAACTTTGGGGGTGGCCCGCTCGCCTATTACCCGGCCAGCTTCACCGTCATTGTGTACTGAGGCCATCCTCCGTTCGCGCCTTGAAAGCGCGAACTGCCGGGGCTAACACCAGAGAATTCATGATGACATTCGCCAAAAGCGTCCTTGGTTTTGCCGGGAGCTTGCTCCTGGTTTCCACAGGATTAGCGCAAAGCTACTCGATTGATACCTTCACCATCGCCGGGGGTAGTGGCACGGTCGGCGGCGGTGGGTACTCCATGAGCGGCACGGTCGGGCAACCGGATGGCAATCTGGCATTGGACGGCGGCGACTTCTCATTGGCCGGTGGTTTCTGGAACATTGCCGCAGCCTCCTCTGGATCGGTGACGATCTTCGACAACTCCGGTGGCGATGCAAACGGGTACGAGTCAGCCACGACCAACGCTTGGCTAGCGAATAAGCTGTGCACTGGCGGCCAAGCCTACCAACTCGATTCGGTGACGCTGCTCCTGGTGAGCGGGGACAGTAATGGTAACCCTCGTGTCAGGTCGGTCCAGCTACAACTCTATACGAACGATCCCGTGGGCGGAAGGCCGTCCGCCAACACCGGGCTCATCATGAATCTCTCCGGCGCGACCAATCCGATCGCGATGGCTAACAGCTACATCGAAACGCCTATTAAATGGGTTCCGGCCCGTCCGTTCACTCTCACGGCCAACACCTGCTACTGGGTGGTGCTGAGCACTGATATTGGAGAGGTCGGCGGGATCGCATCGTTCACCACCCCCGCTGGGGATGCCGGAGCCCTTGGGCGTACCGCCTCTGCGGATGCCGGCGCGACGTGGCAAGCGGCCGATAGCGGCAGCAATCGGAAGATGACGATCCGGGGCACGCCCGTGTCGGTTTTGCCTCCGCCGCCCCAACCGCGCATCACCGCCGTTGAAAAGGTTGGGAATGATTTGCGCCTGAGCTTCACTTCGGCGGCCGGAGGGAAATACGCGGTTCAAGCATGTGCCGACTTAGTGGTGGGCAACTGGGCCTCCCTCCCCGACCAGTCTGCGAGCGGAACTGGCGATGCGCTCCAACTCACGCTGCCAAGCGCCTTTGACCAGGCCCAGCAGTTCTACCGGATTGTGATCGTCCCCTGATCGCGGCACGGGCGCCGGTTACCCGGTCGGTCTCCGAACGCGGAGGGATACTTAGTTAAGGAGCGAAGCGACCCGCATCGCCGTTGGGTGCGGGGAAGCTCACTTAGCTTAGCGCTCGGCTTCGTGTGAAGTCGGGTGGGTGTCTTGTCCCGGGGACATTCCGGCCTGATGCCTGAGAGGTAGGTTATGGATTGGCGCGAGGGCTTCCCAATAAATGTTGCGCCTAAACCAAAAAACAGCGAGCTTTCCGACAGTGCCCTATTTTAATGTGCCCGTGTAAGGAACGGGATAGCGGCGCGTGTACAGCAATGAGGCGCTGGTAGGTGGTGCATTGGATTGGGCTGGATTGGTTACGACGATGAACGGAGAAACAAAACGCGGGGCGGTTGGGGAACCGCTGGGTGGGAGCGAGTTGCTTGCCCGGGTCATGGAGATTAGTCCAACGGCGACGGTGGTGATGGAGCGAGAGGGGCGATTCATCTACGCCAACGCGCAAGCCGAACGAGTGTTGGGTCGTTCCAAGGAACAGATTACCCAGCTTTCTTACAACGCCCCGGAGTGGCATTTCAGCGATCCTGCCGGACGACCCTTTCCGGAGGGGCATTTACCGTTTTGGCGCGTCAGGCAGACCGGGTGTCAGGAGAAAGACGTGCGGCTCGCCATCCAATGGCCGAACGGCGACAGAAAGCAGCTAACGATTAGCGCTGCTCCCGTCCTTGATGAGGCGGGTTTGGTGGGCCATGTGGTGGCAACCCTGGAGGAGACTAGCGAGGGCCTTGGGAGCGAGCATGCGATGCGCGGGAGCGAAGAGCGCTACCGCCAGCTTTTTGAGTCGGTCAATGACGCGGTGTTGCTGCGTCCGATTGCCTCCAAGGGACCTGGGGGAGCCTTTGTCGAGGTCAATGGGGTGGCTTGCCAGATGTTGGGGTATTCGCGAGAGGAGCTTCAGCGATTGTGCCCTGCCGACATCGACCCCGAAGTCACACCCGAGCTGATTGAGGCTCGAGCAAAGCAGTTGTTGGGGCATGGCGGCGTGATCTTCCAGACCAGGCTACGGGCGAAGGATGGTTCCCGGGTTCCGGTGGAAATCAGTTCGCATCTTTTCGAGTGGCATGGCCAGCAAATGAGCCTGTCAGTCGTCCGCGATCTGAGTGATCGCCGGGCTGCTGAGGCGGCGCTCAGAGAGTCAGAACGCCGTCTGCGCGAGATGATGGAGAATGTAAGGCTCATCGCCATCATGTTGGATACGGAGGGCAAAGTAATGTTTGCCAACCAGTTCCTGTTGCAGTTGACGGGCTGGCGGATCGAGGAAGTCATCGGCCAGGATTGGTTTGGGATTTTCATCCCGAGCGATCAAGCGGTGCAGCGCAAACAGACGTTCCGCTCCCGGATCCAGGGGAGTTTGATGCCACATTATGAGAATGACATCGTGACTCGGAGCGGCGAATGCCGGCTGATCGCCTGGAACAATACTCCGCTCGAAAATGCCGACGGAAAGATCATCGGTGTGGCCTGCATTGGCGAGGATATCACCGAACGCAAGAGGGCGGAGCAGGCACTACTGCGATCGGAGGAGAACCTCAGGAGCATCTTTTCGAACGCGCCTGTGGGCATCTACCAATCCACTATCGGGCGCTTGCTGGCGGTGAACCCAGCCATGGCAGCGATGTTCGGCTATGACAGCCCCGCGGAGATGCTCGCGGGTTCGGTTTCGCCGTCGGATTTCTTCGTTGATTTGGAACAGCGGGGGCGGATCATCCGCGCTGCGTTGGAATCGGGGACTTACACTCAGCAAGAGGTGTACTACCGACGAAAAGACGGCACGATCTTTACCGCGAACCTGCGTATGCGAGCCGTGCGCGATGAGAGCGGCCAAGTGAGATTCCTGGAAGGATTCGCGGAAGACATCACCGAGAAGAAGAGGCTGGAGGAAGAACTCGCGGTGCGGGAAGAGCGTTTGAATTCGTTTTTCAATAACGCGACGGCCGGGCTCTGCATTTTGGACGCAGATCTAAGGTATGTTCAAATCAATGAAACGCTGGCCGAGATCAACGGGATCTCGGTTGGCGATCACATCGGTAGAACGTCCCGGGAAGTGCTGCCGAAACTGGCGCCGGCGGTGGAGCCATTATTGCGGCAGGTTCTGGAGCGTGGGGAGCCGGTTCTCAACCAGCAGATCCGGGGCGAAACCATCCGCGAGCCGGGCGTCATTCGCCATTGGATGGGGTCCTACTTCCCGCTGCTTGATGACGCCGGCCGACCCGGGGCGGTCGGTTGCGTCATTGTGGAGATCACGGAGCAGAAGCGGGCCGAGGAGAAACTGCGCGAAAGTGAAGAGAAGTTCCGTCAGCTAGCGGAGAACATCCACAAAGTGTTTTGGATTTGCGATAAGGAGACGAAGGAGATGCTCTATGTGAGCTCAGCCTACGAAGAGATCTGGGGACGCTCCTGCCAGAGCCTGTATGAGCAGCCGGGCTCCTTCGCTGAGGCGATCCACCCGGAGGACCGCGGCCGGATGATGGCGGCGATACAACGGGAGCGGCGGGGAGAAGGGTACGAGGAGGAGTATCGCATCCTGCGGCCCGACGGCTCGGTGAGATGGATTCACGATCGCAGCTTTGCCATCCTCAATGACAAAGGGGAGTTCTATCGCCTGGCGGGCCTGGCCGAGGATATCACCGATCGCAAGTTCTTGGAGGACCAATTGCGTCAAGCGCAGAAAATGGAGGCGATTGGGCAACTGGCCGGCGGCGTGGCCCATGACTTCAATAACATCCTGTCAGCGACCTTGATGCACCTTGGGCTACTGCAGCAGAATCCGCATCTGACTGGCGGGACCAAGGAATCCCTTAGGGAAGTAGAAAGGGAAACCATCCGAGCGGCGAACCTGACGCGGCAGCTTCTGCTGTTCAGCCGGCGCCAAGCTGCTAATGCCACCCTCCTGGACATGAACGAGGTGGTCAACGATCTGCTGAAGATGCTGCGGCGATTGTTAGGTGAGAATATTGAGGTGGTATTCGCCGGCTCCTCAGAACCCGTTTGGGTGAGCGCGGATGCGGGGATGATGGAGCAGGTGGTGATGAACCTGTGCATTAACGCGCGTGATGCGATGCCCAAGGGGGGGCGGCTGAAGCTCGCGACGGCGACCGTGGATCTCGATCCGCACTCCACTCAGCCCTACGCGGATGCCCGGCCCGGCAATTTCGTTTGTCTCTCGGTCAGTGATACTGGATGCGGCATGGATGCGAGCGTACTGGGCAGGATTTTTGAGCCATTCTTCACTACCAAAGAGGTGGGGAAGGGGACCGGGCTAGGCCTGGCCACAGTCTACGGCATCGTTAAGCAGCACGAAGGCTGGGTGGAGGTGGACAGCACGGTTGGAAAGGGGAGTTCGTTCCGGGTTTACCTTCCGGCCGGGAGCAAGCCGACAGGGCAGATTGAAAGCCCTGGCGGCGGCGAGGAAATGACGGGTGGTTCCGAAACGATCCTGTTGGTCGAGGACGAGCTCCCGCTCCGCCGGACCGCGGCGCTTTGCCTCCGCAAGTTAGGCTACGCGGTCTTGGAGGCCGGAAACGGTGTCGAGGCGCTGAAGGTGTGGGAACAGCACCGGGAACGAATCGCGCTATTGTTGACCGACATGGTCATGCCTGAAAAGCTTACCGGATTGGATCTGGCGGAATTGCTGACGAAGGAAAAGGGCTCGTTAAAGGTTATCGTATCGAGTGGCTACAGCGCTGACTTGGCTGAGCCTCATCGGACCGCTGGTTCCGACGTGACCTTTCTGCCGAAGCCCTACAAGACCGCTGCATTGGCGAAAGCGGTGCGGCGTTGTCTGGATGGGGGATGATGCGGGCCGCTGGGGATGAAGCCTTCGACCTCTCTTGGCTTAACCTTTCCCATCCAGGCAGCCCCTGACGGTCTTCGATAAAAGATCGAGGTGATATGGTTTCTGCAGGTAGACGATGTCGTCCGCGAGTGGCTTGGCGTGCGCAGCCATGTCCTCGTTGTAACCGCTGGAGATGATGACTTTCAACTCCGGGCTGTCCTCCCTCAGTTTCTGAGCCAAATCCAGCCCGGTCAGGCCCCCCGGCATCACCATATCGGAAAACAACAGGTCGATTTTGCGGGACCGCTGTTGCCAGAGCCTCAAAGCCGCCTGGCCATTCTCGGCTTCGAGCACAGCGTAGCCCAGCAGCCTCAGGCCTTGGGCCACTGACCGCCGTACGCCGGCCTCGTCCTCGACCAATAGGATGGCCTCGTTTCCTCTCAACGTTGCCGTCTTTGCGGTTTCAACTCTCTCGCCGGCTTGTCTCGTGGAGGCGGGAAGGAAGACCCTGAGGGTGGTGCCTTTGCCAACCTCGCTCTCAACCTCTACCCACCCCCGGTGTTGAGCGACGATTCCATGGACGGTTGCCAAGCCCAGGCCCGTGCCTTTGCCTGCTTCCTTGGTCGTGAAGAATGGCTCGAATATGTGTTGGCGCGTGGCTTCATCCATCCCGCATCCGGTGTCGGCCAGCGAAAGGCAGAGGAACTGGCCAGGCTCGGCTTGGGGCTGTGCCTGGACCCTTTCGGCATCGATCTGGATCGCCTCGATATCGATGGACAGGGCACCACCGCCGGGCATGGCGTCCCGCGCGTTGACGGCTAGATTCACGAGCGCCTGCTCAATCATTCCGGCATCCGCCTCCACGGCAGGAAGCCCTTCCCGGCGGTGAAAGCGCACCACGATGTGCTCCCCGATCAGGCGGCCGAGCATCTTAAGCAGATTGGTCACCAATTGGTTCAAGTCCAGCACCTTCATTTCCAAGACCGAGCGGCGACTGAACATGAGCAATTGCCGGGTCAAATTGGCGGCTCGTTCTGCTTCCTGCATCAACTCCTTGAGTGTCTCCTGGATGGGTGGGGTCAGGCCTTCGCTCTCTTGGAGCAGGCTTAAATTCATCATGGTCGAGGCCAGGATGTTATTAAAGTCATGGGCCACGCCGCCGGCTAATTGGCCGATGGCTTCCATCTTTTGGGCTTGGCGGAACTGGCTTTCCAGCCGCATTTCGCGGGTCACGTCGCGCTTGACGGCAACATAGTTGACGGTTCTGCCAGCAGCGTCTCGCACCGGCGAAATGGTGGCTTCCTCTTCATAAAGCGTGCCATCCTTCCGGCGGTTGACGAAATGCCCGTGCCAGATGTCTCCGCGTTCCAGGACACGCCACATCTGGCGATAATGCTCTTCGCTCTGTTTGCCGCTTTTGAGCAGCCGCGGGTTTTGACCAATGGCCTCGGAGCAGGTGTAACCGGTGGTCCTTTCAAAGGCAGGGTTTGCATAGACGATTTTGCCTTGCGTGTCGGTGATCACGATGGTCTCGGCGGCCTGCTCGACGACCGTTGCCAGACGGGCGTGAGCCTGTTCGGCTCGTTTGCGCTCGGTGATATCGCGGATGGTCGCGAGCGAATAGACCCCACCGTGTGATACATAGCTGGAGACACGGACGTCCATGTCGAACTCAACACCGGAGGTGGTGATACCCCGCGTTTCATAAAAGGCGGGCGCACTCTTTCCAGCCGCTCGCTGGGCTATGTTATGGCTTACATCCTGACGATGACTGGGGGCGATATGGTTGAGGACGGGAGTGCCGGCGATTTGTTCATTACTCTCAAAACCAAATAATGTGAGGTAAGCCGGGTTGGCCAGGACATGTAAACCTCTGGATGATATACCGATGGCATCTCGAGAGCACTCAAACACGGCGCGGAGGTTCGATTCGCTTTCGCGCAACGCCTCCTCCGCTCGCCTACGTTCGGTTATGTCTTGACCGAACACCGACACGCCAAAAACGACCTCATCGCGCTGGAGCGGGCTAAACGACAGGAGCAGAGTGATCTTGCCCCCATAGGCGAGGTATTCCGCGGTGAATGGTCCAGAAGTCAGCGCCCGCTGATAATAAGCCTTCCAGCGCTCGACGAAATCTCGCTCGTCGCTCAGGAAAAGGTCTTCCGGGCGCTGCCCCACCTGGAGGCGAATGCCGCGGTGGTTCAGGAAGTAATCGCTTAGCGCACGGTTGAAGGTCCTCATCCTGAAGTCTTGGGCATCGACCGACCAGATCATGTCGGAGGTGCTGTCAATGATCGCGCGCAGGAGTGACCGGGACTCTCCGAGATCTTGTTCCACCTTCGCGCGGTCGTCGATGTTGCGCACCGCAGCGATGACACGCGTTTTCCCTCCAATCACGCAGGACCGCAGTGCCACTTCACTCCAAAACGGTTCTCCACCTTTCCGCCTGCTCCTCCAAGTAAACGCGCAGGATCCTTCTGCCAAGGCCTGCTGCATGTGCTTGGACGCTTCGGCCTGAGAGTAGGGGGGGTGATTCACGCTGAGGTCGCCAACGGTGAGTTGGAGAAACTCCTGGTGCGAGAACCCAAAGAGCTCACAACTCCGGTGGTTGACCAAAAGGATTCTTCCCTGCTCATCATGAACGACTAAGGCATCGCTAGTGGCATCGAAAATGTCGTGGTAACCCGGTTCCTCCTCGGGGGGCGGATTGTTCAGGGCGGGGCCTAGAGTGTCCATTTCATGCTTCATCGAAGGGGTTTTCTGCCGAATCCGCTGGATGTCATCCCGGAGCATAAGCTTATGGTATGTCTTACAGTGCCAAGCTTGGTTTCAAGATGACACCGCCATCCTGCAGCACCTCGAACAACCTACCTCCACCGGTTATGATGAACAAGCTTAGATTCTGTTGCCCACAGGCTACAGGTATTGTCTAAATACTAATCATGGTCTTAATATGGAGCAAACGTGGTGGTATCCGACTGGGCCCAAGGCCATTCGGCCGTTTGGGCTGAGCGGCGGAACATGTTCTTGACGAAGGACACTCGAGGATTAGAGCATGTTTTAAAAATGGGGAACTCACCGTGATGCCAAGCGTTTGACCATGATTCGGATCATACAAAGTAGGATCATCGCCTCGCTATGATCCGTGCGGACCTCGTAGTCATTGCGCAGCCGT
>Ga0265314_10001133_pt1 | contig 30864 bp, 26 predicted proteins | sample 4126metaG_FD_203106 | JGI IMG/M metagenome (GOLD analysis project Ga0265314, IMG submission 203106) | Rhizosphere microbial communities from Carex aquatilis grown in University of Washington, Seatle, WA, United States - 4-1-26 metaG | ecosystem: Host-associated > Plants > Roots > Rhizosphere >... | reverse complement strand
AGGCGCGGTCGGAGATATTCAGGTACTTGTCGAGAATGTCCCAGACATTGTCGGGATTCGACTGGTGATAATGCGGCTCGTAACGCGTGCCCTTGCCCGCACAAATAACTTTGAACCCGGCGGCGCGCGCCCAATCGACGTGCTCGCAGATCAGTGCCGGCTGATCGCCCCAGGCGAGCGAATAGACCACGCCCGCCGCCTTGGCGCGCCGCGCCAGCAACGGGCCCGCCACCGCGTCGGCTTCGACATTGACCATGACGATGTGCTTGCCGTTGGCGATCGCTTCAAGCGCGTGATGAATACCCGCGCCCGGCACGCCCGTCGCTTCGACAATCACCTCGATGCGCGGATCGGCGATCATGGCGTCGGCATCGTCGGTGATTAATGTGGCGCGTCGCTTGTGGGCGTCGGCGAGCGACGAGGCGGCGTATAATTCGGCGGGCCACCCGGCGCTGTTCAACTGGCGGCGCGCGCGAGCCACATCGAGATCTGCGACAGCGACGACGTGCATGCCCTCGGTAAGCCGCGCTTGCGCCAGAAACATGGTGCCGAATTTGCCAGCACCGATGACGCCGACCGTCACCGGACGATTCGCGGCCTCGCGTTCAAGCAGCTTGGCGTGCAGGTTCACCGTCCGCTCCCTTGAATTTTTTATTGGGAAGCGAAACACGGCCCCGGCGGCAGCACAAGCGGCGTTGTTAGTGGGAATTTCCTACTGGCAGAGCGCGCGCGACACAAAGGTCTCGTCGTGGCATTCGCCGGGCGCGGGACGGCCCGAGATCATTGCCTTGGCAGGACAGACTTCGGCGGTGGTCATGTCCAGGCTCTTGCCGGATTCGAAGCCTTTGTCCTTGCACAATGCGTTGGCGGCGGCCCAGCAGTCGGGCGCGCCGTTCGGCGCATTGACGCATTTGGCGTGACCGGACATCACTCGCGCGGCGGGGATGCGCGCCACCGCGCCAGCCGCATCCTTGGCGCTATTGACGGTGGTCTTGGCGGCGACACCGGCTTCGTGGCCGAACGTTTCGACCTGTTTGCCTGCACCCGAGAACGTATCGTCGAACCAGCGCACGATGCCGTCGAAAAATCCCGGCTCGTCGCGCGGTTGAGAAGTTTCCTGCGCCACAGCCGTCGCCGAAGCCAGAATCGCGGCCACGAGCAGGCAAGCGCCAGCCCCGCGCATCGCATGGCGTTTCGAAGGTCTATGGAATGTGGGTTCGCCGCCCATCGCCGCCAAACCGACCTTTCAGGCCCGCCGCCGGCAAAGGAAAAATGCCGATTCGGCTAGATCAAGTATACCGCAAGCACGATGCCGATGACGACCACCGCGGCGCCAAGCGTAACCCAAAGACCGAGGCGTTTCTCGATGATATGGCGAGCCTGCTCGCCATAGCGGTGGAGCAGGAAGGCCAGCAGGAAGAACCGGCCGGCGCGTGCGATAATCGAGAACAGGACGAACAACGCGAGATTATAGCCGGCAAAGCCCGAGGTAATCGTGACGATCTTATAGGGGATCGGCGTCAAGCCTTTGAGCAGGATGATCCAGGCGCCCCATTGGGCGTAAGCCGCGCGGAAGGTCTCGACCTTGTCGCCATAGCCATAAAGATGAATCAGCCAGGCACCGACCGAGTCATAGAGCAACGCGCCGATGGCGTAGCCCACCAGCCCGCCGCAAACCGAAGCCACCGTGCACCAGGCCGCCATCGCATAGGCACGCTTGGGATAAGCCAGCGCCATGGGGATCAGCATCACGTCCGGCGGCACCGGGAAAAAGGAGCTCTCGGCGAAGGCGATGGCGCCCAAGGTCCACATCGCGTGCGGTTTGTGGGCGGCGTCGATGCACCAATCGTAAAGGCGGCGCAATAAGGAACGCGGTTCGGCAGCCTGGATGGTCATGTGACGACTCAGAGAGGGAACGACGGCGGATTCAGCGGCGCTTGCTTATACGCCGGCTTTCCAAGGCAACGACTTTCCGTCGCGGCATGGCGGACACCACGCCTTTTGCCACCTTAGGCAGCTTCTCGGCAATGCCGAACATATCCTCGCGGCGGCGCATTTCGGCCCAGACGTCATCGGGGTGGACCCCGGCGTGGACCCAAAGCACCACGAGATTGTAGAGAAGATCGGCACTTTCGCGAACCACGGCTTCCGTATGGCCGTCGAGCGCGTCGATCACGACCTCGACGGCTTCCTCGGCCAGCTTTTTGGCCATTTTGGCGCGGCCGGAAGACAAAAGCCGGGCCGTCCGCGATTTCGCCGGGTCCGTGCCCCGGACGGCGAGGACAGCCTTATAGAGCCGGGCGACCGAATCAGTCATTCGGCGACCATAGCCTATCTCCATGTTGAACCGGTTAATAACAGCCGGTCGCGACGCCCATCAGGCGATTGCGTTACTCCGGACCGGCTGTGGTTCAGCGCGCGGCATGATGCGAGCCACCGCCATGACCGCCAGCGCCGCGCCCGCCGCCGACGTGCCCAATCCGGGCACCTCGGCCATGCCAGCCGCCACCGCCGTGCCAGCCGTGCCGATAGCCGTAACCCCCGCCATAGCCGTATCCGCCATAATAAGGACCGCCGTAGCAGCAGCCGTCGTCGTAGCGGTCGGCGGCGGCCGCAGCCGCGATGCTGCCCGCGACCAACCCGAACATTGCCAATGCGGCGGCGCTGTTACCACGGTGGCGGTAGCGACGGGCGCTGAAGTCGGTGGTGGCGGACTTGGTCGCCTGCGGGGCGTTTGTCGATGCCGCTTGCGCGGGCGTGAGATTGAACGAGGTGAGCGTCACTGCGCCGATGAGAGCCGCGGCGACCGAGTTTCGAAATTTGTTCCGCATGATCATTCTCCATTACGGGACGTTTGATCATTCAACGGTCTGGCGCTGGGGTTCCTGTGCCGCCGCCTGTCACAACGATGTGAGCCGAGCCGCGGAACTATCTTCTTCCGGCAGCAGCGGCGCATTGCCGCCGGACGCCACTGCGTTGACGGTCGCCACCTGCTCCAGCGCGAAGCGGTGCAGATAAGTCGCCGAGTGCGTCACCGCCTCGGTGCAGCGTGCGGGTTTGCAAAATAGTCAGGTCGCCTCGAGCGGCTAAGCCGCCGAATTCTCGGCCCGCAATCGGCCGAGCGGCGCTAGATTTTCCGTTTCCGTCGGCACGGACGGATGCAGGACTTGGGCGATCAAGTCGGCAAGGTGTTCGAGCGTGTCGCGGCCGGAGCCTTCGCGGACGTAAATACCGCAATAGATGCTGTCCAATTCCGGCAGCGACCTTTCATCCCACACCAGGCTTGCGCCGTTCCAGCCCAGCAATCCGAACTGAACCGTGCGCCGGCGCGCCAGCGCCATGACGCCGAGCCCGGACGCGACCGCGCCGGACAAACTGAGCAGGCTTGGCCCGACGAAGACGTCTTCCCATTCAAGGCCGGCGTTTTTGAGGGCCGTCGTCGCCAGTTGGCGGTTCAAGCTTTTGTCGCCGTAAGAAACCAAAGGGATCGGCCGGCTGAGGTCGATGATCATATCTTCACCGCGCACCCAGACGCACTCTTCCTTCCAATGATGCCGGGCGTCGATAGGCGCCGTCGCCGACAGGCTTACGACCAGGTCGATGTCGCCTTGGCGAAGGTCGCGCAGCAACGGTTCGAACAATCCCGTCCGTACCTCGAAGCGCACGCCGGGCCATTGGGCGCGGAACCGCGCCAAGGTGTGGGACAAAATGGTGGAAATGAAATCGCCGGGCGCGCCGATGCGAATGACCTGGTCGGCGCGACGGCTCGGGCCGCCGATCTCCATGATCTGATCGTTGATCGACAACAACCGCCGGGCGTAGCTGACGATCATCTCGCCGTGTGGCGTCAGGCTGACGCCTTGCGCGCTGCGATCGAACACGTCTTTGCCCAGGAGATATTGCAACCGCTTGATTTGCGCGCTGACCGCCGGCTGGGTCACCCCGAGCACCCCGGCGGCTTTGGTGAAACTGCGCAAATCGACGACGGCGACCAGCGTTCGCAACAGATCGGTCGGGATGTTGATCATGTCCTGCTCTTCTCCCCGGTCTCGGCTTATCGTATGTGCGCTAACGCCGAAACCTCCAGAACTGTACCACGTCCCGTATCGCGATCAATTTTATGGTTGGACGCCCTATCGTTGCAGGAGTAACGAATGAGCTTGAGAGGCCGGGAATGTCAGGGCCAGGGCTACTTAATCCGTTCCAGAATACTGACGTAGTTGGCCACGGCTGTTCCACCCATATTGAAGATTCCGCCCAACTTGGCGCCTGCGACTTGCAGGTCCCCGGCGGATTCCGTGAGCTGCATTGCGGTTAAAGCATGCATGGATACCCCCGTGGCGCCGATCGGATGACCTTTGGCCTTCAGCCCGCCCGACGGGTTGATGGGAAGTTTGCCTTCCTTCTGCGTCCAGCCTTCGCGAATGGCGCGGGCGCCCTGGCCCTCCGGCGTCAGGCCCATGGCCTCATATTCAATTAGTTCCGCAACCGTGAAACAGTCGTGGGTTTCGACGAAGGACAGGTCGTCCAACGTCAATCCCGATTTGGCCAGCGCCCGCTGCCAGGCGAGCGCGCAGCCATCGAACTTCAGGATGTCGCGCTTGGCCATCGGCAGGAAGTCCTGGACGTGCTCGGCGGCGCGGAATGCGACCGCCTTGCCGAACTGGAGCGCGGTTTCCACGTCCGCCAGCACCACCGCCGCGGCGCCGTCGGACACCAGTGAACAGTCGGTGCGTTTGAGCGGACCGGCGACGAACGGATTCTTCTCGCTTTCGGTGCGGCAGAAATCATAGCCCAAATCCTTGCGCATCTGCGCATAAGGATTGCCGACGCCGTTCTTGTGGTTCTTGGCGGCGATCATGGCCAGCGCGTCGGACTGATCGCCGTATTTCTGGAAATAGAGCCCGGCGATTTTGCCGAACACACCGGCGAAGCCGCCTTCGATTTCGGCCTCGTCACGCACATAAGATGCTTTCAACAAGTTCCGCCCGATCTCGGCCGCGGGCGTCGTCGTCATCTGCTCGACCCCGACAACGAGCACAATACGCGCCGCGCGCGCTTCAATCGCCCGAAGTCCCATATGCACCGCCGCGGAACCGGTGGCGCATGCGTTTTCGACGCGGGTCGCGCGCTTGAAGCGCAGATCGGGCGAGGCCTGCAAGACCAGCGAGGCCGTGAAATCCTGCGCGGAAAACCCCGCGTTGAAATGGCCGAGCACGATCTCGTCGACGTCTTTGGCCGAAATACCGGCATCGGCCAGTGCCTCGCCGGCCACGCGCACGATCAGGCTTTCGACGGTCTCGCCGTTAAGCTTCCCGAAAGGGGTGTGGGCCCAACCGACCATGGCTGGGGTCATCGATATCTCCTGTTGCCGAACTTTGGTCGCATTAATCGGCGATTGAAGGAGGCCGATTCACCGTAGTCAGTCACCTTAAAATCAGTTGGAGAACGGTGCGCTTTGCCTCCCGCCCCGCGCTTCGATATCCTACCATCGGAGCTTATGGAACTCACCCCTTTGCTTGAGGCGCTTCTCCCGGCGTCTTCAGGGTCGCTTCTGGGGCCCGAACAACCGACCGGACCGCAATCTTGACCTTTCGTTCGAGCCCCCGCGCAGTATGTTTAGGCCTCGCCGCGGCGACCCTCTTGTCGCTGACCGCCGTTGACCGCGCCAGCGCCGAGGCTCAACTCCTGATCGAAGCCTCCACCGGCAAGGTGCTGCACGCCGAAAACGCGACCTATCCATGGTATCCGGCCTCCGTCACCAAGCTGATGACCGCCTACACCACGCTGCGCGCCATCAAGGACGGCAAAGTCTCGTTCAACACCTTGCTGACCATGTCGAAAAACGCGGTGGCGCAGCAGCCGACCAAGATGGGCTTCAAGCTCGGCACCACCGTCACCATCGACAACGCGCTGAAGATGCTGATGGTCAAGTCGGCCAATGACATCGCGGTGGCGATCGCCGAAGGCGTCGGCGGCTCGATCGAGGGCTTCGCCGACATGATGAACGCCAACGCGCGGCGCCTCGGCATGACGCAGTCCAATTTCGTCAATCCGAACGGTCTGCCGGCCGAAAATCACGTCACCTCGGCGCGCGACCTCGGCATTCTGGCGCGCGCGCTGATCCGCGATTTCCCCGAGAGCGACGGCTTCTGGCACATCTCATCGATGCGCTACGGCAACCGCATCTATCACAATTACAATTCGCTGATCGACCGCTATCCCGGCGCCGACGGCATGAAGACCGGCTTCATCTGCGCCTCCGGCTATAACGTCGTGGCCTCGGCGACGCGCAACGGACGGCGGCTGATCGCCATCGTGCTCGGCGCTTATTCCGGCGCGGTACGCGCGCAGAAGGCGGGCGCTTTGCTGGAGCGTGGCTTCAACAGCGGCGGCCTATCCTGGCTGACGCCGTCGCTCGGCACCGTCGACCAGCTCGCGCCGGTCGATGCGCAGCCGCCGAATTTGCGTGACGAAATGTGCGGCGGCCATCGCCGCAAACCGGCCTCCGAGGACAACGAGGAAGAAGAACCGAACCCGGATACGCCCGTGGCCGGAAACACCGAGTCCGATACCAGCGGCCAGGCCTATATGCTGTCGAGCCTGAAGCCCGCCAACGGCAAGTTCGTGCTCGGACCGCCAGTCGAAACCGCGCCGCCCGTCGTCGTCTTTACCGGCCCGGCCGACCATCCGGACGCCGCGCCGGTTGCCAGCGCCGCGGCGAAGAAGAAAAAGAAAGCGGCCAAAGCGACCGCCGAGAAACCTGCCGCCGACACGCCGGCCCCCGCGGGCGACAAACCGGCCAAAACCGCGAAACCGTCAAAGCCGGCCAAGCCGAAAGTTTCGTCGGCCGCGCAATGAGCGCGCCCGGCCCTGACGCGAGCGTCAACCGCCGCCAGCCCGCGGTTCCCATTCCGCTGACCGTCCTAACCGGCTTCCTCGGCGCCGGCAAAACCACTCTGCTCAACCGGCTCCTGAAAGATCCGGCGCTCGGCGACACCGCCGTCATCATCAACGAGTTCGGCGAGGTGTCGCTCGACCATCTGCTGGTGGAATATGTCGGCGACAACATGGTGCTGCTGCAATCGGGCTGCCTGTGCTGCACCATGCGCGGCGATCTGGTCGACGGCCTAGAAACGCTGTTGCGCGATCTAGACAATCGCCGCTGCACTTTCAGGCGGGTGCTGTTGGAGACCACCGGTCTCGCCGATCCCGCGCCTGTGCTGCACACGCTGATGGCGCATCCTTATCTGGTGCAGCGTTACCGGCTCGACGGCGTCGTGACGGTGGTCGATGCGGTCAACGGCGAGACCACGCTCGATGAGCATGCCGAGGCGGTCAAACAGGCCGCCGTCGCCGACCGCATCGTGCTGACCAAAACCGACCTTGCCGGCGAAGCCCAGCGCGAAGGCATCATCGCGCGTCTGCGGGCGCTCAATTCGGCCGCGCTCATCCTTGACGCCGCCAAGGGCGAAGCGACGCCGGACAAGCTACTCAATTGCGGCCTGTACGATCCGGAACGTAAAATCCCGGACGTGAAAAAATGGCTCGCGGCAGAAGCCTATGCCGACGCGCATCACCATCACGACCATCACCACCATGACGTCAATCGGCAAGACGTCAATCGCCATGACGAGCATATCGGCTCCTTCGTCATCGCTAGCGACGACGCGATCCCAGCCGGCACGCTGGAAATGTTCCTGGAGCTGTTGCGCGCGACCCACGGCAACAAGCTGCTGCGCGTCAAAGGCATCGTGAAGCTTGCCGAAATGCCGGACACGCCGGTTGTCGTGCATGGCGTGCAGCACGTATTTCACCCGACCGCGCGGCTCGAGCGCTGGCCGGACGACGACCACCGCACCCGGCTGGTGTTCATCACCCGCGACCTGCCAGAGCGCACGGTCCGCGAGCTTTTCGACGCCTTTACCGGGCAGGCCGCGCCGGATCGGCCCGACCGCGCCGCTTTGACCGATAACCCGCTGATTCCGTTCGGCGGCGTCGATCGCTAGGCCGCCGGGCGCGGCTGAAGGCCGCTCTTGCGCCGATCTGCGAAGCGCCTAATGCTGCGTCAACCGCCGGCATGTCGGGACCAAAATCGGCGGACGGAGGGGGGTGAGCGATGGAACGACCCTGGCTGCGGAATTATCCGCCGGGCGTACCGGCCGAGATCGACCCGTCGCTTTATGCGTCCGTGGTCGATCTGTTCAATGAAAGCCTCACCAAATATCGCGACCGGAAAGCCTATATCTGCATGGGCAAGGCGCTCACCTATGGCGAGATCGACGACAAGTCCCGGGCGCTGGCAGCATGGCTGCAAAGTAAAGGCCTGGCGCGCGGCGCGCGAGTCGCGATCATGCTTCCCAATATTCTGCAGAATCCCATCGCCATGATCGCGGCCTTGCGCGCAGGCATGACGGTCGTGAACGTCAATCCGCTCTATACACCGCGCGAACTCGAATCCCAGCTCACGGATTGCGGCGCCGAAGTTATCATCGTTCTGGAGAATTTCGCCGACACCGTCACGGCGGTGATCGCGCGCACCGCCATCAAGCACGTCATTGTTACCAGCTTGGGCGAGTTGCTCGGACTCAAGGGCCTGATCGTCAATCTTGTGGTGCGGCGGATCAAAAAACTGGTGCCGCCTTATGCGCTGCCGGGCGCGGTGTCGTTCAACGCTGCGGTGAGCGCTGGACGCCATTTGACACTGACGCCACCGGCCATCAGGCCCGACGACATCGCCTTCCTGCAATATACCGGCGGCACTACCGGGGTTTCCAAAGGCGCGACGCTGTCGCATCGCAACGTCGTTGCCAACACCTTGCAGGCGGACGCCTGGCTCAAACCGGCGCTGATGCGCGAGCCGCACGTCGAGCAGTTGTTCCTCGTCGTGGCGTTGCCGCTCTATCACATCTTCGCCTTGACGGCCTGCGCGATGATTGGTGTTCGCAACGGCGGCGTCAGCCTGCTGATCCCCAATCCGCGCGACATTCCAAACCTGATTTCCGAACTGTCGAAGTATCCGGTCAACTATTTTCCTGCGGTGAACACGCTGTTCAACGCGCTGCTCAATCACCGCGATTTCGCCAAACTGGAGTGGAGCCACCTGCGCTCGTCGATTGGCGGCGGCATGGCGGTGCAGCAGGCAGTCGCCCAGCGCTGGCTTGAGGCGACCGGCACGCCGATCATCGAGGCCTATGGCCTGTCGGAAACGTCGCCGGGCCTGACGGCGAACCGCTTCGACATCAAGGAATGGACGGGAGCGATCGGGCTGCCATTCCCATCGACCGACATTTCGATCCGCGACGACAACAATAATGAGGTGCCTTACGGCGAGCGCGGCGAACTCTGCGCCCGCGGGCCTCAGGTGATGGTCGGCTACTGGAACCGTCCGGAAGAAACGGCGCAAGTCATGACGCCGGACGGCTTCTTCCGCACTGGCGACATCGCCGTGATGAACGATCAGGGCCTGGTCAAAATCGTCGACCGCAAGAAGGACATGATCTCCGTGTCGGGCTTCAAGGTGTTTCCCAATGAAGTCGAGGACATCGCCATGCTGCAAGGCGACGTCATGGAATGCGCCGCGGTCGGCGTGCCGGACGCCCATTCGAGCGAGGCGGTCAAGTTGTTTGTCGTGAAGAAATCCCCGGAACTGACCGAACAAGATTTGCGCCAGTACCTGCACGGCAAGCTCGCCGGTTACAAAATGCCGAAATACATCGAATTCCGGGCCGACTTGCCGAAGACCAATGTCGGCAAGATTTTGCGTCGTGCCTTGCGGGATGGCGCATGACCTCAACCCTGCCATCGGCTGCCGATGTCGTGGCGTTCTGGCGCGATGCTGGACCGAAGCGCTGGTTCGAGAAGGATTTCGCTTTCGACGAAGAGATACGCCGGCGTTTCTACGACCTGCATGAGGCGGCCGCCGACGGCAAGCTGTCCGCCTGGGAGCGTAGCGCCGAAGGCGCCTTGGCGCTCCTGCTCCTGCTCGATCAGTTCCCGCGCAATATGTTCCGCAACGATGCCCGCGCCTTCGCCACCGACCCGATGGCGCGCGCGGTCGCCGCAGGCGCCCTGGTGCGCGGCTTCGATGCGAAAGTCGCGCCAGAACTGCGCAGCTTTTTCTATCTGCCTTTCGAGCATTCCGAAGACCTTGCCGATCAGGAACGCGGCATCGCCTTCTACAAGGCCGCGGGCGATGCCGAAAACCTGAAGTGGGCGGAATTGCACGCCGACATCATCCGGCGTTTCGGCCGGTTTCCACACCGCAATGCTGTGCTTGGCCGCAATACGACGCCGGAGGAACGCGCTTTCCTCGACGGCGGCGGCTTTGCCGGCTGAGGCAAAGCCTCTGGACGTTGTCTCCCTTCTTGCTAGAGTTGCGGCAATAACAAATCGGCCAACGAGCCGTATTTGACCCTAGGGAGGCGACCGATGTTTGCGACCAAAGCGCTCGCGCGCTTGACGATGGCTGCCGCAGTTCTGGCGCTCGTCAGTGCGATACCGGCAAAAGTTTCCGCACAGCAGACCTTGACCGTTGGCGCCAATGAGATCGGCGGCACGGTCACCAGTTCGGCGGGGCCTGAGGCCGGCGTCTGGGTGATCGCCGAAACCACCGATCTGCCAACCAAATTCGCCCGCATGGTCGTGACCGACGACCAGGGCCGCTATCTCGTGCCCGATCTGCCAAGCGCCAATTACACCGTCTGGGCGCGCGGCTATGGTCTCGTCGATTCGCCGAGAATGCGCGCCAAGCCCGGCATGACGCTCGACCTGCCCGCCGTCGTCGCGCCGAACGCGGCGGCGGCGGCGCATTATTATCCGGCGATCTATTGGTACACGCTGATGAAAATCCCGCCGGCGTCCGACTTCGGCGGCAAGACCGATATCCCGGAGAAGATGACGCAGAACGACTGGCTCAAGCAGATGAACAACGTCGATTGCATCGGCTGTCATCAGTTGGGCCAGGAAGCCACCCGCACCATTCCGGCCCAGTTCGGCGAGTTCAAGTCGGGCGAAGAGGCCTGGACGCGGCGCATCCAGTCCGGACAAGCCGGCGAGAACATGATCAACCGCATCGCCGGCCAGTGGGGCGGCGTGCCGTTCAAGTATTTCGGCGACTGGACCGACCGCATCGCCAAGGGCGAATTGCCCAAGGCCAAGCCGCCGCGGCCGGCCGGTATCGAGCGCAATATCGTCGTGACGTCATGGGAATGGTCGACGCCCGACAAGTACCTGCACGATCTGATCTCTTCCGACCGCCGCCATCCGACGGTCAATGCCTATGGCCCGCTGTACGGCTCGCCCGAATATTCGACCGACAACATGCCGATCCTCGATCCCAAGACCAACAAGGTCTCGTTCTTCAAGATGCCGGTGCAGGACGTCGAAATGCCGGTGTCGCTCGGACCGGGTCACGCCGGCAGCGTCGCTCCGTTGCAGCCGTCGGCTTATTGGGGCGACACCAAGCTGTGGGACACGCGCGCCAACAACCACAACTCGATGATGGACCAGAAGGGCCGCATCTGGCTTGCCGCGTCGGTGCGGGGCGTGGAAAACCCGGCTTGGTGCAAGAAAGGCTCGGACAACGAATACGCCAAGGTGATGCCGCTCGATAAATCGCAGCGGCAGGTGGCGATGCTCGATCCGAAGACGATGAAGTATTCCTTCATCGACACCTGCTTTGCCACGCATCATCCTCAGTTCGGCTACGACGCCGACAACACGCTGTGGTTCAGCGGCACCGGCCCGGTCGCCGGCTGGGTCAACACCAAGGTGTTCGACGAAACCGGCGACGTACAAAAGGCGCAAGGTTGGGCGCCGTGGGTGCTCGATACCAACGGCAACGGCAAGCTCGATGACTACGTCAATCCGGGTCAGCCCGCCGACGCCGCCAAGGATACGCGCATCACCGCCGGCTCCGGCCCCTATTCGGTGATGCCGCACCCGACCGACGGTTCGATCTGGTTTGCTATCGGCACGTTCGGCGGCCCGCCGGGCTTCCTGCGCTTCGACCCGAAGACCAAGCTGTCCGAAGTCTATTACATTCCGAAGCCCGGCTTCGGCATCCGCGGCGGCGACATCGGCAAAGATGGCGTGCTGTGGGGCTCGGGCTCCAGCGGTCACCTCATGAGCTTCGACCGCCGCAAATGCAAAGGTCCGCTCAACGGGCCGACCGCAACCGGCAACCATTGTCCGGAAGGCTGGGCCTTCTACAAATACCCCGGCCCCGGCTTCGACGGCTTCCCCGACACCAGCGCCGAGGCGAGCTATTACACCTGGGTCGACCATCACAACGCGGTCGGCCTTGGCGAGAACGTGCCGATCTCGACTGCCAACCTCAGCGATGGTTTCGTCGCGCTGGTCGACGGCAAGATGGTGTCGCTGCGGATTCCCTACCCGATAGGCTTCTACGCCAAGGGCCTGGACGCCCGCATCGACGATCCAAACGCCGGCTGGAAAGGCCGCGGCCTGTGGAGCACCAACGGCGACCGCACGCCGTGGCTGATGGAAACCGGCAAGGGCTCAATGCCCCGCGCTGTCCACATCCAGGTGCGTCCGGACCCGCTGGCGCACTAACGCACTGCAATAAAACAAGCGCCCCGCGGCTCACGTCGCGGGGTGCTTTTTATTTATTAAGCCGTTGCTCTAGCCGCACCGCAAAGCCCTGGAGTAGCATCCCGCCGAAATGGCCGCCGGGGGCGAAAACGGCCAAAAGGAAGCACACTCAGGGAGTCGCCATGCGACACGTTCTATCCGCCGCCGTTATCGCAGCCAGTCTGGCCTTGAGCGCCGTCGCGCAAGCGCAGGTGCCGGCCGGCTATCCGGCCGACTACGGCACCATCGTCGATGCCGCGAAAAAGGAAGGCAAGGTCGTCATCTACTCGACCACCGATGCGGTATCGGCCAATCCGCTGGTCAAGGATTTCGAGACGCTCTATCCGGGGGTGAAGGTCGAATATTCCGACCTCAACTCCACCGAACTCTATAACCGCTTCATCGCCGAATCCGCCGCCAATAACGGCACCGGCGATTTTATCTGGTCGTCGGCAATGGACTTGCAGGTCAAACTGGTCGCCGACGGCCTGGCGCTCGCTTATGCCTCGCCGGAAATCAAGGCGCTGCCGAAGTGGGCCGTCTGGAAAGACTCCGCCTACGGCACGACCTATGAGCCGATCGCCTTCGTCTACAACAAGCGCCTGGTGCCGGAGGCCGACGTGCCGAAGGATCACACCGCGCTGATGAAGCTGCTGCAATCGAAGCCAGACGCCTATAAAGGCAAGATCACCGCTTACGATCCCGAGCGCTCGGGCGTCGGCTATCTGTTCTGCAACGAAGACATCAAGGACTTCCCGGCCGCCTGGGATCTGTTCAAGGCCATGGGCAAGGCGCAGGTCAAACTCTACACCAGCGCCGGCGCCATGATGGAACGCGTGACGTCAGGCGAGCACACGATTGCTTATGGGATTTTCGGTTCCTATGCGCTAGCGCGCTCGAAGAAGGACCCGAACCTCGGCATCGTCTTGCCGAGCGATTACACTATGGTGACCTCGCGCGTCGCCTTCATCTCGAAGAACGCCAAAAACCCCAACGCCGCCAAGCTGTTCCTCGACTATATGCTGTCGAAACGGGGCCAGACCGTCATCGCCAATGCCGACCTTTATTCGCTGCGTTCCGACGTCGAGGGCGAAGCCACGCTCAAGCGCGTGACCGAACTGGTCGGCGATAAGGCGCGTCCGGTGCCGATCGACCAGACGCTGCTGGAAAACCTCGACCAGACCAAGCGCCTCGCGTTCCTGTCTAAATGGCAGAAGGCTAAAAAGGGGGAATGACGGGGAGTTATGGGCGCATGCCCATCGTACCGATTGTGGCGTACCGCTTCCTGGTGCTCGGCCTCACCACGCTCGCCGTGGCGATGCCGCTGTCGCTGGTCATCTACCAGAGCTTCCTGACCGCGCCGTTCTTCGACCCATCGGCCAAGGCGAGCTTGGCCGCCTATTCCTTCGTCTTTGCCGACGACGATTTCTGGCAGGCGTTCTGGACCACGCTGACGATCTGCACCGGCATGGTCGTGATCGCCGTGCCGCTCGGCGCCCTGCTCGCCTTCCTGATGGTGCGCACCGACGTGCCGGGCAAAAAATATCTTGAGCCCCTGCTGCTGATTCCGATTTTCGTCTCGGCGGTGGTGATCGCCTTCGGCTATGTCGTCGCCGTCGGCCCCGTCGGCATTTTCTCGACCATGGCCAAGGACCTGCTCGGCTTCGTGCCGTGGAATCTATATTCGCTGTTTTCGCTGGTCGTCATCGCCGGCCTTACCCACGTGCCGCACGTCTATCTCTACAGCGCGGCGGCTTTACGCGGCCTGTCGACCGACCTTGAGGAAGCCGCCCGCGTCTCCGGCGCCAACCCGTTTCAGGTCGCCGTCAATGTCAGCCTGCCGATGATCCTACCGGCGATCTTATTCGCCGGCGTGCTGGTGTTCTTTTTAGGCTTCGAACTGTTCGGCCTGCCCCTCGTCCTCGGCGATCCGCAGGACGTGCTGGTGCTGTCGACCTACCTCTACAAGCTCACCAACAAGCTCGGCGTGCCCTCCTACCAACTCATGGCCGTGGTCGTGGTCGTGATCATCGCCGTCACCGCGCCGCTGGTGTTCACGCAGCGCCTGCTGCTGCGCCAGGCGCAGCGTTACGTCTCGGTGCGCGGCAAAGGTCTCAAGACCAAGCCCCTGCCGCTGCATAGCTGGCGCTGGTTTGCCTTCGCCGCCATCATCCTGTGGCTCATTGTGACCGTGGCGGTGCCGCTGTTCGGCATCACGCTGCGCTCCTTCGTCGTCACCTGGGGCGAGGGCGTCAAGCTGATGGACGTGCTGACGCTCGACCATTACCGCGAACTGCTCGACTACCCGAACGTCATCCGCGGCATCGTCAACACCTTCGGCATCGGAGTCATCGGCGGCGCCATCGCGGTCGGATGCTATACCGCCATCGCGCTCGCCGTGCACCGCTGGAATTCCGGCTGGACGCGGCTGGTCGATTACATCGTGATGGTGCCGCGCGCCATGCCGGGATTGATCGCCGGCCTTGCGTTGCTGTGGGTATTCCTGTTCGTGCCGTTCCTGGCACCCCTTAAGTCGACGATGGTGTCGATCTGGCTCGCCTACACCATCGTCTGGCTGGCCTACGGCATGCGCCTGGTGTCCGGCACGCTGCTCCAGGTCGGCCCCGAACTCGAGGAAGCTGCGCGCGTCAGCGGCGCCAGCGATTTGCGCGTCAAACGCGACGTCACGCTGCCGCTGATCAAATACGGCATGCTGGCGAGCTGGCTTTTGATCTTTCTGATTTTCGTGCGCGAATATTCCACCGGCATTTATCTGCTGGGTCCTGGCACCGAGGTGATCGGCTCGCTGCTGGTGTCGCTGTGGGGCACCGGCGCCATCGACCTGGTGTCCGCGCTTTCCGTCGTCAATGTCGTCATGATCGGCGCCGGCCTGGCCGTCGCGATCCGGCTTGGAGTGCGTTTGCATGGCTGATCTCATCGTCAAGGATCTCAAGCTGCGGCTCGGCGACAACGAGATCCTCAAAGGCGTTTCCGTCAGCGTCACGCCAGGCCAGGTCGTGGCTCTGCTTGGCCCCTCCGGCAGCGGCAAGACCACGTTGTTGCGCGCCGTCGCCGGACTGGAGCAGCCGCACGCCGGTACAATCGGCATCGGCGACAAGGTGTTCTACGACGCCGACCGCAAGATCGACCTGCCGGCGGAGAAACGCGGCCTCGGCCTGGTGTTCCAGTCCTACGCGCTGTGGCCGCACCGCACGGTGTTCGACAATGTCGGCTACGGCCTCAAGCTGCGCAACAAACCGGCCGCGGAAATAAAGACGCGGGTCGAAAAAACATTGGCCCAGATCGGTCTCGGCCATCTCGCCGAGCGCTTCCCGCACCAGCTTTCGGGCGGTCAGCAGCAGCGCGTCGCGATTGCCCGCGCGCTGGTCTACGAGCCGCCGGTCATCTTGCTCGATGAGCCGCTGTCCAACCTCGACGCCAAATTACGCGAGGAAGCGCGCGCCTGGCTGCGCACGCTCATCGTCACGCTCGGCCTTTCAGCCATTCACGTCACCCACGACCAGGTCGAGGCCATGGCGATCGCCGACAAGATCGTGCTGCTCAATGCCGGCACCATCGCCCAGGAAGGACCGCCGACCGCGCTCTACAATGACCCGCAGTCGCAGTTCACCGCCGAGTTCATGGGGAGCAACAACCGGCTTGAGGGCACACTCGTCGGCGTGTCCGGCGGCCAAGCCACCATGGAGGTGTTCGGCGAACGCATTACCGGCCTTAACCGCACGACGACCGCGCCTGGCGCAAAGGTCGTCGGCATCGCCCGGCTCGAGCGCGTGCATTGCTCCTCTGCGCCCGGCCCGAACCGCCTGAAGATGGAGTTGAAGGCGCCGATGTATCTCGGCGAGCGCTGGGAATTGGTGTTCACGCGCGAGAACCTCACGGTGCGCGCTTATGCCAACGCGCCGCTACAGCCGGGCGAGCACTATGTTGAGTTTCCCCAGGATGCGTTGTGGGTGTTCTGATTGATGGCCGACTTCCATGGCGTCTTTCCCTACCTCGTTTCGCCCATCGACTCAGCAGGCCGCATCAAGACCGATGTGCTCGGCAAACTGTCCGACGACCTGATCAAGGCCGGCGTGCATGGCGTCACGCCGCTCGGCTCGACCGGCGAGTTCGCTTATCTTAATCGCGAGCAGCGCGAGACGGTGGTCCGCGTCACCATCGAGGCTGCACACAAGCGCGTGCCGGTGATTGCCGGCGTCGCCTCGACCTCGACCGCCGACGCGGTCGAACAGGCGAGAACTTATCAGTCGCTCGGTGCCGACGGCATTCTCGCCATCTGCGAGGCCTATTTCCCGCTCAAGGACGCGCAAGTCGAGGCCTATTTTCGCGCCGTCGCCGATGCGGTCGACATTCCGGTGGTGCTTTACACCAATCCGAATTTCCAGCGCAGCGATCTGACGCTCGACGTCATCGGGCGGCTCTCGGAACATCCGCGCATCCGCTATATCAAGGACGCCTCGACCAATACCGGGCGGCTGCTGTCGATCATGAATCGCGCGCCGAACATGAAAGTATTTTCGGCCTCGGCTCATATTCCCGCCGCGGTGATGCTGATTGGCGGGGTCGGCTGGATGGCGGGCCCCGCCAATATCGTGCCGCGCCAGAGCGTGAAACTCTATAACCTCTGCCGCGCGCAGAAGTGGCCGGAGGCGATGGCGCTGCAACGCGAGCTCTGGCGCATCAACGAGGCCTTCGCCCGCTTCAATCTGGCCGCCTGCATCAAGGCTGGGCTCCAAATTCAGGGCTACGACGTCGGCGACCCAGTGCCGCCGCAGGCCCCGTTGAGCGCCGAAGACCGCAAAACAGTCGCGGCGATTTTGGCGGCGTTGCCGTAACGAAAATAATTCTTAACGAATCCTTGCTAATCGGGCGCCATGGCCATGCCGTCGCTCGCATCTCCGCCGCCGGCGCGGGACGAACCGGGGAGCGCAGCGGCGACACCGCCAGCGCCTCTCTTGGCGCGCCTCATGGCCATCCTCGCGGAAAAGAGCGACTCGCGACTGGCGCAATTGGTCGCCGGAAAAGTCTTTCTGGTGCGCGTCGCCAGCGCCGGTCTTGCCCTCCTCAGCCAAGTGTTGTTGGCGCGCTGGATGGGCTCCTTCGAATTTGGCATCTACATCTATGCCTGGACCTGGGTGCTGATCATCGGCGCATTGTCCGATCTCGGCCTGTCGTCCGCGGCGCGGCGCTTTATTCCGGAATATACCGAGTTCAAATCGTTCGACCACTTGCGCGGCTTCTTGAGCGGTTCGCGCTGGCTGAGCGTCGCCATCGCCACCGCCGTCGGCGTCATCGGGGCGCTCGGAATTCGGCTGCTGTCGCCGCACCTCGACGGCTATGCCGTCATTCCCTTGTACCTCGCCTGTGCCGTGATCCCGATCTACGGCCTGGTGCAGACGCAAGCCAGTATCGCGCAATCCTACGATTGGCCGAATCTCGCTTTGATGCCGTTCTTCGTCTGGCGGCAATTGGCAATCACCGCCTTGATGGGCGCCGCCTATCTGTTCGGCGTGCCGACCAACGCCATGATCGCGATGGCCATCACCACCATCGCGACCTGGGCGATCGCGCTCGGGCAGATGGTCGTGCTCAACCGCCGCCTCAAGGCCATAGTGCCGCCGGGCCCGAAGCAACATGAACCGAAAATCTGGCTCGCGACCTCGATTCCGATTTTCATCGTCGAAGGCTTTTACCTGCTGCTGACCTATGTCGACATCCTCGCGTTGGAGCACTATCGCTCACCCGACGAAGTCGCGGTCTATTATGCCGGCGCGCGGCTCCTGGCCATCGTCGCCTTTGTCTATTTCGCCATCGCCGGCGCCACCACGCACAAATTCACCAAGTACCACGTCAGCGGCGACACTAAGCGCCTCGCTTCGTTCTTCGCCGAAACCGTCAAGTGGACGTTCTGGCCGTCGCTCGCGGTCTGCGCCGTCATTCTGGCTCTCGGCAAACCGTTGCTCACGCTGTTCGGCGCCAATTTCGCCAGCGGCTACGACGTGATGTTCATTCTCTCGATCGGCATGCTGGCGCGCGCCGCGGTCGGTCCCGCCGAGCGCCTGCTCAACATGCTCGGCGAACGCAGATCATGCGCCGCCATCTATGCCGGCGCTTTCGCCATCAATCTCGCGCTGTGCATCGCGCTGATCCCATCTTTCGGCATCGAAGGCGCCGCGATCGCCACTTCGACCGCTTTGGTCGTGGAATCGGTCCTGCTTTATGCGATCGCCAAGCGGCGCCTCGGCTTCCATGTCTTCATTATGGGCGCGGCGAAAAACTAGGCTTTTTCACGCAGCAGCCGCCGGACCACCTTGCCCGTCGTCGTCATCGGCAAATCGGCGATGAAGGCGATTTCCCGCGGATATTCGTGGCCCGAAAGCCGCGTCTTGACGAAATTCTGGATTTCGGCGGCCAGCGCGTCGGACGCCGCGTAGTCCTTCTTCAACACGATAAAAGCCTTGACGATCTCGGTGCGGATTTTGTCGGGCTTGCCGACCGCCGCCGCCAGCGCCACCGCGGGGTGGCGGATCAGGCAGTCCTCGATCTCGCCGGGGCCGATGCGGAAGCCCGCCGATGTAATAACGTCGTCGTCGCGGCCGACGAACGTGAAATAACCGTCCTCGTCCATGACGCCCTGGTCGCCGGTGGTCATCCAGTCGCCAATGAACTTGTCGCGCGTCGCTTCCGGCTTGCCCCAATAGTTCAGGAACATCACCGGGTCTGGCCTTTGAACGGCAATTTGCCCGACCTCGCCCGCTTTTAGCGGCTCGCCGTCGGGCCCAATCACCGCGACGACATGGCCCGGCACCGCCTTGCCCATGGAGCCGACTTTGAGCAGGCAAAGTTGCGCGCAGGCGCCGATCACAAGATTGCATTCGGTCTGGCCGTAGAACTCGTTGATGGTCATGCCGAAGGCGGCCTTGCCCCACTCCAGCGCTTCGACACCGAGAGATTCTCCGCCCGAGGCGATGCTGCGCAGTTTGAAATCATAGCGGCCGCGCGGATTTTGCGCTGCGCGCATCATGCGCAAGGCGGTCGGCGGGATGAAAGCGTTGCGCACGCCGGCCTGGGCCATCAACGCGAAGGCCTCGTCCGGATCGAACTTGTCGAACTTGCGCGCCACCACAGGCACGCCGTGGTGCAGGCTCGGCAGCAGCACGTCGAGCAGGCCGCCGGCCCAAGCCCAGTCGGCCGGCGTCCAGTAGCTGTCGCCCTTTTGCGGGAACGGATAATGCGGCAGTTCGGCGCCCGGCAGATGACCGAGCAGCACGCGATGACCGTGCAGCGCGCCTTTCGGCTGGCCGGTGGTGCCGGAGGTGTAGATCATCATCGCCGGATCGTCGGCCGCCGTGTCGAGCGGAGTGAAATCGGACGAGGCGCGGCGGAGTAGCGCGTGAAAATCGCCGGCGCCATCTCCTTCGCCATCGATCGACAGCACACAGGCCAGATCCGTCACTTGGTCGCGGATCTGCGCCAGCTTGGCGAGGCCCTGTGCGTTGGTCAGCAGCGCCTTGGCGCCGGAATTCTGCAAGCGATAGCAGAGCGCGTCGGGACCGAACAAAATCGCGACCGGCAGCGCCACCGCGCCGAGCTTGTAGATGGCGATATGGGCCGCGGCGACTTCTGGCGCCTGCGGCAAAAAGATCGCGACGCGGTCGCCACGCGCCACGCCCTGCGCGCGCAACACGTTGGCAAGCCGGTTCGAGGTGTCGCGCAGCCAGCCGAAGGTGATCTTATCTTCGCGGCCGCCGGGATGGACGTGGAGAATGGCGAGGCGGCCGGCGTCGAGCGCCGCCCATTTGTCGCAGCAGTCCGCGCCAATATTGTATCGCGCCGGGATGTCCCAGCGAAATTGGCGATAGAGCTGGTCGTAGTCGCGAACGGAGCCCGGCATGGCGGCGGCAGGCTAGTCAGTGTGGCGCGGCAGGTCCAGACCGGTGTTTCACCGCTTCCCGTCTTCCGGCTCGGCCAGGATCAGCGTCCAGTACACCTTGTACTTCGACGGCGGCGTGTAGACTGCGGCAATGCCCATGCGGGTGGCGCCCTTGAGCAGCATGTTGGCGCGGTGCGGCGGACTATCGCGCCAGCCGGAAAAAGCCTCGGCCAGCGTATGATAGCCGGCGCTGATGTTTTCCGCCGCGCCCTTGGCGTCGTATCCCGACGCCTTGAGCCGCGCGACAAACGGCTTGCCGACGTCGTGACCGAGCTTGTCGCGCTTGGCCATGATCTCGGTCTGCGCCTGCGCCAGCTTCGTGAGTTCGGGATCGATCGTCACCGCCGGCAAATTGTTGTTGGTGCGATATTCGGAGATCATCGCTGCCGCCATCGCGGTATCGAGCACGGCGCCGGGCTTGCCGAGATCGCGATAGAAGGCCGGCTCCTGCCGCGGCACATAGGTTTCGGTGGCCGCGCAGCCGGCCAGCACGAACAATGCGGCGAGCAGCCCGACGGCGGGAACACGGGCGCCGGCCGATTTCATCAGATGCAATCTCCAGGTCGGAATCGAGGTATCACCATGGCCGCAGACCGTGGCCGAACGATGATAAAAACGCCCATGGGGTCCCTAGCGCAGCCGGTTTGGCTCCACTACCATTCGGCCCAACAACAAGCCGTTAATCGTCAGGGAGTTAACCTATGTCCGAGCCAGCCGCAGCCCGCACCGAAGGCGCCAAGCGCGCCGCGCCAGGGGAATATCTGTTCGATCTCGGCACCGTTGAAAAGATCATGGGCGGCCCGGCCTATTCAACCGCGCACGGCCCTTGCGTCGAAGGCGACCGCATGATGGTGGCGCTGATGCGCATGAAAGCCGGCACCGGCGCCGAGCCGCATTCGCATCCCAACGAGCAGTGGATCTACATCATGGAGGGCACCTTCCGCGCCACGATCGGCGGCAAGGCGGTCGAAGCCAAGCCCGGCTCCGTGGTCTACGTTCCAGCCAACACGCTGCACGACGGCAAGGCGACCGCCGACGGCGACGTGGTGTTTTTTACGGTAAAGGACGCCTCGCACAGTTTGCACGGCATCAAAGCGAAATGACGTTATCGCGCACGGCGCCATAAGAGCGCCGGCGGGGAGAAACCATCCAGGGAGGAACTCGATGAAGCGTCTCGGCCCGATTCTGCTGTCCGCTGTCTGCTTTGCCGCATCGTTCGCCGTCGCGACGGCGTCTGCGCAGGAGAAATATCCGAACCGGCCGGTCCGCGTGATGGTGCCTTACGCACCAGGCGGCGCCACCGACATCACCGCACGCATTATCGCCGACGGCTTCCAGCGCATTACCGGCCAGCCGATGCTCGTCATCAACAAACCGGGCGCCTATGGCCTGCTGGCGATCGAGGAAGTCATCCACGGCGCGCCCGACGGCTACACTGTGATGGTCGGCAATGTTTCGACCAACGCGATCACGCCGGTGCTCTATGCTAACAAGCTGTCGGCCGACTATCTCAAGAGCGTAGTCGCGGTGACGAACTTGATCGACGTCCCGGAGTTTCTGGTCGTGACCACGGCAAACGATTTTGCGCCAAAAACCGTTCCGGAGCTGATCGATTACGCCAAGAAAAATCCCGGCAAGATTCATTACGGCAGCGTCGGCGTCGGTTCCTATCCGCATTACGACATGGCCTATTTCGCCAAGCGCGCCGGCGATCTCGACATGGTGCATCTGCCGAACAAGAACGGCGCCTCGGGCATGGTCCAGGACTTGTTGCGTGGCGACATCCAGACCTCGTTCATGAATGTCGCCAGCGCCGCTGGCCAAGTGCAGGCCGGCAAAATTCGTGCGCTGACGATCGTGGCCCGCGAACGCCTGCCGGACTATCCCAACGTGCCGACGATGAAAGAGGCCGGCTATGCCGACGTCGGCACCATTGCCTGGAACGCGATGTTCGCCTCGGCCGAGACGCCTAAGCCTGTGCAGCAGGCGCTGTTTGACGCGATCATGAAAACGCTGAAAGATCCGCAAACGGTCGAGAAACTCACCAAGCAGAACTTCAATATCGTGCCAAGCAAGTCGCTGGCCGAGGCCAAGACCTGGCTCGGCGGCGAAATGAAGCACTGGCAGACCATCACCAGCCAAGTGAAGATCGAGGTGCCGCAGTAAGAGGCACGTGTCCCGGGCGCGGGGGCAATGCTGCGCCGCGTCCGGCGAACGGAACCGTTAGTACCCCACCTGCTGCAACGCCCGCCACACCCGGTCCGGTGTCGCCGGCATGTCGAGCATGGCACCCTTGGGCAACGCGTTGGCGATGGCATTGAGCAGCGCCGGCGGCGCGGCGGTGGTGCCGGCCTCGCCGGTGCCTTTCGTGCCGAGCGGATTGGTCTTGCAGGCAATGGCGTGGTGCTCGACCTTCATCATCGGCATGTGGTGCGCGCGCGGCATGGCGTAATCCATGAACGAGCCCGACACGAGCTGGCCGCCGGCGTCATAGACGGTGTTCTCGACCAGCGCCTGGCCGAGGCCCTGCGCCACGCCGCCATGCACCTGGCCCTCCACGATCACGTCGTCGAGCACATTGCCGCAATCGCCGATGGCAACATAAGAGACAATGTCGAGGGCGCCGGTGTCGGGATCGATCTCAACCTCGGCGACGTGGCAACCGTTGGGAAACGACGACGGTGCCTTGATGCCGGCCTGGGTATCCAGGCTTTCCGGGATGACCTTGGTGCGCGCCAGCTCGGCGGCGCGTTCGGCAACGTCGAACAGCGAGGCTTCGCGGCCCGAGCCCTTGACGCTGAACTTGCCGTCCTTGAAATCGACATCGGCCTCTTGCGCCTGCAACAGCATGGCGGCGACGCGCTTGCCTTTCTCAATGACCAGGTCGGCGCATTGCGCGATGGCGCCGCCGGTCATCATCGCCGAGCGCGACGCCACCGCGCCGAAGCCCGGCACGTCGCGTGCCGAATCGCCGGACGACAGTGTCACTGACGCCGGATCGATGCCGAGGCGGCGCGCCGCGACTTTCGGGAACACTGTGGGATGGCCCTGCCCGCTGCCGCCGGCGCCGATGCTCACGATAGCCTTGCCACCACCGGGAAATGTGATGCGCGCGGCCTCCTCGGGAAAAGCGCCGGCGATTTCTAAATAGCAGCCGATGCCAATGCCACGTAGCTTGCCCTGCTTCTTGGCAGCCTTCTTGCGCGCGGCGAAACCGGCGTAATCCACGGCCGCGAGCGCGCGCTCGAACACCGCCGGAAAGTCGCCGCTATCATAGGTATTGCCGAACGCGGTCTTGTAAGGCATCTGCTCCGGCTTGATCAGATTGCGGCGGCGCAATTCGGCCGCGTCGATGCCGGTCGCATCCGCGGCGGTGTCGACCAGACGCTCCATGAGATAGCTCGCTTCGGGGCGCCCGGCGCCGCGATACGGGCCGGTCGGCAGCGTATTGGTGAAGACGCAGCGCGAATTCAACTGCGCCACCGGCACGTCATAGACCGTCGGCAGGCAGCCGGAGATATGCGTCGTGACGCAGAAATGCGCGACACCCGTGAAATAGGCGCCCATATTGCCGATGACGTCGACCTTGAGCCCCAGAAAGCGCCCGCGCTTGCTCAGCGCCAGTTCGGCGGTCCAGAACGAGTCACGGCCCTGGTTGTCGGTGACGAAGGCTTCCGAGCGTGTCGACACCCAGTGGATCGGCTTCTTCAATTCGCGCGCCGCATGCAGCATCGCGACGTATTCCGGATAGCCCCAGCCTTTCATGCCAAAGGCGCCGCCGAGATCCTCGGTGACGATGTGCAGTTCATCCGGCTTGATGTTCATCGCCTCGGCAACTTGCATGCGCACACCGGCAAAACCTTGCGTGGGACAGCGCAACGTGAATTTCTGGCTCGCGGCGTCGTAGCTCGCCGACGCGGTGCGCGGCTCGAGCGAGGCCACCACAAGGCGCTGATTGACGAGTTCGACCTTCACGACATGCGCGGCCTCCTTGAAGGCGCGATCGAGCGCGGCCTGGTTTTTGCCCTCGGTGTCGCCGGGCGCGGTCCAGTCAAAGCCGAGATTGCCCGGAGCATCCGGCCAGAGTTGCGGCGCACCCGGCTTGATGGCGTCGCGCGCGTCGGTGACGGTGTCGCGTTGCTCGTAATCAACAACGACGGCGTCGGCGGCGTCCTGCGCGATCGCGGCGCTGCTCGCGATCACCATCGCCACGGGCTCGCCGACATGCATGACGCGGCCGTGCGCCAGCGCCGGACGATGCGGCGATACCGGTGTTTTGCCGCCGCGGCCGGGAATCGGATGGGCGTGCGAAATAGAGTGGTAGTGCGCGGCTTCGAGATCGGCGGCGGTTAGCACCGCGATTACGCCCTTCATTGCTTTCGCCGACGCCGTATCGATGCGCGCGATCTTGGCGAATGCATGCGGCGAGCGAACGAAGTACGCCGCGAGTGCGCCGTCCGGCTTGACGTCGTCGCCGTAGCGGCCCTGCCCGCGCAACAACGCGTCGTCCTCGACACGTCCGGTCCAGGTGGAAAAGTCGGTGGCGCGGGAGGGCTGGTTCATGGACGTTCCTAAAGCTTGCGGTCGGTGATGCCGGCCTGGGCGTAGAGTTCGTTGATGTGTTTCTTGACGTCGTCATTCGGCTCGACGGTGGACTCATGCGCCCAGCCGACTTTGGCGCGGGCATATTGCGCCATGATCTCGTCCTGCTGCGAGGTGCCGCCGGAAATCCCATAGGCCCCGACCATCTCAGGCCCGCGAAACACCGGCGCACCGCCGCCGGAGGCCGCGATCTTGCCGTTGGTCAGCGCCGCCAGCCCGATCAGCAATTGCGGATTGCGCTCCTTGAACCAGTGCTGGATCGTCAATCCATCGGGAAAGCGCGGCGACATCGAACGGAACGCCGCCACCGTATAGGCCTTCGCAATCGCCGTGTCCGGCGTGATGAAGCCGGCCTCGTCCATGCGCTCCAGCGCGATCAGATGACCTTCCGGGCCGACCACGGCGATCGACACTGGCACGCCCATTTCGTCGGCCTTCTCAATCACCGCCTTGATGAACTCGCGGCACTCGACCGCGCGCAGCTTCGCCATACTATCGACCTTATTCGCCGGTTACGCCGAGGAAAAGCAGGCGAGTTGCGCCTTTTGCATAGCCGCCATCCCCCCGCTTTTTATATTTTGTTTACACTTTGGTGACCCGACATTAACCGCAAAACAACCGGTTGGGGAATAGCTTGGCACCATAGCCGGATACGCTCATGAACGACTCCATGCCTGCAAACGGCCGTTGGCAAGACTGGCGTCCCATCGTTTTGGTCGGCACCGCCGTTTTAGTCCTAAGCTTCCTCGTGTTCGAATTTTTTGTGCCCGCCACGCATCTTGTCGCGGGCCTCGCGGCCGTGCTGACCGCGATCCTGGCGATGGCGCTGGCCATGCTGGTGCTCGTCCGCCGCATCCACGGCACAAATGTTCTCATGACACTATCCCTCGACAACATGTCGCAGGGCATCTGCATGTTCGACCGTAACGAGCGGCTGGTAATTTGCAACAAGCGCTACATGGAGCTTTACAAGCTTTCGCCCGACATGGCGACGACCGGCATCACGCTCTACGACATGCTCAAGCTGCGCGCCGCCAACGGCACGTTCCTGCCCGACCCGGACAAATACCGCCGCGAGCTCGTCGCCGCCATGGCGGCGGGTAAAACGACCGTCAACGAGGTGAAATCGCCAAGCGGCCGCATCATCTCCGTCATCAATCGCGCCATGCCGAAGGGCGGCTGGGTCGGCAGCCACGAAGACATCACGGACCGGCGCGAAGCCGAGCGCGAGCGCGCCGCGATGAGCCGGCAGCAGCAGCAGCGCGCCATGATCGACGCGGCGATCGCCGCCTTCCGCCAGCGCGTCGAGGATCACCTGCGCACGGTGACGGACGGCGCGCTGGCGATGCGCACCACCGCCGCCACACTGCTCGGTAATTCCGCGCGGACGTCGAAATGCGCCGAGAGCGCGGTGTCGGCCTCGAACGAAGCCTCAGTGAACGTCGAAACCGCGGCGATTGCCGCCGACCAGCTCCGCGGATCGATCGGCGAGATCGGCAGCCAGCTCAAGCTCGCCACCGGCGTGGTGCGCGCCGCCGTCGGCGAAGCCAAGGACACCAACCGGCAGATCGATATGCTGGCGAAAGCCGCACAAAAAATCGGTGACGTCGTCAAGCTGATCCGCACCATCGCCGGCCAAACCAACCTGTTGGCGCTCAACGCCACCATCGAGGCGGCGCGCGCCGGCGAAGCCGGCAAGGGCTTTTCGGTGGTCGCCTCGGAGGTCAAATCGCTGGCGGTGCAAACCGCCAAGGCGACCGAGGATATCGCGACGCTGATCGCCTCGGTGCAGGGCGCGACCGGCAGCGCCGTGTCGGCGATCAGCCGCATCACCACCCGCATGGCAGAGATTGACGGCTATGCGCTGGCGGTGTCAGGCGCGGTGGAGCAGCAAAGTGCCGCCACCGCCGAGATTTCCCAGAATGTCGCCGGCGCGTCGGAAGGCGCCAAGCTGGTGGTATCGGTGCTCGACGACGTCGCTGGTGCCGCCACCGAAACGCGGCAGTCGGCCGAGAGCGTGCTCACCGCGTCGCAGGCGGTGGAAGCGGCCTCGGCGGAATTGCGCCACGAGGTCGAGGATTTCCTCGGCCGGGTCGCGGCGTAGTTTCCCACGAAGACAACGCCGCGCCGCGCCAGGACATCCTCCGGCGCCGTTTTCACGCTCTCAAAATTGCGGTCGATCAAGGAAAAGCCGTTCCTATTTCGGCATCATGCGCTAGTTTGCGGGCGCAGAGGGCAAGGCGGAGACAGAAATGCGTTTGGGTTACTTCACGATGCCGGTTCACCCGTTGGGCCGGAGCTGGACAGAGACACTCGACGAAGACCGCCAGCAGATCGTTCTCTGCGACAAACTGGGCTTCCACGACGCCTTCGTCGGCGAGCATCTGACCGACGGCTGCGAGAACGTCACCAGCAGCACGGTGTTTCTCGCCACCCTGATCTCCGACACCAAGACCATCAAGCTCGCCACCGGCACGACCAATCTGTCGCAGGTGCACCCGGTCGTCGTGGCTGCCAATGCCGCGATGTTCGATCACTTGGCGAAGGGCCGTTTCATTTTCGGCATCAGCGCCGGTGCGCTGACCTCCGACGCCGAGGCGCTCGGCCTGCTCGACGAGGACCGCAACAAGATTTTCGCCGAGGCGATCGACGTCATCCTGGCGATCTGGGAACGCGACCCGCCCTACAACATCGATTTACCCAACAACCGCTTCAAGGTCTCGACCGCCCGCACCATGACGCTCGATCTCGGCATTGGCATCATGCCGAAGCCCTACCAAAAGCCGCGCCCGGAAATCGTCGGCACCGTGGTGGCGCCGTTTTCGCCCGGCGTCGTGCTCATGGGCAAGCGTGACTTCCATCCGCTGTCGGCGAACTTTCTGCTGCCGAACCATCTCAAGTCGCACTGGACGAATTACGCCAAGGGCAAAGCCGAGGCCGGCGCTAAGGCCAGCGTCAAGGACTGGCGCGTGGCGCGTAACATCTTCGTCGCCGACGACGACAAGACCGCGCGGCGTTACGGCCGCGACGACGCCAATAGTCCGTACCGGTTCTATTTCGAGCAGATGGGCGCCAAGATGCGGCGTGGCGGCCGCACTTACGTGTTCAAGAAATACAAGGAACAGCCGGACGAAGAGATCACGCACGACTACATCATGGATCACTGCGTCATCCATGGCTCCGTCAACAAGGTGGTCGACGAGATTCTCAGGCTGCGCGAAGAGACCGGGGATTTCGGTGAGCTGGTCTATGCCGGCATGGAATGGGTCGATCCGGCGCTCGGCAAACGCTCGCTGCAGTTGATGGCCGAGGAAGTGCTGCCGCGCGTCAACGCGGCGATCGGCAAGCAGGCGGCGGCGGAGTAGCTAAAACGTAGCGGCGACCAAGGCGCGCACTCTCTCCGCGCCTTGCGCCAAATCATCCACCCGCATGCACGCCGCGACATAGCGATCCGGCCGCAGCAGGAAGACGTGGTCCTTGAAGCGGTCGAGCCGCGGGCCGCCAACATCGAGCGGCAGCGTCACGACGCGGGCACTGAGCGTCGACCACGGCGCCCCGGACAGCGTTGCTTGTATCGCCTCGGCGCGGGGGCTGCGCACGATCAGCGAAAAGCCCGGCCCCAGCAGATCGTCGAGCAGCACACCGCCGACGCGCGGCTGCGGAAACAGCCGTCCGACCAGCGTGCGCCGCGCGCCACAGCCATCCGATACCAGGAAGCCTTTGGCAAAGCGCGGCGGCGGCTTGAACTTCATCTGAGCGATATAATCGCGCGCGTCCGGCAGCAGCGATAGCGCGCGGAACATATTTTCGATGGCCCAGGCGACCGCTGCATTGGGCGGCGCCAGCACACGGCCGATATTGAGCGCGAACTCGATCATGGCCCAGGCATGATCGCGGCGTTCCGGCTCGTAACTGTCGAGCAGCTTTGGCCCGAGTTGTCCGCGCGTCACCGCGGCGAGCTTCCAGGCGAGATTATTGGCGTCGCGCAGGCCGCTGTTCATGCCCTGCCCGGCAAAAGGCGGCGTCAGATGCGCCGCATCGCCGGCAAGAAACACGCGGCCGTCCGACCAGCGCTCGGCGAGGCGGGCGTGGAAAGTATAAACCGTCTTGCGCACGATGCGGCTCAGCGGCGCGGCCTCGTGGGTCTCCATGAGGTGCGCAACCATCCTCGGCGCCAGCATCTCCTCATCGGTTTCGTGGTCGTGCAGCATGAATTCATAACGCCGGGTGTTGTCCGGGCCGGGTAGCGCGATGCAGGGCCGCTTTGGATTGGAAAACACTTTGGTGTGCGGCGAGGCGCTCGGCGAATTTTCCAGATCGAGGATCAGCCAGCGTTCGCGGAACGTCGATCCGGTCATGGCGATGCCAAGGGCCTTGCGCACCGCGCTCGACGCGCCGTCGCAGGCGATCAGATAATCGCAGCCGACTTCGAGCGGTCCACCCCAGGGATCGCGCAGCCGCAGCAGCACGCCGTCGGAGGCCTGCTCGAACGACGTCAGTTCATAGCGAAAGCCCGCCGTGACGTGTGTAAAGCGGTTCAGCGCCTCGCTGAGCTGGCGCTCCAAAATCGGCTGGCGAAACGCATTGCGGCGCGGGAAGCCGAACGGCTCTTCGGTCGGTTGCACTTTGGCGAAGCAGCGTCCGGCGGCGGAGTAATAATGCGAGCCGTAACCGGCGACCGTCTGCGACATCACCTCGTCGACCAGACCGGCGGCTTGCATGGTGCGCAGCGACTCGTCGTCGATCGACACCGCGCGCGGTTCATGCACGGTGGCGGCGTTCTTCTCCAGCAGCAGGCATTGAACGCCGTAGGTGCCGAGCAGATTAGCGAGCGTCAGCCCGGTCGGGCCGCCGCCGACGATCGCAATGGGATAGTGCTTTTGCAACACGGCGAATCAGCCGCCATGCATGAGGCGCAACACGACGCCGATCAGGGCGCCCGCCCACAGCACCGCGCTGGCGCCCATCTGCACGAAGAAGCCGCTATGGCGCTTCTCGGCCGCTTCTTGATAGCCGCGGATGTAGATGACACGCCCGACGACCCAGACCAACCCCAGCACCGCCGCCCCGACGTCGCTGACGTAGACCGCGAAAAGCCACAGCGCCGGCAGGAAGATCGGCATCCACTCCAGCGTATTCTGCTGCACGCGGAACACGCGCTCGAAGTCGGTATGGCCGGTGGTCGCCGGCAGCACCACGCCGAATTTTTGCCGCGCCTTGGCAACCATCAGGCCGGTCGAGAAATAAAGCGCCAAGGCGAGCAAGGTCACGAAGGCGGTGTAATTGGGCATGGTCTAAGACCTTTTGACGAACGCGTTACACCGACAATGGATCGGTGCCGAGTTCGCGGTATAGACCATGCTTGGCGCCTTGGGTAAACGGCGTATCCTGATCGAGTTCGACCGACACCGAGCGCACGCGCTGCGCCTTGGGAGCGGTCGCCGGCACCTCGCCGCCTTCGGCCGCGGCCTTGGCGGCGCTGAGCAGCCGCTTGCGCGTCAAGACGATGCCGGCGTCGGTGGCGCAGAGATGCTCCTTGGTACGGTCCTGGATCGCACCCATGCTCTCCTGGATTGAGGCGTCCTGCATCGCGATACCGTCGACGCCGGTCGAGGAATGGCCGTGGCGCTGCGCCTCGCGATCCATCAGGTAGTTGTTCGACTTGTTGGCCAGCGGAATGAAGGTGCCCGGCACATATTTGACGTGAATACCCT
>Ga0265314_10001132_pt1 | contig 30879 bp, 42 predicted proteins | sample 4126metaG_FD_203106 | JGI IMG/M metagenome (GOLD analysis project Ga0265314, IMG submission 203106) | Rhizosphere microbial communities from Carex aquatilis grown in University of Washington, Seatle, WA, United States - 4-1-26 metaG | ecosystem: Host-associated > Plants > Roots > Rhizosphere >... | reverse complement strand
TGTGGCGGGTACACTGTAATATAGAGGTGTGTTTAATGTAGGTATGCGTGTGGGATGATGTAGTTGTCTGTTTGCGGCTACTAATTCTTTTTTCGTGACGGGACGCGGCTGCACATCTGTTCAGTTGTATTTAACTTGTGCGTGGGTTCGGCTTCTGTGCTACGATGCTCGGGTAGGGTCAGAGAACATTGGTGAACAGGAGACGGAACATGATTCAGAACCCAAGTCCCGAGCAGTCGAAGATCCGCAGCTGGTTCCAGTCAGGCAAAGGTAACCTCATCGTTCGCGCACGTGCTGGCTGCGGCAAGACGACCACGATCTTGGATGGCGTTGAGCACGCTCCCGAGCTGCGCATTCTGCTCGCCGCCTTCAACAAGGTCATCGCTCAGGAGCTGCAGGCTCGAGTGAAGTCGAGTCGGGTGGACGTGAAGACGCTGCACGGTCTCGGCTACGCGTTCATTCGGGACTCGTGGGGTCGGGTTCAGGTGGATACAGACGGGAAGCGCACAGTAGAGCTCTCTCGCACCGCCTGCCACATGGTCGCCCAGGACGAGCGCAGGCGCGTAGGGAAGCGCGCTAGGAAGACAGAGGAGATCGTCTCGTCGAGGGTGCTCACGCTGCTCTCGAAGGTGCACAGCAAGCTGCGCGAGCTCACTCCGAAGAGCACATCGCCGGCCGACGCCCTCAGTGTTATGCAGCGCTTCGACCTCCTGCCCGACGACAACATGGAGCATGAGGACGGGGTGACGGATCAGTGGGTGGCGGACAGGGCGTCCAGGGCGGCGGAGCTCGCCAAGCAGCAGAGTCCGACGATCGACTTTGCCGACATGATCTTTCTGCCCCTGGCGTGCGGGATGGTTCGTCCTCGCTACAACCTGGTGGTGGTGGACGAGGCCCAGGACATGACGGAGGCGCAGCTCGACCTGGCAATTGGTGCCTGCTACAAGGGTGGGCGTGTGGCTATAGTGGGCGACGACCGGCAGGCCATCTACGGGTTCCGCGGTGCGGACAGCGGCAGCCTGGATCGTCTGAAGGTGAATCTCGGGGCAGCGGAGCTCGGTCTGACCACCACGTACCGCTGCCCGAAGAGGGTCGTGGAGATCGCCTCTCGCCTGGTGCCCGACTTCCAGGCTGCGCCGTCCGCACCGGAGGGCCTGGTTGAGGAGTGCAGCGACACGAAGCTCGTGGCCTTGGCCGGACCGCGCGACTTCGTCTTGTCGCGCTCGAACGCCCCTCTCATTAAGGTGTGCCTGGCGTTTTTGCGCCAGGGCAAGAGGGCCTACGTGAAGGGGCGAGACATCGGGGCGAGCATCACGGCTCTGGTGGACAGGCAGCGGGCGACCTCGCTTTCAGATCTCAGTGTTCGCCTGCAGGTCTGGTACGACCGAGAGTCGAAGAAGGCTATGAAGTTGCTGCCGGACGCCGCTGTGGAGAGGGTGGAGCTCCTGAGCGATCAGCTGGGTGTCTGCCAGGCGCTAGTAGAGGACTCGAGGAACATGACGGAGCTGCGCTCGAAGCTGGCAGTGCTCTTCTCGGAGGGCGACTCGGAGTCCGTGATGTGCAGCACGACTCACAGGGCGAAGGGTCTGGAGGCCGACGTGGTCTACCTCCTCGAGGGCACCTTCAGAGGTTTTGAGAGCGACGAAGATCGTGATCCGAGCGCCGAGGAGGAGAACATCGTCTACGTGGCGGTGACGAGGGCGAAGCGTAAGCTGGTGTGGGTGAGTGGCTTCGAGAAGAAGCGAAGGGGGGAAGACGACGGGCAGTCCGTCAGGCGCTCTGACGCCTGAGTTTTGAAAACCAGGCCGGGAGGGACGACGAGCTCCCTCCCGGCTGGTGCCTAGTTTAGCGCACGTTTTTTGCGGTACTGGGTTGTTCCCGCCTGCGCCTCGTCGCTGACCGTCTGGTTTTCAAATTTTTGTGATCTGTGTAGTTTTTTTCATGCTTATCCGGTTGACGCCCCTGACGTCCATATTACCTCCGAAGAGCCCTTCCCGTTTACCCCAGGCTTGAGCAACGCAAAGTGACGAAAATCGAGCCATTGAGCGCCTTCGTTCTCGCAGACAATCACATCCCCTGGTCGAGTGCGACACCAAGCAGCAAGCTGTGCATAATCAATGTCCGATGGTCCATTAGGGTAGTACGCTCCCGCGCTGTTGTTATACGGAGGATCTATGAACCACGTAGCCGGGACATCGGGAGACATCGAGTAATCGCCTTGAATCACTTTCCAATGTCGTATTGCACCTACCTGGCTAGCGACACGCTCCCTTGTTGCTTCTGTCCAGCCCTCAAATTTGCGTCCCATTTCGGCTAGTCGGATTCGCCCAATACTCAAGCTCTTACAGGGTGTTACAGTTGCGTTGTTGCATGCTTATCCGGTTGACAACCACCGACAACCCTAGCGGGAACAGATGATGCTTAAAGTTGCTGCACTGTACGTAATTGGCAACGGAATCTATTCTGGTCGTCCAGACGTTGATCTATGGGACGAGGCGCGCGACGCTCGCGAATACGCTGGGCCGTGGCCGGTTGTTGCGCACCCGCCTTGTGCTCGATGGGGAAGTTACTGGTTTGGAGGCCCCAGCGCGCGAGTGAGACGGCTGAAAGGTGACGATGGTGGCTGTTTCAACGCTGCACTGATTTCTGTGCGCGTTTGGGGCGGCATTATCGAACATCCCAAAGGCTCCCACGCATGGAAGCACTTTGACCTGGCAATTCCTAGACCGGGCGCCGGCTGGACAAAGGCCGATGAATTCGCGGGGTTTACTTGCCAAGTGGAACAAGGGCATTACGGGCACCCATGTAGAAAGCCAACATGGCTCTATGCCAGCGGCGTCGATCTTCCTGAATTGCCTTGGGGGCCATCGTCCGCATGCGCCCGGATAGACCTGGGCTGCCACCGAGGCGATGATCGGCGCAAGCGAGTTAAGCGCGGTGAGGTCGCTCAGTTAAGCCACCGGCAGCGTGCCAGTACGCCGGCCGCTTTTGCCGAGATGTTGATTGCCGTCGCGAAGACCGCTCGTCGTGACTTATGGGACGAAGACCCGGACGTGGACTCGCGGCGGGCGCGAGAACTTTTCAAAGGGATGCTCTAAAATGGGCGTCAACCGGATAGGCATGCGTTGTTGAACCACCATCCGACCAGGTGTCTAGCCGGAGCAGGAACCCAAGAGGGCAAGTCATCAATGTACGTCCTGCTCCGGCAAAGGGCTCCACAATTGTTGGCATCAGAGGCTTTGGATACCTCGGAGCTGCCCTATATTTGCCTCCGTAGTATCGCCAGAATGGTTTCAAGGACATGTAATCCCTATCGTTTTTGTGGAGTGTGTGAACCGGATAGGCATGGTTTTTTGAAGGCTCGGTCGATAGTCCGCTTGTTCCAGATGCAGTTCTTCTCGCGTCGGCGCCGGCTGGTGGTCATGCCCTAGAATCCTCGCCGTGAGAAGAGTAGAATCTTGCGAGCTATGCGGAGCTTCATGTGGTCCAGCCTGAGCTTTGCACCCATTTGGCAGTTGGCAGAATTGTCGCCTGCTGTCCGATCTGTAGCATCAGGGTGAGATCGTCGACGCTGTCCATGGGGATCTTTCTTCCCGAGGGGAGCTCGACCTGGAGTCGGAAGTACTTCTCGCGCAAGATCTGCTGGCACTGGAAGTCGGCGATTCCGGCGACGCCGTCGAGGAGGACGTCCACGAGGGGCACGGCCCACTGGCCGACTCCCCAGTCCAGGCGGCCGCCGGGCAGACAGGTGGCGTTCTCTCCGGTGCCCACGGACAGCAACCTGATGCACGAGAGGTCGCGCGTTTTTCCCGGTTGGGAGCGAGGGTCGAGCGCCTGGGCGAGGGCGACGACGGAGGGGTTGTTGGCAAAAATTCCGCCGTCGACGTAGCCGTCGCTCGACGGGAAGAAGGTGGGGGCGCTGGCCGTGCGCAAGGCGACGTCGACTGCTCGCTCCTCGCCGTCGGAGTCCTTGCCGGGGTAGTTGTGGTAGACCTTGGGGCGCCAGGTGGGAGGAGCTGCCTGCTGGTCGTCGAGCTGGAAGGCCGTGACCGCTACCCGCTTGCCTAGATCCTTGAGCTTGTCATCTCCGAACACGCTCTGGAGAACTTCTTTCAGTCCGTCGTTGTCGTATTTGGCTTCGCGCAGGCCGAGTAGTCCGCCGATCTTTCGTCCCAGGGAGCGGTGGAAGATCTTGGGCCCCTCGTCGAGGTACATCTTCATGATTCGGAACGGAGGGAGTCCCTGGGCCAGGGCCAGGGCTAAGATCCCCCCGGTGGACGTTCCGGCGACCAGGTCGACGCTCGCGAGGAAGCCGGGCACTGCGGCCTCGATCCTCTCGAGGAGGGTAGCCGTGATGAGCCCGCGCAGGCCGCCGCCGTCGAGGCTGAGGACGTTGTAGGTGGTCTTCAAGGTTCTTCCTCCAGGATCGCAAACCATCGGGGTTCAGGGAGCTCTCCCCGCAGAGCCTCTCCAAGAGGACAGCTTCCTCATCATTGAGGTCGCTGTCTTCTCTCCCTAGTACTCGAGGTCTTGAGAGTCGTCGTCGCCGTCGCCCGCGTAGTCGCTGCTACCGCCAGGTGAGTGTCGTTCGTATTTGGGCTTGCCTTTGCCGCCCAGCAGTGCGGACTCCTTCCGGGACGCCGAGAGCTGGGCCACGGTGCTCTGGAAGGAGAGGGGCTCTCGGCCCGTGCTCCTGCACTGGAGGCAGCGCTGCTGGGGACAGTGCCCGGGTACGTCGGGGTCGCACCCAGAGCACCGCTTGGTGGACGCCGCAGACGTAGCGAAGGTGTCTTCGTCCAGTTCGCAGATTTTGAGTGCGAGGCCCATGTCCATCCTCCCGTGGGAGTTCTATATGGACAGTGTAGCACGTGATTTTTCAGCCGGAGGAGTTTTCTTTGTTGACGTCTTGAGCAACAGGTGGTTGGTTCTCGGGCTCTTTTTCACCGGACTCGCCTTCCGGTAGATCTAGGTCGGAGAGGGCATTGAGGGCGTCTTGGAGGTCGTCGGGGTTGTCGTCTCCACTCACCTGGTAGCCACTCATCTCGATCGTGTCGGTGAGGCCCGTGTCGACAGCGTCGCGCAGGCTCTCGACGTCCTCGAGGAGTCCGTCGACGTCGGAGCGCTTGAGCTTCTCGAGTCTGGACACGAGCTGGGGTACGGTCGTCACGCCGTCGAAGGCCAGCAGGAGGTCTTGTGAGGTACGCAGCAGGTCGAACAGTGTCTGGATCTTCATGGGGTCTCCGGGTGGGGTTTTGTTGCGCAATCGTTGCTTGCGGGGGCGCCGCCAGCTGGCTTGGGGGGTGGGGTTTTGGGGTCGGAGAGATCGAGTCCTACCTGCCGGCTCCTGGTGTACAGCATGTCGCTTGGGCAGAGGTAGAGGTAGCCGACGGATATGCTTTTGGCAGTGTGTTGCTCGACTCGGACGACTGTCCACTCCGCGGCGATCTCTCGACCGTCGCGGCAGGGAGGCATGGGGGCCTTGCAGTGGCTGCAGGTGATGGACATCCGCTTACCACTCGATGGAGTCTTCGGGGCACACCTTGAGGTAGTCCACGGGGATCGTCATGACGACCGGCTCTGGTTTAGGCGGTCCCTTGCCTACGATGACCACGCAGACGCGGCAGAGCGCCTTGACGTCGGGATCTTCAACCGTGTAGGGACTGGTCCACACGACGTGTCCCCAGCCGAGCGGGGTCTCGACGAGCGACACGATTCGGCGATCTCCGGTTCCGGGGATCGTGTGGGGGCGGGCGCCGTCCATGCTTGGCTTGGGGAGGTCGACGATCGTGAACTTCTCCATGTTACTTTTCTCCCGAGACGGACTTGAGGGGGGCGCGAGGTGTGGAGGGGGTTGTGGGTACTGAAGACGGGGTGGCAGCAGGTGGGGTTGTGACCTGCTCGGCGGGTGGAGGGGAGGCGGGCGCCGCGGGGAGAGCCGTATCGACGGAGATCTCGTGGTAGGGTGACTCGGGCATCTGTCCACGCAGCATGTCGCCGAGGTGCTTGGCCACCGTGACCAGGTGGGGAAAGATCCTCTCGTAGAGGGAGTCGTCCAGATCCTTGAGGGACTTGCCGCTGAAGATGGCCTCCCCTATCTTCTCGAGGTCTTTTCGGTTCTTGAAGGTCCAGCCCGGGGCCTGCAGGGAGGTCCACAGGGCCTTGATGAGGAAGGCTATTTCCTCCTTGGTGAGGGGCGGGGCGGGAGGACTCGGCTCTTGGTTGTCGGGGGTGGTCATGGAGCTCCTGTGAGGTTGGATTTTGGGTGGAAGTCTATCACGACTGGCGAGCGGTGGGTGGGTTCTAGTTTCCTTCTGCGATGTATCGACAGTTCTTTATGAACTCGAGGGCGTCCATGGAGTTGAACTTTGAGCAGGTGGGGAGGCTGTGCAGGACCGAGCAGTCGTCGCCGTCGGCTCGGACGTGTCCTCCGCAGAAGGGGCAGCAGAAGTCTAGCTGGGAGGCAGCAGGCGGTCTGAGATCTCTCGCCACGAGTTCGCTCAGGATGAGGACAGCTCGAGTCCTGACGCTCGACTGCTCGACGAGGTCGTGCCTGTCGCCCTTCGGGGAGCTGTTCCAGGTAGCGCACGCGTTCTTCCACTCGGCGGAGAAGGCCTCGCTCGTGAGCCCCGCGGGGATGGGGACGGAGGGGAAGGCGTGGGCCACGCCGTCCTTGATCACGGCGACGCCGAGCGCGTCTTTCGCGTACACGACGGCGAGGGTTTTCTGGTCGTAGCCGAGCTGGAAGAAGATCGCCTGCAGGGCCAAGGTCTCCTTGACGTGCGGTCTGAGATCCGAGAGCTTGCTCATGTCTTACACCTGAAAGTTCTTGAGGACGCTGTCTACTATGCCGGAGACGTCGTTCAGGGTTCGGTTGTCGTCGCCCAAGATCATCTTTGCGATCTTGAGACCCTGTCCGAGCTGGTCGAGGAGCACCACCTTGCGTCCCTGCGACAGGTTCTTCTTGGCGTGCCCCAGTGTCTCCTCGACTATCTTGGCCACGCCGAAGGGGCTGGCCTTGAGGTCGGGGTGCTTCGACGTGTACTCGCCGAGGACGTCCACGAGCTTGTCGAAGGCCGCGGTTTTCCCCGAGCTCTCGAGGTCGTCTGCGGTGAGGTCGTGCTTCTTCATGAGGTCGAGGGCCCGCTGAGCCGCGACCTTCTTCTCGTTGGGGTTAGTCGTGCTCCTGGCTAAGGCGCGCAGCTTGATCACGCGCTCGATGATCTTGGCCTTGTCGCCTGTCAAGGGTTGTTCCTCACGACGGACAGTGCGGGGCGTTTCTTTTCGGAAGGGGCAGCGGGCAGGGGGTTGACGCTGTCCTGGACGAAGGCGGGCACGTAGTTTTCCCAGGCGACGACGCAGCCACCTCCCTTGGGACCCATGGCGACGACCGCTTCCCAGGGCACGAAGGTCTTGTAGGGGGTCCGGCAGAACGAGAGGGTGGCCGAGATCCCAACTTCGTTCCAGGTGAGGTCTGGGATCTTGATTGGCAGCGACCATCCGTACTCGAACATGTTTGGTGTCGTGACGTCGGCGGGAACGTCGAGTCCGGGGTAGCTGCGCACGTAGATCTGGACCGTGCCTCCGTCCTCCAGGCATTTCGCGAAGAATGGTAGCTTGTCGACTATCATTTTGGGCTCCTGCTGCGCCGAGTCCGGGGGCTCCTTGCCACACGCGTTTTCCTGACAGCCAGGTCGGTGCGTATGAGCGACGTGACGTAGAGACTGAGGGAGATCTTGGAGGTGTCGACGAGGGAGCGGGCGGCAGTGTGCACGTCCTTGGGGATGGTTACGGAAACCACACGGGTGTCGGTCTGGGACTGGGGGAGGGTTACCATTTTGTGACATTATTCCAATCATATTGACCTGTCAACCGCATCGTTTTGGTTTGGTTTTTGGGTATTATCCGAGTCATATCCTCCCAAGTGATTGAGTTCACAGGGTGGCATAGTAGTGGCATGGAGAAAGGTTGACACTCTCGAATAACTGAAGGTGTCAAGTAAATGAAACCACCCCCGTGAGAGGAGGCCACGATGCAGTCGCGTTCTAGTCTAAAACGAACGACCGAGACCAACTTGGGAGATCTGATCGCCGCGATCTACGACACTATGTCCAGGGTCGAGGGTGAGGACGTCTCGGAGAAGGTCTATACAGTGTTGAGATGGAGACTCGGCGGTAGTCCCAGAATTCTTGGGGTGTTGTCTAGACTCTGAGGACATGACGATGTCATTGTTGTTGGTTGATTGTCCCTACTGTGACAAAGATGTGGTGGGACACGTGTCGTCAGACAAGTGTTCGCATTGCAGGGGGACGCGGAAGACGCCGTCTTCAGTTGCCAAGATCCTTCGTCAGCTGAGGGTCAGCAGGATCAGGTTTCTGGGGAGCGGCGGTCGGAAGTTCGTGAAGTGAGCTAGAGGACTTTTAGGGTTCGCCGTCGAGTCGGCAGGTTGCGGGGTGGGTTGAGGGTGCTGGCTCGGCGGCCTTTTAGTCGTCCTGGTTGGGCAGTCCCGAGGACTCGCGCAGCTCGCGGAAGGACTGCTCCATCTTCCTTCGCTGCTCTTCCATCTCGTCGCTTTCCGGCGGCGGGAGCAGCGAGTCGCTCGCCAGTCGCAGGTCGTCGAATACAGGCATCGCGAGCTCACGGTTCGGTACGTTCTCCCTGTCGCACACGAGCCCGTCGATTCTCTTTCGGCCCCCCTGGCAGTACTCCACGACCTGCTGGCAGAGATCTTTCTTGTCTTGAGGCAGCTTGCTCACTCGTATGGCCATGATGAGCCTCTGGGTCCTTTCGATGCCCCTCACGGTGAGGAGCTTGTCGGGGTACGTCTTCCTGGCTCGCAGCTTGCGGAGGGCGTCCTCGGCGAGCACTTCCGCGGGGGCGATGCGGTGCTGCCCCATCCACAGGCGGAGGTTCTTGACGGCCTCGAGGGGTGTCATGCAGGAGAGCTTGAAGTAGATCTCGAAGGGGACGCGGTCTCCCCTCCTCCACGAGTGCAGTACTTCGGCCGGTAGCCTGTCGATGCAGGTCAGGAGCTTGCTAACGTAGCCCTCGGAGTGTCCGGACTTGGCCGCGAAGGTGGCAGCGGCGACCCCGAACCTGTCGCGCATCATCTTGGCGGCACAGGCTATCTCGTAGGGCGAGAGTTTCTCGCGGTTGGTGTTCTCGAGGATGTTGGTCCAGTACTCCTCGCTCCGGGGAGTGTCCGCGGGCAGGACGACAGCGGGGATCTTCTCCCATCCGAGGTTGCGCACGGCCTGCGTGCGGCGAAACCCAGCGCGCACGTAATAGTGTCCGGGGGGGAGAGACTCGACGACGGTGATGGGTGTGCGCAGGCCCTCGAGGTCGATGGAGGTCTGCAGCTCGGCCAGCTTTGTCGGATCGACGCTGGTGCGGAAGTTGGTGAAAGTCTTGTCGTCGAGGATCCTCGCTACCTCTATGAGCTCGCTCTGCCCGTAGAGGTACTGCGTGTGGAGCTCGGCGTGGGGTCCGCTTTCCTTCCACTTGTCGAAGACGGTCTCGGCCTGCCGCTTGGCGAGCGTGAGCTTGGCGCGGGCGACCAGGCGCGAGCTCACGGACTTGTCGGGAGGGTCCTGAGGATCACGACTGTGGGGCAGTCTCGAGATCACGCTGGCTAGCGCCCCTCGCAGGAGGGCCACTGGGGCTCGCCACAGTTGCTCGCGGCCGCGAGTGCCTGGTGCTGAGCTCTGCACTCCAGGTACTGACCGCAGGACGTCCAGGCGCAGCCGCTCCACACGAGACCATAGTCGTCGAGGCAGCTTGCCCGAGACGGCTGCCCGGGGACGCAGGGCTCGTGGGTGTTGGCCTGGGAGAAGCGGGCAGCGAGCCGGGTCTCGGGTGCCTGGGGCAGGGTGGAGGAGCAGGAGCAGGCGAGGGTCGCCAGAGTGAAGGTGATGATTTTGGTCGTCAGCATGAGGGTGTTCTTTCGGAGGGTTCTACTGTACTATGGTCACGCTCTCTGCGGCCCGGGTGATTCCCGTGTAGAGCCATTCCTTCCTGCTCGATCCTCGCCACTCGTCGAGGAGCATGACGTTGTCCCACTGGGAGCCCTGGGCGGTGTGGACGGTCAGGGCGTAGCCGAAGTCGAACTCGTTGGCAGCGCGGCGCAGGTAGGGATCCATCTCGCTCAGCTCTTGATCTTTGCCTAGGAACCTGTGCTTGTGGGCCACGCAGTCGACGCGGTGACCGTCGTCGTCGTTCGCCTTGATCTGTAGCATCTTGCCCTTGCTCGAGGACTTGTCCACCGTCCACATCTGGCCGTTGAGCAGCTCCTCGCGGGAGTTGTTTCGCTTGCAGACTATCTTGTCGCCCGGCTCGGGGAGGGGGCCCGTTTTGCCCAGCAGCCCTCTCACGTAGGCGTTGAACTGCCTGCGTGTGTTGTTCATGCCGACGAGGATCTGGTCTGCTGCTATGGCGAGCGCTCCGCACTCGGCGTCCGAGACGTTGGACTGGCTAACCACGCGGCTCGTTCCGTAGGCGCCAGGTCGGAGAGCTCGGCCCTCGCGCACGTCCTTGGACATCCTGATGATGGGGTTGTCGGCGGCCTGCCGGTGTATCTCCTCGAGCATGACGTCCGGTTTCTCCGAGAAGAACTGGCGCCCACTGATGGGAGGGAGCTGGCCGGGGTCGCCGAGGGCCAGGACGGGACACTTGAACTGGAGGAGATCTTGTCCCATCTGCTCGTCCACCATGCTGTACTCGTCGATCACGAGGAGGGAGGCTCCCCACAGGGGGCTGTCGTAGTTGAGGGTGAAGTCGGGGCGGCTGAGGTTCTTCTGCTCGTCGCGGATCTTCTTCTCGAGTTCGCGGAGCTCTTCAGACTTGTGGTTTTTTCTGCGCTTGGTCTCCTCGAGCTCCTTTTTGAGCGTGGTTAGCCGGGCGCTGCACTTGTCTCTCGGTAGGTAGATCAGCTTGTGGATCGTGCTGGCCTCGGGGATCCCTGACTTCACGAGCACGTGCGCCGCCTTGCCCGTGAAGGCCGCGAAGTAGACTTTTCCCTGTACGCCGGCGGCGAGGTGCTTGGCCAAGGTGGTCTTGCCCGTGCCGGCGTAGCCCGCGAGGGTGAGGAACGGTTTGGGAGGATTGCAGGGAGCCCTGAGCCACTTGCCGACGCGGTCGAGCGCTCGCTCTTGCTGGGGTGACCAGTTCACGTTTTGCCTCCGCGCAGCTTCCTGAATTGGTCGAGAAATTTTCGCCTCGCCTGGGCAGGCGACAGGCACTCGATGTCCAGTTTGTAGAGCTCTGCGGTCGTGGGCTTCACGAACTTGGTCCACCAGTTGGGGTGGGCGGGCGAGCACAGGTTCTCGATCTCGATGGACAGGGTCCGGAGGTCGCACTGCTTGACCAGGGGCTCGGGTGTTGTGAGCAGGGTGCCGAGGTCGAGCTTGAGCTCGACGGCGCGCAGCCATCGGTTCTCGAGCTCCTGGTACTGAGGGGCGAGCATGTACTTTAGGGGCGAGACCACGTCTCCCAGGTAGGCCTCGGCGGAGTCGTGCAGCAAGAAGGCCAGTCCGCGCTGACCGTTGTTGCTGTACAGGTCGGCGCGTCGGTGTCCTAGGGTCATGACGTTCACCGAGTGTTCAGCCACCGAGTAGAAGTCCCTGCAGTGCCCACCGAACCTGCACGTCATGGACAGGGCGTGGGCTATGTCCTCGACGTCGATCATGTCGGGCGTCGGGTGCTCGAGGTCGACGATCTTTCCCGTGAAGGTCGGGAACCAGTGTTCGTTTTTCTGAGGGGTGGTCATGGGTTCCTCGGGTTGTGTTTCAGCCGAGTTTGTTGATCTCTTTGCGTATGGACTTTCCCATGTCTGCCGTGATCTCGTTCATGGTTGACTTGAAGAAGGCTCGTTCCTCTTCGACCTGAAGCGAGACCATGGGCACGAAGCACATGGATGAGGAGGACGTGGTGGGTTGGTTCTCAGCTGTGTCGACGCGTTCGTGTCTCACGATTACGCCGCCGGGCACCTGCATGGCGTAGGTGGTGTCTTTTTGTCCCCAGAGCTCGATTTTGACGTGATTTTCGTCGATGATGTGCCACATAGCCGGGAGCATGCCTATCTTTCGCCTCTCTTCTTCTACTGTCGCCATGGAAAGACCTCCGGGATCTGAGTTGTGTCGGTGCAGGTGCGGTTGCAGGTGAACGTGACTGTGTGGGTGTGGACGGGGGTTCGCTTCTTGTTGATGCTCTTGGCCTCGCTGGACCACAGGCGCCAGCACAAGAGCACGGTGAACAGGAAGGCCGCGACGATGCCCGAGGTCCTGGCTTGGCCGGTTGTTAGCATCGGAACGCCATTACGGTCTGGGGTGAGAGCTTGATCCCCTGCTCGGGCTTTTGGTTCAAGGCTTTGTCGACCACCGCCTGCTTGGCCATGACCCTCTGGACCATGTTGACGTCCAGAGTCCCGGCGAGCACGAGGTGGATCACGTGGACCATCTTCTTCTGGCCGAAGCGGCACAGGCGATCTTCGGCCTGGGTGAGCTTCGCGGGGTTCCAGTCGATCTCGATGAAGATCACGGTGCTCGCCTCGTAGAGGTTGAGGCCGACGCCCGCTGCCTTGAGCCCACCGATGAAGATCCTGGCGTCGCCCTCCCGGAACCGCTTGACGGCAGCCTCGCGGGCCTTCTGCGTGGTTTGGCCGTGCAGGGAGACGGCCTGCGCGCCGTAGTGTAGGGCGAGCTCGGCCAAGACGTCCTGGTGGTGGGCGAAGATCACGAGCTTCTCGATGTTCGTCTCGAGGACCTTGTCTATGTACTCGATGCAGGCGGGCAGCTTGGCGACCGCCGTTCGGTGCCGCATGTCGGACATGTCCTCGAAGGCGATCCCGGTGAAGGCGTCGAGGGCTCGCGCTGCCTTTGCGTATTCTTCCTCGGTCTTGGCAGCCTCGAGCGCCGCGAGCTTGGCCTCGTAGTCTTTTTCATAGAGGTCGTGCCAGCGCTTGAAGTCCGGATCCTGAGACCAGTCGACCTTGGAGTCTCCCAGCACGATGAGCTGGCGGCGCTTGGGCGGCAGCTCCTTGAGCACGTCGGACTTGAGCCTTCTTATCATGAAGCTCGTGCGCAGTCGCTGCTGGAGCTCGGCCAGGTTGGTGGCCCCGGTGTCGACGAGGCGGCCGCCCTCGCGGTGGATCCCGCAGTACCGTTTGGCGTACTCGGACCAGCTGCCGAACTTGGCCGGGCAGATGGCGGCCGCGATGGTCCAGATCTCCTTGGGGTAGTTCTCGATGGGCGTTCCGGAGAGGAACACCGTCCGGTGCGCCCGCTGCATGAGCCCCTCTTGGCCGAGCACGGCCTTCGTGCGCTGGGCCTCCCAGTTTTTCAGGGCGTGGGCCTCGTCGGGGATGAGCACGTCCCATACGCGCTTGAGGGAGTCGGTGAGGAGGGTGTCGCCGGTGCACTTCTCGTAGGTCGTGATGACGAAGAGGTTGTCCCTGCGGGGCACCTCGAAGTTGCCGCTCGTCGGGATGACGATCTCCGGCTTGCCGACGCCGGGGATGTCGAGGAGCCATTTTTCAGCTTCGTTCTTCCAGTTGAAGGTCAGAGTTCGGGGGCACAGCACGAGGGTGTTGAGTCGGGGGTTAGAGACCCGCAGGCTGCTCACTACTCCTAGAGCCTGGATTGTGTTGTGGGTCAAAATGAAGTCGTCGGTGACGTAGAGGTGGTCGGGGGAGTCGACGGCGATGCACTGAGTTTCCTTGAGGCCCACGGGCTCGATTTTGACAATGGAGCGGCAGGGTGGGTACTTCGTGCGCTTCTTGTGGTGCGCGAGTTTGCGCGTGAGGCGACAGGGGACGACGTCGTTGGGTAGGATGACGGACATTCGGTAGGACATACGTCTGTTGGTCTTTTTGGGGCGAATTCTTGCTATTCCGCCCAGGCTCCAGATGAGCTGCTGCACGTCTTTGGCGAGCTGTGGTGAGGAGCTTGAGTACTCGATGTTGCCATCAATAGGACTGACGTGTCCGTCGGAGTCGATCAGTCCCTGCAGGAGGGCGACGCGGTTCTGCTTGGTGGTCCACATGTACTCGGGCGGGATTGTTACACGCACGCTGGTTTGCGAGAGGCCACCGTTTCCGAGCAGGTACCCCATTACGTAGGGGTCGACGTCGAGAGGTTTTTTGGAGAAGTCGCGTGGTTTGGCCAGGCGCACGAAGTGACGACTGTTGTTGTTCTTTTCTCGCAGTCCGATGTTCATGATCTGACGGGTGCTTAGTATTTTTGGAGTGCACCCTCTGTGGTGTCTGAGTGGAGTGTTGACTTCCCACAGGTGTTCTTCGCCACACTCGGTGTTGGCCCCGTCTTGGAAGGTTACGCGAAAGACGTTGCGCCATCCTTGTGGGTAGACACCTGTCACTGGGTAAGAGTGACCGTCGGATCCTACGACGAGATCTCCTTTTTTGATCTCTCCCATGGTGGTCCATCCAGCGGGAGTGAGGATTTTGGCTGTTAACACCTGATCTTTGCCCAGCCCCATGTCGTCTCCATTGTAGGAGTCTTTGTGGGCGAGGTGGTATGCTATGCCCGCTTTTTGGTAGGGCATGAACGAGAGTCCGGGCGGTGCGGGCACATTTATGTCGGACGTCGTTGCCCTCGACTTGGCGAGCTTTTCCAGGTGACCGTTCATGGCGTCGAGCGCGAGCTTGTTGCAGACCGACCTCAGCCTCGTGGCGCTCGTGACCCTGCTTGTCCAGTACCGGGATCCCACGCCCGCCCTGCAGGCTTTGCAGTGCTTGTCCATGGGGCAGACTGAAGGCTCGTGGAGCTCGAAGCCCACCTTCTTGAGGGCGGAGCGCTCCTGGGGAGTGGAGGCCTTGTCGACGACGAAGACGCCTTTCCAGTAGGTGATGATCATGGTTATCGCGCAGGGGGTGGTGGTGCTGTACGCTCTCTCAGTTTCTGATTCGGTTGTTTTGCAGTGCTCGGAGATCGTTGTACACCGTCTTGATTTTGATCTCGAGCTCCGCCGCTATGTTCGTCGGGGACTTGCCTGCGCTGTAGAGTGCTAGGACCTTGGCCTGCCTCGCCTTGATCGTTTCCTTGGTCTGTCCGGGCTTGCGTGCGAGACCGAGCGTCGAGGTGATCTTCTCGACGAAGGCGTTGCGCTTGGCGATGGCCTCCTCGAGGGCGGCTTGACATTTGTCCACCCGGTCGTTGTGGTGAGCGAGCTCATTCTGCAGGGTGGTGAGGATTTCTTCGGCCATGGGGCTCCTTCTTGCGGGGGTGGTGGTGCTGTACGCTCTCTCAGCTTCTTATCCCAGCCTTCGCGCGCGCCGCCCTGACTGCAGTCATCAGCGTCCTTCGGGTAGCGGTCAAGGTCTCGCGGCTCGAGGGCACGACGACGCTGGCCTGATATCGCGTCTCGCCCGCAGGCGAGGTCTTGGTCCTGACGTAGGTCCTGGTGAGGGTGTGGGTGGGTGCTCGGGGCTTCATGATCTCGGTGAACTTTAGCACGGGCGGTGGCGACCTGTATACACGACAATTATCCTGCAATGAAGTACCACAATCAAAATGTTTTATTTTTTCTTGACCTCTATTTCTTGCGGCGCTACCTTGCCCTTCGCTCGCGCATCCTTGCGCACGAAGGTCGGGACCGTGGTGGTGCCGACCTTAACCAGAACGATAGGAGATCCGCATGGCACGACGTCAGACCACCCCAAGTCAAGAAGGTTCACACACGCAGCAGGGCACCCTGGCCCGCGCACCCGAGGGCTTCCGCCGCTTGGGCAGCGTCACGGCAGCCTGCTGGTTCGCCCTGCAGCCGGGCAATACCATCCGGGGCCAGCTGCTCGGCCTCTATTCGCGCGACGACAAGCGCAACAAGGTGACGGGCAAGTCGGAGTTCTTCCAGGTTTTACTCACGGCCCCCACGATCGGTCACTTCGGCACGGGCGAGAAGGCCGAGGACAAGGAGGCCGAGGCCGGGCTTGTTGTCAACTTGAACTGCAATACCAAAACGGAGATCTTGAAGGAGCTCATGCCCGACATCAAGAACGGTGCTGAGTACGAGATCTACGTTGTGTGCAACGACAAGCTCGACCTCAAGAACGGCAACACGATGTGGGACATGGAGACCTTCTCCTCCCTTGTCAAGCCCCCGAAGGCGGTCGAGGGTCCGGACTTCGGTGGCGACGGCGACGACGGATCTCAGGACGCGGCGTAGTCCATGGCCCGTCCTGTCGCGATAAGGTCGAGCTGGCGCAGCGACGCGGCCTACCTTCTGCGGCTGGAGGAGGCCATCGAGAAGGACGTGACTCAGTCCGCTCGCTGGAGGCGGGAGACGTGGCGTCTTGCCCGCCGCCTGGCCCAGAAGTTCCTGGCGGCTGAGCAGAGGCGTGTGGGGACGAAGCCCGTCGTCCGCAGTGCGCCTCAGGCCTCCGGCTAGAGGTCGTGAGACCTCGACGGTCGTGAGATCTGGTAGGATAGATCGGAGAGCGGAGATCAGGGCAACACTTTGCCGAAGGTGCTTGGATTTTTCGTCGAACCCACCTGGTCTCCGCTCTCATTTTTTCTGAGAAGATGAGGTGCTGCCCTTGAACCACCTGACTGCTCCGTATCAGAGTGGAAAGATTTTAGGATTAAGGGCAGACGGTGCCTACGTGTACGGAGTGTGTGGTGCTGTTAAAGGAGATCATCATGACTGATAACTCTGTTCCAGACGCTCAAGACCAGAATGATAAACCCGTCATATGGGTTTCTTTTTGCCCTGACCTCGGTCTCTACCACCTGCACAGGGAGGGCGAGGGAGAGGAAGAGATCTCCGACAACAAGCTCACGCGCGACGAGCTCGAGATCTTGGTGGAGGGCTTGGTCAAGGCCGGGCAGGTTGCCGAGATCCAGCAGATCACGGAGCTGTGCGCGTGGGCGCGTCTCTTCGCCCACAAGATCTTCGTGCTCTACACGTCGGGGTCGTTCCGTGTGTTCAATCCGATCCCTCCCGAGGAGCCCGAGCGGGAGGACAGTGAGTTTATGAAGAAGTTCTTCGAGGACTGGATGAGGGCTAACCCCGACGAGGCCAAGATCCCCACGGTGATGCCCTTTCGGAAGAGGGGCTGAGGTGATCCGGAGGAGAGCTTTTCCCGGGAGCCCCGTCTTCGGGGGCGGCAGGAGGGCAGGGGGAGGCTTGACCTCGGGACTGTCAGTGCCGGGTAGGAGCCTGGCGAACGGTCTCGTCAGGCCACCTCCCGAGGATTTTGGCTCGTACAATACTCCTCGCCTCCCGGCGCCCGAGGGGGTCTACGCGCCGCCCGACCCGTTCGGCAAGAAGCTCACGTACCAGTGGCAGCCGGCGAAGCTCCTGAGGGACAAGCTCTACGACAGGATGTGCGACTGGAACTTTCACACCCTGGAGGAGCTCGACGCCTGGATGCCGGAGCGCGAGTGGGTGAAGGCCATGCTCGACCTCCTGCACTTCGGATGGGCCTTCGACCGCAGGGGCAAGACCCTGAGGCTGCGGAAGGCCTTGGCAGGGGAGCCCAGTCAGTCCGTTGTCGAGCTCTTGTCTGGCGTCACCGTCGCCAGCGAGGTCGGCCCCAAGGACGAGGGGGAGCAGGCGGCGGCCTCGGTTGAGGCTCCCGGCGAGGAGCTGCCCTTCTCACCCTCGTCCGATGACGGTGACGAGGTCTCTGCCGACGACGAGATGGTGCTGGACGCGGCGAGGACGATGATCTTGGCCTCGCCTGAGTTCGTGACCGAGACCTGCGGGATCTTGGCCCGCAAGGGTCGCGGCAAGACCTACCTGGCCATGGTCATGGCAGAGGAGCTCCTGCGGAGCTGCTACGAGATCCCGTTCGTGGTCCTCGACCCGACGGGTTGCTGGTACGGGCTCTTGGCTAATTCCCAGGGTGCTCCCTCCGACAACCGAGTTGTGCTCCTGGGAGGCGAGCGGGGACACTACAGCCTGCCTCCCAGCGCTGGCCGGCTGGTCGCGAGGTTCGTGGTCGAGTGCAAGCTGCCCACCGTGCTCGACATGTCCCTCATGTCAGCGGCGGAGCAGCACGGGTTCGTGGCGGACTTCGCCGAGGAGCTTTATCTCAAGAACAGGACCGCCCTGCACGTGTTCGTGGACGAGGCAGATGTCTTCGCTCCCCAGAGGCTCGACAAGTCGTCGAGGCAGCACGGACGCTGCCTGAGCGCGATCGACAATATGGTCAGGAGGGGTAGGTTTCGGGGGATCGGCAACACACTCGTTTCTCAGCGACCCGCCGTTATCCACAAGAATATTCTCTCTCAGGTGGGCTCCATGTTCTTCTTGCAGATGCTCGCTCCTCAGGATCTGGACGCCGTGGAGAGCTGGCTGCACACCAACATCCACTGGGAGATCCGAGATGCCTGCAGGGCAGACATTCCGATCCTAGGTCTGGGAGAGGTGTACTTCATGAGGGGAGGGGACAGGCCCATGTTCAGGAAGTTTACCGTGAGGACCAAGACGACCTTTGATTCTTCTCACACGCCCAAGCTCAACGAGAAGGTGGTGGCGGCGAAGCTGGCTCAGCTCTCGCCCGAAGATCGCGCTGCCCTCGAGGTCTGCTACGTCGTCGAGCTCGCGAAGAGCGAGGGTAGTGTTGATGAGGCGGAGGCCGCCCCCACACTTCTCAGTAACGAGCAGGAGGCCAGCGCAGCTGCGGGCGTGCAGCACGGTGAGCCAACACCGGGGATTTTGAGCGACGAGGAGGTGGCGGCCTCGCGGCGAGAGCCTCCGGCGGTGAGATCTTCGGACTTAGTTCCCGAGCCCGACTCTCCCGTGCCCGAGGCATCGGTGGGTGCTGTGGACGACGCAGGCGAGGACTACGAGCCGAGCGTTCTACCCGAGAGCGACGATGACGACGACGTTTACCAGGAGGATCGCGATGGGCAAGAAGACTAAGCTGAGGATCTCGAGTATCATGCGCCAGCTTACGCTGTCCGTGATGCCCAAGAAGGGTGGGGGTCACCGCTACCTGAGGAGAGGTCTGCTGTGCAGGATGGTCAAGCCGGGGATCTACAGGATCTACCGCGAGGACGGAGGAGGCACGGTCAGCGTGTTGCTTCTGGTTGAGTTCAGTTCGCCGTGGAAAGATCAAACTGTGCCCGGCTTCAAGATGATCTGCGGGACTCGCGGGGAGGGTTGCTACAGTCTGCACGCCGACTGCGTGGGCAAGAGGGCGCCTGTGAGGGTTCCCAAGTGGTCGGCCGTCTGTCGGGTTGTAGATCCTCGGTACTTCGAGGTGTGCGTCTTGCGGACGCTGCCGCGTCGCAATTCTAGTAAGACGGAGACGTGGGTTCCGTCTGCCGGAGCTGGGTTTTACGTGATGCACCTGTCGATGGCTGATGGCTAGACGGCGACTCATACGAGGACTCGATCTGCCTGTCGACCTCCTGTCCGAGATGACGGGCAGGGCCCCGGCGACGATTCGCAGGGCCCAGAGCATGGGCCCGTCGCGCCGGCTCGCCGAGGAGCTGCATGTTTTAGGACGATCTCTGCGCGAGCCCGAGGGGAGGCGCAGGGCACCAGCCAAGAAGGCGCCGGCGAAGAAGCAGCCGCAGCCCGAGCGCAGGGCACCGGCGAAGAAGCGCCCGCTGCCCGAGCGGAAGGCGCCGGCGAAGAAGCAGCCGCAGCCCGAGCGCAGGGCACCGGCGAAGAAGCGCCCGCTGCCCGCGCGCAAGGTACCGGCGAAGAAGCGCCCGCTGCCCGCGCGCAAGGTACCTGCGAAGAAGCGACCGCTGCCAGCGCGCAAGGTGCCGGCGAAGAAGCAGCCGCAGCCCGAGTGGAAGGCGCCGGCGAAGAAGCGGCCGCTGCCCGCGCGCAAGGTGCCGGCGAAGAAGCGACCGTTGCCCGCGCGCAAGGTGCCGGCGAAGAAGCGACCGCTGCCCGCGCGCAAGGTGCCGGCGAAGAAGCGGCCGCTGCCAGCGCGCAAGGTGCCGGCGAAGAAGCCGCCGCTGCCCGCGCGCAAGGCACCGGCGAAGAAGCCGCCGGTAAAGAAGCGCCCGCTGCCCGAGCGCCGGCCGCCGGTCAAGAAGAAGCCCGAGAAGCGTCGCTACCCGAGCTTCATGAGCAGGGCTGCGGCAGCCGAGGCCCTGATCTTGGAGCACTTAGGCAGGCTCGACAGCGCCTTGTCCGTTCAGGAGCCGGGTCTCGACACGACGGTGAAGGCTTTTATTAACGCCGACGCGACGGTGGACGGGGAGCTGCGCATGCGCAGCCTGCCCGCTGAGTGGCGCACTCTCCGCGGGATGCCGTCGCTCATGGCCACGCTGTCTGAAGCGGTGAGGGCGATGGGCGCGTTCCCCACCAAGCCGAGCATGGGCGGGGCGTTCTGGGTGTCCTTCGGCGTGCGCTTCGGCCCGAAAGACCGCCGTGAGATCGAGCATATGGAGAAGTTCTACAAGCGGTTCCGGGGACTGCTTCAGGTGGGAGCGCACCACGCGACCGCGCAGAGCCTGTCTGCGATCTTGAACAACGCCTTGACCATCAAGTTTTTGGTCGAGAGGCTCTGGCACAAGCGCGACCTGCCCCCGGTGCAGCTGCTCGTGCGCGTGGTGTGGACTCCGACAAACGTGAGGCCCGGACGATTTAAGGGCGAGGAAGGAGGCAAGTGACGATGGACAAGTCGAAGCTCGGTACAATGGGCACAGCTTCCGAGGGAGATCTGGATAGTGAGATTGAGCGCGAGATAGACGAGGTGGTGGGCAAGGCAGAGAAGGAGCAGGGTGTTGCAGATCTCTGCGCTCGTCTGGATGATCCTGTCGGGGGACCAGCGTGATCAAGAAGGAGGCTATCGAAGATGAGAAGCGTTAGGTTGACCGAGCTGATGAGAAGACCCTGGAGGAGCAGCTCGAGTACATGGAGGAGGCATGGGACAAGGTCTTCGCTCTCATACCCAACCACGGAGGAGGCACGCACCCCGAGCTTGTGGAGCGAGTCGTGCGGGCCCTGCGGCACCCTGGTCTGCCCGTAGGGTAATCCCATGGCCTTCGGTCCCATCACCACGGAGCGCAAGCTCCGGCGCTTCGGCGTGCTCGACCTCGAGTGGGTCCCGGGCGAGGTCCTGCCCATGCCGGAGCGGGCGGAGCTCCAGATCGAGGGGATCAGCGAGACCTTGACCGTCAACCTGCCCCCCGCGAAGAGCAGGACTGGTCCCCTCGAGCTGCGCCTCGCCGGCTACTACGACCAGCAGCCTGTCGATGAAGAGGACGGGGAGCCCGTTATGCAGGAGCGGTACGAGGTCTTCAAGACCGCGGCCGAGCTCGTGGATTTCATGCTCGTGCGCGAGCACCGGGGCATGTGGTTCTACGCCCACGCGGGCGGGCTCTCGGACATGGAGTTCGTGCTCGACGAGCTCCTCACGCAGATCAAGGAGCAGCTCGCAGCGAGCCGCGGAACTGCGCTCGGGACGGTGCAGAGGTCGACGACCGTCTACGACGGGAGCAACCGGAAGGTAGAGGAGAAGATTGTGGTGCCCGACGCGGCGGGTGCCACCTGGTCGATCAAGGCGTCCTTCTCGGGCAGCAGCGCGATCTTGATCCACGTCACCCGGGGCAAGAACACCTGGCACTTCGTCGACAGCTACTGGCTCTTTCGCGACAAGCTGTCGAAGATCGGTGAGTCCATCGGCATCAAGAAGGTGGACGAGGACAAGCGCAGGACGCCCGACGAGACGAGGAGGTACTACGCCGAGACCCCTCTCGAGACCCTGATCCCCTACAACAAGGTCGACTGCGAGATCTTGTGGAAGGCGGTGGCGGAGTTCGAGAAGGAGGTCATGAGCTTAGGCGGTCAGCTGCAGCAGACCATAGCCTCGACCGCCATGCACCTCTTTCGGCGCGCCTACCTCAAGCAGACCATCCACACGTCCGAGGTCGCGAACCAGATCGCGCTCAAGTCCTACTTCGCGTCGAGGGTCGAGGTCTTCGAGCGGGCGTCCACCGACTTCAAGATCTACGACATCAACAGCTCTTTTCCCTACAGCATGACCTTCCCTCTGCCCGGGAACCTCATCGCTATGGGAGTGGGTTTACCAGACGAGGACTCGGACTCGTGCCTCTACGTCGCGGATGTGACGGTTGAGGTTCCTGACATGGAGATCCCTCCCCTGCCGTTCCGCACGCCGAAAGACAGCCGCGTCTTCTTCCCTACTGGCCGGTGGCGGTCGTGGCTCACGTCGACGGACATCCGGCTCGCGCTGCGCGAGGGCTGCACCCTGCACAAGGTGCACGAGTGCTACCAGTATGAGCCCTTCGACGACTTCGCCAGGTACGCGACGGAGATCTACGCCCTCCGCTCGGCGTCGAAGACGCCGTTCAGGAAGCTGCTCCTCAAGTACCTGCTCAACAGCCTCTACGGTAAGATGGCCGAGTCCCTGCTCAAGCAGGAGATGCTCATCAACCCTCCCGAGGAGGAGCTCGACCGCGAGCAGCTGCAGATGCTCCAGCCGGGGGTCTGGCTGCGCGAGAAGGAGGCCGCCATCACGCACAGGCACGTGATTGTGTCAAGCATCATCACGTCGCTCTCGCGCAGGCATCTTTACGACTACGCCAAGATGTGCGTCGAGCAGAGGTGTCCTATACTGTATTGCGACACGGATAGCGTTGCGTCAAAAGCTGAGCTCCCGACCGACAAGCGCCTCGGCGCCCTCAAGATCGAGAAGAAGATGTCCTGGGCCGAGTTCGTCGCCCCCAAGATCTACAGGGGAGAGGGCGAGGAGCTCAAGGATGGAGTCTGGAAGGCCGTCAAGCTGGCCAAGGCCAAGGGGTTTAGCCTGGGCAAGTTCGCCGACCAGCTCGAGACCTTGGGCCGAGTCATCGACGGCGAGCAGATAGGGGTGCAGACCATGGTGAGGATGCGCGAGCTCTACAGGTCGGAGTCCGGCGACGACGTGGAGACTGCTCCCTACGAGCAGCTCGTGATCAAGGCGCTGACGCAGAGGATGCTCAGCAAGCGCTTCACCTACCCTGACGGGAAGACGCGGGCCTGGACGGTGGGGGAGATCACGTCGGGCGACTTCCAGGCCAGAGGGTTTGACTTCGACAAGAAATTCCTGGAGAATCTCGACACCCACACTCGAGCCATGCTGGCCGCCGCCGTATGATCCCACCTTCAGGAACCAAGAACCCCTCTCCGTCCCTCGACGACCTGCTTTCGGCATACGAGCGCGTGGTCATCATGGAGACCCTGAGGCGCAACAAGTGGAACAGGCGCAAGGCGGCGGAGGCCCTTAAGATCTCGCCGAGGCGCTTGCACTACCGGCTGGCCGCCTTGCACTTCGAGACGCTGGCGATACCACACGACGCCCGGGGCCGGCGTCCCAAGGTTGCGGAGGCAACTTAATGGACTACCTGGCCGTTGCCTTCTTGGCATTTGTGGTAGCGCTCCACTTGGGTTACCGTATTGGCCACCAGATGGGCTTCGAGGAGGGACTGTCGAGCGCTGCCAAGTTAGGTAAGTTGGATAGGCAAGATTGCAGGGTCAGCGTTTTTGGTCACCACAATGATGACGAAGGAGAGAAGGATGCTCGATAAGATTAGGATTCCCAAGACTCTGGTGCGAGCTGGCTCGTCGGCTAACGTGCGGATGATCAGCGAGAGGGGTCCCTTCAGGACGGACTGGATCTCCCTGCCCGACGAAGTGGGGAAGCACTTCTACGTCACCGACTTCAAGGTTGGGAAAAACTCGCAGCTCATCTCGCCGGCCTCGATCTCAGGCAGCTTCTTCTCGCTTGCAGTGCAGGGCGCTCTCAAAACGGAGGTGTTGTGGAGGGGCGCGATCATCACCTTGAGCGTCACTAACGTGAGCAACGAGGAGCGCGCTCTCGAGGGGGAGATCTTGGGGGAGGTGGTGAGCGATCCGGACGACGCTGTCGCGCCGAGCGGCACGCTCGCCGTGGTGGGGATGGGCAGGAATGGTGTTCCTGAGGGCGGCAAGCTGTCGCTGACATTGCAGTCCCAGTATCCCGTGCTCTTCGACCGCCTGGTGCTGCCCGCGGGGACGCTCGACGACTTTCGCGTCTGCGACCTGCGGGTGGTCGGCAGGAGCCTGCTCGCCCAGGGGGAGCTGACAAAAGAGAATTTGTTGTTTGAGCTCGTGCTCGTGAGGACGGGAGACTGGATAGTCGTTGAGGTCGAGCGCAGACCAGTTCCTCCTGCACCCGCTCCCGAACCACCACCCGCCACACCCTCGACTGGTCTCGAGGATCGCTCTCCTGGCTTCTGGAAGCGTCTTTTTTCGAGGAGGCCACTGGCTCCGACTGTGGAGGAGCAACTGGTGGACAAGTTGCAGGAGTGCAGAGATCTTCTGGCCCAGCAGCAGGACAAGCGGAAAAATTCCGTGTGCTACTTCACGGGGACCTTGGCCGGCACGTTCGTCAAGGAGTAGTCCTCGTGGCAGGGCAGCAGACGGGCTTCGGCTTCGAGCTCGTGCACGACGGCTTCGCCGAGAAGCTCGGCAAGGAGATCGCTATAAAACTCCTGCCTCACCTCGACAGGTCCTACAGCCAGAGCAAGTGCAGAGACATCGCCGACTCCCTGGCCCTGCTGGCCGCCAAGCGCGCGAGGGAGGCCACTTTGCTGCGGGACGACTGCGAGAAGGTGACCTGCAGGGGCTGCGACGCGGAGGTCTTTCTCCAGGCCACGGCGCACCTGTGTGAGAGGTGCGCGGCCGGCTTCAGGTCGGCCGGCGCCGACGGGTGAGAGCCAACAAGGTGTGACAACTCGAACAACAGCTTCACGGGGATCTTCTTCGCGCCCGCTGCCCAGGTCAACCTCGACTACGTCGTGACGGTCGCTGTGGTGGGAGGCAACGTCACTTTGAACGGAACGGCGAAGGTTCACTTCGATACTGCGCTTAAATGCCCGTAGTTTTGAATATGGGTACTTGTGGTTGACAAAGGCAATTCAATCTGTAGAATCATCTTGTTGGTTTCTAGGCCTTTAAGCGGTGAAGATGAGGTTTTCGACATGTCAAACGAGATCTTCTGTGAGAATGATGATGTGGTTCCTGCTCCCGAGGCGCGATTCCACTGTTCCGCCTGCAGGGCGATGACCTTGGCCCCCCTCGGGCAGGTTGAGGTCTCGTGCCGGTCGTGCGGTCGCCTGATCGTGGAAGATCGCGCGTTCGTGGCGGTCTACGGGCTCTACGTGCAGCAGCGCCTGAGGGAGCAGAGAGCAGCGCGTTCGAGGCGCAGCCTCTCGAGGTCTTGCAGCGTGATGGGGCACGCCGAGGTCGACGCCCTCGTCGCGCGCACGCTGGCTCTCAAGGCGGGGCACTGCTAGTGCTCTTCCGCATCGTCGACATAGAGACGGCTCCCGACCACCGCTTCTGGAGCTCGCCAGATAAAAAGTGGAGACTTCTGCCCGCTCCTCGCTCGTCTGGTGACGCAAGTGATGGCCACGTGCCGATCGGCGACGTTCGCCTGTGCCCCGAGCCTCCCTTCGTGCCGCCCCAGGCCCAGAGGGTGGTCGCGATTGCCTGGTGCGACGTCGTCCTGAACACGTCGACCACGGAGGCTCACCCCAAGACCTACGACTTCGTCTCGTGCGAGACGCACGCCGCCTGGGCACCGTGGGAGGACGTCGGGGAGGCGCGAGACTGCGAGCGCGGGCTCCTCAAGCTCTTCCGCTCAGCCATGGTGGAGCGGCCCGCCACCCTGGTCACGTGGAACGGTCGCACGTTCGACTTGCCCGTCTTGAACACGAGGGCGCTGCACCTGGGCGTACCCTGGGGTTGGTACTACGACGACACCGACATTCGCTACCGGTACTCCTCCAAGGGGCACTGCGACCTCATGGACGTGCTCTCGGACTACGGCGCCGCGAGGTCGATGAAGCTCGACGACGTGGTGAGGCTGGTGGGCCTGCCTGGCAAGGACGTTCCAGGGCAAGATCATATAGACGGCTCCATGGTGGGGGACGTAGTGGCTCAGGGCAACGTTCAGGAGAACAAAGATCGCATCGCCAGGTACTGCCTGCAGGACGTCTTGCAGACGGCACTGTTGTTCGTGCGCACGCGGTACCACATGGAGATCATAGGCTCTCTCGGGTACAGCTGGTCGGTCGGCACCTTCGCGGGGGCGCTCGCGGTGCGGGAGGCCCTGCCCATCGACTGGTCGACGTTGCTGCTCGACGCGGTGGTTGAAGCGTGAGCAAGTTTATAACACCGCGGTTCTCACGTTGGGAGAAGGCTGAGCGCAGATGAGCCCGTCGTCTTTGCTGATGGACGCTGCTCAACTTTGGGAGGAGGGCGACCGCAGGCGCGCGAGGCTCAGGGTTGCGACCCTGCTTATCCGGTTCACACACTCCAGTAAATCGATAGGAGAAACGAGATGAAAGACAAGGTTAAGTCAATTTGGAAGTTCACACTGAAGGCGGTTGACTTTCAGACTGTTAGTATGCCCCCGCAAAGCAAGGTGCTAACTGTGCAGGTTCAAAACGAAAATGTCTGTATTTGGGCACTTGTTGACCCAAATGACTCTCAACGGTTTGACTATCCTGTTTGGGTGCATGGCACAGGGCATCCTGTTGTAGAGGCGGCGATTCAAGGTCGTTATGTTGCAAGTGTGCAATTGGAGGGAGGAGCTTTGGTTTTTCACATTTTCGTCGGGTTGGGGGCGTGAACCGGATAGGCATGGTTGCGACCGCCCTGCGAGAGATGCGCAAGCGACCTCAGGTCTTGCCGAAGTGGGTGGTGGAGGGGGCGCGCGTGCAGTGGATGGGGGAGGGTCGGCATCATGTGTACACAGTGGCTTACGTGCTCAGGAGGTCGCACAGGTGGTACTTTAATGGTGAGAGGACTCTTCCTGGCGGCTCGAAGGAGAAGAGGGGCTTTCACCAGGAGACGGGCCGGCGCTACTGGAGGAAGGCTCGTGCATGATCAAGTCGCTGCTCTTCGCGGCCGGAGCGTGCGTGGTCTTCGTCTACGCGGTCGAGGGCTACTACGCTTCGGTCAGAGAGATCTCAGGCCTCAGGGTCGCAGACCACGCGATGTCTTCTTGTCCGAGCTGGGGGCTGGGACTCGTCACCGGTGCTGCGGCCGTAGGACTGGTCTGGTGGGCGTGGCTCAGGGGCTGAGAGAGGCGGAACGCCTGCCCCACATCGGAATTGGGCTCTCGGGCCACGTTAGGTGGTGCGGAGGCTGCCGTGCCGCGCACGGCGGGTGGCACGAGCTGTGCCCGAGGTGCTGCGAGCTCCTCGGGGAGCTTCCTCGCAAGACCACGTCTGCTCTCCCAGCGGGAGGCTCCATAGTGGCGAAACGCGGTAGGAAGGCCAGGCGCTACGACCACGACGGCGCCTCCAGGACCCTGGAGGAGTGGGCCTCGTCGTCGGGGATCCGCTACGACACTCTCCGGTGCCGCCTCGGCAGGGGCTGGAGCCTCGAGCGAGCTCTGAGCGAGCCTGACCACGCCAAGGTTCAGACTGCCAGGTCGACTTCCACCGAGAGGCTGTCCTTCCGGGTGGCGAAGCTCGTGGAGAAGATCAGGGAGATCGACGTCGAGATCGCCGACCTCGAGGTCGAGCGCGGTGTTATTGTCCGCACCTTGGAGAAGCTCCGCGAGCTGTGCTCGTCCTCTTCCTCGGGGAAGGATCTCGATTTCCCCGTCGATGGGGCGGCAGGAGAGATCTCCGCGTGAGGAGGTCGACGACGATCTGCGCTGCAGCGTCCTGCTGCATGGCCGCGGCGGCCTTGCTCTTCGCCCCGACCTCCCTGGGCTCTCGCCTCTGCTGCTACGCCACGCTGGCGGGAGCGGCGCTGGTGCTGGTTCACTACTGGCAAAGGAGGATCCCTTGAGGAGCTACTCTCGTAGCATATTCAGCCGCGTCGAGCAGAGACTCCTGACCCTCGCTGAGGAGGTCGTGCGCCTGCTCCCCGAGACTAACGAGGAAGGGGGCGTGATCAGGTGTCACGAGATCGCGCGCGTCGTCGCCGAGTGCGCCAGGCGGGCTGCGGGAAAACCCGTCCTCTGGGTTCAGGACGGCCTTTACGGTTTTGTCGATCATACGTGGTTGTGGACGTCCGAGCCCCGCTCCCACGTAGATTGCCTCGACTGCCCCAACATCCTCGACCCCTACTGCGTGGGCTCTCTTCCGCAGGTCAGGCTCGCGGACTGCTCGCATACTGTCGTTCCGCACTTCGGACTGATGTACCAGCTCGGGGCATTACGCGAGGACGTGCAGGCGACGTGGATCTATCGTCAGGTTTTGCGCATAATGCAATTTGTGTCAGACGATGTTCAGTCAGGACTGTCTGCTTGACGCAGTGACATCAACCCTGTTATGGTGACAACTATGTGTCAGACAAATTTCTTCGGTTGGTTGACGACCTTCTCTGTAGCCAACCCCTGGACGTTCTGCCTGCTCTTCTGTCCCATGGTCCTGGTGGAGGTCTACATGCTCTTCTGGACGGTTGCCTTTTCTACAAAGTACATGTTTTTAGCCTGGAACAGGATCCTGAGGTCTCGAAACATTCGAGCTCAAGGCTGGCCTCCCGCTCACCTGGACGGCGACGGAGACGCCGTCAAGCACGAGCTGGGAGAGGCCAGAGTGTTGCCGTTTGTAGGCAACGAGATAGAAGCACAACATCCTACTAATGATCAGTGGGTTGCGGTTCTGGTGTCCTTTTATCGCTCAGTGAGTTCTTTTCAAGTGGTGTCGCTCGACGGGTTGGAGGGTTGGGAGGTCGATGTGTCTGGTCCTCGCTGGCGCTGGCCAGCGCGTCCCGCGAGCGCGAGGGGATCTTCGTGAAGCTCTCCGAGCTCTCCCTGCAGGCAGATCTCGACCCGTACCTGCGCAAGGTGATCGAGGTGGCCTCTGCCGAGGACGGCGTTGCCGAGGATCCTGCCTTAGGGGCGAACCGGGGGTCGAGGATCGACGAGTACCTGCGCAGCGTTCACGTCGATCCCGGCGCCAACTCACCTATCGGCTACGCGTGGGCGACTAGCTTCGTCTACTGGTGCTTCAGGCAGGCCGCTCTGGTCCTCGGCGTGAAGTGCCCCTGCGTGCGCACTGCTAGTGCCGTGGCCCACTGGGACTTCACGCGGGCCCCCAAGGTCTTGGCGGTGGACGCCAGGCTCGACCACGGGAAGGTCAAGCCGGGGATGATCTTCTGCAGGACCCACGACAGGACGTCGCGCATGGGGATCGTCTGCGCCGTCACCGAGGACGGCCTCGTCACGGCGGAGGGCAGCGCCCTTCTGTCCTCGGATCGCGACGGTGGAGCGGTGGTCTTCGGGAAGACTCGCTCCTGGTCCTACGTTCAGTGCGGCTTCATCAACTACGCCGGTATGGCCGCTCCCCTCGAGCCGCCCCTCGAAGATGACTTCGAGGGCACTTGACATACCGTCCTCCATCACCCCATTATAGTACCCAGAGCAGATAGTCCCGACAGGTTGATACCAGTCACCACGTGCTGTCAAGCTGTATCGGGTAACCGCCCACAGGAGATCATGTATGAGTCGCAAGAAGCGCGAGCGTGCCGTCCGCAACCACAAGTCTGACACCGCAGCCGGCGAGCCAGCTGCCGTCGACCTGCGCAAGGAGCGCCCCGTCAGGCGAGTGGCGGGACAGGTTGCGGCGCACGTCCGAGGTCTCGTCGGCCGCTGCCAGACCATCGAGTCCTGGACTCATCCCAAGGGCAGGGGAGCCAAGCCCAACCCTCTCGTCGTGCAGGCCCACGCAGCTCTTTGCCACGTGGTGGAGGGCTTCCCAAAGTTCTTCGAGACCATGAACAGACTCGACGAGACGGGCTTCTCGCCGCCTCGCAAGAGCTACACTGCTGGCACCGAGGAGGGAGACCACATCACGGTCCTGGAGTCGCACCGGCACATTTACTCCGACTTCATGATGCCCGAGCTGATGGTGGATCTCCTCGTCGAGAAGACGTACCCGGGTAAGGGAGGGGGTCTCGTGGTCATATCGAAGACGGGGGACAGGATGAAGGTGGCCAAGTGCCACGCCGTGAAGTTGTCCTAGGTGACACATGACGGGGAGGAAGAGGTTCCTAGATCCTGCTGCCATAGACGACGCCGTCGCCGAGGTGGCCCATCTGGCCGGCGAGTGCGGCGTGAGGGTCGCTCTCATAGGAGGCGTTGCCATGGAGCTCCTGGGCTCGGACCGAATGACGTCCGACGTGGACTTCGTGTGCTCGGGCCTTGTCGACCACCTGAGGATCCGCAGCACGCTCTCTTTCGGCGGCGTCGCGGCCTCGACCTCCAAGGGACACCCCGTTGACTTGGTGGTCAGGAACGACGCCTACGCGGGCCTCTACGCGGAGGCCCTCGACAGCGCCGTCGTCGACCCAGATTTGCCGGTGAGGGTCGTGGCGCCCAAGTACCTGGCGGCCATGAAGATGGCGGCTGGAAGAGACAAGGACGAGTCCGACCTGAAGACCTTGATCCGCCTTGGTGTGGTGACTTTCAATGACATGTCAGACGTGGTCAAGCGACACCTCGGTGAGTACGCGGTCAGGGAGCTCCGGGGGATCTTCGACGAGGTGGCTTGGTTGGCCGCGAGGGGGACGTAGCAAGTCGTGCCGAGGCTCACCAAGATAAGGCAGGCGAGGAGCTCCGAGGAGTTCCGGGACGCCTTGGTAGAGCGCTGGCGCCAGATCTTTCGCCGCAGGCCGAAGGCTCCGGAGGTCGCGAACCCCGACGAGCCTCCCCCGCCGCCGAGGTCGCCCGGGCGCGCGCACCCAGGGGGCAGGGTCTTCGAGGACGTGCCCCGTCGACACGGTCTCGGACGTGGTGTTTTTGACGACGACGACGAGTAGCTAGTTGTGAAGGGAGCGAGCACATGAGCGAAGAGGCGAAGGAAGTAGCGAGGATCTTGTTCAGGGCCTTCGACGACGTGAACGAGGGGCGAGAGCCGCTCCACGACTTCGACGTGGTCCTGGAGAGCGGGGGTG